>JAABUJ010000690.1_pt1 | contig 61531 bp, 55 predicted proteins | sample 5559131 | NCBI WGS metagenome assembly JAABUJ01 (sample SAMN10711875, study PRJNA513366) | rock metagenome | isolation source: Antarctica rocks | place: Antarctica: Victoria Land, Mt New Zealand nord | collected 2016-01-07 | reverse complement strand
AAGGAGTAGAGGGGAGGAGAGGAGAAGGGGTGAGACGAGGAAGGGGGGGGGAGTGGTGGGTGCGTGCTTTCGCGTGCGTGCGTGCGTTGTTTTCGTGTTTTTCGTGCTTTTCGTGTGTTTTTCTTGTTTTTTTTTTAGGTGGAGGAGGGGGCCCTTCGGGGTGTAAAAGTTTGTGCGTTGTGCGTTGTGCGTGTGCTGCGTGGTTTTTTTGTATTTTAGTGAGTTTAGATAGAAAAAGCACCACTCCTCCAATTATATCGCCATGGTTGCAGTGAATGATGAGCGTAAGCATGAGGTGCGGTGGGTACAGCAGAGGTTGAGAGGGTTGAGAGGTATATGAGGATCCTTAATGATGTGTGATAAGCCGTTTGGTTGGCTGATGAGGTGAAGACTCGATGCTATGATGATGTAGGGAAGGCCCTCAGGGACGTAAGACTACTAATGGTTCTGTCTAACCCAATGTGGCCTTTGAAGACTACGAGGACAGTAAGATGCGGGTTCGGGGCCAGGAGGGTTACCTATAGCTTTAGTGGAGGTACCACAAGGGTAAAACGCGAGGTTGCCCAGTGGATGCAGCTTCAACACTGAGGCACCAGTAGAAGATGGACGAATGGGCGTTCACATGAAGGCTGTGGAAATACTCGAGGTCTTTTGCAACACGTTACAATTAAAGATGCAACTGAGTCCGGCTATAGCAAAGTAGGCACCTCCTCGAAGTTCAAACACACCAAGGTCTCATCAGGATAACTTCAGTACTCTGCTCTGAACAAGATCGGTTCGAAAGAGCATTATCTGTGGCTCGAGGCCGCATGTGAAGTCCGATCCGCCAGGGTGGCCGCCAACGGTGTAGAAAAACCGGGAATGAGCTCCGTCACCTGCGCAGAGGCAGTTTCTGGATGTAGAGGGTTCCTCAGAGCTCTAATCAGAGCAATTTCATGCCATCTCTCCAACCAGTTATCGAAGACCTTTCCGTCACTGCACTCGCATCGCTTGTGACGAGGTCGAGGACCATTCATTCCATTGGCCGTTCAGATGTCGAGCGTTGACTCGGTACTCAATGCGATTTCTCACTTCCGCCGAGGGTTATCTCCAGTCTCCGTTCGAGTCCCTTCGTGTCTCTAGATATCCACTCGAAATTCTTCTCCTTCATCCAGGCAATGGCGCCAAATACGCTGGCGGGAGCCCGCCTCATGGAGCCCACCACATGGCCCAAACCCCAGGACCGCGGCTGATACGCTCAAAGCCGGACGGATCACCATGGCGGCGGACCCATTGTGAGGCCATGGACACAGACTACACAGCCCGTCGTAAGGTGGCCTCCCATACCGTCTTGATGGGATCTATTTTGATGGCGGCCCTTCTACCACACACACGCAACAAAACCGCTCGACCTTGTCAACATCCCAGGAGGCCTTCTGACACTTCTCGCGGGCGGCATCGTGGTGAACGGAAGCACCACGGAGAACGTCCGAGGTGGGCAGCTAGCTCCGAAACCTCATGTGGAGGAGACATTGATCTCTGCAGAAAGAGACTATTCTCTATTCGCTCACCACTCACGTTCTTGATACACGAAAAGAGTCCTGCTTAACGATTCCAACAGTTTCGGAGGTCTTGCGATTCCTAAATCGCTGAAAGCATTACGGCCGAACGGTCCCTTAGAGAGGAGGGAAGAGGAACAGGAGTCGCTCACCGCGATTAGCTGTGATATGACATAAGAGCGTAGAGATCTCCCTCAGATGACAGATTTATGGCGTAGAGATTTACACCAGTAGTGAAACACTTCATTGACCTTGGAAGGGGGGAGCACATTATACTAAGAAGAATTCCGGACATCGGGGCCAAGACACTGTGACGGCAAAGATGAGAAATCAAGGTTGGAATGGAAGAGATCTTGCCAGAACTCTAGCTATTGGAACGGGATTTGAGTGTGATAAGTGTTTCTAAACCGCTCTATAGCGTTGATGGTTCTGAGAACAAATAGAGCACTCCAAAAAGCACCATGCAAGCCGGAGTTACACATACATTCGATCTAAAGAGTGCCAGCACAGATGCCGCAGTAAGGTAGAGCCCGCCCACCGCCAGCTGAAGGCCCCAATCAAAATTCAGAACACTAACACCACCGCAACGAAGATCGGGTTTGCTGAACATGAAAGTAAGCAAGCAATGTAACTAAACTGCCAGTGCAAAAGCCCCTCTAATAGTCTTAGGCACCGAGATGCTGACAGTAACTCCTAGAGAGAACGGTGATGTTGGGGTGGGATAGCCCATGCGGGTCATGTGATCGTGAGATAGTTCTGCCGAAAGGAAATCGAATAACAAAGAAAAGGAGAGACAACGCAGTCAATTACAACAATTTCAATGTGTCAGTCAGTATTCTTTCAATTTCCGACGTGGCTGCTTCAAACGTCTCGACTTTTCTCTCTTCTCCATCTCCATATACTCTTCTTCGATATATTTATTGCCAACGTTTGTCCGATTCTTATGTGTATGAGTCTCGCGATGGCTGTTGTAATTGTCGCTTCTCGAGAAACGTATGTCGCAGTGTTTGCAATAGTATGGTCTCTTACCACTGTGAACACTGAAAACGTGTCGCTTGAGGTGTTCGTGACGACCGAAAGCTGTCCTCTTCTTACTCGTAGATTTGTTGCAATCCGGATGCGTGCAAGGAAACTTGGGTTTACTTATCAGCGGCGGTCGCTCGTCCAAAATTTTCCTCTTCGCTGCTGCGCCTCGCTTCGTGGGGCGCAACGGTCGAGTGTACTCTGAAGGGACTCGACCAGCGTCCGCCAACCCCTCCTGCCACCTGAGCGCGGACATGCGAGCATTTAGAGTCGTGACTGGACTATCGTCAGGCGTTGGCGTCATCGAAGCTTCGTACTCCATCAACTCTATCGGTGTGCTATCTTCCTCCGCTTTCAGGAGACTGCGAAGACCCGGTCCCCGACCCGAGCAGGGTGTCATGGGCTCCGCTATGGTCTGCGACGGGACCACTGTCTGTGGAAGGCTGTCCATAGAGGACGTCAAGTACGGGTCCGCGTCAAGGCGAGCGGGACACCCTGAACGCGCCTCGGTAGCACCGAATACCTGCTGTGAAAAGCATGGCGTGCACTCGGGAGTGAGGAGGTTTCCAGGTAGGCCATTCATGTTAAGTCCTAGAGGAATATTTGCTTGAAAGGGATATTCACGATAATCGGTCCCATCCAGTCCCATACCGACCGCGGGCAGGCCGTGTTCGATCATCATATGGTGGCAATCGATCAAGTCTGACTCGTCGCCGAGAAAGGCCACGCCATCAAGTATGTCTGTACATGCATAATCTGCTTGAGGCATAATAACATCCATATGTGGCACCATGCTGTCATGATTCAACGAAGACGATCCGACAAACTGGGGTGATGACATCGGCGACCGACTGGACAGATCTTGGGACCAGGCAACTGAAGAATCTAGGGAAGTACCATATATAGAGAAGGATGACGACGGAGACGGTGTCGCTGAATCTCCACCTGAGAAGCTCGGGTCCAGCGGAGGGCATTCGCTTTGGGTATTGATCTGCTGCGTCATCCTCAAGTTCTTGACCATCTTGACGAGAAAGTCTCTCAAAAAGGCGAGACTGTGATGGCGACGGTAGGATCAGGACTCTGTTCCCGTTAGCTTCGAGTCCACCAACCCAAGTGCCGTGTTGAGGTCTTCTAACGGGGATGGATGTTACAAGTTTCTTTATCCCTCGATAGACTTCCGGCCGTTAGAGTGAGAAGCCAGGTATCGGTAGAGCTCGCGGACTTCTAAAGAGCGCAAACGGTGTCTTGTTGGGGCAGGCAGTTGGGACGAGATTAGAAGCTGAAGGACAGGAGGCTTTGAGATCCGTACGACGTGATATAGTCCGAGATCGTCCCAGCTACGCGTCCCAGCCGCGGTGGCAGAGGAATGTAGGCTATATATGGTTGACGCGGCGGGGTAAGGAATGGAGACCTTCAAGTCTTACCGGCAACTGATGGTTATACGTTTCAGATATCGTCGAGTTACGATCGGTCTGAGATCTGCCAATATTCTGCAAGGCAGCATAGGGCAACTCGAACCACTCCTGTAAGGACACCATACACAACTTGGAGGCTTTGAAGGAGAGACCGCTCATATATCAATTGCTGGTCTGTATATTTGAGAGCTAAGGTAATTGTCTACAGTATTTGTGTCATCCCTCACTTTGTTTCTATTCAAAAGCTCCATAAGGGTGACCTATCCACCGTTCCAAGGAAGGGGTTCAGCAGCACTGAAACATTCATCGTTCATGTGCACCTCAAGAGATCGAGGAACTCATCTTATCCTTTATTGCTGAGGCTGGTTTGATTTTCAGTCTTGATCGGCTTGCAATGCGCGATGCTATCCATTGGCCGGTGATGTATCACTCTGCATCGCATTTCAGCCCCCCAAGGCGCATTCGCGCCGTTGGGTAAAGCCGGTATACCCCATTATGCACAGACCCATTTATATGCTAGAGTAGTTGACGGGTACCTGGGACCACAGGGCAAGTCGACACGGCAATAACCTACATATCCTGTCTCGACCGGACCATACCGAGTGGATCAAGCTTGAGGGATTGGCTGCGCAAGCTCCGGCCCGATCCAATGATGATGGCTATAGATCTGATGCACCAATCTGGCAAAGAATTTGATCAGCTCCTCTGGAATGACGGGGATAGGCTGCCGCCCCTAGTGATAGATCTACCTGCAAGCTGCGAGGCACCCGCGGAGGCTGAAAAGGGCACTCTATTCAGAGTCTTTCTCATCGCTGTTCAAGTTCGATTTCTATTCCCATTGTTTCTGGCTTGGCTTACTTCGTAACGCTTTCTCGATATTCTCTCTTACGAAGTATTTCCCCTACGACTAGACGGACCTACAGATCCGGAGGAGAATGTGACTTGTCGTATAGCCTTTTGGACCAACGACCTGCATAAGCATATATCGGCGGGACCCGAGGACTGGTCATTCGAGTCGAGTTATGAAAAACCAACAGGGAAGTCAATCCTGATCCGGGCAGCTTCGAGTGGGGATCTCCTGTATGTCGTCTCGACTGTACCTACATCCGCTGCGCAGCTCTTGACAGCGGAAGCAAATGCAACGCTGGTCCATCGTCCCATCTTTAGGTTACTATATACTCTATCTTTGGGTGCTACAAGCTGGTGTAATGGCTACTAATTCTGTAACGGCGCTCACATCACCTGACTACAGCTACCAATAAGGGATCTGACGGGCTCATTGTTCACTGCAAGGCGGACGGTATAGGTGGTCGAAGCGCAACGACGGGCTCAAGTTACATCAAGGAGGCCGGGACTTGTCTTAGCGGTAGCAATATTATCGGAACTCTCCTTCACGAAGCCCCACATCTAGGAAGTCAGACATATCTTATACATTCTTATCTCGGTGGGGCCTTTTGCTCTTCAACCTTCGTTCTCATCTCTATGTCTCACAACAGTTCTTTCTAGCCTAAGGCCCCAGCTCTCCCCCAATATTCGGTTACCACCGTCACACAGCACCTGTCCCTTGACTGATGCAGACAACTTAACGATTTCAAGATGGATACTACCTCGCAGTGGTGCCTACGGAGCATTCCGGACCGAAAAGATCTACCAATCTGTTCTCCCGGTACTCTCGATCAAGGCCGCCCATGCCCCATGAGATCTCACTCTGGTGATCTCCCTCCGTCAGGCAGCCCACCTCATCCCCCCTCGACGCTGGCACCTACTTTCCTCCATCTCTACTCCTTACCCGCATTCAAACGCCTACCGACCATCTCTCTCCATCCTCAGTACGACCTCACCAACCCGTCGTCACCGCACCGACGACGTGCCGTGACAACAGTCTCCACAAGTCTCACAACCATCAGCTTCTCTGTTCTGCATAGACGACATAGAAGTGTGATTCCTCCTTCGCACCGCTCCGTCAATCCACCTCCAGCATAACACTCCCTACCATCTTCTCTTCCCTTCCCTTGCCCGTTCTTTTCCTTCTTCCTCGCTTCCTGCCGAGCACTTCCTCTATAATGCACCCTCTCTCAAGCGTGCCGGAAAACCGAGGCGCCGTGGCACCGCCCTCAAGGGCCCTTGTAGCCATCACCCGTCCTCTCCCTCCGCGTCGGAGAGTTTACGTCTCATCTATATATTGTTCCCACCCCTTCTAGCATTGGTCTGCCACTGCGTCCTTGTGCCATCGGCTCGTTTTGGCTCCGGTCGGGTAATCTGGAGATGGTAGTTCTGGTTCTGAGTGCAGGTCAAATTGTGTCCGGGTATCTAATGTTAGGGATACTTCGAATAACTGCAACGCCAGTAGCAATGGAGTCGGTGCGCTTGCACAGACGAATGGCACACTGTCCGATGATCCGAGATAGACCAGGCATGGGAGCTGGCGTGAACGAATATACATCACTGCAAAGACCGACTAGGATTGTATCCCAGATCGACGATGATGTAGGTACAAAGTACGATTCTATCCTACCGTGCGCATTTACAAGTAGTCCACAATTCTTCCCGGTTCCCTGTATCTTACCCGTCGCCGACGAGGACCATAATCCCACCACCCCGACGATAACCACAAGCTCCGTCCATCCATCACCGAGTCCTCCCATTTGATGTCTAAACCAAAACGCCCATCCCCAGCCTTCCTGAACCTAGGGTATCAATGACAAAACCCATCTCAGTAATCCCCCATATACCAAACCGCAACCAAAGCAAACCTTTCTCCATCTCATCCCATCCCCATCCCGCGACCCATCCCCTGGCCCTGCCCCTGCCCTTGCCCCTGCCCCTGCCCTTGACCCTGCAAACCCCAACCCAAACCCTGCATCATCGCCCCCCCATTCTGCGCCTGCTGCGCTTGCTGAGCCTGAGCCTGAGCCTGAGCCTGGGCCTGAGCCTGAGCCTGAGCCTGAGCCTGCTGCACCTGCGCCAACTGAGGGTGCTGCACGTTCTGGCGCTGCTGCTGCTGCAACTGCAGAGCGGCGTATTTGCGCGCGTTCTGAACCATATGCGGAGGCGGGTTGCCGCCGTACTTCTGGTTGAGCTGGGCCATGAGCTGGCCGAAGCGCTGCTGGATGAGGAATTGTTGTTGCTGGGAGAGGGGCCTGGCGATGGGGACGTTGGGGTTCGGGTTGGGGGCGCCGTTGGGGAGGATGGGCATGCCTTGTTGCTGTTGCTGCTGTTGCTGCTGCTGTTGTTGTTGTTGCTGTTGCTGCTGTTGCTGAGCGTTTTGGTGTTGGGCCTGGGCTTGGGCCTGGGCTTGGGCTTGAGCGTGTAGGTTCGCCATTTGTTGTTGGGAGTGGCGCTGCATTTGCTGCATGTACATCTGGTGCTGTAGTTGTTGTTGCGGACTCGACTGCCCTGCGTATGCCTGTGCGGCGAGATGCTGGACGGCGGCGGGCGACATCTGATTGTTTGGAGAGGCGTGCAGTTGTTGCTGTTGGTGGTGGAGAGCTTGTTGGTGCTGCTGCTGTCGGACGAGCATGGCTTGTTGCGTCAGTTGTACGCCGTTCATGTGTGGCGTGCCCATCATGTTGTGAGCTATGACTGGAGTGTGGGCGACGGCGGACCCGGCCGGGCTAGCGTGGCTCATTCGTGGGGTGGGCGTGACGTGCCGTGTCACAGGAGTTGCCTGTTGAATGCCAGGAGTTCCGTGCGGCATTTGCGGGGTGCCATGTCTGCTGGGTGCTTGTTGACTGCTGCGCTGGCTGCTTTGCTGTGCCATAGCAGCCGCAACGCCGGGGTGTGAGTGCTGAAGAGCGGACCCCGGACGTACAGGGCTTCCTGCACCTTGACTTGAAGAGGTAATGTTCATCGGCACGCTTTGACCTGGATGGCTGACACCGATCTGGCCAACTAAAGGAGAAGAACCATGTGGCGTCTGCTGACGTACGATTGGAGATGAGTGCTGGCCTTGCGATGCCTGAAGCATTTGTTGCTGTTGCTGCTGGGGCGTCGGTATAATGCCGTTCTGCTGCGCATGGGCTTGCTGGTTCTGAGCCGCAATCTGCTGTTGTTGCTGCTGCTGGGCTTGTGCAAATTTGGCTTGCTGCATCTGCCGCGCATGCCTCTCTCTCAACGCTCGATCCTGGATAGCTTTCTCTTCCAGTTCTCTTCGCCTTTCGACTTCCATTTGCTCCTGCTGCAGTCGCTTTGCATGATCCTGTTGCATCTTCTTCTCATGCTCTCGCTTCGCCTTCTCTTTATGTTGAATCTTGATGTTCTCTAGAGCCTTGAACCTCGAGAAGCGCGGTTCGAATGATGCCGCACCAGGTTGGCCGTCCGCTGCCGCAGATATCGCACCAGCACCTGCATTTGACAGCGCAGGAGCCAGCCGTTCGTCCATGAGGAGCATAAATCGTTCCTCTTCTGCCGCCAGGGCCTCGTCCGCTGCCAGCTCGGCAATAGTTCGCTTCCGAGATTTGAGCGAGGGAGGCTTGCTTTGGTGCAATGGGTGCTTCAACATCTCCAAGACGTTCTGTGCGTCGTGAAAGCTGTCCACTGGTTCGAGATACAGCGGTGATGCGGTACTTGCAATCAACTTGCTTTCAAACTCATGTAGATCCTTGGAGTCAAGTGACATCTTTTGTCTCTTAGCCACACCTGCACCAATCGCTGGCGTCTGCGGCAGTGCTGATAGTGGTGTCAAAGGATGGGGCGTTGTTGCCGATGCCGGTGCGCGATTGCTGTTTGGAGCCTGCGATTGTCTCCTAGCAACCCTTGGATCTGGCGAGGTGGCAAATATGGTCAGTTCGGCTTGCAGCGAAAGCTCGGTCGGATGGAGCACTGTCGTGAATACTTTGGGCGCATAAACCGATTTCTTCTGTGAGCCTTCGGGTGATTCCCCAGATGCGGGAATGTTCTCCTTTTCGGCTGCAGAATCCCCTATTCCATTTGTGGCAGCAGAGGCCTCAGCGACAACCAAGGGCTTGACTGATCCATCGTTGGTGTTCTGCCCAGCGGAGTCGGATTGCGGAGGAGACGGATAAGGTACATAGGGTGATGGAGTGAGATGTTTATTGTAATTGTGTATCGAGAATGGGATCGTCTTCTCGCCACTTGCCGTATTTGATGAAGGACTTTGCGACAAGTCAGACACAAATCTGTGGTCGACTATCTGAACAATCAAACAGCCTATAGTACCTAAGTTCAGCGACCGTTCCGCATATGTTGTCGACGTTAGGCCTACCATCATAGAACTTGACGTTTGAGGCAAGAAGCTCCTCCAGCATGTCATGAGGGATCGTTTGCGACCTGACATGTTCTAAGATGACCCTCATGGGCGAATTGTACCCAAAGCTCCCATCTTGCTGGTCAAAACGAAAATGAGTCGGATGAAGGTGCAGTAATAGCGACGGAGAACTCTTGCGGTGCTTCTTCAGTATGTACGATGTGGTTTTCACTTCAATGGCAGACCGTTAGCTCCACAGCTTGATTATATGCCATTGTAACTGATTGGAGAAGGTCTACCTAAAGGTTCTGGTAGCCGCTTGACGGACTTTCGATCCAGGCTCGTACCGTCTATACTCGCGCCCCTCCCAGCATTCTTGCCCTGCTTACTGTGCACATCTCCCGGCCTTTGTGAGTCTCGCCTCTGACGACCGCTCAATCTTGGTCCAGCAGCGTTTATATTAGATCCGATGGTAGACGCTAGGGCTGGAGGGTGTTTGCTACCCGTAGGAGGACGTTTGGAACTGAGAGATGGTGATAGTGAGGAGCGCGGAGACTTGATGCCGTTGACGGCGCTCTGGGCTGAGGTTGGTGGGGGGCGCTTCATCTTGGGGTGAGGCTGGGACAGGACCGAGGAGTCCTCCGTCGAGATTCCCATCTCTTAGGTGGTAGGAGTGTGCCAATCTTAGGAAGCAGTTCGATCGGAGTCTGCTGTGGATAAGTTGAAGCGGTCGCGGTGTTCCTACTTCGTAGCATTAAATGTCCGGCTCGGCTTTGCGACATGTGGTGGGAGAAGCGCCGGTGGAGTGATCGGAGCAATTCTATATGCTGATCCTGGACGCTCGCTGCAGATATATGGACAAGCGAGCTACAAAGGTTACATCCTGTTGTGGACTGGGAGTTCTAAACGGTTGCGCATCTGGATCCCAAAGAGTTGGGGTTGATGCCAAGACCCCGATACGGTTCCAAATGCAACCAAGCGCTCACGTGCGGTCAGAAAGAGAACGGTACAGCGGTGCAGTGAGGAGCTGATATTCGATCCAAGTCGTAGATATTTATATTATTCCCTCAAGTTTCAAGCATTGGTCATTGCTGAAATGACAAGAAGAATGCTTTGTTTAAATACATTTGATCAACTACATGCTTAAGACGATGATACCTTATCTTTTATCATAACATAACCCTGACTACCTGGAAGTCCATCCCAAAAAATATACTCATCAATCCTGACCTCTCACCCTCCGTCGCCAGTCCTCCCTTACTCGGACACCTTCGACAACTTCGATTCCTTTTCCTAGTCCTATCCTACTGTCCTTCTCCCACCAATTATCTCTTTCTCCATTGCCTGAGTGACCCATATCGTCTTCACTGTCAACCAAGCCACCGTGCCCACCTTCGTCGCCTACAACAAGAATGACCTGACCAACCCAGCCAGAAATATGTGTGACTGGATCGCCACCGGTACCCGACAGCCTTTCTTGAATGTAGACAATCTCAGGGCTAAGATGTCGGAGAAGATGCACGTGACCGGTAGGGGTCGTGAAAGGAAGAATCATCCTGTCATCCTCCACGAGCGCTTGTGCTTGGCTGTAGAGTGTATTGAATGAAGGAGAAGCGGAAGAAGATGAGGATGTATGAGGTTTGGGTAAAGACAATGGTTTCTCCGCTTCCTCGCCAGGCGTGTGTGTGTCTTCGTGTTCGATGTTTGAGAAAGACGAGGTGATCGATGCTGTAGGTCGTTCGGTGCGTGGCGATGCCAGAGGATGCTGTTTGAGGTCTGGCGCATAAATCAGGATGAAAAGGTGTGTTTTCTCGGGGTCCACATGCTCAGAGAGGTGGGACAAAATGGACTGCGGTGTATATTGTCAATTTCTCTAAGCTTTTAATCAACGACGAGGAAGCTTTACCGCATGCTCCTGGTGATAATCCGTCTCTTCCTGCGTACCAGTGTCATGACTCGACTCCGAAGTAACTACAATAGCGACCGTCTTTCTTTTCAAGCCACCAGGACGCTGCTGGACCGCAGTAGGCTGACGGCTTGACGTGCCAGCTCCTGTCATTGTAGGATCGCCACCCTTTAGCCCGGGCCCTGGTTGTGTACTGGAGCCGTTGTTGCGCGACTCGGCTTCCTCGGACCACCTAGAGTGATCTTCAAAGTCTCTTTTATCTTCTTCCCTGATCGAGGACAGAGCGCCCCCGACGACCGCGCCCGCGGCAGCTACGCCAGCGGCCACCTTGCGGCTAGCACCATCGAAGAGCTGCTGCGGGCTTGGAGTCCGACGGAGTGCGCCTGACATGCGGGCCATCATGCTGGCGTCTTCTCCGTGAACAGCGCCGGTGCCTGATACATCCTCCGACTCCCGGAACCCTACACCAGCATGGCCTGAGGCATGCGGTGGATCATTATTCCGGCGAGTATCTTCTCGGTCATAGTCGTCGTCGCCATCGTCACGTCGTTCGCTCCAGATCCAGGCCGCGAGGCCTATGGTTGCGGCTGTGACCGTGAAGGCCAACGGTACCCAATAGCCAAGGGTGCTTCTCCGAGATGACGCGCCATAGGTTTGGCGGCGCTGCCGTTCGTAACGATCGTAGGAATAAGACATTATTGAGTCCACAGTGATATCACAACTACCTAACCTGGGCAGTCGCGATAAGGTAACATCCCATAAGGGTTTGCTGATCTAGAGGACGTGCTAGCAGTACGTGAGGCTGGGAATCTATTGGTGGGGGCTGGGAACCTTGTACCTTATGTAAGGCTGAGATGACTCAGCTATCGATTGGCACTCTACCTGAACATCATATAAATACCTCAGGGTTTTTCGTCCATTGTTGTCACTATTCCACATCTTGAAGACCGTTATAAACCCAGATAAAGTTCTGGACTCAGCGCAAGCTTTCGAAGCTGATCTTTGCCTCCGTTAACCCCAGGTTCTAATGTCCTTTACTTGACGACCCAGCACAACCTTCAACCCTCCTTCTACTCGGGTTTGCCCCTAAACCAGCGGAAGTGAGTCGGCAGACCGAACTCTTATAATGCCTCACGCTCAACCAGCTCCGTCCCCAGGCTTTCAGGCTTTCATTTTCTGTGGGCCTGGCGTCTCCCTAAATACTTTCACATCGTCTCCAGAAGAGTTTCCTAAAGCGCTTGTACCAATCGCAAATAGGCCTATGGTATGGTATCCACTTGACTGGTGCTATCGTATGGGTATTACAAGTAAGGGATAAAACTTCATTACTTCCTGTTTTTTTGCTGTAAGGTTATCTCAATTCGAAGTTCAGCGCAAGTATCCCTGAGAGCTCTTCTTGAGCAGCAAAATAAAGCATGCGTATTGAATGCGCCCTCTCAAGCATTGCTACTCTCTTTCTACTTTCCATTTTCCCATGTGGGTCTCTTTGAATAGTCTGCTGTGGTTTAGGGCTCAGTTACCGCTAGCCTTGTAACCTTGACTGCGGGTTTCAATACTTCTGTCTTAGTATAACCAAGAAGAGCTGATGTTCTTCTACAACCTCCCCATCACACCGTCTGCATCACCGTGGTGTCGATCTGATATCTTCTCCGTGCAGACGTCCAGCTAGTCACAGCCCCATCCTCAGCGACTGCCATAGAAGCGGCTCTATCCCAGAACCCTCATCTTACATCACTACCCGCGCCCAGAGCCGATATTCTTGCACCCGAGGGCTTGTCGCAGAATACTGGTACCGCCGAAATCCTCCGCCTCCCTGAAGTCCAGGCAGCAATAACAGGTGACTTCGTAATTCTTCCCTGCGATCTCATCTGTGAGGTAGCCGGCGAGTCCCTGCTCGAGGCATGGATGATTCAAGAGGGCGGACTGGGCGGTGCTACTGGCGGAAATTCGGAAATCCACGGTCCCAAGATGGGACTGGGAGGCGAGAGAGGGGGACGACGAGGAGGTTTGGGGGTATGGTACCAGACCAAAGGGGATGGTAGTGTCAAAGGCGAAGAAACAGACTTCGTTGCTACAGCATCAATAGAGCCGCCCATAGTGCCACCCCCTGAGGGCTCTCTCCGATCGAATATCGCCAATCTAGTCTACTCAACCCCAACGGACACGCTCAACGACATCACCGAAGAGAAGAAGAGCTTTCCCATCAGACATTCGCTCCTACGCAAGCACGGTCGGATCAAGTTGCTTACGACTTACCGAGATGCACACGTCTATTTCTTCCCTTACTGGATTCTCGACATGGTCAAGCACAATCAAAGAATGGACAGCATCAGCGAAGACGTTGTCGGATGGTGGGCAAAATCCGGATGGCAGGACGGCCTTGGCGACAAGCTCGGTCTGCGAGAAATCTTCGAAGGACCCGAGGACAAGGAAGGCGAAAGCGGTAGCCACCACAGCGGGCCCATCGAGGAAGAAATCGACCTTCGCAACCTAAGCACCACGTGGAAGAGCGATCTAAGCCACGGCACGAAAGCGCAACCGCAAACTAGCTTGGCGTCAAGAGTCCCGGACGCTAAACTCCGTAACCTGCAGGCTCCAGCCGCAAAACGAAAGCTCAAAATACCGCCCATGCTAGCGTATATCCACCCTCCCGAACCGACCGCTCCGCTCATAAGGAGGGTCGACACCGCCCCTCTTCTCCTGTCCGTGTCGCTCCGATTGGCCAAACTCGAATCCATAGAAGAGGTCGGCCGCACGGCGTCTTCGCCCTTCGCGCATACCCACAAGATCGCCTTCCCCGGAGGCGTCGCGCAGCGATGTACGGTGACGAGAGCGGACTGCTTGCTCGCGGAGAACGTGACGGTGGAAGAGAAGGCGGTGGTCAAAGAGTCGGTCATCGGCGTCAACTGTCACATCAAGAGCGGGGCGCGCCTGACGCGATGCGTGCTGATGGATGGGGCGGTCGTAGGCGAGGGCTGTCAGCTCACCGGTTGCATTCTGGGCAGGAGATGTCAGATCGGCCGGAAATCGACGCTGAAGGAGTGTGAGGTGCAGGAAGGTAATGTGGTGCCTGAGGAGACGGAGGCGAAGAATGAGAAGTTTATGGTCTTTGAGGGCTTGGATGATGGTGATGAAGGGGATGTGAATGAGGATGCTTTTGATACTGATGAAAATGTTGATATGGTTACCCAAGATGAATCTATAGATAGAGATTGAATAAGGAGTTTTCTGGTTACAGTTTTATTCCTTGTCTCTACGCCATCTCATCAGTGATGTTCCCACCATATGCACGCTCAAGAGGTATGTGTACATTCAGAAGGTGTTTCAGTAGACAGTCACTGATCCTTCCAACTCTTCCTGAGTTTCAGTGGCAGCGGAGGAAGACTTAACCAAGCCCTCGTCTCTCAGTTCCTGCACCAGCTGCTGGTACTCTACTTCCCCTCTCTGCGCCCTGATGCCCACGTGAAAGAGTCCATCTTCCCTTTCAACATCACTGATGAGATCAGCCACCATGTCCCACTCCTCCGTCTGTACGAGAGCTTTCAGCACAACGATCAGGGCCTCCCAGCCGGGAGCTTTCCCTTCCCTTGCCATCCTCCTCAGGAACGTCATCATTTTCCCGGATTCGCCCAGTTTTCCGTACCCTTCCAGCATACGGTCGTAGAATATGTGATCGACCACTCCACGCTCGAGCCGGATGCGATTCCAGAGCACGTCCAACGCAGCGAGGTCGGGAGGGTCCTGCGAGAAGTAGTGGGTGAGGAGGATGGTGTAGATGTGCGGAGACGGTTTGATGTTTCGACTGGCCATATGATCCAGAACCGCGCGTGCCGCCGGAAGGTTGGGTGTAGAGGACTTTAGAAGATTGTCGATGATAGTGCCGTAGGAGAAGGCGTTGGCCTGAACGCCGCTCTCCTCCATCTGAGCCAGCACTGCTGCAACGGCCTCTGCCTTCTCTGCGGCAGTTTGTTCGGAAGGAGGCTGGCCATCTTCCCGAAACAGCCCGTCAAGGATGGTGGTATAGGTTACAACATCCGGTTGGATATTCAGGGTCTCCATTTGCTGCAACAAGCGGCTTGCTTCGTCTGCTCTTCCGTCCCGGACTGCTGGTCTAAGCAGGGTGTTGAAAGTCACGATGTCAGGTTCAATTCCCAACTTCTTGGCCCAAGGCAGGATCCTTGGAGCAAGCTCACGTTTTCGAGTTTTGATTAGGGCAGCCATGACAACATTGATAGTAGTCGTGGTAGGTTTAGCCAAGCCCGCAAGCTCACCGGTCGGTGCGATAGTGCTAGACGGACCGCCCCTGGCTTTTGCTGCTTCGGCAGCCTCAAGCCAGATTCTGCCCATCTCGTCAAGCGCTCTGAGTCCCATGTCCCATTTGCCACTGTGAATGAGCGCGCCTATCCTGGTTGTCCATGACCGGACATCGGGGTTGACACCAGCAGCGCGCATCTTGCCCCAAATGATCTCGACAGATCTTGGGTCTCTTGCTCTTTGACACCCCTGCAGCATGGCACCCCACGTAGCTTGCTCTGGCTGTATGCCTGACAACACCATGTGGTTCCAGATGTCGATGGCCTTGTCTGATCGGCCCAAAGTCATGAAAGTGAAAAGGAACATGTTGTACACCTTCATCGGAATGAGACGAAACAGTCCTTCCGCCTCAGGCGCCTGACCAGTCCCAGCTGGGACGGTCCTCGGGCCTACTCCATTTATACCTTCGATAGCCCCGGATGTGACCTGTGCTTGCGGGTAGAGCTCTGTGACCACGTCCCACAAGGCCTCTGCACGCTTGAAGTCCGTTCTCTCTATAGCATGACCCAGTCGTTTGATGACGGTATCCACAGCGACATTTCGTGACTCATTGTTACCACTTGCTCTGAGCTTGATCTCGTTTGCTTCTGCGTCAAGGGCGCTTCGCCTAAGTAACTGTTAGAGTATTTAAGGACACTCTACAGGTCAAAAGCTCACTCATTGTTGTCTGTCGGTTGTCTCTGGTGTACTGGTAGTCTTTTCAAAGTTGTGATAGGTGGTCTCCGCACTCTAGAAAGCCTCCGAAAAGAAGGTGTTCGTTCAGTAGGGTTAGAATCCTTAGCCCGTGTATCAAGGCTCAGTGGTCGAGAGTTGGGACTTCTATTTTCGCTTGGAGCATCACTATCTCTCGATTGTGAAGCAGAGTATCGACCTCTGCGAACACCGTTCGAAGTCTCGTCGCGAGGGGAAAGGAACAGGCTTTCAAGGATATCGTCCCTCGAATTCCGCGCGAGGGGCCATTGTTGATGCCTGGGAGTGGGAGCATTCGTGGCTTTGTTTCGGCCGGAAGATCGCTGCAAACTCGTACCTTCATCTCCTTTTTGTGCTGTTGCGGCTCCGTCATGAGCAGGTTGCGGTTGGTTGAATGATATGAAGCTCGCTCTGGAATCCCATTGGGGCTTTCGAATCTTCCGCGCCTTGACTCCTAGTCTACGACAGCTCACACATATGTAAGGAGTCGTCATCAATGATTTTCTACTGTTTCAGTCTGGGGTTTTGATTCCAAGAGCGTGAGTTTACTGATCTTTGTTTAGCCCCAGCGGAACGTTCCGTGTTCGGGATGCTTGAGTTATGTACATCCAATGTATTTGGTGTTTACAGCACATCATCTAAGACGCAGGGAATGAGTTGACGAATTCAGACAAAGAACTCCTCCAGGAGCACTCCAGGAGCTCGTCCCGCTGTGGTCGTTCCGCCTTTGCTGCCTGTGAACAGGCTACCACCTCCTGTTCCTGCAATTTGTACCCTAAGCTACGATGACCACCTTCGTTCCTTCAAAGCCATACTCGAAGGAGGAATTGGAGATATTATACCCAAAACACCTAAAGCTTCAACTGGTCCAGGTCGTATGTACTCTTTGATTCAGAGTGTATGATCCCGAAAGTGCCTACGGAAGCCGATAGCTCCGTCACGCCAGGCAATGCAGGTAAACAACATTCGCTGACACTCAACTGTGGCAGTTGCTTAGGCATGGTACGTTCTCTCCGGACCGCTGAGAGTCTCGTTCAGGGAAAATGCTGAGAAGTACATGAACAGGCGAGAGAAGCCCAGTATCAACTCGTTTCCAGAATGTGAGCCTAGTCAGCGAATGCACGGGTGCAAAAGAACAGGGGCAGCTGATCAATGTATCAGGCAGGACTTGCACCATGTAGGTGGGCAAAGCACTATTTAAGAGGATTGCATTGATTATGCCTCCTCAGATTGGCCTTACTGCGCTGCTGCGAGACGTATGACCAGCGTTATCATGACCGGGGCGGACGGGTCGGCATGGGATGATATACAATGGAAACGTCGGTTAGAGACTTTTGGAGATGATGATGGCCCAGTTCTAGCTGCAAAAAAGCGCGAAGAAGCCGACGTAATATGGTCAGTAGCCTCTTTTACTGCTACAATATGAAAATTTGCTGATGGAGTGGTATATAGCCAGCTCGGCGAGCTTACAGATCGAGGCCGAGAAACGACATTAGCATTGGGCCAGCGATTACGACATCTATACGTGGATCAGCTGGGCTTTATGCCAAAGCAAATTGAGAGTGCCGACATGATATACCTTCGAGCAACACCCATTCCGAGAGCCTTAGAGTCGCTACAGCAGAGCTTCTGGGGCATGTATCCTCCTTCGGCACGGTCTGCGTCCTTTCCTCCTCCTACTATCATTACCCGGACGCCGGCGGATGAGACCCTCTTCCCGAATGACGGTAACTGTAGACGGTTCAGTCAGCTGAGCAGAGCTTTCGCGCAGAGGACAGCAGATCGATGTGAGCCTTCCAATCTCCTATTGCTACTAACCTACCGCCAGCAAAAGCTTCATGAGCAGCCACCACTGACACAACCAGGGAACGAAACGAAAGAAATGGACTACCTCAACCGGCTCATCTCCAAATGGATGCCCCCCTCTTCCCCTCGCGTAGCCGTCGACTCGCACCCCCGCCTCTCCGGCATCATGGACACGATCAACAGCACCCTCGCCCACGGTCCCGACACGCGCCTCCCATCCGAATTCTACAACGAAAAGGGCCGCGCCATCATCGACCGCATCGGCGCCGAAGAGTGGTTCGCCGGCTACCAGGAGAGCACCGAGTACCGCAAGGTCGGCATCGGCGCCCTCCTCGGCGACATCGTCTCGAGGATGGCGGGCAGCGTCCAGAAAAATGGAAACGACGGCATGCTCGAGGTCGGCGGCGACGACGGCAAAGTCGGCACAGGCAGGGCCGGGGAGACAGCGATTAAATTCGCCATGAGCGGATGCCACGATACCACTCTCGCCGCTATCTTGGCTAGCCTGGGCGCTTTCGAGGGCGAGAAGTGGCCGCCGTATACCAGCCACATTGCGCTCGAGCTCTTCAGAAAGACAGACTCGCCCACCACCACCACCGAGGCAGATGCGACGTTAAGTAACGAAGCGTCAGACGCGGTCACGGCCAAGAAACCTTGGCATTCCTTCCTCCTCGGTGGCTCGAACGCCGCCACCACGCCTATACAACAGACAGCCATCCCGCGCCGCCCGGTGCCCCAGCTCACCGACGCTGAGAGAAAGAAGCTAGACGGCTACTACGTGCGCGTCCGATACAACGACCGCGTCAAAACCATCCCGGGCTGCAAGTTACCAGGCAATCATCTGGAGGGCGACGAGAGCTTCTGCACCCTGGTTCGTTCCCTTGTTTCGTTCGCTCTTCACTTTCTCCAAGACCGTCGTGGCTGACAGATCTGCTTTTCTTTTCTGTTTGGTAAAGGAGGCATTCAAGTCCATCGTCGATAAATTCACGCCGTCGTACTGGAAGCAGGACTGCGCTTCGAATCTGGACGAGCCAGCGTTCCCCAAGGTGGTGGAGCCGGCCGGGTTTTAAGGTAGGGTACGATAAGTCCATGAAAGAATGCGTTGTGCTTGATCGGTAGCCGTAGATACGTGTGTCTGAAGAACTCAAATTGCGACCGAATGGACGAGCTTCATGCTATCGATTGGCCGTTCTCGTCTGAGAAGAGACTATATTACTCTAGATTTTGTTTCTATACAACCGTCCCATTATTTACAGTGATCGTACATCTCCGATCTCACCGCACAATGTCACGCCTCACCCCATCTTCCGCTTCCCCTTCTTCCCCTTCTTCCCACTACTCTCCTTCTCCTTCTGCTCCCCACCCCCATCCCCACCCTTCCCCTCCACCTCCATCTCCGGCACCTCCAACAACCTCGACAGCGCCGGCCGAAACCTCTCCAGATGCGCGATCTCGCCGACCTTGACGCGCATATAATCGAACGCGACACCGACCTTCATATCCCTAACCGGCGCGCGCGCCTTAGTCGTAACCGCCGCATTACCCACGCCTCGGCCCCGGGACCGAGCCGCCATCGCAGACCCCCCCACCCCGCCGCCACCGCGGGCGCCACTAGACGGCACATCGACCATAGCGACGTCCACATCAGCCGCGCCCGCCTCCCCGCCCTCCTCCTCCTCAGCTTCCTCCAATGCAATCTCCAAGCCATCCAAGCCCTCCATATTCGGGATCTTCTGATAGCGCTGGGAGAAATGGGTGAGCAGGACCCTCCTGGCACCCATGGCGGCGCCGACGCCGAGGGCCTCGCTGGTGGTGGAGTGTTTTTTGGCGACGGCGTCGCCGTGCAGTTCGTCTTCGAAGGTAGCTTCATGGAGCAGGACGGTGGAAGCGTGGCCGATCTCGGCGAAGGCGCGTGATGGGCGACAGTCGCCGGAGTAGGAGAACTTGAAGCCGTTGGAGAAGGTCAGCGAGACGGCTTTGGCGCCGTGGCAGTGGTTGACGTCGACGGCTTGCAGGTCGGCGAGGCCGGTGGCGGTGGTGAGGGCTTTGTTGCTGGAGGGCGGGGACGGTTAGTTGGGGAGGGTGGGTGCTGCTGGTAAGGGAAAAGGGGGAGATGGTACGTACAGGGCTTCGTCAAATGAGTGGAAGCTGATTGGTCGGCCGTCCCAGGTTAGTTTGGTTGAGTTGCGCGCCTCGATCGGGCCGGTGTTGGCGACGCGATGGCTGCTGACAGATAAGGGGACGAGTTTTTGGAAGCCGTAATCTTCGACGGAGGCGTACTCGCTGAGCCAGTGGATCATCGCTTCCTCGGATGCGATGAAGAGACGTTGTGAGGTTTGCAGAACTTTCGCTGGGTTGAGAGGCTGCTCGGTCAGAGTGCCAGGGCTTTCGGTGGACTGGCCTCCATGGACCTCGTCATACCAGGCTTTGATCACCGAGGTGGTTCCCAAGTGGTGATCAGCATGGAGATGGCTTATCCATATTAGCTTCAGATCGCGCAAGACTTCTGCGAGTTCGTCGGGTGTGAAGACGCGCTTCAGCTGGCCTAGTGTGTTTTCTCCACAGTCCAGTAGATACGATCCATACCCCGGAACGCGCAGTAAGGTACTGGATACGTTCCTGTATTTGGAGGGTAGTGCGGACCCAGTCCCCAACGTGATGATCTCCGCGTCGTTGCTTGGGATATCGGCTTGTTCATCTTCCAGACGCTTCTGCATCTCTTCCTGTGCAAGTTCCTGCCTTGCTTCTTGGCCTAACTTTAAAACCTGTTTGGAAGTCTGTTTTAACACAACCGCGGTATTGAGTGGAGCAACGATGAGGTCGTTTCTGATTTCCACGGCCGGCTCTAGCTGCACCCTCTGGCCGCGTTGGGCCCGCACAAAGGGTGGATCCATTGTCCGGTTATCAACAGAGTCACCGGATGCTCCATTAGGCTGCCGTGACTGTGGTAAAGTAACATTGTCATGTACAGGTATTGGAAATCGTACGGGATCTGCCTGATTTAAACCAATTGCTGCTGCTGCTGCAGAGTCGAAAGCCAAGTAATTTGGACATGCGTCCGATGACGAAACGATGTGTTTGAGGTGGGCAAACTCCTTCACAAAGGCGTGTAATCTTTCATCTTGGCCCACCCCAGGACCTAGTATCCAAATGATAGCTCCAACACCAACCATGACCTCTGGAGCTCGCCACTCAGGCCTCTCAACAAGATTTTTGAGATAGTCGGTGGTCGGTAGATCCACTATAGCAACTCCGCCACCTTCTTTACCCGGGCCTAATACCATATCTGGCGTCACAGTTTTGCCGTCTTCAGAGAGCACGTCCTGCCCAGCCGCTAGCTGCGAAAATTTAGGGCCCACCTCAACATTGAGTGCAAGAGCTTTGTCTGGCAGGAAACGCCCTCGCTGAGGATGATTACGAATGATATAGGACGTAGCGTCATGTGAGGGTTCTGTCGGTGGCAAAGTCTCGATTAACGCACCTGGCCAAGGCTTCCGTATCAAGACCATTATATCAGGGAGCGGCTTCTCGCCTCCAGGCATAGGCCCGGTGTACTTCTCGATCTTCCTAGTTTCTGGATCACGAAAGAAGAGCTGAGCTGGCATCCTGACCTGCGCTAGAGGGCATTCAACCAACGAGTCGAGTCTCCAAGTCGAGTCAAACATTTCTGAGACAACAGCCTTGCGGATCTGCTGTGCCCTGTTACTCTGTTCTGCTGGGGTTTCCAGTTTCGCATTGTGGCCTGTGGACCCATCCATAGCTCTATCCCTAAAATCATCATAACTTCGTTTTCTTGGGCTATTCGGCTGTTGTGCTGGAACGATGGCGCTGTTGCCAGAAGGCGATATTGACATGGCCCATACCTTGATACTTTCGTCCATCCACGTCGCTTCCCAGCCTGTCTTGGGTTCCTTCACATCATGTTCTTCCACACTAACAGGCATTCCTTGTCTGAAGATAAACCTGCGTGCCGTAGCAAATGTATGTGTTATGTTCTTCCCGCCATGGATTGTCAGACTAGGTTTTTCAACCTCGTCAACCCTTTTCTGCCCACTCTCAGCCGCACCGTTTTGATCTGGAGTCCTGCCTTCGCCATTCATGGACCGGTGAAGTTTTCTCTCCGCCTCTTGCTGTCGTGACTGAGCTTCGGCCACGGCCGCCGTCGTGATTGAGTCTGCTAGTGTCAGGATCATCCCAAGCAGACCTCCAGTGTTCTGCCATTCTGTTTTGCCCGTCAAGAATATATCGGTCACCTTCGTCAATCTCGTGCCCCGCTCTATGCTAGCTCTTTGAGACCCCTCGCTGATGTGGCCGATGAGGTACCGTTTGCTGTCAAAGTGAAGAAACAGAGTTGTGCCACACGTGTCTGCGGTAGGAGTCGTAACAAATTCAACGTAAGAGTGCATCCTTTTCACAGGGCTGGAATGGAGTGTCGGAGGGGTGCGCTGACGTTGGTCATGCGATGGGTATGGTTCGAAGATTATGTACCGGTTCTTGCTTTTCATGTATCGCAGAGTGGGAGATGTGAAAAGCCGAGTAGGCGGAACGCCCTCAGAGATCACGGGCTGCCGTACGATGTGCCTTTGCCGTGGAGTGAGTGAGCTTGTAGGTGGTGTGGAATTGGTGGAGAGTAAATGGTCGTCCTTCCTCGGGATGGTCGATGGTGAAGGGCTCGCACCCACTCCGTTAGCTGAGAAGGTTGTCTCGGCGGGCGATCCATAGATGTTGCGATGATAGAGAGCGGGGACAGGTCTACGGAGTGATCCAGACCGACATTGGAGACTGGGGTGATGAGGACGAAGGGACTGAATGCTTGTCCTCGTGCCAAGAGTCACAGCAGCCCTCGAGGAAGCCAACTTGAACCGCTGCACAGAGTCCAGGACACCTTCTCGGTCTACAAATACCTCTGAAAGCGGCGGGACCTATGGGTAAGTGGAGTTCGTTCGAGACCAGAGAAACTTCTCTGTGGTCTCGTCAGTTCAATTGGCGAGTCGTGCTGGAACTTTTTGCGGAGCCGCACCCGGATCTCCAAAGTATCTACTGTATCTTGGCTTTATTTACATTTACGTCGAGATTCATACTTCTTCGGTCATGACTTTTCTGTCCAGGCTGTACATATCAAACAGCCCCACGGATCCGTATCGGCAAGCAATCGTGAAGCTTTGCGGGCAGCCGCCGCTGAGCTCAAGCGGCCAGTTCGGGCACCATTGCACAATAGCTCAAGCTTAACATAGGCTTGTAGCCACCGTACGTTGCTCTACATCTTTCGATTGGGGTACAGGTATCATATAGTAGCCACAAGAAGTCAGTATCAGGGATTACACATAAATGGCACAAGAGTAGAAGTGACAGGGCGTGTATTGGTTCAAAAGGGATCCTAAGACATCTTCATTCGACGGATTACCAAAGCTACAACGTTCATAACGGAGCTTTGGCCGTCATCCCAAGTACCGTTATAATCTCCATAAGTGAGAAAAGAAAAGACAAGAAAGAAAATTCGTAGACAACATGCCGTTGAGCCATCTCACAGATCGTACACAGTCCCTGAGCTCAAGCTGATACATTCAAGCACCCCAGGAGAAAATGTGATGAAGCGATTAAGCCTGCCTCCAAACGCTTCAAAGCCCCACCGCTCGAAAGACAAAGAACCAGTCCGGCGACAATTATAGATGAGAGGTCACGTTGCCAATCCGCTGGAACGCAGCCTCGACTTTGGAGCACATACGCTCGAAGTGCTCCATGGCCGCGGCGCTGATGCTACTATCATTGCACTCAGTCTCGACAATGACGTCAATGCGCGCGAAGACCTTCCCGGCATCGACATCACCAAAGAGGGGTTGCGGTGCCGGAGCCATCGTCTTTGCCGGTACCGGCGCATCCGTGTAAAGAGCAAAGGCAGGGTCTGATTCATCCAAGTCGTCTGAGGATACGACCATTGAGGTCTGATCTTCTTCACTCTCTCCTTGAATGCTGGGCATGCGCTCAATGGTCGGAACCGCCATCTTACACTCGTCGCTCGACGGATAGGGGCCGACGAAGTTTGAGGTCTTGCCAGACAGGATGGCGGGATCAAATAGATCGACAGCAGGCCCCTGTGGGACGTCAACGACCGAGAATACCTGAGCGTGATTGTAGCCGTGGTCGAAATTGGTGATAAAGCCGTTATTGTTGTTGTTCAGGTCGAGGGTCGAAAATTCAAGCGCGCTGTCTGGTATGAGAGTCATGCCAACGCGCGTATTGCCATTTTCCTGGGCCTCCACCTGCTTGTGGACGAATTGATTTGGGTTCGGGTCCTTGGGCGCAGTTGGCTGCACAGCTGCTGACGGCGCCAGAGCAGACTGCTCCGAAACTGACGCATTAGCGGCCGGCACACCGTTGTTGCTAAGGTCGTTCAGGAAGTTGGAGAACGCGGAGGACGAGAGAAGCATGCGCGTCAACTCCGACAGGCGTTGGTTCTCGGCCAGCAGTGCTTGGTTGTGAGCACGATACTCATTCGCTTCGTTGGTTTTGGCGGCCACTTCGCCTTCGAGTTGACCAATATACTCTGTGAATATGTCAGCATGTTCCGCAGAGATGCGCAGTGAGTGATCTAGTACCTTTTCTCCTGGAACGGAAAGCTCTTGCTGAGACCTTGTTCCTCAACTGACGACGCTCTTTACTGCTGAGCTTCTTGCCCTCCTCACTGGCGAGGAGTCGCTCATCCTCGTCCATGTCCTCCTCCTCCTTTCTTAGCCTCGCAATGTGTGGTAGCATACCATTGGGACCAGCATTGGCGTCATCCTCCGATGAAGCAATGCTGCCTTGTCTCATCTGACTGAGCAGGCGGGATATCCTCTCCTCCACGATGGGATCGGTAGGTTGATGAGCAGCAACACGGTGAGGGCGATGTGTTTGTTGGACAAGCTGTTGAGTAGATGTCCGCTGTCGTTGTGATATTCGCTCCTGCCTCTGCCGCTGAGCTTGAGCTTGAACCTGAGCTTGAGCCTGAGCCTGAGCTTGAGCCTGGACTTGGGCTTGGGCTTGGGCTTGAGCTTGAGCTTTGACTCTGGCGGCCTCCTGCTGGTGTGCGCCTGGCCACAAACGACCAACATTACTCTGCGGAGCCAAAGGAGTAAGAGAAGTCTCTTCATGGCCGCCGATGACATTCGGGTCCACGTAGCCGATATCCGACGTTTGCAAGCCCTGTGGGTAGAAAAACGCAGGTAAACCGTCTTGTGACGACGAGTCACAATCCATATCCATATCAGAAGCGCCGCTGAACGACCGAGTTTTGGAAGGAGCGATACCAAAATCGATGAAATCGTCTGTGGAGTTCAAACCGAAAAAGCTTTCGGAAGTAGAGGGTGTGTTGAACGATATGTTATTAGCTTCGTTGACCGCCATGGTGTTTGCCAACGCGCCGATCGCAAAGGGTGTCTGTTGTTGATGAAGATCATATTGATGACTGGGCCCGGAGAACACTTGTTGGTGACTCGGCTGGCTCGGAGGAAGGAGAGTGTTGTTGGTATTTCCAATACCGAAGTTGGGATTCACGACTGGCTTGGAGCGCGAAGTTGCGGGTGAGACTGATGGTGACGGATAGATGACCTGATCGTAGTTGATGAAAGAGTCGATATCGAGAGAATCATAGCAGGTCGGAGGTGGTGTAGGTGAATGGACAGAAGCTGACTCGTGCCTAGCGGTGGCCATGGCTTGATTGCAAGGCCCAAAGGCAGAGTCAACTCCGAGGATATTTCAATGAAATTTCGAGTCTTCGATCGTTCGAACGAGAATGAAGTCGTGAGGTAGCGGTTGAGGTCGCTTTCCCTCGATAGAGATTACCCAAGTGGTAGGTAAGCCTTCGATGGGTATAAGCCTGGGGATTAGGAGACTGTCTGGATGTGGATACAATGGAAATCTGGTGAAGATTCCTTCACAATCGACAGAATTAGCTAGTCAGACTCAGCCGCTCATGATGTGGTGTTGTATTTTGAGAGACGATGTGGTCAAGACTCAGAAAGGGAGAAGAGGAATGTGGGCGGGTGGACTTTGAGGCAGCAACAGAACGATGGAACAAGGCTCAGCGAGGCAGTGAGGCAGTGCTTGCGTGTCTAGCAGGGGTTCAAGACGGACCGATCAACGTCACCCTGTTAAGTCACCCTGTTAAGTTACAGTACCTACGGTATACGAGGTATTTGTGCCATTCACACCGGCTGCTTAGTAAGATAAACTTAGCGATCTGTCATCTCAGCAAACAAGTATTAATACTCCGTCCACTGCAGGCTACAAGTTACTCGTATGAGTGCAACATTTAATATTCCATCATCTCAGTTGATGAGTGTGTCCAAGAAGCTGGATTGAGACACTTTCGTTCACAGCCTCAAACAATCTCGGACATGGACAAAATGCACAAGTGCACTCGCACGCAAGCATAAGATAAATCATGCACACTGGATTTAACCAATACCTTGTGCACAACGCTCATAACCATCCGGCTGCCAGCTCTGGACTCTGGCCTCTAACTCCGCCCTTCTGCCCTTCTGCCCGTTTCTCCCGCAGTGGAACATGTCAAACATAGGAGGAGTGGCTAGTGAAATGAACATGTAATCATAAGTGTCTAGCTACTCTATGAAAATGTGGCCCTATAAGAAGGCCTTCAATTGATGAAAGAAAAAACTTTTATTCATAATAAACTGTTTGCTCTAGCAAACTTCACATATTTCTGAAACCTCTGTAGAGCTCTGAATCACTAAGATAATGAAATGAGACTGAAAGTTTGACACACTTTCTCAGTCAGTCTGTTTCAGCAACAATGAGATAGAAAATGAAGGCACACTTTCTTTACTTATAGAGTCAAAAAAGATGTGTTATGTCTCTGATTCAATTTAAACAGATATCTCTTAAATTTTAAATTCAAGTGTCATATCATTAGATCACAAGGCCTTTCACTGACTGATGAGATTCATAAGATTTGTAAAATGAATAAATTTCAGTATTAAAAGTGACTTTGTAAGTCTGTCAGTGATCATATCATTTGTTAAGATGTAATCAAGATGAATAAGTCTGCAGAATTTGACTTCTCTTATGAAGTGATGATATATATTAATATACTTTATATGAACATAAAATTCAGAATTCTTAGTCAAGACTATAGCTTTCTGATTGTTCATCTAAATTATAACTGTCTTAAATCTCTTTAACTTTAACTCTTTAAGTAATTTCTGTATTTACACTGCTTTCTTTATAGTCTTTATTAAGATCATGTATTTCACTTTATAAAAGAATAAGACAATTATTCTTTGTCTTTTTAAACTTTAAAATATTAATTCATTAATCATTTTAAATACATACTCTGATGTAAATCTTCTTAATTCAAGATCTTCTTCTCAGTCTGAATTCAAATACTTTAACAATTTAAGTTAATCACTTAATTTATATTTAAGAATGATATTTAAAGTTTCTTATACATATTAAAATACTCACTTTAAAGTCTTTCAATGTGTATCATTAAAGTTATGTGCAAATTAACTAAGAGTTAACATCACATATATGATGTTGAGTTAAGTTTGTGTCATAATATACATAAAAAATTCTATGATTTTCTGATATTAAGTTATTAACTTTGATTCAGCTGTTTTAGTAGTCTTTATAAGATAGATCTTGAGTTTCATTGAAATTATAACTGTCTTAATATTCTGTAAATTAAAGTCTTTAAGTATCTCTGTAAAATAGATCTTCTAAGACAGAGTAAACATTTATAAAGTTCTGTTTTGTGTAATTAACATTTCTAAGTAATACTTACATGCTCTGCAGTTAATCATTTCAAAATGATTACTTAATTTGATCTTAAGATCTAGAATTTCATTCTTATTAAATTTACATAAAAGAATATTGTCAACATAAACAGCAACAATTAAGATTTTCTTTTTAAACACATTATTGTCTGTGTAAATTCATGTGTATCTGAGGCTGACAAGAAAGCAATGTATTATCTTATATTACAGATAAGATGACTATTTTAATTCATATAAAGCTTTCTTCAATTTATATATCTTATCTCTTTTTTTTTCATATTCAGTAAATTAAATCACATAGACTTCTTCTTTCAAATCATTGTGTAAGAAAGCTGTTTTGATGTTTATTTATTTCAATTTATAATTGTAAAACACAGCTATGACAAAGATGACTTTATAAATTATGAATTTAATAATTATTGCAAAGATCTCTTTATAATCAATTTTAAATCATTGTTTAAATTCTTTAACTATTCATTGAGTCTTATACTGTAAAATTAAGTCATCAAATTCTCTTTTGTAACAGTAAATTCATTTGTTCTTTAAAGCTTGTTAATTAAATGATAATATCTTTAAAGTTTATGTAAAATTAATCATTAATAAGTTATACTCACTATTCATTGCTTTCTTTCAGTCTTTCAACTCATAACTTGCAATTATCTGTTTAAATGTTTAAAATTCATTCTTAAAGTCTTCTTTCTTTTTTATGACATCAATAATTACATTAAATACAGTTAAGTAAATCATGATTGCTTTAAGCTTTAGCTTTATAGAGAGTCATCTTTCTCTTTTAAAGCATTAAGATTTAGCTGATATTAATTTATTAATTATAAAGAGAATATCTATAACATCTTTTTTCTCTTTCTTCATTTCTTTTAACTGATTTAACAATATCAGTATGAGAAGATATGATGATACATACTCTGAAGATGATAACAATGATAAGAGTTAAAAAGAAAACAAAAAAGATAACTGTACATCTTTTTGTTCTACATTAATGATGTAAGATTAAGTAACTTTAAAAATTGAGACTGCAACTTCAATGTTATAGATTAATGAATCTTTATTAAACTATACATTTTTTATTTTAATTACTCAGTCTGTCTTTCTCTTTTCAGAAAATCATACTCTATATTGATTTCTTTCTTTATATTCAATAAGAATTTTCTTATTGCTTCAGAATTTAAATTTAGTTTTTATTGTTCAGATCTTCTTTGAAATATGTACATATGCTGTGCATTTAAAACACTGAAGATGTTTAAAATTGATGAGATTTGCTGATTTATTCTTATTAAGAGATTTAAACAGTAACTGAATTAAGATTTTATTGTTTTTAAGAGCTAACATTAAAAATCAATTATGTCACAAGACTATTTGCTTTAAGAGTCTTAATTATCTCTGTCTCACTTTGTACTCACTGTCTTCTTCATAAGCCTATTGCTTTTACTCATTCAGGCATTCAGGTAAATACCTTATATGATGCTGTTGCTTGACCTGCTGCTTGCCTGACTATGAGACTTATATATATATAGAGAAGTATTCTCATCATAGCTAGATTTCAGCTTTTTATAAACTTATGACTCTGACAAATTGATAGCATTAACTGCATCATCAGCTCACATATAGTGACATCAAATTCAATTCATCAGTTATATTTATATGACACTATAAATTCTTCTAATACCTTACTTTCACATCATCATCACCTCATCTCATCAAACCTCACTATCTAATCACTGAGCTGAACATTCATTTAAGCATATTACTCACTATTATTAAATAATCTTATAAAGTCTTGATGTTACATCTTAATGCTGTTGAAGTCTTCATCACATATTCAAAAAACTTTTACCTAATTCTAACCTTGCTGTCAGTGTCTCTACTAAAACACAAGGCAAGAAAGACAAAGAAAAGATATCTATCTTGTTAAAAATGCTTATTGACTCATTTTAGTCATTCAGCAGTCTTCACTGTTCTGTGTTAATTTCTTTATTAAACTTAAATGACTTTAACATAGTCTCACCTGAATCAGTTAATCTCATCAAGCTCAATCAGTCTCATCAGTCTGATTCAGACTTTCAAGATGATACTATGTCTATCTTATCTGCTTATATCAGTATAACTAAGAAAATATCTTATAAAATCTTCAATTCTCATATTGATATGATGAAAGGCAGTGATAGCAATGATTAAAGCTATCAAGACACTGATTTTACTTGTTAGCAATGAAAGTCACTCACTGATCTTATATAAAACAATGTTAGCAATGAAGAAAATAATCATCAGTCTTTTAACAATGACAATGAAGACAATAGTCAGAATAACACTCTCAGTTCTAATGAATGACTCATGTTATTGATGTGAAAATCAGACAATATTAATTACTTTAACTTTAAATTTAATGAATAAAAGTCTGATGCTGATCTTATTGAAAGCTCTAGTTAACACATATACTACTGAGATGTTTATACCTTTATGAATCAACTATGAATTCTTGCACTCATTAAAGGTCTTGATGCCTTATGAGTCACTATATCAGTCTGTTTATGTGAATCAGCATTGCTTTAACATACTGTTAAACTTACTGAGATAAAACAAGAACTCTTAAACAATGTTGATCTAGAGCAATGATACATCATCTTAATTAAACAGTTCAAGAAACAGATCTCATCAGTTTTACAGAACATTCAGAAGAATAAGTACATTATAACTGATGTCTATAAAGGCAAATTGCTGTGAATCTTTGCTCAGAAGCTATTTTGACACACAAAAGCAGCTGAGATGATGTCAGTATACAATCAACTGATTATAGTGTGAAATAATTTAGATTTAAAATTCTGAGTGCACATGCCTGAACCTCAGCCTACTATCATCATGTCACAATTTCTCAAATTACTCAACTCAAAAACAAGCCTTTGAAGCAAAATGACTTGCAAACATCATTGTGTCTCAGTGACAGCATTAAATTCTTCATATCAGTCTGAATAAGAAGCATCAGCAAACTGATTTTCAAACAGATCATTACATGATGAGTATTACAATCTTAATCAACTTTCTCAGTTTCAGAGCTAAGACTATTCATCTTGATCATACAATTCTCAGTATCAGTATCAGCAGATTAATCAATCTAATTCTCAGTATCAACAAGAGTCTCAATGACAATTAAATTCTTCAAATCAAGTTTACAATCAATGACAACTATCTTATCAGAAATCTCTGACAATAGCTGCATTGCTGAACAGTTAGTTAAATGTGTATGATGAAAGAAATAACAATAGAGACAGATATGATAAGAGTCAATATGATAAGTCTAGATCTAAAGCATATGTAGTGAAGAAGCAAGAGGAAAATGAGGTCAATAATGAAAAAACAGAGAATTCTGTTAAAATGAAGAATCATGAATCTGACTATCACATTGCAGATCTGAATGTGAATTTCTATGACATTGAAGCCTATAATCAGAAAGAAAACAAAGAATTAGAAGTCAACTTTGTGACTATTGCTATGATTTCATGCTGTGATTGTCATCAGTTATTTAAGTCTAGAAACATCTTATTTTGTCATTTTCATTTTAGAACAGTCAAAATTGCATGCTGTTCTATGAGAAAGACAATGACTAAATCTTCAACAGCAATGTTGACAAAGTCTTCAGACAAATTACTTAAAATCATATCTATCAATTCTGTTGTCATCATCAAAGACATTAAAACTGACTATGACTTTCACAACTGACATTATGTTATGACTAAGACACAACTATCAGATAAGGCTACATCAGAACTCATTTGCCTCAATATGAGGTGCTTAATTATCTTACTTGACTGTATGTTTTTCAAGAGTCAACATACAAAAGTGAAAATTTGCACTATGACTATGTTCATATCAGTATGAGAAATCAGCTTCAATAAGCATATGACTAGCAAATATGTCATAGTGCCTATTCATTTAGCAGGCACTGTCAGATTAAATCAACAAGAAGTTGAAGCCATCATTACTTAAGAAACTTATCTTGTTGATGATCTTAAGACTAAGATGTTAATAGAAATGAATATCATAGAATCTAAGCAAATTAACATTATCATCTTAAAGAAACAGATCATCATTGATATCTGTCAAAACACTGTTATACTGATTGAGATTTGTCTGTAAAGCAACTCTATTAAACATATTATTTATGTCAAGTTCAACATAGTCATTTCACCACATATTAAACAGCTTATCTCAGTTCATCACATCAGGCATTTATCTGAACAAGACTTCTTATTTAAATCTGAAGACTCATTAAACTTAGTTTTATATGCTTATATAATTGATTTCAGCCTTTCTATCATTATGACTCAAAATAAGTTGAATTAATTTATCAGCATAAGACACAATTAAAGGCTAGGGCATCTTACAGAATTAAACTATGAAGAATGTTATCATATTGTCATTAATGAGTCTATATAAGATCTGACAATTCAAAGAAGTGCAGTCATACACTGAGTAATATGACTATGCTGTCTATGTCACATCACTTTGACAGCAACAGTATCTGAATCTTCATATAAATCTGAAGAGTCTGTCTTAATCTTAAAACCTGAGTTTAAATCAATGAAAACAGTTTTATTCACTGATGTCACAGTATATGAAGACATCACTACAATGAAAGTCTTATCTAAGGTAGTAGACTGATTTTCTGCAGTATGAAAGAATTTAGACAAATTTGTGAATTTATCTATGAATAACTGAATGTGAATATCTCTTAAGTCAAATTGAAACAACAAGATGTTCAGAAAGGCTAGAATATACTTATTGAGTCTAAGAGATCATGAGATAGTGAACAAGACTTTTAATGAATTGTAAAAGCAGAACTGTATTGTTTAAACAGCATGAAAAATGCTGTTTAGCTATTCAGTCTTTGTGATATGAAAGATATTGAAAAATGGCACACAGAAGAGCTGAGTTGTAATGAATATTCAGGATCTTAATGCAGTCACTATACTGAATGCTTACTCACTATCATTGCAGATCAACATTACAGCTGCTGTTAAGGATGCCTTCTTTATCAATGTGATGAATTGTATCTCATTCTTTTATCAGTGATGAGTTCATTTAGATGATAGACATAAACTCACTGTTGTCAGTCATTGAGAACAGAAGTTATTCAACATGACTGTGATGAGATTTAAGAATTCATTTATCTATGTTCAAAGATAGATTAATCATTTACTTCAGTCATTTTGAACATTTGCCTGCATCTATGTGAATGACATCATCATTTACTTCAAAATCTTAAAGAAACACCTTCACCATCTGAATGCCATATTCAGTCTGTTTATTAAAAGAAATATATTCATTAAGTTCAGTAAAGTCTTTTTAGAATATCTCACTGTTCAGTTATTAAGACAAAAGATCAGCTCACTGAGACTGACTACAGACAAAGAAAAGCTTAAGATAATTGTCTGTTTAACATTTCTGTGCACACTTAAGAAGCTAGAAACCTATCTAGAACTGATGAGATAACTTTGTCAATTTGTATTACATTACATTGCAGTCATCAAGTCTCTTCAGAAGAGAAAGACAATCTTGTTGAAGCCTGTGCCTAAGACTGAAAATTCATGTAAGTCTTATGTCTTAAGAATCAGTCTAATGAAGTCAAATTCAGTTAAGATTGTCAGCTTCAAGATGCTTCAATCACTTCTATTTAAATTCTCTTATCTTATTCATTTCAATTTGACCAAACACCTCTATATCAACCTGAATGCATTCAAATTCTTTGACTTTGATGTCATGATATATCACATCAAGAAAGAAGTCCATATCAATATAAAGAAAGATGACTCATCAATAGTAAAGATCTTTCTGTCAAAATTGTTCATACAACTCATTATGTTTCTGAGCAGACTTCTTAAATTGACTAAAACACATTATTGACTCACTGAGCTCAAGCTTGTTGGCATGATTTGAGTAGTATGAAAAGTCAGACATCTTATTGAATTGTTAAATCTACTCACTATTATTTATACAGATCATGAAGTAAATGTAAAGATAGTGAAACAGATCTCTTTATTGATGATGTTGACTGAAAAGCAAAATCTCTGCCTCATGCACATAAGTGAATATCTTCAGTGCTTCAATCTGAATGTATGCCATAAGTCTGAAAAACAGCATATTGTGTTAAATGTCTTGTCACAATTAGCCTTAACAATGCTGCCTGAGACTGATATGAAAGAGAATAAATTAGATACTTTATTTGTGGTGAATGCTCTATTTGTTGAGACATACATTAAAATGTTAAATAAATTTCAGAAATGTCTTATTCAAGACTATGATGAAGATCTGACATGACACCATACAATTGACATTCTCAATAAGAATAAAAATAATAGCAATGAGAACATCATTAATCTTTCATTTAAGTGAGGCAGCAACAGTATTATATGACATCAAAGTCTCTTCATATCAGATCACATCTTTGAACCTCAACAACTAATCATTTCACATTCACTTCATAAGAACATCTTTTACATAATATACATTCAGAATGACTACTCAGACTTTTAATGCTGTCTAAACAGACTTTAGTCAGTCTTTTATATCAGATAAATCATTAAACATCTTAAAGACTATCTGCTTCACTGCTCTGAATGTTTAGTCTTTTAGATACATCATTACAAGTCATATAATAGTCTACAGTCAATACAGTTATCTTCAATTCTGTTTCATACACTGATCATAGATTTCATTCTGATCTTATTCTCATCTGAACCTGAAGAATTCAATTGTCTTCTTTCAGTCATAGACAAATTCAGTAAATGAATCACTTTGATTTCAGAACAATCAATATACACTGTGAAACAGTGAGCTCACAGTGTTATCATCAGGTAAAGTCAAGAGGTAAAAAGCTATCTTGCTAAGTAAGCAAGAAGCCTTAGCTATATAGTTGTCTGACTATGACATCATAAGAGTAGGTGAGCAGAAGCAACTTTTTATAATGGCAAATAAAGCAAGAACAAATGTCTAAACAGAAAGAAATGATGATAATAAGAAAAGATCATAATGATAAATTAGTGTAGTGCAGAGAAGAAAGACATCAGTATTATAACAAGTTGCTGATTACAAAAAAGACATCAAGCTCTGATGTTTCTCATCTGTTACTTCATCTCTTCATTCTTGTTCTTACACTTCACTAAGATTCTCTCATTCTTCACATTCAGTGCTGTTCACTCATTCTTTGTCATCTCAATCATCTCTGTATCTGTTGTTCTGTCATTTTTTCTTAAATATTCAATAACAAAGCCTAATATATTGATCATCTCTGCAAGAATGCTCTAAGTTCTCACTGCATAATTCTCAACAATGCTCAGTTTTTCTTTCAAAATGACAATGTGATTCTTCACTTCAGCAATATAATTACATATTTTGATCACTATCTTCATTTATTTGTTCAGACATACATCTAGTTGGGTGAAGCTATCAAGTAATTTTTGCATAATGACTTGTAGAAGAGATACATCAGTGATAAGAATTGCAGTGAGTAAGAATTGTGACTTAATTGATGCTGTGACTGATCTTGAGACAAGTACATTCATCAGTTGCTGTTTATTCATTAAGAAAACATTAAGTTCTGTTTTGTCTGTCTTTTGTTTAAATGTATAAGATATAGTAAGCAGTGTAGAGACATTGAAGCTGATTATTGCTTATGATGATGTGATCATTTCAATAGATGATGCAGTGATATTGAACACAATCAGGTCTTAAAGTGCTGGTTTTGATGACAGTGTTGATTGAATAGAGAAGTTGAAGAAGAGCTTTGTTGCTAGATTTGATGTAAATAACAACATTATTACAGTGAATAAAGCTGAGTTTGCTGATGATGATGATGTCATTCTGATAAATAAAGTCATATTAATGTTTTGATGCAATGAGCTGACTTAATTTGACAGTTCAGCTTTTGTGATAGATGTGTTATAGCCATCATTCTAATAGGCTCATTGAACATATAGATTCAGTAAACTATGCCTTAAAGGTGTACAGCTCAGTGTAAGCTCATGATGCTTACAAGTAAGCTGAGCAAGCTGGCTCACAGTGTTTATAAGTGAGCAAGGTAAGCAGTTTGATATATATATAAACTATCTTTCTTAAGAAGATGAGCATGTTCAATACAATCATTACTTAATATATTACTAGCTACTGATTAACTCAATGTGTCTAAAACTCTCTTATATTACAAGCTTTAATCTCTAGCTTCTATATCAGAGAAATCTCTGATTGAAATGTAACACATTGAACATTCTTACAATATAAGACATGTCAGTCAGCACACAGAAAGCAGTCTTTATCAGCATAATCAATTTTTAGAATCTTGAAGATCTATAAGAGATGAACAATATACTGAAGATATTGATGCTGAATGTGTTCAGTAATAAATGTAAGAAGTTGCAAAGCTTCTTGACAAAGCTCAATCTATATATAGATTTCAATCAGAAGAAGTTCAACTTCAAAATGAACAAAGATCTATACATGATAGTCTATTTTAAAGATACAGTGTTTAACTGAGTCAACTTTAAACTGCATGAGTTTCTAGACAAGTCATCAAAGAAATGAGACACTGACAAAGAGTTGATCTTTAATGACTTTAAGAAGTTTAAGAAAGAACTTTGAAAGACTTTTGAAGTGATTAATGAGAAAAGAGCAGTGAAATGATGACTTTATATGTTAAAGATGAACAAGTCAGCAATTAAGTACTCAGTGAAGTTTCAGCACATTGTGATCTTAACTGACTGAGATGATGATGTCTTAATATTGCAATATTATTGAGAATTAAGTGAAGATATTAAAGATAAAATAGTTTGAAGAGACTGCTCTGAAGAACTTTAAGAGATGATAGATATCTTCATTAACATTGACAGTTGACAGTGAGAATGATGAATGAAGAAGATGAAATCTTATACAGCTTTAAGAATGTAAGAATGATGATTCATTATTAGAATGCAAGAAGATCTAATAGATCTTAACAATATTGAGAAGTATAATCAGAAGTCATGAGCTAGATCAGTGAAGCATAAATGTTATGATAAATAACTCATTAAGTCTTATATCTAATGAGCAGAGACTTGTGAATGTTATAACTGTAATAAATCTGAATATCTTGTCAGGGATTGCAAGAAATCTTAATGACAGAGAAAAGAAGTTGCAATGATGAACTCAGTAATAATGCATGATTAACTGAGCTGAACAGTCTGCTATGATGATAACTGCTTTGTGTACATAAGCAGTAAAGATGAAGCTGAATGATGATCACAGAAGCTTAAGAAGAGGCACAGTACTGATTATGTTATAATGAGTAAATTGAAAAGATTAATTATTTTAGAAAAAGTTGTTAGAAACAACTCAGATGAGATTGAAGAGATTAATGTTTACAGAACTCAGAAGATAGATGCTGTAGAAGTTTAAGAATAAGAAGATCTTATCTAAATGTATCTGAATTTGAATGCAGACTCAAAGAATATTGATAATTAAGAAGTTAATATGAGACTTAAGCAGAGCTATAAGCATTCTGAGAATTGACATTTAAAATGATGTGAAAGTCTGCTAAAAGAACAGCAGCAGACACTTTAAGAAGAAGTCATCATTAATAAATGACATAAAGTAAAAACAGCAGCTGTACAGCTAGAAGAGCTGATGACAATGATATGATTTGCAATATGAGATTAAGAGATGTCAGAGCAATCAAGAAAAGATTATGAAATTAAGATATGTTTATTTATAGATTATGTGATGCTCATAGAAGAATGTTGAATGCACACAGAAGAGTACATGTCATCTGAGTTTCTCAACAAAGTAAAAGCATTAAAGAATCTCATTTAATGCAAATATAATCAGTATGAGATGTACTGACATCTGAAATGAATTGTTAGAAAAGAAACTGATGACTATATAAAACTGATCACAATTAATGAAGAACTGATATGATTCAAAGAACTATGAAGAAAGTTCATTGAATCATAAGACAAACTTTGAAGCACAGACAGAGCTTAAGAAACTTTGATAGAAGTAAAGAGCTTAAAGAAGTTAAAAAATCTTAAGCTTTCTCAGTGAGATTAAAGATAAAGAAGCTTTTAATGTCTTAATGAACTGACAATGATCAAAAGATATAAATTGATGTTGAGATATTGCTGAAAAGATGATTTTGAGTGATGATAGATTCAGAAGTAACTGATAACTTTATTTTACAAAAAGTGATTAAACAGCTAGAATTAATGCTGTGATGAGTGTCTAAGCTTACATAAGTGTATATGATCAACAAAGAATATGAATGAATTTACAAAGAAGTTTATATTGAAGTCATAATAAAGAATGATTCACAGAAGTTAAGATTAGATGTTCTTAAGTCAGTTAAGTATGATGCTATACTAGAAATGCTCTGATTACATAAAAAGAACTTACAGATTAACTGAATCAACAAAGAACTTTATGTGACAAAGAATATATATAATGTTTCTGAATAACTGAAAAAGAACTTATCAGAGTATAAGTCTTGAGATTATGAGATACTGCTATTAGAGAGAAGAGAATTAAAGTGAATGTTACTTTATCTTATGAATGAGAATTAGCTGAAGAAAGTTCAGAACTATCTTGTTGAGAATTTAAAGAGAGAATTCATCAAATCATTAAAGTTATCAGTAGAATATCTGATTCTGTTTGTATTAAAGAAGAATGACATTAAATGACTTTATATTGACTACAGATAACTCAATGAGATAATTTACTGAAATAGTTATTCTTTATCACTGATAAAAGAGTTGTAAGACAGACTAGAAAAAGTTAAATGATTTATAAGTCTAGATCTGAAGAAAGTGTACTACTGTGTATGCATAAAGAAGAGTAAAGAATGGAAAATGACATTCTGAATGAGATATAAACATTATGAGTACACTGTTATGTCATTTGAACTTAAAAATGTCTTAATTATCTTTTAGAGACTCATCAACAACATGTTAAGAGAATATCTTAATGATTTTGTAATCACATATTTTAACAATATTTTGATCTATTCAGACAATCTTGAAATGCATCATGAACACATGCACAAGATTCTAGCAAAGCTCAATGAATAAGTCATGTATGTGAAAAAGTTGAAAAGCAGATTTGAAATTAAGAAAATACAGTTTTTAGAATATGTCATTTGATCTGATCAGATCAAGAAGAATCTTAAAAAGACAAAAATAATTCAGAATTAATCTACATTATAAAAGATTAAGAAAGTACAAGTCTTTCTAAAGTTAATGAACTACTATTGAAAGTTTGTATCTAACTATGCAAGAATTGTGAAATCTTTTATGTGTTTGACATGCAAGAATGAGAAATGACATTGAGATAAGAAACAGAAGAATGCATTCTATGTATTAAAGAGAAGTCTTAATGAAACTGTACATCTATAAATACTCAATTAAGTATGTGAAAAGATACTGAAAACTGATGCATTGAATTTTGCAGTTGAAGTATATCTATATCAGATCAAAGATGAGCAGAAGAAGTCTATTATGTATTAATTTAGAAAGTTGTCAGAATCTGAAAAAAGATATAAGATTTATAATAAGAAACTTCTTGCAATAGTGAAAGCACTGCAAGATTGAAGATCTTATTTTGTAGATATAAGCAAATTTATTTAGATCTTTATGAATTATAAAAATCTAAGAAACTTCATGATGATTAAGCAACTAAATTAATGACAGATTTGCTGAGCAGAACAATTAGCAGACTTTGAATTTCAGATTTATTATAAGAAGAGTAATAAAAACAGTGATGCAGACACTTTAAGTAGACAATCTGATCATAAAGAAGTGAAAACAATTTATGCTGAAATTCTGTGCAAAGATAAGAAAGAAACACTCATAAAAGATTTAGCAACAATATTTAAGATGAAGAATGCTTTCTTGATGAATGATAAACTCATTAAAGTATGTTATGACAGCAGAGCTAACAGGCATTTAGAAGTTAAATGTACAGAAGATTTTATATAAAGAAGATGCAACATAGATGATCTTTACAATTGAATTACAGAATACATTGTTAGATGCAATTCATGCTGACATAATAAGATTCAGAGAGATAAGTATTACAATGAAGTAACATAATTAAATGCACTGAATGCACTCTGAGAGTCTGTTATCATGAACTTTATTATTAAGCTATTAAAGTTCAAGAACTCAGCATGAGAAGTCAGATTTGACAGCATATTGATTATAGTGAATAGATTAATGAAGTACACAATATTCATTTCATTCAGAGAGACTGCAACAGCATCAGTATTGATGTACATTATACTGTGAGAATTGATTAACAATTATGAGCTATCAAAGAAGTTTATCATTAATAGAGATAAGCTGTTCATGAGTAAGTTCTGAGAAATGTTTACAGCAGAACTCAGAATAAAACATAAGATGTTAACAGCATATCACTTATAGATAGATGAACAGAGTAAATGAATGAATTAAATAGTCAAGATGTATTTGTGACATTATGTCAATGTGAAACAGAATAACTAAGTATAACTGTTGCTGATGACACAGTTTATGTACAACAATGTGTGAAATGAAATCACAGAAAAAACATTATTTGAAATAAATTATGAATATTATCTGAAGATTTGAAGAGATCTATGAGTACATGAATCTCAGAGTCAAAAAGTAATGTTGAACATTGTGAAGCTTAAAAAACTGCATACTGATCTTATAAAGAGAATTGAAGAACAGAAAGAACAAACAATAGAGATAAAATTATATGAGATTGATGAGAGAATATATTTATGAATGAACAACATATGAATGAAGAAGAAGAGCAAGAAACTCATGAATAAAAATATTGAGTTATTTATGATTAAAAGAAACATCAAGAAGCTAAGTTATGAGTTAAACTTATCTTAAAGAATGTAAATACACTCAATATTTTATGTATCAATGCTTCAATGATGCAATCAATTCATATCACTTCAAATTACATCAATGTCTGTTGAATCTGAAACTGAATATGAAGTAGAGAACATTTTAAAGAAGAGAATGATTAGTGAAAAAGTTCATTATCTTGTTAAATGAAAAGAATATGATGCTTTAAAAAGCATATAAAAACTTAAGAATAACTTACTTAACTGTGTAAGAATGCTTCAGCAGTTCAAGAAGAGAAGATTATAGAGATAAGATCATCTTAGAAATTTAAAAATAAGAGATTTAAAGAATTAGAGTCATTCTTATCTTTAAAAACATCATTATTATCATTAATAAGTTCACAAGCAAGACAGAGTGCCTTCTCAGCAACTTTATCTTTTATATATTTTAATGTCTTATGAAGACAAGCAACTTTAGTAAGAGTCTGTGTCAGTTTTTTTTCAGTAACAGACAGATTAAACTTAAGTTTATTGTGTATATGATTAAGAGATTCTCACAACACATTAATGCATAAATAACTGCAGTAAATACACTCAGCATACTTAGAATGATTCTTCATCTTTATGTAAAGAATTAAGAAATTAAAACAGTGAAGACAGACAGTCAATACTGAATCACTGTCTTTATTAATGAATTGATAAAGATAAAGATAATTATATGTTTTAAATGACTTCATCATGAAAAGCTTACAAATTGCAAAGGCAGAAACTTTTGTTTAAATAAATTTTAGAGAATTAGTGTTTGAGAAGAGAGAATGATGTTATGATCATTGTCTTAATAGATTTATTGAATGTGTAGATTCAGTGAACTATATCTTAAAGATATACAGCTCAGTGTAAGCTCATGATGCTCATGAGTGAGCTGAGTAAGCTGACTTACAGTGCTCATAAATGAGCAAGATGAGCAGTCTGATATATATATGAGCTATCTTTCTTAAGAAGATGAATGTATTCAATGTAATCATTACTTAGCATACTACTAGTTACTGATTAACTCAATATGCCTGAAATCTTCTTATATCACAAGCTTTAACTCCTAGCCCCTATATCAGAGAAACCTTCAATCAGAATGTAACAAGATGTTTCTGCTTTGCTGTCTTTGACAATTTTCTTTGATTTAGAGACTGATTATGAATTAAGATATATGATCTTGTTGTTAAATTAAAGCAAATCATTATCTTCAGTTTAATATGTGCTGTAATGTATCTTCACATCTGCTTCTCTTCTTTCTTTTTCACATAACTAATAATAGTTCTTAAAAACAGCATAGCAGTTCTCATTAACATTATTTATCATAACAGTCTTGTTTTCATAGTTAGCTCTTAAGACTCTGATATCTTTCTGCTGATCAAAGTCTGCAGATTATGTTATATCTCTCTTGTTTTTCTGCATCTTTCATATAATCATATAAACATTGTAGTCATTGAGTCTTACTTTATTTAATAATGATTTTTCTGAGTAATCTAACATTTCAATGTACAGCTTTCATTCTCTTCATACTGTCTGAAAAATGTTATTTGCTTCAGCTGTATCAATCTTTTTGTCTGATTCATTGTCACATCATAGTTCATAATTCATCAGCTCTGAGTTTTTCTTTCAATTAATCATTTTGATGTCTTGTGATATAGAGAGTGAATAAACACTGTATGCATCTTATAGAAATGATTGATGTGCTGAAATTGTGTAAAAGATGTAATAAATAATAGTTAAGAAAAGTTCTGATGAGTAATGATGTTGTTTATTTCTAAATGTTTGTTTATTTTTCTGATATCTGCTGTTTGAGTTTAGATAGCATATATGGAATTCACTGCTTAAATAAGAAATGCTGCTATATAGTTATGCATTAGACATTTGTTTCAATTTGTACAGTCATGCTAGCTCTTTAACATTTCTCAAATCTTTAATATTGACTCAGCTGTCAAATTCTGAGCTATACTCTAGTCAACAAGCTAAATATTCAGTAGTCATGTCTCTGTCTCTTTAATATGTTCTTTTAAACAGCAGTTTTTCAACTTCTCACTTCTTTTCATCATTCACTATAACTTCTTTCAGCTCTTCTGATCTTGACCACTGATATGAATCATTGATATGAGCTGATTTCAGGTGTGCTACTGATATAACATCATGAATGCACTAACTCAGTAATAATTCTAGTCAATATATCAGTTTTTCAACACAATTCAGAACTTTCAGCAAGCTCATAAACTGCTGTTTCAGCTTCTTATTTTTTTCTTTAAGACTGAGTAGTGTATAGTTCTTGTATAAATGTAGATTTATCAAATCTTTCATCTTGAAGTAAAGAGATTTATGTTTTCAATTATAATAATACTTCATTGTCATAGTAATGTATACTATTGCATCTTTAATGTCTATATGTACTGACTGATACTGATTCATCATTATAAAAGTAACTAACTTTCTTTTCATCTGTTCTTCATTATGATTAAAGTCTATTTACTTCATGTCAGACTCTTTTACTCAAAGCAAGTTCATAACTTTGTGCATTCACATATCAAAAATGATCTGATTAAGACTGAGCCTGATTGAACTGTACTTAGTTAAGTTGTTTAAAGCAACTTATAGATATATCAGTACAAATGATTAGAGATCTGACTCTTTTAAAGTCATTAATCAGTATTAAAATGCAATTTCAGCTATTTAATTGATTGCTTCTGAGCTATTATCTATTTGTGAATGATAGGCACTTAAGTAAAGCAAGTCTATCTTAAGTTGCTTGAAAACTTCTTTTCATAGATTCATTAAAAATTTGCAGTCTCAATTCAATATGATTGCTCTAGGCAAATCTCAGTTTAGCAGTGCTAAATAATTTAATAATGTTATTACTCAATCTTTCACTGTTATGATGTCTTGACTGAGTATAAGAGTGATGACTTTGCTGAATTTGTCAGTGACTGACATGATTATATTATATTTATCTGGCTTCAATAATGATAAGGCCAGAATAAAGTTGATTGTCAATGTATGAAAAGAATAAGAAGATGTAATTATTGACTGTAAGACATTATAAGACTTATGATGCAGCATTTGACTGAGCTGACATTGTGAGCAATGTCATATGTACTCATAGAGATTCTTTAATAGATTATAGAAATAAAGCAAATCAGTTAATCTCTTATGAATCTGTGCATATCCTGAGTAATCAATGTCATCATAAGTTATCTTAAACATTCTGTCATAAAGGCTCTTTGATATACATAGGCAAGATTCTTTCTCAAGATCTTTATAGAAGATAAGATCATCTCTTATTTCATATAAGAGTCTTGCAGTGTCAGGTCTCAGAGCATTGTTTCTTTCTAATATTTGTAAAATGCATTTTCATTTTGATTCTTCAGTATATTCATGCTTGATATTCTGCTGCAATTGATCTGAGACTTTCATTAAGATTCTTACATAAGTAACTGTTCTCAAGTCAGTTTGCAAGACTTTCAATATAAAGTTATTCATTTTTAGTTAATTCTCTTAATTAACTAAATGCTCATAGATATTGTTATTGCTAAACAATTGAGACAGAGCATCTAATATTATGTTTGATTTTTCAGACTTATAGTGAATGTTCAGGCAAAAGTGCTGAAGATATTCAGATGCTTAAATAAGATGTAAGTTAAGCTTCTTCATCACAGTGATATTTAAACTGAACTGACAACTGATCTTTACTGAGACTGCATGATCAGTATAGATAATCACATTTTTTATCATCACTTCTATTATGTGTCTGATTTTCTTAACTACTCAGATCAATCCTGCCACTTCAAGTTCAGTTGATCAGTATTATATTTTGATATCTTGAAGTAGTCTGCTCAGAAACAGAACAGACTTCATAAACTTTTATTTTGAAGTACTGTCTTCAGCAAACTCTTTTGCATAATATACATATGCTTCAAAGCTGAATTCTTTGAATGCATTTAGATCAATGTAGAGTTGTTATTTTGACAAGAAATGCATTAGAATAATTGACTGAGAGAATAAAGACTGAAGATAATGAAAGATGTTTAGCTTCTTTAGAATTGACTTATTCAGTCTAATAATAATGATTATTTGCTTTCTAGTGTTTTCTTTTGTCTCTTTTGCTTAAAGATCTTGATTTAAGAAGATCTTTCACTGCTGAAGTGACTTGACAATAGCTGCATAATGTAAAATATATTGTTGCAGATAGTCAGTTAGATCAAGATACTTTTCTAACTGACTCAGGCTCAAAGAAAATCTAATTCTGAATATTGTAATTAATTTGTCTTTCAAAGTCACAAGGCTCAAAGCATCTACTTGCTGACTCAACAGCTGAATGAATAAGTATGTTAAATAAAACTTCTTCAGCAAAAAACAGATTCTCATTTTGTCTAATACATCAAATATGTTGTAAAGATGATTCAAGTGCTCTTCTAGCATATTGAAGAAAATAACAATATCATCAACATAAACTTTAACATATAATCTCTGTTGTTGTAGAATTCTATCAATCATTCATTGAATATATGCTGACAAGTTTCAATAATTCATAACTGCAACCTTGAAGATTTTCTAATCTCAGTGTGAGATAACAGTCAGACAGTGCTGATGTGTTTATTTTACTCTTTACTGATAGAAAAAGAAGCTGCAGTTAACTGTGAAGATGTATTTGATCTCTTAAACTGCAGTTAAAATGTCAGTCTGACTTGATACTGAATAGATATTCAGCATGATGATTTTGTTGAGTGCTTAAATGTCAACTACTACTCTATCTTTTCAGATCTCATTCAGTAGATTTTTTCATATCATAAAACAGAGATAGATAAAAGAAATAAAGCTTATAGTTCACTTTAAGCAGCCTTGTGCCTGTAACTTGTCAAACACTGTATCAATTACTTTACAGTTCTTTTACTTAACTGAGTATACACATACTTGTTCTAATTTGTATTGAGTCTTTCAATCATCAATGAATAAAATATTTATTCATTCTTTCTTCAGAATCTTTATCAAGTTGTTTTGATCTGTTTAAAGATAAGAATATAAGTGTATAACTGTTGCAATTTGAGTTGCTACAGCATTAGATTCATAAATCATTACTTCATGCATGATCTTTTTCTTAAAGCTAATCATCATTCTCAGATAAAATGCTGTTGCTGTGATCAACAGACTTCAGAAATACATTCTGATTCAATTTGTCTATTTTTTAATTGTGAAGACTGCAAGTTCTGAATTCTGCAAATTGACTAGATAATATCTGTTGACTTTATATTTCACAATATGGTCAAGACAGATTTTTTGTAAAATGATAAGAGGCACATTCAAGTCATTTTGCACTTATACTGTTAATAAAGTATAATCAACAATGTAAATATATATTGCTGTGTTCTCTGTGTGGCAATCTGATTCAAACAGAAGATCATGATTTTAAGATAGAGCAGTCTTGATTATTAGCATATTTGTGTAACTTCTGAGCTGTATGATCATATTTTTGTGAGTCATTATGATCTTTTGCACTGAGTTAATTGACTGTGTAATGACTGTTAATAATAGTTCAATGTCATCACAACTATTCACAATTGCTTTTCTGTTTAAAAGCATGATAAAAATATTCTCTAAAACAAGAATGTTGATGTCTACAAGCATCTTAATCTTCAGATTATTGATGATATGCATTTCTTTAATGATTACTGTTAATTGATCATTATTGTTAAGCAGATAGATGATCAGAATGATATATTCATCATAATGATGAATTTCAGTTCTTAATTCTCAAATCATAATGAGCAATGAGATTCATTTAATCAAGATATTTAAAATCTGTTTCTTTAGAAAGCTTCTGTCAATTAGACTCATGATGCAGTCTATGTCAAGGTAGATTGACTTTTCTTTTGCTGTAAATGTCAATTTTGCTAAGACAGTAATGTATCTTCAGCTCTGAAAATCATAACTGATAGATACATAAGAAAATGGGCTAGCTATAGATCTAATCAGTGTAGATCTTGATGATTTAACAGATTTTAACTTTTAAATTATCTTATTGAGCTTCTGTTTGATCAATTTTCTGCTGTTGCACTTATTGTGCACATGCTTGTGCAATTTATTGTTGAACAGAAAGATTTTATGATAGCTGCAGCAGTCATTTTATGTTTCAGTTATATGATTCATGTTTACAGCTTCTTCTTCATTCTTTTCATTCTTCAGTTCTTGCTCTTAATTCAGCTCATAGATCTCTTCTTCTTTCTGAATATTGAGCATATTAACTTTCTGATATGTATCATTATAATAGATGTTCTCAAATTCTTGATAGTCAGTCTAATCATTGACAGAAAATCTATTCTCAGAAGAATTCACTTTTTAAGTGAAGTATGCTCAGTTGCTGTATTCACTGTGATTATCTCATTATGAAAACTTATTGTCTCTGTTTAAACAGTTAAACAGTTTTTTAATTTAATTTCTAAATCTCTGATTCAATGTGTTTATTTCAGATAACAATCTTTCATTTCTGAAGATGATTTAAAGAGATGTCTTGAAGCTTAATTAAGCATTTAACAAAGTGTCTTGCAGACAGAGTTAAAATTGTTGTGACTGATTATTAGACTGTCATTGTGATCTGAGTGAATATGAGAAATTGTCATATCTTGATGATGAATATGATGAGTAAGAGAAAGATTGACAGTCATAATTATCTTGATTACAGTTGCTGTAATCATACTGATCTTGCTGATTTCATTAAACAAATTTATCAGATCAAGAATTGCACAAATAGCTATTGTATCAATTTGTCTGTTTGACTAAAAGAATATTGATGAAATCTTCAACAGATGTTTCATTCTTAGATTCATCAATGTCTTGTTGAAGAGACATGTTGATATGCATTTATATCTGAATTATCAGGTTAAATTCTGATTCATCTTGATCACAGCTTTTGACAGCAGCCATAAGAGTAATAACATATTCTATTGAGCTACAGCAATTTCTGATGTCTTTAATGATGTATTTAATCAAGTTAAACTTATTTTAAGTCTCACTGAGCAATACTTTAAAGTGTTTCTTTAATGTCTTGCATTATTCTTCAATGCTGTTAGAATGAGCTATTAATTCAAGGCAAGTGATCTTTGACAGCTGATTATTTCATCACAGTTCTGCTTCTTTACATAGATTAATGTCAAGATTTTGACATATTTATCTAATGTCTCAAGTAATAGCTGTCACTCTGACTCAATTAATAAAGATGTAGACATTTCAATAATAATTCTTGTTATTCTTATCAACAATATTGCTGTCTCCCCACTTCTTGAGCAAGTTTAAGTAGAATAAGTCAATATTGATTAGCTTTTAAGTCAAGTTATCTTCACAAAAGTTATTGTTGTCATTGACATTATCTCTGTGAGAGTCAGAAGAGCTGAATGAACTGAGTGACTCAGATATATCTTGCTGTAAGACATCTTGTTCTTATAATTAAGCAATTAACACAGCAATGATCTGCAGAATCTGTGCTTAAATGATAGGATTCATATCAGTTAAAAGAGATGTATTATCATTATTGTCTTGTGAGTCAACATTTTGATCATTATTCATTATGCTTTGTGATGAATTTCAAGAAATATTTTTAATAGTGCTGAAGCTAGACTTGAACTTGACAACTTGAGATGCTTACAATGTAATAGAATGTTTTAAGATATTCAGATCAATTTCTAATGAGATGATGATGAAATGTTGTAGTCTTCATCTGATTATAAAGAGATTTAACAGATCTGAATCAGACATACTGCTGATTTCTGACTGCTGACTAACTGTTTTGACTGCTCACTGAAAAAAGAATAAGTCTGTATATAGTATTGCTGTGTTTTAGCTAAAGATCTGTAGTGCTGAATTGAATAAAATTTGATTATGTGCTTAAGCAAAAGAGAATATGTCAGAAGATGTTGAGAAAGTGATCTGAATTTCTTGAACACTTAACTGTTTGTATAGAGTTGTAACTCTGTGAATAAGAATGACAATGTTGTCAGATATGAATGAGACAAAGTTAAGATTCATTAATTCATACTCTTTAAGCTGATAAGCTAGAATTACTGTACAGTCAGATAGTCTTGATAGATTAAGCAAAGAGAATTTGTTGAAGATCTTTGTTAGCTTGATGAGTTGAGGAGTGTTTTGACTATAAGATGAAGTCATGAGATAAAAGAATGATGTGACATGATAATAAGATGATGAGATTTCTTAACAGTTTAATCTATTGACCTCATCATTATCTGATGCAGCACAGAAGTTAAGCTGTAGAACTGACAGTCTAGCAAGCTAAAATCTTAATAAATAATTGACAATTGTTCTGATGAAACACTGTTGATGCTACTAAATTGTTACTGTCAGGTAAAGTCAAGAGGTAAAAAGCTATTTTGCTAAGTGAGCAAGAAGTCTCAGCTATATAGTTGTCTGACTATGACATCATAAGGGTAGGTAGGCAGGAGCAACTTCTCATAATGGTGAATAAAGCAAGAATAAATGCCTAAATGAAAAGAAATGATGATAACAAGGAAAGGCCATAATGATGAATTAGTGTAGTGCAGAGAAGAAAGACGCCAGCACTATAACACACAGTCTTTTAACTTACCTATATCTTACTGATTAAGATCTATCTAAGACTATTGTTTCAGATTATGACTCAAAGTTTCTCTTTAAACTATGAAAAGTCTTGTTCAGAAAACTAAATGTAAGTCTATTCTACACAACTGCATATCATTCTTAAGCAGATAATCAGAGCAAACAAATAAATCAAATAGTAAAAATTGTCTTATATTTTTATCTCAACATCATAATAAAAGCAACAAAATAATCTAAAAGCTTATTCTTTATTCAGTTTAATCTTAATAATGTCAAGAGCAACTTCATTGACAAGATATCTAATAAAATGATTTATGAATTTAGCTTAAATGTCATCTTCATTCTTAACATTGCTGCTGAAAGCATTCTGTCTCTGCCAGTCTCTCAAATTGAAGTTGCTGACACAGTAGATTTTGTTCAAATAAACATTAAATATCACTATGATCAAAAACATCAGCCTTTAGTCATGTGAGTCAGTAACTATGCATTATTATGACTACACTGTGAATACTTCATTTCAGCTATAACTAATAAGAAGTTAAAACAACAGTATGTTAAATTCTTTCAAATCATTGACTGAATAGATCAATTAGTCTATAAACTTGATATTTCATCTTACTGACACATTCACTCAGTTTTCACTGTGACTCAACTCAAGTCATGTTCTTCACTCAAGAACAATCTCTTCAACTGTTCACATTCTAAAGAACTATTTATCATCTTTATAAAAGAAAATACTGAAAGCTGAAAGTTCTTTAAGCTAAAAAGATTACTTAATTGATGAATCATCAGATAAGAATGAGATCAGTTTATTATACAATATCTTGTGCACTGAAAGAGATATGAGCCTGAATACAATACATGACTTTCACTGAAAAATCTAGAAAATGCAATGAATCTAGTGAAGAAGTATGACAAGACTTTTCTGCCTCATATCAGTATGATGAAGACTACAAACATATTAGTGAAGAGAAAGGTGTTCAGACAGAAGACAATAAGTTAACAGTGAGATTGCTGTCTTGTTTCTTTATAATGAGCAGATTGTCACAAGACTATTTACTTTGAGAATCTTAATCATCTCTGTCTTGCTTTATGCTCATTACCTTTTTCACAAGTCTATTGCTTCTACTCATTCAGGCATTCAGATAAATGCCTCATATGATGCTGTTACTTGATCTGCTGCTTGCCTGGCCATGAGACTTATGTATATATAGAGAAGTATTCTCATCATAGCTAGATTTCAGCTTTTTACAAACTCATAACTCTGACAAATTAAGAAGATAATATACTGTTTTGACAGTCTTTAATCATAAAGTTTTAAAGACTTCATTATTCAGAATTATAACTTTAACTTTTGCTGTCAAAAGTTCATTACTTCTTTCTGTCATCTCATTCTGCTTCAATTCATAAGAAACTATTGTTTCATAGATAATTTCTAGACTTTATAATCATTTAATGATGAGCTTACTCTTAAATTTCTTTTCATTGTCAAGTTATACTCATACAATTTGTAAATTCATCTAAATAAAAAGCATATTAAGAAATTATTTAATTTTATCTTTTGCCTGATCTTTCATTTTCATATTATAAACATATCATCAGCAGATAAGATCATCTATGAAGACTATATATTATAAGAACTCATCATATACTTTTAGCATAACAGAGCTGACAACATTAATGTAAATTAGTTTAGTCATCTTTATGATTCAGTTTTGTAATTCTTTTAAGATCTTCTTCTTTTAATTTGCTCTCATGTAGACATCACACAAGTATAATAATGTTTTTATAAATTCTTATAAGTTAAATTTCATTATTTCAGAATTCTTTGACACATTGTTAAGACTTAAATTCTTTATATAATTAAGATATCAGTATCAAGTAGCTTTTAAGATCTTGTTATCTTTAATGATTGACATAATCTTATTCTTGTTCACAGAATTTCTCATCATTAAAGTTTAAAGATAATATAACTTATCTTTATGTACTGTATGATTAAGTATACTCTTTACTTTGTTCTTTAGATGTAGTAATTCATTCTTGATTTTAACTGATATTTCTTTTGTTTTGATCATTTCAATTGAGAAGAGATTGAGTCTCATATTAGATATAAAATAAATATTTATTAAAATGATATTTTAAGACTTTTCATCACTGTTCTTTAGCTGTAAGTTAATTATTTTTATCTTTTAAGTATACATCACTTCAGACACTTTTCTTATAGAAGATTCATTGTTAAACATTTTGATCAAGCTAAATGCAGAGAGATCATAGCACATATATTGTGTTGTGTTGAAGTCAATTATTCATAATATCTTATTAATTATGAGATTATAGCTCTCTATCACAGTCAAGATCACTGAGTTCTTATTATACTGCTTATCTTTAAAACTTAAAAATTTCTTTTTCTTTTTCTTTTTCTTCTTTTTAGTCTCTTGCTTCTTCTTTATCTCTTTAAACATCTTTTCTGAATGTAACTTTCAGCAATTGTTCTTAAAGTGAACTGCTTTCTTACAGTAAATATATATCTCATTTTTATTCTTACTCTTATCAGCATTTCTTTTCTTATTCTTTTTCTTCTTATCTTTATAATTTTTCTTTTTACTCATTAAGACAAGCTTCTCATTTCTTTCTTTAAGATACTCTTCACCAATTAGTTTAATGATCAAATCATTAAGAAATAAGATTACATTATAGATCTCAGAGCATTTTATTGTCATTTATTGAGAATAGAAGAATTCTAAATTCAATAGAAAAGTAATGATCTTTAAAGTTTCATCAATAATGAGATTGAAGATCACAATTTCTTATAAGAATGTCTTATACTTCAGAGTATAAGCATTGACAGAGAAGTATTGATTGAGTTGATAGACATATAGATTGTTGAATAGAATATATTTAAGATTAAATTTATGAAATAGATAAAAATATACAAAATAATTTTACATCTTTTTTGCTGTTTTCATGTTATCTATAATGACAGTGATCTTTAAGCTGACAGTAAAAACAATAATAATTATGATTTTGTTATTCTATATGATTTAGTCAGCTCAAGTAATGTCAATTAAGATCATTAATGTAGTCATTATTGTTTTAGATATGAATTCTTTAGTCATTACTGACTAATTCAAAACATCTAACTTTGATAAAGTTTCAATGTCACTCTTTACTATTAAATTTCATAATTCAGCACTCATCTAACTGTATTTGATTGATGTTCTTTATAATGAATAGTTTGTCAATTCTTTAAGTTTTGTAACTTTTGAAAATGTGAGATCATATGACATTGTAGTCATTTTGTATGATGAGAACATCTAAATTGATGATGAAGTTGTTTTTAATGTAAAGATTTAATTTTAAAATGATTATGAGAGTTGTTTTTGATTATTTTATCTGTGAATTTATAATAATTTAATGTAAATAACTTCTCATTATACATCAAATTCACTTTACTCCTTAAAGAACTCTTTCTAGTGTCTGTAAAATAACAACAACAACAAGATGTTTTTCTTTCACTGTTTTGAATAGAAACAAATGACTTAATGAATAAATGAATATCAATATATATCTGAGCTCATAATCTGTCAAACATAGAAGAAGTGACTAATGAAATGAATGTGTAATCATAAGTGTCTAGCTACTCTATGAAAATGTGGCTCTATAAGAAGGTCTTCAATCAGTGAAAGGAAAAACTTTTATCTGTAGCAAACTGTTTGCCCTAGCAAACTCTGCATGTTCCTGAAACCTCCGTAGGGCTCCGAACCACTAAGGTAACGGAACGAGGCTGAAAGTTTGACAGAACATAATAATATTAATAGTTACAGCTTACCTACCTAACATATCCATTTAACGTTACCTGCTGCCTTTCAACCACATCCAGGCTGCTTGATGTCAGCGCGGAAATTTGAGCATAATAATCGCTCTTAATAACCGGCTGGGTCTCTGGCTGATGATCGGCTACCCTAGGCACATAATGCAGCCAGTGACGTTCATGAAGAGTAGTTAACTACCGTACCCAGTACAACTGGTGACTGCGAACAGGAGGTTTCACCATCGGATTGTTTTGTTTCTGAACGCCCCGTAAGTGAGGCTAAGTCTCGCCATCGACGAGCCAGCAGGCCTACCTGTGATGGACGGATCATAGGTCATCATCGAGTACTCTGCCAGCATAAACACCCTGAGTTGATTTTCTTCCTCCATCACTGTTAGTAAACTCCTATCAGCATCGTTACTAGCCCACAGGTTCATAAATTCCATTGGATATCTACACTTATTTCTGTGGCTTTGAATGGGTGTTTAGCATCCTCAAACAAGTGTATGGCTATCGTTTCCCGACGAAGTCGCAGCTTCGTTTCATCGTGTCTGACGCTCTCTATTGCTACACACCTACTGTTTTGTGCGGTTCTACGATGATCAGTAATTATCAAAGCTGCACTACATGGCTTCTGCAATCTATAAGATGAGCGCAGCTTCATACCATACAGGGGGCCCTCTCCTCTTCTCCTTGAAAGACTCCCGCTGTTCTTCGCTCTCGTCCGTTGTATTCGAAATTCGGTCCCGTAGCTTTACTTCTTATGTTTAAATTGCCCCAATGAGACGACTACACCTTCGAACGACCTGCTTGGTTGTTCTTTATGGCACATTGCCGTTATCCAGAAGCCTCCCCGGTACTCCTGAAAGATGGACGCTTCCGATCTTCGGTTGGGTATGTCCCCCAGCTGAAGGAAAGCTTCTGACGGACCAGCTGACTGCTCACACTAGAGACCAATATGCATAGGCGCGGCCCCACGACAGCAAGACTTGGGACCTTTGCTTACGGCAGATTTATTTGACGATCTGCAGATGTTCTGCCTCAACAGCCTTTTGGCCAACTGCCAATGTGTCTTGTCACAGAATGGACCTGGAGGATCATTGCACTACAATCTACTATGCGACCCGTACAACAGGATCACGACCATACCAGCAATTCAAGCCTGCAAGGATCGATGCGTCTGCGGCCAAACCTTAGAAAGCCAGCGTCTGGATGTGACAGGCAGCAGTGAGCAGGCCGCCGAGGCAAGACAAGGCCTGAATAAAGCAAAACCGGCCGTGATCCACACTTAGAAGACGAGCGACTTGGGGGTTGGCACTGCGGTTCGAGTCTTACTCTGATACCTGTCAAAGCTGTGTTGTGTCAAAAGGTTGATTCTGGGCTGCGTCTTCTACCTGGTACCTTAATCTTTGTGCACCTTGTACAAAGTACGCATGAAGAAATGGCACCTTCTGTTATCGCATCACACTTTGTTCCTTATGGGAAACTCCTCAAGTAATCATTGATAATTGAGCGGCCCGTTTCTGGTTCCACAGTTCGGACCGACAAAAATATTATGTAAGCTAGTGACTGATGTTATCGGAATGAATCTGCCGTCAACCAGGTCCGGAGATAGCCGGTTAGGTAAGAACCGTTCGACACAAACCATCCCCGCCAACATGTGATCCCTGATTCTCTGTGCTGTGAAGAAGACAATGACCATGCCCTTCAAGCACAGAATTGCAATCAACATATCTACATGAGTGAGAGAATCGTATCTCGTTCGGCACTGGTGCTTGCGCGCTGTACCAAAGGTCTCGCAGCTAGTTCCGGCAAGCCTTCAAGACATCGTGTGTTGTCCCATGGTGCTGGCCACCAGAGTCGTGCCATAGCCACCGCGGTAGCAGATCAAGACATTCTGTTGGATCAGGGTCTTCCTTCAGATCGAACCCCCCCACCATTACCTCCCTCACCCGTTGGTACCTCAAAACGCGACGCCCTCCAGAACACCAAGCCCTTCTCATCCTTCCTGACCGACACCTACCATCGCCAGCATGACTATTTGCGTATCAGTATCACCGAACGTTGCAACCTCCGATGCTTGTATTGCATGCCCGAGGAAGGCGTACCGCTCTCCCCGGCCGCTCATCTTCTCACCACTCCCGAAATAGTCTACCTGTCCTCGCTCTTCGTTTCCCAAGGTGTTACCAAAATCCGACTCACGGGCGGCGAACCGACGATAAGGAGGGACATACTGCCACTTATGCATAGTCTCGGTGACCTGAGGCGTCAAGGGCTGAGGGAACTGTGTTTGACGACTAATGGGATCGCGCTATATCGGAAATTGGATAGCATGGCTGAAGCTGGACTCACCGGGGTGAATTTGAGCCTGGACACGTTGGATCCGTTCCAGTTCCAGATCATGACGCGGCGCAAGGGATTTGAGGCAGTCATGAATAGCATCGACAGAATCCTCGAGATGAATAGACTCGGGGCGGATATCAAACTCAAGATCAATTGTGTGGTCATGCGAGGAGTGAACGAGAGGGAAATCATCCCGTTTGTTGAAATGGGAAGAGAGAAAAACGTCGAAGTCCGCTTCATCGAGTACATGCCTTTCGACGGAAATAAATGGAGTAAAGGCAAGATGTTAGGCTACAAAGAGATGCTGGCTGTTATCCGGGAGAAATACCCGGGATTGGTCAAGGTCCAAGACCACAAGAACGACACGAGCAAAACATACCGCGTCCCAGGCTTCATGGGGAGAGTAGGATTCATCACGAGTATGACCCATAACTTTTGTGGAAGCTGCAATCGGCTGCGAATCACGAGTGATGGGAACCTCAAGGTGTGTCTTTTTGGCAACTCGGAGGTTTCTTTGCGAGACCTGCTGCGGAAAGATAATGGTGGCGCGCCGATCGACCGAGAGGCTATGGAAGCCATGAACCAAATCGAAATGGATCGACGACAGGCATTACCAGGCAGTACCGGCACGTTGGGGGACAGCGAGCGGGAGAGAAAACTCCTCGAAGTCATCGGCATGGCGGTGAAGAGGAAAAAAGAGGGACACGCCGGTATGGGCGAGTTGGAGAATATGAAGAATAGACCTATGATCTTAATTGGTGGGTAAGTTTGGACAATTTACCACCAGAATGCGGAATCTGTATACACCGTATCCAACATCCATATTTACCAACAATCATCATTTTCTTTGTGAAGACTTACGGTCAGCGTGCGCGGAGCTATAGACCATGCTAATGGCCTTGGTAGGTAAAATGCCGTGTCGTAAAATGCATCAGTCTCCTTCCATGATACCATCAACACGACCAACCAAAGCCACTCTACGCCCTAGCTCCACAGCCCCAATATCACTACCCTGGACCAGCCTTCCACGTCACCTGTATCTCCCAAGCGACTTCCCTCCCCGGCTCAGCCTTTCCGCCAATCCTCAGCGCAGTCATTCATCAAAAGCCTCCCCAGCCCAACGCCCCAGTACCCTTCCGCACCTGACTCCATCTTCCACCGTCCACATGGTGCCCGTAACGCACAAGGCACCGACGCACCGCGTCGCAATCGCACGCGGCTCAGTCCACTTCTCCAACGCCACGCCCTACGACCTCATCCAAAAGAACATGCTCAAAAAGGGCGACGTCCTCGGCGTAGCGCGCGTGGCGGGCATCATGGCCGCGAAGAAGACGGGGGATATCGTGCCGCTATGTCACCCGATTGCGTTGACGGCCGTAGAGGTTAAAGTGGAGCTTGGCGCACCTGCCGCTGCGGCCGATCTGGAGGGCGAATGGAAGCAGAGGAGAGGGATGGGGATGGGGTTCGGCGGCGTGGAGGTCGAAGCGAAGGTCGAGTGTGAGGGGAAGACGGGCGTGGAGATGGAGGCGCTGGCTGCGGTCATGGGGGCTTGTTTGACGGTCTTTGATATGTGTAAGGCGGTCGATCGGGGGATGAGGATTGAGGGTGTGAGTGTCGGTTTGAAGGAAGGTGGGCGGAGTGGCAAGTGGGTGGAAGAGGGGTTTAGGAAGGAGGTGGAGGGGGCATAAGAGTTATCGTGCAGAAGGTTGTGGTTGAGCTCCAGGGCGTGTCTGGGATACTTAAGTCTCGAGGGTTGGTCCAGCTATCAAAATTCTCGGACGTCATCTAAGTAATGACCCGAATTGATGACGGATCAAAGACTGGCAATGCTCACAGCTCTCGACCTAAGTCTTCCCTTAACCCGCCCAGTATGATCATAGGGAGCAGTAAGGAGAGTACCAGGTAGATGCTCCACTATTATAAAGAAACACCACGTATATTGAATGCGGTGAAACAGCCAGGTCACTGGCGATGTGAGAGGCACCCGTTGTCGGTATCTGAGCCTAGACCCTAGGTTTTCATGTGATTACTCGCTTGTGTAATAACTGTAAATTAGACAGCAATCAATTCATATTCTGGCACCCGTCAGGCTTGGGACAGCCTCTTCATATCCTAATTGACTAGATGCGACCTTGAAGAAAACCCTGCCATGCGCATTCAAAGAAGTGGCTATTTGTAAATGCGATTGATGTGGCTCCCCATGGGGATGGAAACGACGTTCCCAATTTAGAAAGGGACGGGAGCGCAGTCTCGGTTGGAAGCCTGCAGCGGAAGCTTACCCCGATTGGGATTGATCCCTGACTTATTAAGGCACCCCCATGCCCCATGTTCTTTGGAGAGCAATCTCCAAGAGAAAACATTTCGACATCAGTATCGGATTATGCCATCTTTCCTATCATATATCGCTCCAGCTGCTGCTCAAAGGGTTGGACAGACCTGATGACGGTCACTCTCAGCCCGGCAACATGCAGGTCCACTAGAGTACCGTTGACTCTTTGATTTGATGCGGATACACCCTGCAAAGCCCCCTACCATATACTCCGGCCCATAGCTGTCTGTCTGCCATTGACCTTCGTGGTCGTCTACCGTGTCCTTTGCCGTGTAGTCTTGTTGCGTCTTTCTGTACAGATCTGCGGTCTCGGCGGCGTTCCATTCCTGGCGTTGGACGGCACCTCTCGGCGTAGAAGTCTCGGCATACTACCTCTCGGCATACCACCTCTCGGCATACCACGTCTCGGCGTCCACTGGGGTCTCTTTTGACCTTTCTGGTCAGTTCCGTGAAACACCTTCCAACCTCCAACCTCTTCCAACCTCACAACCTCACAACCTCCACACTGACTCCTGCTCGACCGCAAGACTCGGGCACTCTCAACTATCTGGTACATCGTTCGAGTCCTTGTCTGCTGCACGGAATCTCTGCTTCGAACCTATTCGGAGTCTTCTTTTAGTAACACGGTCCTTGAATCACAGATATGGAGGTGAGCTCACATTTTCCTCTTTCGTCCCAACTTTACTACCCTTATAAGCTGTTGTAGCTGTCCTTGTATGGCACGTCTCGGGTTCCTGCTGTTTTGATACACCTCCATTTGGATTTGGCGTGGAAACATAATCTCATATGGCTGGACTTCTTTGGTTTGCTGTCTGATCTGCGCTCTGCTTGTTGACCTTTCGTCTGTTGTTCAAGTCTTATGGTGGTTTGCTATCTCAACCCAAGTTTGTTCGGCCAGAGAGTACGTCGACGAGTGTGTTGGTGGCAATTCAGTAATGTTGTTTCTCCTGTCTTTCACGTGTAGCCTTCTTTGGGCTCTGATGTGTGTGCTATCTTTCCCTCATTGCTTGAATCTGGAGACATTTGCGAGTTACATTCAGAGTGGTTCGCAAGCTTTTGCGGGAAGACTTGAGCGGAGAGCCCACTTTCTGCAAGCAATTTTCCAGTTTTGAACCTCTTATTTTGAATGTTAGCGATTTCACTTTACTGCGAGTGAAAGGGTTCCGGAACCCACAAAGTTCTAGGCAACACCTCACAACGCAGGTTTCTACGCTTCTTCACTTCAGTGCATCTACTTCTCATCTCTTTCATTCTGCCGCCCTATCAGATTCTTCATTACATCGCTTCCATAGATAATCATGAACGCCTTCTTGACGGCACCCAATGCCGTCCGTCGTAGACTCTCTGAGGAGTCTTCGGATGAGCGCCCAGGGGCTGGTCAACGCGTCAAGACACCTGCTGAAAAATCTCTGCAGCGTATCCTTCAGAACGAGCCTGGTGCGCCCGCTGCGCCAGAAAACCGTCCTCAATACCACACTGGGCGCATGCCAAACAGCAAGCTCGGAGATAATAAACCGAGACTTCTCTTGATGGGCCAGAAGAGGTGAGGTCTTCCACTTCTCTAGTTCAAAGACACGCCCTTAACGCGCATCAGAATGTTACGCTAAACCTCAGTTTCTATAGGAGTGGGAAATCGTCCATCTCGAGTGTCGTCTTTCACAAGATGCCAGCTCACGAGACTCTCTTCTTAGAGTCGACCACGCGCATCCAGAAGGATTCGATGCAGTGAGCTCTAACTTTTGTTTACATAACGGAACTTGATCTGACACGCTTGCGCAGCTCTTTCATGGATTTTCAAGTTTGGGACTTTCCTGGACAGCTTGATTTTTTGGATCCGGTGTACGATCTCGATTCCATCTTTGGCGAAATCGGCGCTCTCATCTGGGTTATTGATGCCCAAGACGATTACCACGAGGCCGTTTCGCGTTTGACTGGTACTATTCTCAACCTCCAACAGTCGTACCCGAACATCAACATCGAGGTGTTTGTTCACAAAGTCGACTGCCTCTCCGACGAGTTCCGCCAAGACACCTATCGCGACATCATCCAGCGTGTCACAGACGACTTGAGTGACAACGGCTATGAGAACGCTCCTGTAAGCTTTAACATGACGTCCATCTACGACCACTCCATCTTCGAGGCCTTTAGCAAGGTCATTCAGAAGCTCATTCCCCAGCTTCCAACGCTTGAAGCCTTGCTCAACACCCTCGTGGCCAACTGTCACATGGAGAAAGCCTATCTTTTTGACGTCTTGAGCAAGATATACATCGCGTCAGACAGTAGTCCCATCAACATGCAGAGCTACTCGACTTGTTCCGACTACATTGATGCCATCGTCGATGTCAGCGAGACCTATGGCTGGGATCGCCCTCCCAAGGAGATGGGCCAACGCGAGGTTGACATCGCGAGCCAGGATGCGGAGAGCTACGTGTCTCTAACCGATGGAAGCCTTTTGTACCTCGTGGAGATTAACAAGTGAGCACTCCGAACCTGACTTGCTATACTCTCCTCGCTTACTGATACCCGACCAGGTATCTGGCGCTCATCGGCATCGTGAAAGATCCGAAGTGGAAGGAGAAGAAGGCGTTGATCGATTACAACGTCACCGTTTTCCAGGAGGGGATGAACGAGGTCTTCGCTCGGACTTAAGAGCTGTTCTTTCCTGAGGCATTGGGTGACTACAACGTCGCGTCGTGATACCTCATGGAGATATGTTCCGCACAGTCGGATGGTAGAACATATCATCGTTGTACGTACTGTATGGGGAGGTAGTCTCAGTACACTGTACAATGATATGCTTCTACAAGCAAATTAGCAACCCACGCGAGCTATGTACCTGGTGAAGGTGTGACTTCGTAAACCAGAGACAAGGGTCAGATCCTCAGGTTATCAACAACGTAGTCCTTATACGCTTACCGATACTCCAAAAAACCCCAATGTGTACCTCAAGATCACCCCTGCAGCCCTACCTTAAGATAAACTCTCCCCGGCATCCGTCTCACCAAACACATCCCCCACTATCCTCCAGCGACAAACAATACATAGCCGTGGTCTCACACAGCAACGCTCTCCAACGTCATCACAGAACAACCTAACATGGACCCCCAACCCCACCGCCGAAAGCCCCCAACCCTCCACGATACTCGCCCATCAGAGACCGAGTCGCGACGAGGCCCACCACCACCATCAGCGCCACCAAGACTCGCATCCGACGAGACAGACCCCGAACCAGGCATCCGCCCCCTCGACATCCTCCGCCTCCTCACCGGCCTCCTCCTCCTCTCCAGCGCCCTCAGCTACTTCGTCACGCGCGAGAGCCTCTTCTGGAACTACCGCCCCACACTCACCCGTCCCGGCGCGCTCAAAGCTCGGCTCGTACGTGCTTCTCCCTCCCTCCCCGCACCTTCTCTCTCCCCGCACCTTCCCCTGCCCTAGCCTATCCTATCGCCATCCCTCGCCCTATCCCATCCCAGCCCATCCCTAACCCCAGCCCCCCCCCGCCGGCCTGTGCCTCCCCTCCTTCACCCCTCCCCACCTCACCCCACACCGCCCTGCCCCAACCTAGCGCTAACGCGCGCAACCACCCACCACAGTGCGGCCCCATAACCCTAACAGACACCGAACTCCTCGCCTACGACGGCACAGACGCCACGCTCCCCATCTACGTGGCCGTGAACGGGACCATCTACGACGTGTCGGCATCGCCGCAGACGTACGGGCCGGGGGGCTCGTATCATTTCTTTGCGGGGCGGGACGCGACGCGGGCGTTTGTGACAGGGTGTTTTGCCGAGGATCTGGTGGCTGATTTGAGGGGGGTCGAGGGAATGTTTATGTTTGTTGATGATGATGATGAGGGGGGGCAGGAGGGAGGTGGGGATAGGGAT
>JAABUJ010000689.1_pt1 | contig 61565 bp, 49 predicted proteins | sample 5559131 | NCBI WGS metagenome assembly JAABUJ01 (sample SAMN10711875, study PRJNA513366) | rock metagenome | isolation source: Antarctica rocks | place: Antarctica: Victoria Land, Mt New Zealand nord | collected 2016-01-07 | reverse complement strand
GCTACTTCCAACTCAGCCTGCACTATCTCACTCGCCTGCTCGCCCTGGACTGTCCCATCCACTGCTCCCTTCACTTTCGGCCCGAGCCGCGGGCTCCTCTAAAACTGTCATGAAGTCAGTCCCCCTCGCCGGGGGGAGGGGGAAGGCTTGGTAGGTATGCGTGCCACGTGGGGCACTCGCAGCCAGAGGTGTGTTCATCCCGCCCGGCCCGCCAAGGCGTGCTGGGCCCCTCGACCGCTTCCACGGGAGCACGGAGCGGGACTACCGGCCAGAGGAACAACGCTGCCCGCACCTGTAGGTGTTCGCGTCGCAGGCAAGGTATCGCCCCTCCCCCCTGGAGGGGGAGGGGTTGGGGGAGGGGGGGCCTGGCACGCGTCATGCGGAGCATAGGGTATCATGACGCGAAAGCACGGCTCACTTGGAGTTGATGGAGGTGCAGTTGCACGCGGACACTGACCAGGGAATAGGGGCGGCGGTGAGCCATGTACTGAGCAGCGAGCCTCCCGCTCAACAGGACTCTGACGACGCGGGATTCGATCTTGCCGCCCGCCAGGCCGAAGAGTTGCGTGTGCTCCTGCTCGGATTCGGTACCGGCCTGAGTATCGCTGTCATCTTCTTGATCTATGTCGTGCTCGAAGCGGCCGGCGCATTGCCATAGGTCCTGGAAAGCATGCGCTGCGGTAGAGGTGTGAGCAGGCGTGCCAGATCAGGGATGGGGCTGTGGTGGATGCAGTGTCGTGGTTAGTTGCACCTGGTAGGCGTTGGTAATTTCCGCCGCGCGGCGATTCTCAACTCCGGTGACCTTGATACTGTCGCTGGCTTCAAAGTCCGCTACTGATCCCTTCGCGCCGCCGGGGAGAAGAATGACGGTCTGCGGGGTGATATCCACCAGGAGCGTCCGGTTGCCGAACTGTACGGTCAGCGTATTGCCCTGTTCCCCCACAGCATTGATCAGCCCCTCCTGAGTCTTGAAGGTGTGCAGGTCGTGATCCCGTAAGATGCCGGCTGCATAGACCAGGGCACGCTCGGGGTCGGGTCGGGCGGTGGCGAAAATGCGGTCTCCCGGACGGAAGTCCTGCAGCCGCACCGGTACGCTTCGTTCCATTCGGTACGACACCGAGGGGCCGATCAATAAGGTCACGACGCTGCCTCCCTTCAAACGCACCAGCATCTCTTTACCGTCGGTGTGGACATTGAGTTTGAGGAAGGTGCCACTGACGGTGAGATGAAGCTTGCGGGCGCTTGCCGGGCAGGTTCGAGTCTTGAGAATGAGGGGCGCCAGCGGGTGCTGCGAGAGGTTGAGGGAGGTGGTGATCGATGGAGCTGTTTTGTCTCGTGCGGTGAGAGATGGCAGCGAGAAGTCGTCCTCGATGAAGCGGAGAATTGAGTCGAACTCCAAGACATGCTGGTCGACATAATGGGGGCGGGCGAAGGCCGAAATCATCACCGTGGGCACTCGTGGACCAAGACTGATGTAATCGCGTACCGGCGGCGCCACGTGATCGTAAAACCCGCCGAAGTCATCCCAGGTCAGAATGATCAGGGTATTCTTCCAGTACTTTTTGCTGCGGGCGACGGCGTTGATCTGGTCGACCGACCAGTTTTCGCCCACACACATGCTGTAGGGCGGGTGTTCGCTCTGCTCCTCGGAGGTCACCAACCAGCTGACGGCCGGCAGCTTCCCGGTTTTGACATCTGTCTTGAATGAGGTCTCGGGGACAACGTTGGTCTTCCACAGATTCGAATAGCGAATGTGGCGAATGGCGTCGAATGACGACCATACGTAGCCGGACTGATACAGGCCGGGAGCGTAGTACTTCCACGAGACGTGCGCCTTGCCCATGGTGTCGGCCAGCGTTGGAATGTCGAAGCAGGGCTTGGTGAGGTAGCGCCGCCCGGTTGCCGGGTCGATCGCATCGACCACGGAGTACGGGCCGCCGTCACAGCCCCAGGCGTGGTGGGTTTGGCCACGCGGATTGTCGATGGTGTTGGCCGAGCTGGCGGCGATAGTGACCAGGTGGTTGGGAAAGCTGGGTCCCATGATGGTGGCGAAGAAGTGGTCGTCGACGGTGAAGTGTCGCGCGTACCGCCAGTAGTTTGGGATGTCCGACGCTCGATACTGCGAATCGGCGATGTTTTGCCCGTCCTGCAGGGCGCCGGCGAGGTCGCCGAAGCGATCCATGTGCCCTTGATCGACAGCAAAGGTAGCCGCGTCCCCGGCATGGGCGATGTCGAGCAGCGTGTGATCTGGAGTATGGACCAGGTCGACCACCTTGCCGCTCGAGGTGATCGCCTCGGTCGTACCGTCCACACCGGGCAGCCGGCCGAAGATATTATCGAAGCTGTGGTTTTCCTTCTCGATGATCACCACGTGGGTAATCGGGTACCGCGCAGCATGTGACTCACCCTGCGGACCGCTCCGTTGTGCGGCCGCGGGGTATCCCAGGGCCAGCGTCAGGCCGGCCAGAACCAGGGATGCGGCGAAAAAGGCTGCGCTACGTCGGGGCCTGAGCCGGTGCGCGTCGATCAGGCGATGCGCTTTTTCTGCATACGCTCGAGCGACACACGGCGTACGTCGCGAATCAGCTTGAGCTTCTCGAGGGCATGAATCACGTAGCCGGACAGATCGATCTGATACCACTCCATGCCGTGAAAGGCCGACTCGGGGAAGGCATGGTGATTGTTGTGCCACCCTTCGCCCAGACCGAACAGCCCCACGATCCACTGATTGTGGCTCTGATCCGGCGTTTCAAACGCACGCCGGCCAAAGCTGTGGCAGATAGAGTTTACCGACCAGGTCAGATGATGGGTCAGGAAAACCCGGACCAGCCCTCCCCACAGGACGCCCCGCCACCCGTCTATTAAGAATGGCGCGGCAATGCCGATGGTCGCCCACAGAACGAAGGTCTTGCTCATAAAACGAGCCATGGGGTCCTTCAAGAGGTGGCGTGCGTCGACTTCCGGCACGCCTCGATTGCCCTTGAAGAACCAGCCGATGTGAGAGTGAGCCAGGCCCTCCAGTGGGCTGTGGGGGTCGCCCGGTCGATCGGAGAATTTGTGGTGTTTCCAGTGATCTGCCACCCACTGGATTACATCACCCTCGACCGCCATGGAGCCCAGCGCGAGCAGCACAAATTCCACGATTCGGTTGCTTTTGAAGCTACGGTGAGTCGCGAAGCGGTGGAAGCCGACGGTGATACCGAGCCCGGTCAGAATATACATGCCGATCATCATGACGATATCGACCGCCACGACCTCGCGCTGCCAGAGTTTAACAATGGCAAATACAGTTGCGGCGAATGGCACCACCACGACCATGACCGTTAACGCCCGTTCTACCAGCCAGCCAAAGTCCTTGGTAGGCGCCTGCGTGGAAACTTCTCGCATTGGGGGACTTCCTCCGTGTGGAACTGTTGCGGCCCGTGGGCCATATAAAGCCGGCACCGTGCGTGCAGACTTCTTATCTTAGAGGACGGCCGCGGATTGTGCTCGCTCCCTGGTGAAAATGGCGCTGGGCTGCGACATCATGGGAATGGCCAGCAGCGCAATACGGGTGACTCTAGCGGCTTCCAAGCCGACGTGCGCCTCGGCAGTCGGGGCCCCGGCCTGCCTGTGCCCCCATGACGGGATACTCTGGCCGGCTGGAACGGTGGTGTCGGCCTGCGGACCGATCCCGCCCAGCTCGTGCCCCGAATGGGGTACAAGGGGTCGGTCTACCTGCCGCTATCGACCGATTTCGCCGTAATCCTACTGTGCACTCTCAGCCGTAAATTGACACCGGTCGCCCAATACTTGTGCTGTCTACGTCCGGTAGCACGGCCGTCCTGGCCGGAACTGGCCCGCAGGCCAGCACGTTCGACGGCGCGAGTGGGGATTCAACCTCCCACCGTGATGCCGGTGCACGACGGATGTCCGTCAGCGATTCTCTACCCGTCAATCGCACTGGCCTGCAGCAGTCTCACCGCCGAGTCACCCGCCGCGGCCACAAGGCGATCCAGACCTGTTCGTCCGCCGTTCCACTGCGATGCCGGATTGGCGGCAACGGCCTCCGCCCTGTTTGCGTCAGCGGATCTCGGATACAACCGAGCTCCAATGGTAAGGCGACGCCTGGGTGTAGTCGATTGCCACCACGGGATGATTGAGCCAGCCCGCCAGCGCATACCAACTGCTCACCGGCATGGTGCTGTATGAACAGTCCGCGGTCAGCTTGCTGTGGAGTGAGAGTTGAAATGGCTCGGCGGAGGAGGGCAGACCCGCGGGGAGATCACTCTTCCCGCACAGATACGAGCCCAAATAATAGAGATAGCCTTTCATGTGTGTTGGGGGACGGATGGTCGCCGTCACCTGGTCGGCAACAGCAGCATGCAGTATCACCCGAGGTGCGCGCTCCGTTACCAGCCGAACCGTCACCACCGGCGTCTGCACCGTAAAGTAGTCAGATCCTTTTTGCACCTGCACCACGCCCTGCACGCGATCCGCGCGCAAGACCAAGAACACCCGTTGGCTCATGCTGTGGCGCGGCGCAACGGTCAGCGGGGACAACCCTGGGCCGAGCGGCGTCTCTCTGCGGTCGCTTGCATACAGGATCTGGCCACTCGTGTCCCGCACGACCGCGCCAAGGCTGTACTGACCGCAGCAGAACATCCCCTGGCCCGATATCTGCACGTCCTGTTGCGATAGGTTCCGTAGGGTGACTACGACTCGCACCAGCGCATTCTCAGGATAGACACGCCTCGGCACCATCAGGGTCAGCTTCACGCCATGGGAGACGGTGCTGATCACCGTCTTCTGCACCGGGGGAGTTGCTGCTGATGTCGTGGACACTGCGGTCAAGAGCGTCGCGGCGAACACGGCGAGTCGGCGGATCATAGCGCCTCCTGGTTAAAGAATAGCGAACTGTTGCCCCACTGGGCCACTGTCCGGAAGGCCGTCAGGGAAATGATGGTACCCGCTATCTCAGCTCAGTTGGGCGAAGCCGATTGCCGAGTAGCCGGCAGCAAGTACCCATACCTTCCCGTCAGTCGTCATGGTAACGTCCGTGATGTCGGGGAATAAGCATGCGGTACCTCCTGTCGGCGCACCTCCCGGGGCGTGGAATCCCGTATCGACCCCGCAGCGCTGAACAACGGCATAGTGGTCCAGAGTACCCGCCTGCATGCGTATAAGATCCTTGCCGGTCGCTATCCAGTCAACGCCACCAGCTTCGTTCAGTGCGCGCGTACCGGGCCGCGTCGAGTGCGCTGCTGGGTGTTTGCCTGCGGGTCCATGTCGCCTTACCTTTGCCTACCGACGTGCGTCACCCCCCCCCCCAATCAAAAGTATCCTCCTGAATTACATAACGCGTACCCGGTCAGTCTCTGACACCCCCCGATCGACAGCATCCTGCTAAATCTCTCAACGTGTATCTCCGCTGGGCTGAGAGCTCAGAAGTAGGTGAATCGTGACACGGCCGCGGCTGTCCCGGTTGACTGGGAGGCGAATGCCTGGATAGTCACGAAGCCGGCGGTGGGATGGAGCGAGGCAGGAAGGTGGAAGGTGTAGCTGCCCCGACCGTGGATATCGAGGTAGGCCAGGTGCGTGAAGTAGTGGCCATTTGAGTACAGGATGGTGAGAGCAACACTCGCTCGGGCATAGCCGTAGAGACTGACCGATTGGCTGGCCCCCCGTTTCACGACGGTATGAAGCACATACATCTCCAGCGGCAGCCGCTCGATGGAGAACGACGCGGATGCACTGCCGCGGTCGGTCAGTACGTTGACCTCGGCTCTGGATTGCGTTGCGGTATTTGCGCGGGCGGCCACCGCAAAGGAGTAGCGCGCCTGCCCCACGGCATCCGTGTGCATATAGGTGTGGTGCGACACGCCATTTGGATAGCGAATCTCCACGCGTGTAATGGTTGCCGGCGGTCCTGTTATCAAGACTGTTTGTTTGGAACCGGGGCGCCGCGTGGCGTGAGACAGTTTCAGGCTGAGACGAGAAGTCGGTCCGGCCACTAGTCGGATCTGTGTGGCTTCCACTACGACCATGCTATGCGTGTCGAGCAGCCCTGTCACCAACACCGCCTGGTCACCAACCAGGTCGGTGCGTCTCCCATTGGTACCGTTTGAGCGAATTATGCGCGTGTCTCTCCCGAGATTGACTACCACCGGAGCGTGGCCGAGCGACGCGTTCACAAAGGATCCATCCTGGCTGATGTTGTTGAGCATGGCGCTGCGCTGGTGGATACGCACGATTGACTGGTCACGCAAACTAAACGCGGTATAGACCAGGGCGCGCTGAGGGTCTGGCGTGGCGCCGGTGGTCACGGTGTCGCCCGGGCTGAGCTGACTGAAGGACAGCCGGTCGCCAGTATTGCTGTCCAGCGCATAGGACGGTCCGAAGAGCACGGTGAGCAGCGTGTTGCCTTGAATACGCAGCACCAGGGTGTGCAATCCGTGGTCGGTATGAAGCCGGACGATCTGCCCGGTCAGCTGATTGATGGTGCGGTAGGCGCTTTTGGGGCAGGTCCTGGGCTGGAGGAGGAGTGGAGGGAGTGGTTGCTGACGGAAGTCGAACGATGATCGCACCGACGTAGCGGAGCCGTCGCGATTGTTCAGCGCGGGAAGGTGAAAGTCGTCCTCGATGAAACGCAGGACGGAGTCGAATTCGAAGGTGGTGTGGTCGACTGAATGAGGCCGTGCGTAGGGTGAGATGACAATGTTCGGCACCCGTGGACCGAGACTGATGGAATCGAGGTGGGGAGGAGCCACATGGTCGAAGAAACCGCCAAAGTCGTCCCACATGAGGAAGATGACCGTGTTCTTCCAATATGGACTTTTCATGACGGCGTTGATCTGGCGTACCGTCCACTGTTCCCCCAGGCAGATGGAGGCCGGTGGGTGATCGCTGACTGCGGCGTTGGTCACCAGCCAGCTCACCGCCGGCAGCTTTCCCTGCTGAAGATCGGGAATAAAGCTGGTGTCTCGCACCACGTTCGACTGCCACAGCGGGGAATACCGGATGTGGCGGACAGCGTCCAGGGCGGACCACACGTAGCCGGATGCGTACTGTGGGGGAGCGTAATACTTCCAGCTCACATGGTAGCGCTGCAAGATATCAGGCAGCGTCTGAAAATCGAAGCAGGGCTTGGTGAGGAAGTGCCGCCCGTTGGGGCTGATGCCTTCGACCACCGAATGCGGTCCGCCGTCGCAGCCCCAAGCATGCTTGATCTGACCGCGTGGATTGTCCACCGTACCGCCCGAACTGGCCGCGACCATGACCAGGTGGTTGGGGAAGCTTGGCCCCATGATGGTCGAGAAAAAATGGTCGTCGAGGGCAAAGGTCTGAGCATACCGCCAGTAGTTTGGAATGTCGGCGCGCTGGTATTGAGAGTCGGCGATGATCCTGCCATTTTGTTCGGCTCCTGGCAACAGGTCGAAACCGTCCATCCGGCCATTGTTCACGGCCAGCGACGCGGCGGCGCCCGCGTGGCCGACATCCAGTAGCGTCCGGTCGGGTGTCCGGATCAGCGCTACGACTTCACCCGACGAGAGCCGCGCGTGCGAGGCGCCATCCGCGCCAGGGAACAGGCCAAACATGTTGTCGAAGGAGTGGTTCTCCTTGTCGATAATGATGACGTGCTGGATCGGAAAGCGAGTAGCGCCGGCGTTAGCCGGGCGCGGCTCTTGATTGGGCTGGACGGTGGGAGTCACTCCGAGCAGCGCCACGAACCCCAGTAGGAGACCGACCAGCACGAATCCGCCAGATAGGATCGTGGTCTTCACGGTTGACCGTCCTCAGCCCTCAATCTTCTCGGTATTGTATCGGCCTCCCGTGTCGGGCGGATAGACGAGCATTGTTACTTCTCGGGCGATCTCTCCAGTGCTTGTTGCATCCAGGGCACTTCCCGGCTCCGTCTGCTCGAAATCTCCTGTGCGATGAGGTCTGGATGCGTGGCGCGCAGTTCAACGACGGTCTGCTGCAAGCGGCCGGCCATCCTCTCGCGAGCTTGAACGGCATCCCGTGTGAGGCGGCGACGCGACCTGGTGGAATTGAGATTGGACAGGATGCGGCCCCAGAACGCAACGACGGAACGGACCGTAAAGGCAACCGGTATCTCGTCGGCGCCGGAATCTCTTAGCCGATCCCGGGCCGATTCGGCAAACAGCCGGAGCCACGCGCTCTCCTCTTTGAGAAAGCGGTATTTTAGCTTGACCTCGTTAGGGGCCGTCAGCCGTACCAGGTGCCGTGTCGGGCCCATCGCTTTTTCATAGTAGTTGGCCAGCGTGATCAAGAGGTCTATTTCGGGCGCGGTCATGCCCAGCGTGGGAGATGGTTGCGTATTCCCCGGTCTGCCCTGCGTCGCCCGGCGCCCACCCTTGGATCGTGACATCAACATCCTCCATCTGTATCCTACTAGCGGCAATCGATAGGTGGCACGTTACCGTGTGTATGAGTTCGTGGATGAACATGTGGATGGGTGCGCACAGGGGCACACGCACCGTGGATAGGGGGCCGTGCAGGCGGAGTGGGCGGTGGGCAAATGGTCAGGAGTCGCCTGCACACGCGCTTTTTTTGATTTACATAAGTCTCCGTATGGGTTGGCCGTGGGTCTCCGCGGCGCTCGACACCGTCCCTGAAACGCGGTAGCCTATGGACAGGTAATCCGCGGAGGTGGGGGATTACCGACGGGTGGTTAATCGCCACCCGGCGCAATTATTATCCTTCATTGGTCCTTCTCCTTTCCGTCCCGCCGGCTGGGGCAGCGCTCTATCCCTCGCTCCCCCAGCCGGCACCGCCATCACCCCCCCTGCCCGTCGAACGCTCTGCCGCCCGGTGGGGCGTTTTGCACGTTTAGCGTGCGCCAGCCATGACAGAGACAGGGTAGTGTTAAGAAGATGGAGGCAGGCTAGATGGGGCCGAGCCGCACGGGGAACCAGGCGTGCAGGAGAGAAACAAGAATGAGCACTCAAGGACCGGGCATGATCGACCTGCACAATCACCTTGTGTATGGTGTGGATGATGGCGCTGCCGACATCGATGAGAGCCTGGAGATTGCTCGTCAGTTCGCCGCGGAAGGTGTCACCATCGTGGTTGCGACTCCGCATTTCGATGGCGACAAACCGCGGAGCTTGACTCTTGGGATGCTACGGGAACGTGTGGATGAATTGCGCGAGGCAATTGCGGCGAGCAATATCGGAGTCGATCTGTACTGCGGGAATGAGATCTACTTAACCCCGGATGTTCCCACTCTGCTCGAACAGGGGGCAATCGCCTGTCTGGGCGCCACACGCGCCATCTTGACCGAGGTGTCCCTCATGTCGGAGAAGATGCCGCTCTACCTCGAAGACACTGTGTTTCGGTTGCAGCTGGCCGGGTACCAGGTCGTGCTAGCTCACCCCGAGCGGTACGGGTTCGTGCAGCGCGACCCTGCAAGTCTGGATACCCTGGTGGAGCGAGGCGTGGCGCTGCAACTTACCGCGCCGGCGCTGCTCGGCGAGTACGGCAGCGCGATACGGCGTACGTCCGAGAAGCTGTTGAGCCGGGGCCACTATCAGATGGCCGCGAGTGACCGCCATCATCCCGGCGCGGACCGCTCGCTGATGGCAACACATACTCGGATTACCGAACTCGCCGGTGAAGATCAGGCGGATCTGCTGCTCAAGGAGAACCCCGCACGGTTGCTGGCCGGCCAGGCTCTGCGCGAAGCTCGGACGCTGTCGGAGGCGGCAACACCTTCCTTGTTCCAGCGGCTGCTGAGGCGGTCAGGCTAAGCGGGCTGCCCTCAAGCAGTAAGGGCCAGCAAGCTCTCCAACTCGGTTTCCATCTCTGGACCCTCGGACCCCACCCGGTATACCTCGACCTGGTTTTGATCGAGCGAACACACGACGATGCGAGCGCCGGGACTCTTCGACCACAGCATGGCCAGGGACCGATTGTAGGGGAGATTCGTGACATCGGCAATTACCAGGTCTACAGTGTTTGCCGGCGCTGCCAGATGCTCGCTCCAGGTACGCCGCGAAATCTCATAGCGATCTCCTACGACGCCCTCCGCGGTCAGCGTGAGGATAGGAAAGTTGCATACGATGAGCGCCTTGGGCAATGGCTTGGCTCCCCCGATGGGCTGCTACTGGTGGGCTGCTATTAAATAGAAGATACAGCGGGGCGAGGGCCTTGACCATGGGTCAAACGGATACAGTTTTAGGCCAAAGGAGTACCCTCGTGTTAACTACTCGTGATACGTCCAGGGCACAGCACGCGGCCGGCGCATGCAGCAATGAGGCGCAGTAGTATGGCGCAAATGCTCACGCTTTCTATCCCGGAGGCGCGGCGCTTTCTCGTCCGCTATCATCTGGCTCTTACCGACATAAAGGGTGTTTTCGACCGGCTCAGCACCGTGCAGTACGACCCGCTCAAACCGCTCGGTCGCAATCCCGACCTGGTCTTGCAAGCGCGTGTGCCCGCGTATTGTGTGGACGATTGGGAGACCTACGTCTACCAAGAACGACAAGCGTACGATGCCTGGGACAAGCAAGCGTGTCTGGTGCCGATGAGCGATTGGCCGAAGCGCGCTCTCATCAGAGCCAACCACCGGCCCTGGCACGACGGTGCTGTGCTGGACGAGCATCCGGAGGCGGTGCGCGCGGCGCTCACGGCAATTGACCGCAGAGGGCCGCTGTCCTCGTTAGAGTTCGAGGATCGAGAGCGGATCGGTGAGCAAGGCTCGTGGCTGGGACCGACCCGCATCAAGCGGATCCTTCGCGCGCTGTGGGCGCGTGGTGAGTTAGTGACACATCACCGGCAAGCAGGCCGGCATTATTATGATCGACCCGCGCGTGTGATACCGCACCTGTATCGAGATGAGTTGGAATGGGACGAGAAGGCGTATCGGCGCTGGATACTGGTGCGTCGCCACCAGGCGGTGGGTCTGCTGCGACCGCAGGCCGAGGCGGCAATATGGAGCGTGTGCGGCAATGCAGCGGCACGCGCTGAAGCGATTCGCGATTTGGTGGAGACCGGCGATCTGGCGCCGGTGCGGGTGGGAGAGAAAAGCACCTTGTTTCACCTACCAGCCGCTGCGTTGCCGTTGCTGCAGGCACCCACGATGGAGCCTCGGGCGGTCTTCCTTGGGCCGCTGGACAGCCTTCTGTGGGACCGTAAGACTGTGCAGTACCTCTTCGACTTCCACTACATCTGGGAGGTGTACAAGCCGCCGGCCAATCGGCGCTGGGGCTATTACGTGCTACCTGTACTGTATGCAGACCGGTTTGTGGCACGCTTCGACTCGCGCTTCCAGGGAGGGATCTGGAACATTGCGCGGTGGTGGTGGGAAGGCGAAAAGCCACCGACCGATGAGGTCGTGGTAGCAGTGCGCCAGGCCGCGAGCCGTTTCATGGCGTATCTTGGCGCCAGGATGGTGGCTTTGCCCAAGAGCTCTGACGAGGCCACCCTTCAGGTTTTTGCGGACATAGTGGAGAAAGCCCTCCTTTCCTGATGTGGGTCTACCGTTACTGCGAAATTGTCAACCATCGATGGGGAGGCGTGGCGTAGACACGTCCGGGGAACCTGTATTATGCTATGCCGAAACCATCTCGGGTCAAGCGCGATTCCATACGCGATACGCGAGTCTCTCATCATCACCTAGTCCGCCCCGGGGCGGTGCAGCACTCTCGCGACCGCTCCTTAGTACAGGTACGGTCGAGCGACACGACGGTAAGCCTAAGGAGACGGAACCATGTACTCAGTGAACACTCTTTTGCCTGAATCACTGGTGAGTGCGGACCGTTCGCAGGTGGGTCTTCTCCTGGGCAGGTTGGTGCGAGTGACTCTGGTCACGGGCGCCAATATTGGCCTGGCAGTGATCGTGACGGCAATTGTCCTACTTCTGCTGCTGGCGCTCTTCCTGATGGCTCGTCGCAAGACAGTGCAGCCATCCACGGTACGTCCCCGTGCTTCCGGCGCGGCGCCACGCGGTGCGGAATCGCAACCGGCTACTCAGGCGGCGCCGGCTGTGGCTGACACTGATTCGTTCGAGTCGAGGGCGCCGAATGAGACGACCGCGGTGGTCGAGGGCGTGCCGGCCATCAGCGATGCAAGAGCGATTGCCGGTATGGAAACGTGGGCAGGCGCACACGGCGGTAACGGCCACGATCCGTTGATCGGCATGGAGTCAATGGCTCCGGCGGAGATACCGCCGGCGGACGAACGTGAGCCACTGTCGGTGGGCAGCATGGCCTCACAGGAGACCTTTTCCTGGTCGATGCCCGAGGAATGGGGAGTGGAGACGCACTCGATGCCGGGCCTCACCGAACCGCGCAACGGGACTGGCCAGCAGATGGCGGCGGACACCCGCCCGGATGCTTCTCCCCAAGGCGCCACAGAGCTGTCCCAATTGGACCGAGAGTCCCCAAACGTTTTGGTACTGGAAGGCAACGACTATCCGGGTGGAGGAGGTGACGATACCATGGCGAAGTCGAAGGGTGTGACCACTGGCGGTTCGAAGCGTGTTCCGGCCGCTTCCCGAGCTGTGAAGTCGTCTGGTCCGGAAATAACGGTGAACGCCGCCCCGGAGGCGCCCGGCCAGATCGGGAGCGACACCGATGAATCGAATGACGACAGCCTCCGTATCCCCGATGACCATCCACACGGGGCCGAACCGCAGGGGGCCGAACAGCAGCCCGTCGCGGATGCCGCTTTCCCCATGAGTGAAACGCACTCACGGGTTGATAATGCGCTCCAGATGGCCCGGTCACTGGATGAGACGCTACGTGGCCTGGCACAAGAGATGGCGGCCGCTGATTCTCAGAACCGTGCGATGACGGACCGGTTGCGGTCGCTGGAGGAATCCTCACAGGAGCTGGTCGCCTTTCGTGACTCATTGAGGGGCCACGTGTCCGCCGCGACCGCGGCCGACGATCTGACTGCGGTGCAGGAGTTAGTAACCTCGGTAGTCGAGAACCCGAACAATCTGATGGTTCTCTTACGGCTCTACGAACAAAGCCAACGGCTCTCTACGGTGGTCCAGGAGTACGCCGACCTGCGGCGTCTGATTCAGTCCGATGGATTTCCCGCCGCGTGACCGCTCTCTTTCGCGGCATCTTTACCCCGCTCATCACCCCCATCGATCCACGTGAGGAACCCGATCTGGCCTCGCTGCGCCGTCTGGTGGACTTCCAGTTGCGGTCCGGCGTCCACGGGCTATGGGCCATGGGCACCACGGCTGAATTCGCTAGCTTTTCGGCGGATGAACGGGCGGCTGCCATCGAGACGGTCATCGACACAGCGGCCGGACGAGTGCCGGTCATCGCAAATGTGAGTGATGCATCGACGCGTATGGCCATCGAGCATGGCCGGCGAGCGCTGCAAGCCGGGGCGGACGGGATTGCCGCCACGCCTCCGTACTACTATCCGCACAGCCAGGACGAGCTGCTTGTGCACTATCGGGCCATACGCGCGGCTGTCGACCTTCCCCTGTTTATCTACAACATTCCCCAGACAGTACGAGTGCGTGTCGATCTGCGGACTGCCTACCAACTCGCCGAAGAGGGGACCGTGTCCGGAATCAAAGACAGCCAAAACGACCTGGAGTGGTTCCGTCAACTGGTGGGCTTTACCCGGCAGCGCCAGCTTGTTTTCTGGGCATTCGCCGGCACCCGCTATCTCATCGACGCAGCCGTGCTGGCGGGCGCGGACGGCGCCATACCAAGCCTGGCCAATGCCTTTCCAGAACTGTGCGTGCAGGCATACGAATTAGCCATCGCCGGAGACTTCGCGGGAGCGGCTGAGGTTGAGACGCGCATTATCGGGATCGAGCAGGTAGCGGCCATGGCGCAAGGTGGCTCACCCAATGCCGCCATTCTCGGTTTTCTCAAGACGGTCCTGGAGGCGCGCGGCGTAATTGCACACGCAGCTTTGACCGCTCCACTGCGCTCGCTCACTCTGGACGAGCAGCGCGAGGTACGAGCACGTTTGGGGGTGCTGCAGGCGTTAGAGGAAGTGGCGGCTCCCTAACCGGGTCCATTCTTGGTCGACCGGTGATGGAAAGCGAAGCCGACTCGCGTCAGTCCCACGTCGTCTGTTACCATCGTCCAAAGCTTCATCCCGGATTACTAGGAGACGCGGAGCCTGACAGAGAGCCGGTGCAGGTGCGAGCCGGTAGGTGACCGTCTCCGAACCGACCGGGTTGGCCGGGCCTGAGGAGGGCTCCCGGGATCCCCCCGTTACAGAGGGAAGCCGGTCGTTGCGACTGGACTGAGAGGGGCCGCTGTTGCGGCCCAAGCGTGGTGGTACCGCGGGGAACAAAAAACCTCGTCCTATGCAGGACGAGGTTTCATATTTCCCCACTATTCTCTGGAGGATGCCCCATGCGCCGAACTCAACTGTTTTGCGAGACGCTGCGCCAAAGCCCGAATGACAGCGAGGTGGCCGGCCACTCGCTGCTGCTGCGTGGCGGATTCGTGCAGCCGCTGTCCGCCGGCATCTTTTCATTGCTTCCGTTGGGACAACGCGTACGCGCCAGGATCGAGAAGATTCTGCGCGAGGAGATGAACGCCATCGACGGCCAGGAGCTTTCCTTGCCCGTGGTACACCCTGCCGAATTGTGGCAGGAGACGGGACGTTGGCACGATATTGGCCCAGAGCTGGCGCGCTTTCGCGATCGCGCCGGTCGAGACATGGTGCTGGCGATGACGCATGAAGAGGTCGTGGCCGACCTGCTGCGCAAACACGTGCGCTCCTACCGTCAGCTGCCGGTCATGCTCTATCAGATACAGACCAAGTTTCGCGATGAGCCACGGGCGCGCGGCGGTCTGCTGCGGGTTCGCGAGTTTGTCATGAAGGATGCCTACTCTTGTCATGCGAGCTTCGACGATCTCGATGCCTATTATCCTTGCGTTTGCCAGGCGTACCTGAATATTTTTGGACGTGCCGGACTTGATGTCATGACCGTGGAAGCAGACGTGGGAATGATGGGCGGCACCATGGCGCACGAGTTCATGTTTGTCTCGGAGGTTGGCGAAGACCAACTGGTTCTCTGCGATGCGTGCGGGTACGCGGCCAACCGCCAGATTGCAGCCTTTCAAAAAGAGGTGAGCAACGAGGAAGAGGTGTTACCTCTGGAGGAGGTGCCGACGCCTGAGGCCAAGACCATCGCGGCATTGACCGCACTGCTGGAGATTCCTGAACGCAGCACCGCGAAGGCTGCGTTCTTTATGAGCGGGAATCAACTCATCTTTGCCGTCGTGCGCGGTGATATGGAGGTCAACGAAACGAAGTTGGCGAACGCGGTGGGAGCTGCCGAATTGCGCGCGGCCCGCGCCGATGAGCTGGAACCCACGGGCATCGTGGCCGGCTATGCGTCCCCGATTGGCATTTCCGGCCCGACGGTGGTGGTGGATGATGCGGTGGCTGCCTCGCGCAATCTCGTGGCCGGGGCGAATCGGGAAGGGTATCACCTGCGGCACACCAATTTTGGCCGGGACTATACAGCAGACCATGTTATCGATATTGCGGCGGCTCGAGAAGGCGCCGGTTGCATCCAGTGCGGCGCTCCGCTGCATCTGGTGCGCGGGGTTGAGGTGGGGAACACCTTCAAGCTGGGCGTGAAGTACAGCAAAGCCCTGGAAGCGACATTTCTGGACGATACGGGCCACGAACAGTACATCGTGATGGGTTGCTACGGCATCGGCGTCGGCCGGCTCATGGCGTGTATTGCCGAGCGGCACCATGACCGCGACGGCTTGATCTGGCCACCATCCGTGGCGCCGTTCCAGATCTACCTGGTAGGTCTGGACGGCGAGGATGATACGGTGCGGGCGGCGACCGAGGAACTGTATGCGATGCTGCAGGCCGCTGGCTTCGAGACCCTGTACGACGACCGGCAGGAGCGCGCGGGCGTAAAATTCAAGGATGCCGATCTGCTGGGCATGCCGGTCCGCCTTACCGTGAGTAGGCGCACCGAGGAGAGCGGCCAGGTTGAGCTAAAACAGCGTGCCTCGGGAGAGACACGGAAGGTTGCCCGGCACGAGGTGCTGGTCGAGATACGGGCCGAGTTAGAGCAACTCAACCACGCAAATTAACCGGCCACCAGAGACAGAGCGGGTGCGTCCGCTCTGTCTCTGGCGATCGGGCTGCCTGCGATGCCCATCAGTGTTTGGGCCAGGAGTGTGGGATCATGCCGTACCAGCTCTCCAGTTGCGGTCAGCGGGCGGATGGCGAGGTGTGATACCGATTCATAACACGGTCCCAGGTCGATGGTAACTGGCTCGGATCGCTGCCTCTTGTACTTCAGGTAGAGGTCGCGTGGCAGCGACTCGTGATAGTTGAGCACGGCACAATCCAGCACATCATCGCCACCGAGGTAGCGATTCATCTCGCGAATAAAGTGGCTCGCCGGAAAACCGTCTGTTTCTCCATGCTTGGTCATGACATTGCACACGTAGACGCATTTCGCAGTTGAGGCCCGAATCGTCTCTGCCACGCCGCCGACCAGGAGGTTCGGAATAACGCTGGTATAGAGGTCGCCCGGGCCAAGCACCACCAGATCGGCATCCGCAATGGCCTCCAGGGCTAGCGAATTTGCTTCGGCCCGAGGTTGAAGATAAACATCCGAGATGGGCACGCCGTGATGCACCTTGCGAACATCGATATCGGTCTCGCCACAGATCTCATGACCATCGACCAGGCGAGCGCACAGCGTGGTCGCGTCCAACGTGACGGGCAGCACGCGCCCAGTGATCCGCAAGAGCCGACCGGCCTCGTCAATTGCTCGGTCGGTGGAGCCGAGAATATCCGTCAGAGCGGTGATCAAAAGATTCCCGAAGGTGTGGCCGTTCAGACCGAGCCCGCGGGCGAACCGATACTCGAATAGATCCCGAAGTAACAGTGAGTCATCGCGCGAGGCCAGAGCTACCAGACAGCGACGCACATCTCCCGGCGGGAGATAGCCAAATTCGTCACGCAACCGGCCTGAGCTCCCACCGTTGTCCGACATGGACACAATGGCAGTGATATTGGCGGTGTACTGTTGCAGGCCGGTCAGCACCGCATAGATGCCGGTGCCGCCTCCGATGACCACAACCTTCGGGTCACCGCTTGGTGGATCGCTGCTCATCTGGACCTCCCCTGACTCTGCGTGCAGTGTAGCGCATTGGTGAATGCGACGCCAGTGGTTATTCTACAAGAGAGAATCAAGCAGCATCGGCACTCTACAGCCACTCGTCGCGGCTGGCCTGGATGGAGAGGTGTATGGAACCCGGACAAACACCGCACAACGAACTCTCAAATGATCTCAAGGCAAGTGTGGCCGCGCGACGTGAGCTGGGCCCGGAGTTGGAAGATCAGGTGCTGGAAGCGTTTCTGGCGCGAGTGCAGACCCAGATCGATACCCGGGTCGCTCAGCAAGTGGCCGGCAGCGGACCGGTCACGCCACCGACGCGTGCGGCGGCGAGTAAGTACAACCCGACCGAGATCGTGGGCGCCACCTTCGGAATCGCTATCCCACTCGTTCTTTTCGCCGGTATCTTTGGCGGCTGGATCGCCATTGCCATGATCATGCTGGCCGTGATCGCGGTCAACGTGCTCTACGTGTTGCACGACCGCCTGTAGTCGCTAACGCTCGCGGTAACCCCGCCGCCTAGCGTGGATCGAATCACAGTAAATCGACCCAGAGCTGCCTTCCTATGGGGGCAGCTCTGGGACAATCGACCTGAACTTAGTGGAAGATCGAGTGCGTGGCCACGATTGGGGCAATCAATACGGCCACGATATTCACAATCTTGATCATCGGATTGATTGCCGGGCCAGCGGTGTCCTTGAAGGGATCGCCCACAGTGTCGCCCGTGACGGAGGCGGCATGGGTCGCGGTACCTTTTCCGCCATACGCGCCATCCTCGATGTACTTCTTGGCGTTGTCCCAGGCGCCGCCGCCCGAGGTCATCTGGATAGCCAGGAAGAGCCCGGTCAGGATGCTGCCGATCAGCATGGCCCCCAGCGCCTTCCATCCCAGGATAAAGCCGACCAGGATGGGCGCGCCCACCGGGATCAGACCGGGAAGGGCCATCTCCTTGAGCGCGGAGCGCGTGACGATGTCGACTGCCTGGCGATAATCGGGACGGGTCGTACCTTCCATGATGCCTGGATTCTCCCGGAACTGTCGCCGTACCTCCTCCACTACCTGGCCGGCGGCTCGTCCCACTGCCTGCATGGAGAGAGCGCTGAAGAGGAACGGGAGCAATCCGCCGATGAACAGGCCGGCGATGACGTACGGATCCTGTAACTCAAAGGTCGGATTTTTGATGTGATCGCCCAACACCTGAGTGTAAGAGGCAAACAGCACCACGGCGGCCAGACCAGCCGAGCCGATGGCGTATCCCTTGGTCACGGCTTTGGTGGTATTACCGACCGAGTCCAACGGATCGGTAATCTGGCGTACCTGCTCCGGCATGTCCGCCATCTCGGCGATTCCTCCGGCATTGTCGGTCACCGGACCAAAAGCGTCGAGCGTCACGATGAAGCCGGTCAGCGATAGCATCGAGGCTGCAGCCACGGCCACGCCATAGAGGCCGAAGCCGCTGGGGGCCAGGCTGAAGGCAATGATGACCGCGGCGGCGATGACGAGAGCGGGAAGCGCCGTGGCCAGCATGCCAATGGCCAGTCCCTGGATGATGTTGGTAGCGTGACCGGTAATCGACGCTTTGGCAATGCTGCGGACCGGCGCGTAATGGTCCGAGGTGAAGAACTCCGTGATGACAAACAGCAGGACCGTTACGATCAAGCCCACCAGCGCGCAGAAATAAAAGCGGGAATTGCCCAGCAAGCCGGCGTTTACCGGAATGATAATCAGGGCCGAAAGAATCGCCGTGACCAGCATACCGACGTACAACCCGGCAATGATGCTGCCGCCGTAGGCGCGCACCACCAGGCTGCCGATAATCGAGGCGCCGATAGACACAGCGCCGATGGCCAGCGGATACAGAATGGCGTGAAGCTGCGTCGAGGCGGGGATGCCGTGACCACGGAAGAGCAGAAAGCCGAGCAGCATGGTCGCGACGGTGGTCACTACATAGGTCTCGAATAGGTCGGCGGCCATCCCCGCATCGTCTCCGACGTTATCACCAACGTTGTCGGCGATAACCGCCGGGTTACGCGGATCGTCTTCCGGAATGCCGGCTTCAACCTTCCCCACCAGGTCGGCCCCCACATCCGCTGCCTTGGTATAGATGCCGCCGCCTAAACGGGCGAACACCGAAATCAGGCTTGCTCCGAAGGCGAGGCCCAGCAGCGTGCTTGGTCCGGCCGTGCCATTGGCATGGAACAATTTTTCGATGGGCGTGGTCTGGGACTGGCCAAAGGCAAGATACGACACGGTGACGGCCAGCAGGGCCAGCCCCACTACCATGAACCCAGTAACGGCGCCGCCCCGAAAGGCGACCTGCATGGCTCGGTTCAGCCCGACGGTACCGGCCTGGGCGGTTCGCACGTTGGCGCGAACTGCAACGTTCATACCGATGTAGCCCGCCGCGGCCGAACAGATGGCGCCGACTATGAACAGGAGGGCGGTCAGCAGATGGCCGGAATCGCCCCGGGTGGAGGGCTGAATAAAGATGGCCAGCAAAATGGCGACGATGACGCCGATGACGCCGATCGTCGTGTACTGGCGGTTCAGGTACGCGGACGCTCCCTCCTGAATGGCCTGTGCAATGCTTTGCATTCTCTCGGTGCCGGCCGATTGCCGCATGATGTAGGCGATCAGCACCACACCGTACAGAATCGCGGCCAGAGCCCCGGCAAACGCCAGGATAAGAACCGTGTTTTTGTCCATGTTGTCCCTCCCCTCCCTCGTCTTCCGTTAAGTTGAAGCATCACCGACCGTGGGCGCATCCGCGCTGTGGGCCAGTCCTGTCGTGCCTGTGCTACGTCGAGTGCGTGCGAACCCAGTGGGTGGTATCGCGCATCCAGAACAAGCGCTTTTGCTCTACGCGGTCCACCTGCAGATCGCCCTGGTCGGCGAGCGTGGTCAGGTGGCGCTGTGCCGAGGTCCCCACCTGTGGGGCCACCATCAGCGCACCAAGAGAAGCCAAAATAGCATAACTGAAGCGGTTTTGGCGCGGTTTGAGTTGGGCGGCCAGCGTAGCGCAGAGACCAGATAGGATACCGGCTATGGCCAGATTCGTCCCACAGCGAGGATGAATAGCGAGGGCGACCTCGCCGAGCCGTAAGCGTGCCAATGCCTCGTCAATTGCGGAACGCAATTCGGCCGCGTCGACCTCGCCAAAAATGTAGAAACCCTTTCGATTCGACCGGCCGCGTAAAAAGACCGCGGGATGCCGCTCCGTGATGATTGTTATGGCGGCGTGCTCAAGCGCATGATTGCGCCGCACACGAGTAACATTCGATAGCCGGCCCAGAGGTGGGGTCACAAAGTACTCTCGTCGATGAAAAGGGTGCAAAAGTTGAAAAACACGGCGTAACCGCCGTCCACAAGCAACTATAGCGGATTGCCCGCGGCGAGCGGCAAAGGACGGAAGACCGCACGGCGCGTTTCCGGTATGGTAGACTTCCCGCGTCCCCCCCCACCCCAGAGGATTTCGCGTGCTCATCGGCACCATCGTAAAATCGAACTCTCACATTTCCTATATGTGTCGGGTTTATGGGAAGCTCGAAACCGAGCGGGTTCCTGACCCGCGGCAGTACGCCTTCGGCACCTTTGTCACGCTGGCGCCGATCGACGGGTCGGATGTCCGCCTGGTCGGTGTGGTGCGCGACACCCTTCTGCTCAATCCTGAGTACGGCAATCTGGGACCGCGTCTCTCCAGCGATCGAGAGCTTGCTGTTTTCTCTCCCGACTACCTGAACGAGAGGGGTGTCCTGGTCGACGTGTTGGTGCTTGGATGGCGCGAAGGAGAGTGGGCTCGGCATGCCGTCCCACCACTCTCGGCTCAGGTCGGCACCTTGGTGGAGACCATGCCGGCGGTTGAGATAGGTGACTTCCACCGAGACCGCCAGGGACGGTTCCTGATTGGCTATCTACCACAATTGATGACGGGGAGCGACCCAATGATTGCGAGCCTTTTGCTGGCGGTGCTGGATCGCTTGGAGCCATCCTTTCCTGAACAGGCCAAGGTGATCGGCGTGCTGAAAAACAATCTGGCGTGGAAAGCACGCGTCGTGCCGGCAGGGTAAGGTGAACGAGTACGTGAAGATCGGCCAGGCCAAGGGGCCGGGCGACCATCCGCATGAGTTTTTATTTATCAGTCCGGATGACGACGGTCACTGCAAGATCGGTGAGTTTGTCTTTTACGTGCTCCATGGCCTGGAGGGCCAGCGTCCGGTGCTCGGGCGCATCACCCGGCGTGCCCCCGTTCGCCTCTTCCCGGACTCGTTCATGGCCTCACCCGAGGTCTCGCCGGCTGAGATCGCGGCGGCCGTTGGCTACATCGACGACGAGGATGAGCTGTTCGAAGTGAGCGTGGCAGTCATGGGCCACTTTGATCCGTTGCTCGGCGCCTTTGTCAATCCGCGAGTCTTGCCGCGCAGTGGTAGTCCCGTGTATCTGGTGCCGAGCGAGATGCTGACGAACGTGCTGAGCAAGCGGAAGCGCGGCGACCGCGGCTCGGCTCACGTTGGCTGGTTGTTGAGCCGCGGCGCGGAGAACGTGCCCATCACGCTCGACGTGAACGAGTTCACCAGTACCCATCTCTCGATCATCGCCGGCACCGGGTCGGGCAAAAGCTATCTGGCCGGTGTAACGATTGAGGAGTTGATGAAGCCGCAGAACAAGGCCTGTGTGTTGATCGCGGATCCGCACGGCGAGTACAGCACGTTGGAGGAGATGCAGAACGACTCCAAGTTCTGCGCAGATGGGTATCGTCCGAAGGTCAGAATCATGAAACCGCATCAGGTAAAGGTGCGGCTCTCCAACCTCACCCTGGACGATGTACGCTATCTCCTGCCTACCCTGGGCGAGCGCATGGAGTGGATTCTGACCGAGGCCTATAGCCGTGTGCAGAAGGTAGACGGTAGTGCCTACGACCGCCAGTGGACCATTGAGGATCTCATCAACATGGTGCAGGACATTGGTCGCACGGCGTTGGCGGAAAAGGGTGTTGACTATAGCTCGAGCGTGGAAGGCTTGATCTGGCGGCTCGATCGCCGGTTCCGCCATTCGCAGACCTTCGATGACAACGAGCATCTGGACCTGAACCGGCTCTTTCAGCCGGGGCAGTGTACCGTGCTGCAGCTCAACGAGATCGACCAGCGAGACCAGCAGGTCATCATTGCGACGCTGTTGCGCCGGGTGCTCAAAGCGCGCATGGACACCGAGAAGGGCAAGACCAACGAGGGTGATGAGTCGTTCCTGCCTTTCCCGGTCTTTGTTCTGCTGGAGGAAGCCCATCACTTTGCACCGGCCTCCGCGGATGTGGTGAGTACCAACATTCTGAAGCAGACGCTCTCCGAAGGACGCAAGTTCGGAGTGGGTGTCGGACTGATCAGTCAGCGTCCGGGTAAGCTCGACCAAGACGTCCTGTCGCAGTGCATGACCCACTTCATCATGCGGATAGTCAATCCGGTCGATCAGGCAAGTATCGCCGGCGCCGTGGAAAGTGTAGGCCGGGACCTGCTCGACGAACTGCCTGCGCTGTCCAAGGGGCAGGTGGTCATCGCGGGCAGTTCACTGAACACTCCGGCTATCTGTCAGACGCGGACGCGCGATACGCGGCATGGAGGCACCAGCATCGACGCGGCCGAAGAGTGGGACAAATTCTTTCGTTCCAAAGGGAGTCGCGAGCGGGATGTCGGTGTAATCCAGTTTCAGTCCACCAAGAACGGGATCTTTCGTACCGAGCGCTAACAGGCGCGGATCGCGGTTACTGTGCGTGTCCGTATCAGATCGCGAAGAACACTCTGGGCTGGCATAGAAGTTGCGCCTAATGGCGTACCTGGTCGATGGCGCCATAGTGCGCCCGATGAACACAGGGAAGGAGATGCAATGACCGTACAGACACAGGAGGAAGTTCGCGAGATCGTGAATTTTTCGCCGGATGGGTTGGTCGTCACCAGTTTCTATCTCAACGTCGATGCGACCGAGTTTCCATCGGATGCCGCACTACAAACCAGCCTGGACTCGCTGATGCATACGGCGGAGTCGCGCCGAAAAGATATGGAAGAAGGTCTCTCGCACGAGGCGACCGAGTCGCTGCGCGGCGATCTGACCGCGCTCCGCGAATTCTTCGCCGATGACCTGCAGCGGGAGGAAACCAAAGGGATAGCGATCTTCTCGTGTTCGGCCCAGAATTTTTGGCAGGTTATCCAGATGCCCATGCCGGTGGGAAACCAGGTCTATTTTGGCCCGCGTCCCCATATCAGCCCGATCGCCACCTTCGTGAGCCACACCAAGCCAACCGCCATTTTGCTGACCGACCAGCAGCATGCTCGGATCTTCACCATGAGCGGCAGCGAGGTACGCGAGTGGACCGATTTTGAAGACAACGCGCCTCAGCGAACTGCTCAGCGGGGTGGGTCGCAGAGCAACTATCAGCGTCGATCCGATCAATGGAAACAGCATCATATCGATCACGCCGCTGAGTTGGTACTGAAACTCCTACAGCATTACCCGTTCGATTGGTTGATTCTCGGCACGGAGGTACAGTCTCAGGCCACCCTGGAGCAAGCGCTCCACCCTTATCTGAAGGACCGGGTGGTGGGAGAGATAAGCGTCCGCATCGACGCTGACAGCGCGGAGATAATCGAGAAAGCAGAGGAGATTCGGGAGCAGGTCGAGAGCCGCCACATCGATACGCTGATTGAGCAGATTCAGGAGTTCGCAGGCGCCGGTGGGCGCGGCGCCATCGGTCTGGAGAAGACGCTGGAAGCGCTCAACGAGCAGAAGATCCATATTCTGCTGCTGCAGCAAGGTCTGGTTCACCAAGGCAGCGAATGCCCCAACTGCGGGATGCTTTTCGCCGACCAGCAAAAGACTTGTGTGGCGTGTAACGAGCCGACCCGACCGGTAGACGACGTGATCGATCTGGCCGTGCAGAAAGCGATCGAGCTTGGCTCGACCGTTGAAGTGGCCACCGAGTTCGAGAAATTGCTGCCGATCGAGTCCATTGGGGCGATTCTGTACTACTGAGGATCTGTGGTCGGCAAGCAAAGGGAGAGAGCCGCGTCAGGGACGCGGCTCTCTCTCGTTTATCAGGACATCCTAGGGCCAGGCAGCCGTCCGGGGGCTGAGTCCTGGCCCTACGGGTGGCTTCTCACCGCGCTTCGGAGCCGCTAGCTGCTGCCGTCGGAGCGTGGCAGGGTGGCCGCGATGGGTCCATTTGGGCTCTCCGCGGCGGCGGAGAAGGTGGCGCCCATGCTGGCGATGCTTTGCAACTCGGAGGGCACGATGAACAGCTTGTTGGCGCTGCCTTCCGCGATTTTTGGCAGGTTCTGGATATACAGGTACTTGAGGATTTCCGGCGTGGCCTGGGTGGTGTTCAGGGCGCTAAACACCAGGTTGATGGCTTTGGCCTGCGCCTGCTGTACCGTAACCAGGGCTTGCGCCTCACCTTCGGCATTCAGGATGGCGGCTGCTCTCTGTCCCTCCGCGGTGAGGATTGCGGACTGCTTTTCACCTTCGGCGGTCAGAATGGCGGACTGCTTCAAACCCTCGGCGCGCAGTACGGCGGCGCGCTTTTCGCGCTCGGCCTGCATCTGCTTTTCCATGGCCTGCTGCACATCGTGTGGGGGGATGATGTCTTTCAGCTCGACACGATTGACACGAACGCCCCACTTTTCGGTGACCTCGTCGAGGACGGCTCGCATCTTGGAGTTGATGTCTTCACGGCTGGTCAGCGTCTTGTCCAGCGACAGGCCGCCGATGACGTTACGGAGCGTCGTGATGGTCAGCTGCTCCATGGATCCCAGGAGGTTCACAACCTCGTACGTTGCGTTTTTGGCGTCGACGATCTGGTAGTAGATGACGTTGGCGATCTGGATTCCCACGTTGTCCGCGGTGATGACCGCTTGCGGGTCGAAGGGCAAGACCTGCTCACGCAGGTCGACGGTGGGGAGAATTTGATCGACGAACGGAATCACAAAAACGGGGCCACTGCCGGCCGTCTTTAAATAGCGCCCAAGGCGCTGGACGATGACCACCCGCGCCTGCGGTACCAGCCGGATCGAGCGGATTCCGACGATCAGGACGAACACCACCAGGATCGCGAGGACGATTCCAATTGCAGACATTACACACTTCCTTTCTGACTGGTTACTTCAGCATGCTCTTTAATGAGGGGATCGGCCGGCAGAGGAGAGACGCGGGCGATGAATCCGTCGGCCAGTATGATTTCCACCGGCGTTCCCACGGGAATGGACTCGTCGGGACTATAAGATCTGGCCGACCAGAACTCGCCCTCGCCCACGCGGATTTGACCGGCTTCGTCGTCAACCGTCTGCGTTACCACCGCACGCTTCCCTTCCAGATGCGTGGGCGCCAGTCCTCGAGCAGGTTTACTCAGTTGGGTCCACCCCAGGGCACGAACGATGATCGGCCGGACCAGGAACAGACCGCCAAGCGCGCTGACCGCAAACACCGCCATCTGCCCTTCCAGGGGAAGCCAGCGCGCGGTGAGGGCGGTAATCGCCGCGGCCACCGCTACCGTGCCAAGGAACAGCCCCGTGGTCATCACCTCGCCAATGCCGACCAGGAGCGCTACTCCAATCCAAAACCACAACGACATCTGCGATTCCTCCGTGAACGCCGGACCCGTGGAGGCCCGACCAGGTGGTGAATAATCAATCCCTGCTCATCAGGTAGGTGAGGAAGACCCATACTTGTTCCTTTCCGCTGGCCGAGGCATGTGCCCCACCAGACTCATTTCACTCACAGCATATTCCTCCGCTGCCGATCGCGCATGGGCAGATATGCCCATTTTCAGGATGGGCAGGTGTTTTGGGCATCCAACGAGCCGGATGGCGATCGAAAGAGCGGCGAATGGACGCCATAATGGGGCAATAGCGCGAAGAGGGAGTGACGTGCAGGTTGCGCCATGGGTGATTTGGGTGGTCATCGCGGTGATTGCCCTGGCCGGCGAGATGCTCTCTCTGGGGTTATATCTCGCATCTTTCGGGGCGGCCGCGGCGATCGTGGCAGTGCTTTCCCTCGCCGCGCCGCTCGTCGCTCAGATCGTCGTGTTTCTGGCGCTCTCTCTCACGCTGCTGTTCGTGGCCCGACCACTGGTGCTCCGTGTGCTGCCGATATCGAATGAGGCTTCCAGCTTTCCGACCATGGGACCAATCGGGAAGGACGCAGTCGTGGTGCAGCGTCTTACCCGCCAGAGCGGCCAGATTCGAGTGGGTGAGGGCGAGTTCTGGTCGGCGCGTGCCCTCGACCCGGATGTCCTCCTTCCCGCTGGACGAGAGGTAGAAGTGGTGGAGATGGACGGCCTGACGGCCCTGGTTCGTTCCGTCGGGGTTGCCGGCGGTGAGTCGGAAGGAAGCGAGGTCGATCCTTTTGGATTGTCGCTGCGCGAAGTGGAGGTGCTCCAGCTGGTAGCACGCGGATTGACCAATCAGGAAATCGCGGATCAGCTCTTCCTCAGCCCGCGCACCGTTCACCACCACGTGAGTCATATTTTCGGCAAGATGAACGTGTCGAGCCGCACCGAAGCGGCCAGCGTCGCGATGCAGCGCGGGATGGTGAAGCCGCGGGAATAAGTGCGTTGCGGCCTCCTCGGCCCGTGGGATGCTCCCTATTTCGCGTTCTCACCCCTTGCCCGAAGCCCGCTGCATAAACCCCTCCCAGGCCGCGCGCACCTGCGATTCCAGCTCAGCGAAACTGCCCGAGTTCTCGATGACCCAGGTCACCGCCGGGCTGTCGAACACCGGCTGCGCATCGAGCCGCTGTCGCGCCTTATCCGGAGATAGACCGCGAATGTCGACCAGCCGGGCCATCTCCACCTGGCGTGTGCATTGGACGACCCATACTGCCTCGCAGAGCGGAAGAAGATCGCTCTGCAGTAGTTTCACCGCGTCGACCACGACGACACCATCCTGGCCCGCATAGCTCCGCACCCGCTGGCGGATCTCTGCTCGCACCTCCGGATGCACGATGGCTTCCAGGTCGCGCAAGGCGGCGGGGTCTCCGAACACGACGTTTCCGAGTCGACCGCGGTCCACACTTCCATCCACGGTCACAACCTTCGGACCAAAGCGGTCCTGTATCGCCGCGGTCACCGGCGTATTGCCCACCATGAGTTGATGGACCACTGCGTCGGCGTCGATTCGGGCCAATGCACCCCAACGCACCAGCAGGTCACCGACGGTCGTCTTACCACAGGCGATGGGACCCGTTAGACCGAGGACGCGTGGAGATCGGAGTGAACTGTTTCCAGCCACGTCTGCTGCGCCTCCTGGAGCAATGATAGGACGCCGCCGTAGCGTTCCATCAACTCAGTTAGGTTACCGAGGGAGGTGGTCGGTCCTGATTCGGCCAGGCGTGCCGCCAGTGCTTCCGCCTCGTCCTCGAGTTGACGTAGGCGCGCTTCGTTGGGGACCCTTCCCCGCCACGGTTCAGGCGCACCTCGGACCTCGACCCGGTCCAGCGGCCTGGCGCTGCCGCCGGCGTAAGCGGAGTAGGCGCCGTCGTAGCGCACCACGGCGCCATCCCGCACGACCCAGAGTTGCTGCGCCAGGGAGTCGATCAGATAGCGGTCGTGCGACACAAAGAGCAGCGTTCCTCCGAACTCCTCCAGGACATCCCGCAGCGCATCTCGCGAGGCAAGGTCGAGGTGATTGGTCGGTTCATCCAGCACCAGCACATTGGGGGCTTCGAGAATCAGCCGGGCCAGAGCGACCCGACTCTTTTCACCGCCGCTCAGCATGCCGATGGTCTTGAGGACATCGTCGCCACTAAAGAGGAAACGACCCAAAAACCCGCGCGCTTCCTCTTCGCTCATACTTGTGGTCCGCTGCACCTCCTCGAGTACCGTGCGAGAGTCGTTCAGCTGTCCCAGAGATTGCGAGTAGTAGCCGATCGAGGTCTTGGCCCCCCATCGCACTGTGCCATCCAGGGCCGGCAAAGCGCCCGTCAGGGTCCGCAGCAAGGTGGTCTTTCCCGATCCGTTCGGGCCAATAATTGCTACCCGTTCGCCTCGCCGCACGGTCACCTGCTCGGGTAAGCGTGCCAGGGGTTGGTCCGGATATCCCACCACCAGGTGGTCTGCCTGCAGAACGATGTCGCCGCTGCGCTGGGCCTTGGTCAGGCGTAATTGCACCTGGCCTTCGCCGGCCGGTCGAGCGACGCGCTCCAGGCGATCGAGTTGCTTCTGGCGTCCGCGGGCCTCTTTCGCCCGCTGGTTGGCGCCGAAACGACGCACGAACTCCTCCGTCTTCGCAATGTGTCGCTGTTGTGCTTCATAGTCCAGACGCTGCCGCTCCATGCGCTCTGCCTTTAACTCGACATAGCGACTGTATGGCGCGTCATACTCGGCCGCGCGCCCGAAGGATAGTTCGACAGTTCGTTTGGTCACGTGATCCAGCAGGTATCGGTCGTGGGCCACAATTACAAAAGCGCGCTTGAGATCGCGGAGGTACGCCTCCAGCCATTCCACCGCCTGGATATCAAGGTGGTTGGTGGGTTCGTCGAGCAGCAGGACATCGGCCTCCTGAAGTAGCGTCCGCGCCAGGTTGGCGCGTGTTTGCTGGCCGCCGCTGAGGTTGGAGATCGGCGTGTACCAGGAGTCCTGTCGAAGGCCAAGACCTTCTAATACCCGCTCGATCTGCTCCCGGTAGTCGTATCCGGTGTGCTCGATCACTCCCTGCAGACGGCCATACTCCTCAATCAACTCGAGATCGTCACGGCCGCCGGCCATCTCGTGCTCAAGTACCCGCGAGCGCTCCTGCGCGTCCAGCGCCGCGCGGAAGGTGTCTAGCATCGCCTCATAGAGGGTGTGCGCGGGGTCGAACCGCGGCTCCTGCGGCAGGTAGACCACGTGAAGTCCGCGTGCTCGGGCCACGGAACCGCTGTCCGGCTCCTCGATTCCAGCGACAATGCGCAGCAGGGTCGATTTGCCGGCGCCGTTGGAGCCGACCAGTCCAATGTGATCCCCCCGCTCGACGTTGAACGAGACACTCTCCAATATGCGTTCCGCCCCGAAGTGCTTTCCGACCCCGGTGAGCGTGAGCAGCGACATAGTGTCACACCTTTTGGCAATGTGGGCAGACGTGCGTGCCGCGCCCGCCAACCACCATCTTAACTATTGGAAACCCACAGCGAAGGCATTCCGTTCCGGTCTTGCCATACACCCTCAGCCGATCCTGATAGCGACCGGCACGCCCTTCAATATCGGTGTAATTCGAGAACGTCGTCCCACGCCCTTCAATCGCAGCTTCGAGCACCTCCCGTATCGCCTGATGCAAGCGACTCAGCTCCGCCGGCTTTAGGGTGTCGGCTCGACGTTGGGGATGAACGCGAGCCAGGTGGAGCGCTTCGTCGACATAAATGTTCCCCAGACCGGCCACCAGACCTTGACTGAGTAGCAGTGGCTTGATGAGCGCGGTTCGTCCGCGCAGCGACTGTCGAAAGGATCGGAGGGTAAAGTCGCCGTTGAGCGGCTCGGGTCCCATTCGCGACCAGGGGAGCACGCGTTCGCTGCCCGATGGATGCATCACGTAGATCTTGCCGAACTTCCGCGGGTCGTTGAAGCGCAACTCGCGGCCATCATCCAGCACGAACATCAACCGCACATGAGAGTCCAGGGGAGCCTCGGGGCTGCGCAGCAAGAGACTGCCGGTCATGCCCCGGTGGACGATCAACGCGTCGCCTGAGGCAAGCGGGAAGATGGCAAACTTACCGCGTCGCTCCACTCCCGACACTATTTGCCCCGCGACGCGCTGCACGAATTGGTCGAACTCCGGCCAAACCACAACGCCGGGGAAGTCCGCCACCACCGAGGCGATGGTGCTACCGACGACACGTGAAGCCAGGTCACGCACCATGGTTTCGACTTCAGGAAGCTCGGGCATGAATCACGCTGCGGAGAACAACAACGCCCGCGACGCAGGTCGCGACACGTCCCATGGTAGCAGGAGCGAACCTTCAAAGCGACATACGTCAAGTGTCATCTGGATCATTATGGTACACTGTGCCCAAGTTGGCGTACTATCAGTCATTCTGAACCAAGGGAGAGGTGGGACGGCGCCTGTCGTGGCCACGACTTCCACCACGCCCCACTATGACTCCGATTACAGCCGTTCTATCAGTGACACACCGGTCCTAGAAGGTTCTTCACGTGGAAATCCTGGTGATCGAAGATGACGATGCGATCAGCGACCTGCTGCGGCGCGGCCTTAGCTACGAAGGCTACAAGGTTGCCGTGGCACAGGACGGTATCACTGGACTGCGCATGGCACGCGATACGCCGCCCGACCTGGTCGTGCTTGATCTGATGCTGCCAGGTTTAGATGGCGTCGAAGTGTGCCGCCGGTTGCGCGCCGCCGACGATGTCCCGATTTTGGTACTCACGGCGCGCGGCACCGTGTCCGATCGGATCTCAGGGCTGGATAGCGGCGCGGACGATTACATGGTGAAGCCCTTCTCGATCGATGAGTTGCTCGCTCGCGTACGCGCTCTCCTTCGCCGTAAAACGCCGGTTGAGGAGACCGAGCTGCGTTTCGCCGATGTCGTCATGGATACGCGGGCACACGAAGTCCATCGCGGCGACCGGCTGGTCCATCTGACCAGCAAGCAGTACGATCTCCTGGAGCTGTTTCTGCGCCATCCACGCCAGGTGCTCTCGGCTGAGACTATCTACAGCCGGGTCTGGGGCAGCACGTACGACTCCAATGTGGTGCAGGTCTTCATCCGGAATCTGCGCCAGGCACTCGGTGAGCCGGATCTGATCAACACCATCCGCGGCGCTGGGTACGTCATCAAGGAACCAACCTAGCGGACGCGGCGTGAGTGCCGATAGGGGAATCGCCCAGGTGCGCCAGCAAATCAGCCGGATCGTCGTAGACGGCCAATGCGCCAGCGAGGTCCTCGTCATGCCCCCCGCAGCGTACTGCGATTACTCCCACCTGGCTGCGCTCGGCAGCTTCAATATCGTACGGAGTGTCACCCACCATCAGGACCTCTGATGGGCCCAGCCCTGATTCCTTCAGCGCTACCTGCACAATGTCGGGGTCCGGTTTCGATTGGCCGGCGTCGTCTGACGTCGTTTTATGCTGAATCAGATCATCGATTCCGGCCGCTTGGAGCAGCGCTTGCAGCTCCTGTTCCTTGGCTGAGGTCGCTATGGTCAGCGTGAGACCCACATCCTTCAGGCGGACCAGGAGATCGCGCGCGCCTGGCGCCGGCTGCAAGTGCGGCGCTTACTTTTGCAGAAAAATCTCCGCCCGCCGGTGCGTTATTTCCTTGCCCACGCCCTCAGTGTCCTTTAATCCGGGTGCCACCTTCGCCAGTAGTTTATCGCCGCCCATGCCGATCAGCGGCTGCACCTGTTCGAACGAGATGTCGCGGTAATCGAACTCGCGAAACGTATCGATCCAGGCGTGGGCATGCGCGTCGTTGCTGAGCAAGAGCGTGCCGTCGATGTCTAGCAGCATGCCGCATAGTGTCATTCTTTCCTACCTTTCTACTGGGTTGCGGACTCGAGGGGGCTAGCGCCTCCATTTTCTACGTTGCTCGTCGCGCGTGGCTGGATTCGTCGGAGCATAACCGGCCAGGAAGTCTTGACGGAGCTGAGCGAAGGTACCGGTTCGAATATGGTGGCGCATCTCCTCGACCAATTTGATCGTCCACCGGATATTGTGCAGGCTTGCCAGTCGGTAGCCGAGTATTTCCTCGCTGCGGAAGAGATGATGGAGATAGGCCAGGGAAAACGTCCGGCAGGTGCTGCAATCGCAGGTTGGATCAATCGGGCCGGGATCGGTGCGGAAGCGAGCGTTGCGGATATTCAGACGGCCTCCGCGGCTCAGGAGGCCACCGTTCCGTCCCAGGCGGGTTTGAAGCACACAATCGAACATATCGATGCCACTGGCCACCGCCTCGAAAAGATCCTCGGGAGCGCCCACTCCCATGACATAGCGTGGTTTGGATGGCGGCAGAGCTGCTGCTGATATAGCCATCATTTTGTGGAAGAGCGGCTTGGGCTCTCCTACCGAGAGTCCCCCGATGCCATAGCCCGGAAAATCTAGCCCCACCAGTTGTGCCGCGCTCTCCTGTCTCAAATGTGCGTGCATGCCACCCTGTACGATCCCAAATAGTGCCTGGTCGGGTTTACTATGCGTGTTCAGCGCGCGCTGCGCCCAGCGGGTGGTGCGCTCGAACGACTCCCGACTGGCATTTTCGTCCGATGGGTAGGTCGTGCATTCATCCAGCACCATGGCGATATCGGAGCCGAGTTCCTGCTGAATGTGCACCACGCTCTCAGGCGTAAAGAGGTGCGGCGATCCGTCGATGTGCGAGCGGAACGTGACGCCCTCTTCATTGAGCCGCCGCAGGTGTCCCAGGCTAAACACCTGAAATCCACCGCTATCGGTCAGGATTGAACGATTCCAGGCCATGAATCCGTGCAACCCGCCGAACTGTTCAATCAGATCCGACCCCGGCCGTAGATAGAGGTGATATGCATTCCCCAGGATGATCTCTGCGCCCGCGGTGCGCAGATCATCGGGCGAGAGCGTCTTCACCGTGGCCTGTGTACCCACCGGCATGAAGACCGGCGTCTCGACTGTGCGGTGCGTGGTGCACAGTTCCCCCACCCGCGCCTGCGTAGCTGAGTCTTGGGCAAGGATGCGAAAAGCCAGCGTCACCTGGTCAACGTACGACTGACAGATCGTACAGCTTGGCGCCGGCCAGGACATAGAGGGTGTTGCCCGCCGGGCCGACTGAAATGCTTTGAATCTGGCTGAAGGCGGGCGACACATAGGCGCGCACGAAGGCGCCGACCCTGTCTAGCTGGACGACACGGTTATGGACGGGGTCGGCGACCCAGATATACTTCTCGCCCGGCCCGGTGAACATCGCCGTTGGACTGTGCAGCGCCGGCTGTACGGCGACGTTGTAGCGCTGCGAGTTCGCGGAAAGGTCGTACTTCAGGATGCTGCCATCCTGACGCAGGAGATAGAGGGACGTGCCGTCGAAGGCAGCGGCGATCCCGTGGCTTAAATCAGGTTTATTGGCGTCCCAATATGGTTGCAAAAGCGGGTTGTACTGCGTCACTCCGCCCGGGTATCGCCAGAGCTGGCTACCGGCGGAATCCAGCAGATACACGTCCGGATCGAGCGTCGTCATTTGCACGATCTTTTCAATTGGCGCCGACTGCACCAGCGAGGTGACGGTCTTGTTGCCGGCGTTGTCACGAACCAGAACGTTGTGATCGTCGAGCACCAGGGCCGTGGCGCCGTCGCTCGCCAGCAGCGTAGGATTACCGATAGTAAAGGTATTATCCGTTTCGCCGGCCGTGACGATTTGGGTCGGATTGGCGGCCGGAGAGTTCGGCGTTACCTGAAATACTTTATGCCCGCCTGAGTCAAGTACGAAGACCAGCCCAGGTGCAGTTGCGATCTGGGTCGGCCGAGCATTCGGAATCTTGGCAAAGTCGGTAAGCACCGGTGGATTGGCGAGGCGGGTGATGTGGTGCAGGTTGTCGGAAGTCGTCTGCACCGTGGCACTCAGTGCTTGCAGTTTGCGCGGGTCCGTGCCGTTGCGACGAGCCACCCGAATGTCAGTTCGCGCCTTCTGAAGGTACCGTTCTTGGAGCGGGAGGGTGGTGGCTCTGCCCGCTTGCGTCAAATCCCGGTTGATGAGCGCTATGTAATTTGGCGCCCTGGCCGCCGTGTGTGGACGGGAGAGGAACTTGTAGAGCGATGCGGCTACCAGCAGGAGGAAGACCGCCGCGCTTGCCCACACCAGGGCAGACGGTGCTGGACGACTCGCCGGCTTACGCAGATCCACATCTCCCAACCCGGGTCGCACCACAGAAGCGCCGGAATGAGCGTCGCGCCGTAGCGGTCGAGCGCCGCCAAAGCGTCGGGGCCGGCGGTTGGCTGCCTGCATATCTTTGCCGGTGGCATAGATGCGGGACGGCTCGGTACTGGTGTCTGGAAAGGCCTGGACCGGGGGGATAACGTCGCCCATGTCCTGGTCGAGTTGCAAGCGTGAATTGACCCGATCAAGCTCTGAGACCGGCTCGACCGAGGGCCGCAGGCGAAATCGACGCGACCCAGGCTTTTGCTCCGGCTCCGGCTCATTTTCCGCTTCCGATTGATACTCGTCCCAGTGCTCAGCTGGTTCTTCCTGCCGCGCGGGACGCGCCGGAGCAAGGTCGTCGGCCGAAACAACGGGTATCTCCTCCGTCATCTGCTCCAGATGTGGCGATTGAGTGGACGCCGGAGACGCGGATGCGTTGGACGACGACTGGCGCCGCAGTTGTTCCTGAATCTCGGCCAGAGGCACTTCACTGGTCGACTCGTCTGGATACGCCGGATGGGCGCCGCCGAACTGCGATTCCGGATCGTCGGGTGGGTCCACGCCGGTTGGAGCAGGCGATTCCCGATACGAGACGTCGACGCCCCGCGGCTCATACTGGTCGGGCGCCTCGGATTGATCCGCCGGCGCGTACTCGTCTAGAGGAGAGGAGTCGTCATCGCGAGATGATTGATCGTGTGGGGGCAATCTTCGTGGTGCGCTGGGGACGCGTAGCTCCGACCAGAGCATTCGACCAACGCCGGTCAGTGCTTGCATCGCGCTATCGACCTGCTGTATGAAGCTCGCGGGCCGCTCCTCTTCTGGCGGCGCTTCCAGTTCGCTGGCCAGGGCGGCTTCTATCACAATAACGCTCGAGTCGCGGACATCGTGCTGACGGGCCAGATCGAAGATTGCTTCAGCAATGTCATCGGCTGTGCCGGCATCGAAACAGTCGCGCAACTCATCGCGATCAGGCGTTCGCTCGAACCAACTGGAGCAGAGCGTGAGCACGTCTCCCGCGCCGATCTCATCCCGAAACAGCAAGATTTTCGGTCCTCGTACGGAGCCGAGGGCACGCTCGAAGGGCGCGGTACCGTCGACGCTCGCATTGATGGAGTTCAGGCTGCCTTCGTGCAGAACGTATACCTGACCGGGCGCTACCTGAGCCAGGTAAATGTTGTCCTGTTCAACGGCGATGACGCTAGCGCCGACGGTGATGTGCCCGTCGAAATCGTGAGCAACTGCTTCGTGTGCAGTGCGCAGGGCAGCCTTCAACCGCGCCGGTGGCGGCACGTCCTGGTGCGCTTGATACTCCCAGGCTATCGAATCGGCAACCGTGCGCCGGGCTCGCGGACCCATCTGTCCCGATGTCGACGACTCGGTGACGATGTAGAGTGCCGCCCCGCCGTCTGGGGAGGTTTCTGAAGGCACGTTGGACTCAACCCGGAAGGTGTTCGCAGTATTTTGCTTGCGTCCACCGGCCAGGTTAAAGAACGAGGTGAAAAGAACGAGTTCATCGTCCATAAAATGGGGCGTCACTAACGCGCAAAGTATACCATTCCCGTGGTTGGCACTCTTCCCACCGCTGCCTGGAATGAGGCGCAACTTGGCGCCTATCAGGCACGAGCCGAGTCATGGCGGTGCCCTCCAGAGTACCAGCAGAAACGCTTCCTGGGGGAGTTCTGATAGTTGACGAACCGGCCTCAAAAACGATATACTAGAACATATTTCTTGTCAATTCAGTAGAGGATAAAGGGTCAGAATCGAATGGAAGCAGCGGATCGAATTGAGACGATAAACATCGAAACGGAAATGCGGGAGTCGTATCTCGACTACGCTATGAGTGTTATCGTCTCCCGCGCCTTGCCCGACGTTCGCGACGGTCTGAAGCCGGTCCATCGCCGGATTCTGTACGCCATGCATGAGCTTGGGCTTACCTCTCGGGCGAACTATCGGAAAAGCGCGGCAGTGGTCGGGGAGGTGCTGGCGAAGTACCATCCGCACGGCGACACCGCCGTGTACGACACGCTGGTACGGCTGGCCCAGGACTTCGTGATGCGGTACCCGCTGGTTGATGGTCAGGGGAATTTTGGTTCCGTGGACGGTGACTCTCCGGCCGCGATGCGCTATACCGAGTCCCGCATGATGGCCATTACCGACGACCTGATGGCCGATATCGACATGAATACGGTGGATTGGCAGCCCAACTACGACGGTCGTGAACGTGAGCCGCAATCGCTCCCCAGTCGGATACCGAATCTTCTGATCAACGGCTCGACCGGCATCGCGGTGGGCATGGCGACCAATATCCCGCCGCATAATTTACGCGAAGTGGTCGATGCCACGGCGTATCTGATCGAGCATCCTGAGGCCGACAATGCTGACCTCAGCGCGATTGTGCGCGGTCCGGACTTCCCCACGGGGGGCGTTATCTGGGGGCGTGAAGGCATCGATCAAGCATATGGCACTGGTCACGGGCGTATTATCGTGCGATCGGTCTGTGAGTTCGAGGAGATGAAGGGCGGGCGATGGGCTATCATCGTCACCGAGTTGCCCTATCAGGTCAACAAATCGACCTTGTTGGAACGCATCGCCGATCTGGTACACGAGAAGAAGCTTCTTGGCATCTCAGACCTGCGCGACGAGTCGGATCGCCGCGGCATGCGTATTGTCATCGAGCTCAAGCGAGAAGCGCAGCCCAAGTCAGTCTTAAATCAATTGTTTAAACACACTGCCCTGCAGTCCAGCTATTCGATGAACATGCTGGCTCTGGTGGATCAGCAGCCGCGCGTGTTAGCGCTCGACATGATGTTGCGCCACTTCCTGACCTATCGGCGACAGGTGGTGCGCCGCCGCACCGAGTTCGAGCTGCAGCGGGCTCGCGAGCGAGCCCACATCCTGGAGGGGCTCAAGATTGCTCTCGATAATCTAGACCAGATTATCTCCACCATCCGGCAGTCTCAGACGCCGGATGCGGCGCAGAGCAACCTGATGACCGGGTTTTCGCTGTCCGAAGCGCAGGCTAAAGCGATCCTTGCCATCCAATTAGCTCGCCTCGCCGCTCTGGAGCGCAAAAAGATCCTCGATGAGTACGCGCAGGTCTTGAAGACTATTGCCAAGCTGGAGGACCTGTTGGCCAGCCCGCGAAAGATTGACCTTCTGATCAAAGACGAACTCAAAGAGGTCCGCAACAAGTACGGCGACGAGCGCCGTACGCTTATCAAGAATGAAGAGGCCGGGGAGTTCAGCGAAGAAGACTTGATCCCGGACGAGCAGGTTATGGTTACCATGACCCGCAAAGCGTATATCAAGCGCATTCCAGCCGATACCTACAAACCGCAGCGTCGCGGAGGCAAGGGCATCATCGGGATGGTGACGCGGGATGCGGACGAGGTTGAGCGTCTGTTCGTCACGAACACCCACGATAACATCTTCTTTTTCACGAATCAGGGACGCGTCTTCCAACTGAAGGTATACGAAGTGCCCGACGCCAGCCGGCAGGGCAAGGGGACGCCGGTCGTCAATCTGGTACAGCTCGAAGCGGGCGAGACCGCGCAGACCGTTATCACCATCCCGAAAGGCCGGACCACCGGCTACCTGGTCATGGCGACCACGAACGGCACCGTAAAGCGCACGCCGCTGGAGGCATTTCGCAATGTGCGCCGGACCGGCATTCGCGGAATCACCCTGGACCCGGACGATGAGCTGGCCTGGGTGGAGGTTGCTGAGGGTGACGAGGATGTGATGTTGGTGACCCAACTGGGCAACTCGATTCGGTTCGATCAAGAGCAAGTGCGCTCGATGGGCCGCGATGCGGCCGGCGTGAAGGGCATCACCCTGCGCAAAGACGACAAGGTTATCCGCATGGATCTGGTCACCAAGGCCAGCAAGCACCTCTTTGTCGTCACCGAACACGGCTACGGCAAGCGCAGCCCATTGACGGAGTACAAGACGCAGCGCCGGGGTGGCCTCGGCATGTCGGCTACCAAGGTGACCAACAAAACCGGCGAACTGGTGGCGGCCCGCGTGGTCGAAGACGACTCCACCGAGGTGATCATGATGTCGGTGCAGGGGTTGGTCACTCGTACCGAGGTCAAGAGCATCCGCCGAACTGGCCGGGCAACGCAGGGCGTCATCGTCATGCGGCTGAACAAGGGCGATACGGTAGTCGGGATGACGACGCTTGACGCCTCGCCGGAGCTTGACTCCCCGAAGTAAGATGACGGGCTGGAGATTGCCTTCGTGGCCGAAGGCTCAAGAGGAGGTCGTCGGCCCAAGTCCGTTCGGTTGCCGGTGTGTTGTTGATACACTGAGGCACCGGACCGAGTCTATCGGTCCCGCCGGCGACGACATGCGGCACGGGTTCTCCCCTGGAGTCTAGCTCTGGCTGTCCGTGCGTCGCTTTGCATGCTGCCCGTAGATTCTGTTCTTCAAAGGTAGAAGCAGCCCCATGGAAATGACGCAGGACTCCCAGCAGGTTCTCCAGGTTCGCGTGTCTCCGCGTCTCATCGCCGCGAATCACATCCTCGAGATGTCTTCGCAGGAGCTTCAGTCGACGATCTCCCATGAGCTGGACGATAATCCGGCGCTGGACATGCTGGACATGGTTATCTGCCCGACCTGTGGTCAGCCGATCGAGGGAGAAGCATGCCCGCGCTGCGCCCGCAAGCAAGAGGATTCCGGTAGTCAGGATCCAACCGAACAATACCTGGAAAATCTGGCGTGGAACAGCCCCGCCGTGACACGCGACGATGAGTTTGACCCGCTGACCCTGGTCGCGGCCCAGATCACCCTCGAGGAAAAGCTGCTGGTCGATATGGGCGCCATGGTGGATGACCAGGATATGCCGATTGCGGAGTACCTGGTCGGCAGCCTGGACAGCGACGGGTATTTGCGGTGCTCCATTTACGAGGTCTGCTCGAAGTTCAATGTCGAGCCGGAAAAGGTGGAAGAGATGATCGCCGCCTTGCAGAGTCTGGAGCCGCCCGGGATCGGGGCGAGAGACATCCGCGAATGCATGATTCTTCAGTTGCAGTACCTGGCTGCGAAGGGCATGGAGGATCCACTGGCGATTACGCTGGTGCGAGACTACCTGGAGGATTTAGGGAAACATAAGTTCAACAAGATCGCGCAGCAGTTGAATGTCGATCACGAAGAGGTCGCGCTGTCCTGGGAGTTTATCAAGAGCAAACTGAATCCGCATCCCTCGCAAACGTCAGATGGCGTGCCTACTCGCTCCGGTCCCCGTCCGGTCCAGGGGTACGTCATGCCGGACGTGATTATCACGGAAGCTGAAGAAGGGGAAGGGTTTGAGGTTGAGGTCATCGAGTCCCGCCGTTTTGCCCTCTCCGTAAACGGCATGTATCAGCAACTGCTATCCCAGGTGGCGGGCAATGGAGTCGCGTACTCCGAGGAAGAACGGGAGCACATCCAGCACTACGTCTCGCGTGCGAAAATGTTCATCGCGAACATCAATCAACGGCGTCAAACGATGCAGAAGATCACCAATTTTCTGGTTCAGTATCAGGCTGAGTACCTCCGTCACGGCATTCGCCACCTCAAACCGTTGACACGGGCTACGTTAGCCGAACAGACCGGCATTCACGAGTCGACCGTGAGCCGGGCGACGGCGGCAAAATACGTCATGATTCCGAACGGCAAGGTCATTCCCTTCAGCGATTTTTTCACGGCCTCGCTGAACGTGAAGGACATCATCAAAGATATGATTGCACGCGAAGAGACCCCGCTGACAGACCAGGAGATAGCTTCGCGGCTCCACGAGTACGGCTACGATGTGGCTCGACGCACAGTTGCCAAGTATCGTGACCAGCTGGACATTTTGCCGTCGTCCCTGCGCTGAAGGGTCTTGATCGTTACTGAAGTCCTCGGAAAGGCAGAAAAGAGCCGCTGCTCTCTTCTGCCTTGAGCTGAGCGAGGACTACTGCAGCTCCCGAATGACTGTGACGACTCTCCCCTGAATCATGAGATCGTTGGGGCGTACGAAGATCGGCTGCATGGTCGGATTGCGCGGCTCCAGGCGGAACTGGTCCGGTTCCTGATAAAACCGCTTGAGCGTCGCTTCACCCGTGTCCGAGGGTCCGCTGGTAATCAACGCCACGACCGTGTCGCCGTTGCTGGCCGTGTTCTGCCGGCGACAGACGACGATGTCGCCGTCGTCAATCAGGTCTTCGATCATCGACTTCCCCCGGACGCGCAGAGCGAATAGATCGTCGCCCTGAACCCCCGGCACCGTGACATAGTCGTCTTGCGTGGTTACGGCCTCAATCGGCTGGCCGGCCGCGATCGTCCCGACAATCGGTACCTGCCGGCCGCGCATCGACAGCGGCTCGCGGTCGATCCCTGTGGCCAGCCCAATGCCGCGGCTCTTTTTGGGATCGTGGCTGATCTTTCCTTGGTCCTTGAGAATGCGAAGATGATAGTCGATGTGGCCCGTCGACTTACCACCGAGGTACTCACCCAACTCTCGGTTCGTGGGTGGGCGGCTGTTGGTCTCAGTCAAGTCCCCAATGGCGTCGACGATCCGCGCTCGCATCTTCTCGCCCGTATTTCTCATCCCTCCGCCTTTCCAGCGACTAGAACGCCTGTCCCACATGGTAGCAAATACGGCTCTCTGGGTCAAAAGCTGGCTCGAGTTGAGGCAGTTCACGGCTCTCCGAGAGGGATAGACCGCGACCTTCGCGGTCTCCGCGAGGCAATATTCGACGCCTGCAGCCTGGTTAGGTTTAATGGCGGGTTCTGCGATCCGGAAGTAGTTGGAGGGCCAGAAGGGACGCGAGGAGCAGAATCGCGATGCCTCGATGGTCGCCTTCCATGCGGTATTCATGGAAGAATTCGTCCGCCAGAATGAACATGGCGAAGAGGGCGAACAGGGCGGTGAACGCCAGGTACACGCCCCGCTCATGCTGGGAGCCATCGCTCCGGTAGCGGCGCGTAGCCGCCCAGAAAAGCAGCATGGCCACCGTCTCCCACAGAATCGCGCCGAAGAACAGGAGGAGATCCAGCCAATGGGGCGTCCCGTAAACGGCCGCCGCATCCACGATCGCCTGATAGTTGCCCGAGGCGAGCTTCCAGTCGGAGGGCAAGACGCCAACGACCTTGAATGCGTCGCCCACGTTCATCAGCACGACGGTAGTGATCCAGATGGACCAGAAGAGCAAAATGCTCCGCTTGAGTAAACCTGCCCTGGTGTACTGTGGCATTATGTCTCCCTTTCGTTCTGAGTGTGCACACGATCTACAACAGTCAGTATCCCTTTTCATCGGGCTAACGTTTCACGTGAATCCATACACTCGCTTGCATGGCCAGAATAGATGCGCTAGGCTTCGAGCATACGACGTCGCCGGAGAGGTCTAACGTGACGGGCAGCGATGCGGTCGTGGTCGGAGTCGATACCGGCGGCACCTTCACCGATGTGTTTGCCTCGGATGGCCGGGTCCGTAAAGTGCCAAGCACGCCGGCTGAGCCCGTTCAGGCTATTCTCCATGCCCTGGGCATGGTGGAATCGGATTCCCAGATGGCCGTTCGCCACGGCACAACTGTGGCCACCAACGCGGTACTGGAGCGAAAAGGCGCCCGTACCGGTTTGATCACCACCGCCGGGTTCGCCGATGTGTTGGAGATCAGGCGACAGAACCGGCCGGCCATTTATGACCTCTGGGCGCGCTGGCCCGAGCCACTGGTGCCGGCGGAGCGGCGGCTGGGCGTGACCGAGCGGCTCGATTATCAGGGACGTGTCGTGCAGCCGCTTGATCCCATCGGTGTGTCTCGGGCGGTAGCCCGCATGCAACACGACGGTGTGGAATCGATGGGCGTATGCCTGCTCTTCGGCTATGCCAACCCCGCGCATGAGCAGGAAATTGCGAAAAGGCTGCTCGCGGAATGGGATGGCGAGCTGTTCATGAGCCTGTCTCATGAAATCGCCCCGCGCTATGGCGAATTTGAGCGGACCAGCACGGTGGTGGTGAATGCCTATGTGATGCCGGTAATGCACCGGTATCTCGAGTCGTTGCAGCGCCACATGGACGTCGGCGTTCGTCACCTGCACGTTATGCATTCAAATGGGGGCTTGGTTGGCGCCCGGTCGGCTACCGCGCGTCCGGTCCAGACGGTGCTCAGCGGGCCGGCCGCCGGTGTAGTTGGCGCCAAAGCAGTAGCTGAGATAGCCGGCCAACACCACATCATTACCTTTGACATGGGCGGTACGTCGACTGACGTCGCAGTTGTTCCGGGGGAGGTGTTGGAGGGGACGGAAGGAGAGGTCGCAAGCTTCCCCTTGTTGCTCCCCATGCTGACGATCGAGACAGTTGGAGCGGGTGGCGGCTCGATCGCACGATGCGATCCGGGGGGCGGGTTGCACGTGGGGCCTGAGAGCGCGGGAGCGGACCCGGGCCCGGCGGCCTACGGTCGCGGTCTGCGCCCCACGGTCACGGATGCCAACTTGGTGCTAGGCCGTCTGTCATCTGCCGGCTTACTGGGAGGCGCCATGCCGCTGGACGCGGCGCGGGCGCGGGAAGCGGTGGCCACTATCGGTGAGGCTCTGAGGCTGACCGTGGAGCAAGCAGCCTGGGCGGTGATTCGTCTCGCCAACTCCAATATGGAGCGGGCGGTACGAACCGTTACCTTGCAGCGCGGCTACGACCCGCGCCGCTTCGTGCTCTTCCCCTTTGGGGGCGCGGGGCCGTTGCATGCTGCCGAACTGGCTGACGGCCTCGATATCTCGCAGGTGCTGGTCCCACCACATCCTGGCGTGATGGCGGCTCTTGGCCTCACGGTCCCCGATCTCCAGCGCGACTTTCAGCGTACAGTGTTGATGCCCCTCGAGCCCTCCAGCGAAGCACGGGTGGAGCGGGCCTTTGCCGAATTGGAAGCGCAGGCCGGCGCTGATCTTCAGGATGAACCCTTGTTCGGTGCCCCGGTGCTTCTGCGGCGGCTGAGCGTTCGCTACGTGGGTCAATCGTTTGAGTTATCCGTGCCGTATGCGGCGTCGAGCGCGGAAGTTCTGTCGGCTTTTACTCGCATCCACCAAGAGAGGTATGGGTACGCAGCGATGGGACCGGTGGAGATCGTGCATGTCCGGCTGCGCGCCACGCTACCCCGCTTGCATCGCCCCGACCTGGTCCCTCCATGGCCTGAGCCGGAGCGAGCACACGGCGAGCGCGAGGTGTGGTTCGGCGCGGGAGTGGGGGTGACCAACGTGGCCCCGGTGCGCGCCACTGTATCCTGGCGGCCCTCTCTGGACCGGGGCGATATCGTCCCGGGGCCGGCCTTATTGGAGCAGTATGACACGGTGACCGTAATTCCCCCGGGCTGGGTGGCTCGGGTCGATGATTCGTTTAGCGTGCTCCTTACTCGACGGCAATCATGAGCCGAGTTATCTGCCTCCTGACGGTGCTCCTCGTTCTAGCCGGCCCGGCGCCGGTGCAGGCGCAACGATCGGGCAGCAGCCACCCGACAGCCCGAACCAAGCCTGGACCGGTCACCCTGCGGGGCATCGCGCAGGGTGTCGGACTGCATGGCTTTACGTTGGTGACTCGGACCCGTGGAACTGTCGTGGTGACTATTTTGCCGGCGACGAAGCTGATTGAGAAAGGGAAAGTCGGAAAGCTGGCGCTGCACGATGGTGATCACGTGGGTGTGCATGGATTCGTTCAGGGACGGCGCCTACGAGCCATCACCGTCCGGATCTATCCCGTCAAACCAAAGCCGTTCACGGTGCGTGGTACCGTGGCGGCGATTCACGGAACTCAACTGGTGATCAGTGTCGCGGGTCGTCATTTTTCCGCACGGGTCACGTCGCAGACGGACATTCGGATCGGGAGCGCCTCGGCTCGTATGACGCAGTTGCGAGTTGGGGACCGGGTCGAAGCACGGCTGGAACCGGCGGCCACGGGAGACACGGCGGTACGCGTGCACGTGTTCCGGTCCAAAGCGGCGCTTCACCACGTAACGATTCATGGGACGGTGATAGCTGTTAGCGCGGTATTGCTGACTGTGGCCTCGGCCGCTGGGCACGATGTGATTGGCCTGAGCCAGAGTACGACAGTGTACGTGGGTACCGCGGTTGCCCGTCGTGCAGCGCTCATACGGGGGGGGACGGTGACGGTTCACGCCTGTTGCGCTGGACAGGCGCTGCTGGCCACGAGCATCCGTGTTCTTAAGGTAAAGGTGACGGTGAAGCTCAGTCTGCTCCGCGGTCGCATCGCGGCGGTCGGCACGGCACAACTGCGGCTCGCCGAAGGCAGCGGCGCCGTTACCGTGTCTCTTACCAAGACAACCCGCTATGAGCTTGGCTCGACCCCGATCTCGCAACGCAATCTCCAGGTGGGAGATGACGTATCGGTGCGCGGGCAGCAGCATGGCTCGGCTCTGGTTGCCGTTCGAGTACATGTCTATGCAGCTTCTCGGCTGCCGCACACCATCCGGGGAACCGTGACAGTAGTGAGCAGGGGCGCCATGTCGGTCGACGCGCGGGGCAAGCGGTATACGGTCTCGCTTCCGTCCGGCGTAGTCGTGACCATCGCGTCCAGCCGATCCAGCGTGACAGCTATCCATGCTGGCGATACCGTGCGCGTTACTGGCCGCCTGACCACTGCCACGACACTGACCGCGACCGCCATAATCGCGTTACGGCGTCGTCCCAAGGTGCTCACGGTGCGCGGCACGGTCGTCACGGCATTCCCTGCGTTGACCGTGGTCGATAGCGCCGGCGCCCGGTATACGATCCATCTGGCCCGTGGCGCACAAGCGCGTCTGCATGGCGTCCCAGCCCCGGCCGGCGCCCTCTTTCCGGGCGTACGGGTCACTGCCAAAGGCAGTGTGGTAGCCAGGGTACTGATGGCGTCTTCGCTCACCGTCGAAGTAACGATCCATGTGCTGAAGGGACGAGTGGTGCGAGTAGCGCCGGGTAGGCTGGATGTTGGAACCGCCTCCGGCACGCGTCCAATTGACCTACTCTCCGGTGTCGTACCCAGCGATGGAGGACGCCGCGTACCACTGTCCGCGTTGCATCCGGGGGCGTTTGTCGAGGCACGTGGCTACAGCGTTCCTCGGCAGCCACTGCGTGCCCTCTCAGTCTCGGTGCAACATCCCCACCTGCAGTTCAGCGCGGTGGTGATCGGTACCACGCCGCTCCTGACCGTCCGCACCAGCAAGGGAGAAACGTATCAACTGCTCCTCACGAGTGCATCGACCATCACCGCCAGTCGAGTGGCCGCACAACTCAAGCCGGCGGATATCCCGCCGGGTGAGCGGGTCCATGTGGCCGGTGTCGTCGGTACGGACGGTCGTTTGACCGTGGATGAACTGCGAGTTCGACTCCACAGTGTGACGGTGCGAGGCCAGATTGCCACCGTCTCGTCGCGTGAGCTTTCGCTAGATGCCGCCTCCGGCCCGGTGGTGGTGCAGCCGCAGAGCAACTCGGAATACGAGCAAGGCGCCCACTCGATCCAGCGCGGTGACCTGGTAGTGGGAGACGACGTTACGGTCTACGGGTACACCGTGGCCCACCATCGTGTGCTGCTGCGCAAGCTGGTCCTGCATCGACGCTTGACGGCGTTACAGGGAACAGTCGGTTCTTTCACCGGGTCGAGCCTCCTACTCGATGCCCCCGATGGTCCTCACCATGTGCTGCTCAGCGACAGCACTATTTTCACCGGGGGCACGTTGTCAGACATTGCGGTAGGCGTCACTCTGCACGTCACCGGCTATCTGCGCGGCGACGGCGTCGTCCTGGCCACGCGGGTCCGCTTTGCGAAGACCAGCAGCCGGCAGCCGGCCAGACGCCCGATGAGGGCCGGCGGTAGAGCTGTGCCTTTGGCATCATGATCATAGACGTGTGAGATGGTGAACATGCCGACCAGATGGGATGCGGCGTAGGCGGGCGATTTACTCGGCTACCAAGACATCGTGCGGCCAGACTTCGGCAGCGGCGTGGGCCAGGGTAGACAGCTTGGACCGCTGATCTTCGAACGATATATCGTTCCCGCCGGTGGATGTGGCGAAACCGCACTGCGGCGAGATGGCCAGGCGTTCGAGTGGCAGGTATTGGCTCGCCTCGTGTATTCGTGCGATCAGTTCCTCGACGGTCTCGGCGCGGGACGTCTTGGTCGTCACCAGCCCCAGCACCGCGACCTTGTCCTCCGGTACCTGGCGGAGCGGCTCGAAGCTACCGGAGCGTTGGTCATCGTACTCAAGTAACAGACGCTGCGCGGCGACGGTCGGGAAAATCTTCCCGGCCAGCCAATCGTATCCCCCCTCGACCAGCCAGCGGCTCATCTGGTTGCCACGGCAGAGGTGGAAGCCAAAGGTGACATCCGGGTGGCGCCCAATGACCAGGTTGTCGAGTTCAAGCCCGAGGTCCACCCAGCGTCCCGCTTCCCAGCCGCGGCTCTCATAGAACTCGCGGTAGCCGGGATTGAGCAGGAGCGGATAATGCGGGGCGTCCAGTTGGATATAGGTCGCGCCCAACCGAACCAGTTCGTCGACCTCCTGGCGGAGAATTTCGGCCACATCGGCCAGGAACTCCTCGAGGTTTCGGTAGGCGGACGCCGAGCGCTGCGGATCCCAGAAGTTGGCGAAGAGACTGGGGCTGGGAAGCGTCACCTTGAGCGTGGCAGAAGTTCGCCCGCGCGCATAGGTGAACTCCTCGGCCGACAGGAAGCGTCGCCGGCGCAGCTTGTCGACGACGGCGAGCGGCGGGCGTTCAATCTGGACATCTCCCATCTCCTCGCTTCGCCAGTCGCCCCACAGAAAGGCGTCGATATCCCACTCCCCGAACCCCTCGACGGCGGCCGGAAACTGACTCTGGAAGGACAGCCGGCGCATTTCGCCGTCGGTAACCACCTCCAGGCCGCACTGTTCCTGCAGCTGGAGAGCCTGATCGACCGCCGAATCTTCAATCTGCTTGAAGGCCGGCACAGACAGCCGTCCCTCGGCCAGGCCCGCCTGCGCCTCGAGCAATTCTGCCGGGCGTAAGAGGCTGCCAACCACATCCGAGCGTGCAAGTAGTGCGTTCATGATGATAGAATCTCCTCCTTGAGTGCGCTACACGAGAGTAGGCATCAAGCGTGAACTCGGTCAATTCCTGAGCGCGGCGGTGGTGCACCTGTCCACGAAATGGCTTAGAGGGCAGCCGCCCGTGGGGACGGATCGTGCAACGCGGCCAGGAGAGCGGCGGCCAGGGCAGCGGCGGCCAGGAAGACCATGGCGCCGACGAAGCCGCGGGTCAAGGAGGCATTCTCGACTAGGCGCCCGGTCCGGACTGCGCTGCCGCTCAGGAGGGTGAATACCAGGCCGGTGAGCGCTACCCCAAGCGAGGTGCCCAGACCGCGGGTCATGTTGAGAATGCCGCCGGCTGAGCCCGACTGCGTGCGCGGCGCAGCCGACATAATCGTGGCGTTATTGGCCGGGGTGAATGCGCCAAGACCGGCGCCGATCCAGGCCAGCTCGCCCAGGAGCACCGCCTCCGGACGGCGCATGATCGCCAGGGCGCCCAGACCGGCTACCGTCATCAACATGCCTCCCACGGTGATCGGTCGCGATCCCACTCGATCGGCCAATTTGCCGGCAAAAGGAGCTACCAGACCAAGGGCAACGGGAAGGGCAGCAAGGAGCAGACCCGCGGTGGCTGGGCTGATGCCGCGGCGAGCTTCGAGGTAGAAGGGCACGACAAAGAGCACCCCGAACATCACCAGGTAGGACAGCAGGCCGCTTTCGATTCCGCCGGTGAACGGAGCGCTGCGGAAGAGAGCCGGGTCCACCAGGGGCGCATCGTCGCGTCGTTCCTGCCGGATGAAGAGCGCCGCGAAGAGCAGGCCAAGGATGATCGATCCCAGGATGAGCGGTGAGGTCCAGCCGACATCGGACCCGAAGGAGATCGCCGCTAGAGGGGCGGTGACGGCAGGGACAAAGAACAGCAAGCCCAGCCAGTCGAAAGGCTCGCGTTCCAGGAGATGCCGGCTGCGGGGCAAGAGAAACCAGCCCAGCAGCATGCCCAGCACGCCGGTGGGGACGCTGACGAAGAAAATAAGCCGCCAGCCCCCCATGGTAATGAGAAGCCCCCCGACCGCTGGACCGACTGCAAGCCCGACTGCCTGTGCCGCTCCTTGCACGCCGATGCCGCGCCCCAGCATCCCTTCCGGCATGGCCTGGACGATGAGGGCCACGCTGTTCGCCTGCAGCATGGCGGCCCCAAAAGCCTGCAAGACCCGGGCAGCGATCAGAAACGGTAGGTTCGGCGCCAGACCAGAGAGCGCTGAGCCGAGAATAAATATGCCGAAGCCATAGGTGTACAGCAGCTTGCGGCCAGCCGTGTCGGCAAAGCGCCCGACCGCCACTACGGCCGAGACCAGCGTGAGCAGGTAGGCCAGGGCAACCCATTCAACCGAGCCGATGCTGGCGTGAAACTCGGTGTGGAGGGTGGGCAGTGCGAGACTGACGATGCTCGCGTCGAGCTGACCCATGAAGGCCCCGACGCAGACCGCGGCCACCACCAACCAGTGGGCGTCGGGGCGTGAGGCGATCCAGACGGGTCGTCGCGGCTCGACCAGAAGGCGCCGGAGGCCGTGAACTGCAAGTGGGATGTTTGGTGTGGGCGAACCCATGGGAACTCTGGAACGCTCCTGGCGGGGAGGATGAATCTTTCAGGCCCATTTTGTCAAAAGTTGGGCGTTGATGAATAGGAATTTCATGGTCTAACTTAGAATCAAATCAATGAATGAGACAGCTCTTGGGATGCCGCCCGCGGGACTGCGGGGCAAGATCGCCATAGTGACAGGCGCTAGCCGGCGGCACAGCATCGGTGCGGCAATCTGTCGAGCCTTTGCCGGCTGTGGCGTGGACCTGCTCTTTACCCACTGGCGGCCCTTCGACCGTGAGACCTGGTATGCAGACGAGGAAGGGCCCGCGATGATTGAAGAGGCCGTGCGTCGTTTGGGAGTGCGCGTGGAAAGCGTTGAAGTGGACCTGTCGCTGATAGACGCTCCGCGGCATGTCGTCGAGACCACCGTGGCACGCCTCGGTACTCCATCCATCCTGGTTAACAACGCGACCCACGATCCACAGGGGACGCGTGGCATTGATACCCTGGATGCCGCCGAGCTCGACCTGACGTACGCCGTCAATATCCGTGGCATGGCACTGCTCTCGGCCGAGTTTGTCCGGCGCTATCCGGGCGGATCGGGCGGCCGGATCATCAACCTCACCTCCGGTCAATCCCTCCGACCCATGCCCGACTCCCTGGCGTATGCGACAACCAAGGGCGCCGTGGAGGCCTTTACCACTTCATTGGCACCAACGGTAGCAGTGAAGGGAATCACGGTCAACGCGGTCGACCCTGGTGGGACGGACACCGGCTGGATCACCGATGCGCAAAAAACCGCGTGGTCGGCTGAGATGGGAATGGGCCGCGTTGGGCTACCAGAGGATGCCGCGCGCCTCGTCGCATTTCTGGCCAGTGACGCAGGGGCCTGGATAACGGGCCAGGTCATTCACTCTCGGGGCGCATAGAGACGAATAACGGGCTATCTACCTGGCGACAATCTTCTGCGACGCTTGCTCGATGCCTCACGGGGCAACTCGCACTGTGCGTCGCTCACACTCTGAACCGTACCCGGACTACGTGCTCAGACGCTCCGGATAAGAACCTGCTGGCCGTTACTCAGGACAATGTGCAACATATACGGTCCCTGACCGGCATGATGGACCGTATAGCGATACTGCAGCGAGACATGGAGGCGAACCAGGGAATGGTTGAGCTGCTTTGTTCCGCGGAATAGGTTAAAACCCACGATCCCGGTCGACTGGTCCACCTGCCACCGAAACACGGTATGGGAGCCGAAGTGACGCGCGTACAGCCTGGCATTGTACAGAACGCTAGCAGCAGCAGTAGTCGCAGTCGTGCTGGTGGATGTCGTCGTGCTGGTGGTCTCAACAGGCGACGTGTTGCTGGACGTGCTGACAACACAACTGCCTGCGGTGTCCGACCCTGATGTGCAATTGATCGTTGATCCGGTGCTAAACGTGCTGCTTGTGCACTGGGGCGCCGTGCCGTCGGTAGCGGTGCAACTGCCGGTCGAACTACTACTGGATACGCTGGAACCTGAACTGGTGCTGCTTAGGCTGGAGGTACAGGTAGTGATGTCGCCGCTGGCCGACGTCGTGACTGTACATCCTGGCGGGATATGGGGTGTGCTCGGTGTGTTGTCAGAACTAACGGAGTTGGGCGATCCGCTGCTGCTGGAGGTGGATGATCCACCACTGCTGGAGTTGGACGATCTGCTACTACTGGAGTTGGATGACCCGCTACTACTGAAGCTGGATGATCCACCACTGCTGAAGCTGGATGATCCACCACTGCTGAAGCTAGACGAACCGCTGCCAGAGCTAGCTGAACTGTTGCTGGTGGAACCAGACGAACCGTCGCTAGCGGATACAGAGCTATCTTGTGCCCGGGCGACCTGCACTGACGAGGTACGGCCCAGACCGGCCGGAAGCGCAATTGCTCCCGCCACGAGCAGTGCCGCGAGCGGAAGAGCGATCAGACGCGCGGGTGAAGACTTTATTCGATCCTTCGTGTGAAACCTCACTGTCAAGCCATTCCAGGGGTCTGTCAGGACGATCTAAGTGTACTGGTGGACCGTTCAATAAAGCAACGTCTACTACCCAAATCGGCGCCCAGCCGCTTAAAGTCGCCGTAGCTTTCGGTTCTGGTTTATTCTACCCCTCCCTGCGCATTACCACAGCCTAACGGGCCGCCCGGGGTTCTATGGTAGAGTTGGCTGCATTTTTTCGCGCGTCTGGAGGGTGTGGATGACCGACAACCAGTGGGGCAGTGAGCGTCAACTCTTGGTTCTTCCTACCTACAACGAGCGGGACAACCTTAAACCGATTGTTACTGCCATCCGGGCGCAACTCCCCGAGACAACCATCTGGATTGTCGACGACAACTCGCCGGACGGAACCGGTGAGATTGCGGACGAATTGGCGGCCGTTGACGAGCGTATTGAGGTCCTCCACCGACCGAGCAAGCTTGGTCTGGGGACAGCATACACGGAGGCGTTCCGCCGTGCACTCACTCAGAATTTCGACTATGTGCTGCAGATGGATGCGGACTTCTCCCACGATCCCAGGTACCTGCCGGCCTTGCTGGCGGCGGCCAGGGATGCCGATCTGGTGCTGGGATCGCGGTACACGTCGGGCGGAGGCACACGCAATTGGTCTTTGTGGCGCCGATTCATCAGCCGTTCTGGCAACCTGGTGGCCAGGGTGGGGCTGGGTGTCCGGGTACGCGACGCCACGGGGGGATACCGAGTGTTTCGCCGCTCAGCCCTGGAATCGCTCGATCTGGAAAACCTGGATCTGCGCGGCTACAGCTTCCAGATCGAGGTGGTGTACCAGATCGAGAGACGGGGACTGCGCATCAAGGAGGTGCCCATTATCTTTGTTGAACGCGTGACGGGCGTGTCAAAGATGTCCAGGGAGATCGCGCTGGAGGCCTTTCTCCACATCGCGCGGCGCCGGGGCCAGATGCTTCTTCGTCGATGGTATTCTCCTCGGTCCTAGCGGCTGGCTAGAACACCCAATACGACATCGCGAACAGGGCAGTATACAAACTCAGGAGTGGCAGGCTCACCATCAAGATGCCGCGATCCCATCGTGAATCGCGTCCCAGCTGTGCGAGGAGCATAAAGCAGGGAAAGAGAACCACAAGGTATCGAGGGATAGATTGCAGTGGCCAGTTCACTGGAACGGAGGAGAACAAGAGGAGAAATGTTGCCGCGAGGTAGATCACATACGCGCGCGGCAGCCGCCACCAGGCAGCAACTGTCGCGACGATCAACAGGAGGCCCGCGACCAAGTCGGTCCCATTGATGACACGCATCATCAGTGAGAAGTCCGGGCGAAACGTGTCCTGAACGGCGATCAGCACAGTATTCCAAGGTGCAGACGGAATATGCGTCCACGGGATGCGCGTCTGCCGGTGGATATAGGCAAGGGGATCATGCACGGTCGATTGGAGGTAGCGCATCCAGGTGAGTAGTCCAAGTGGGCCGGCCACGACGGCGATCAGCCGCTCGAGTGCGACAAGGGGGGATAGACTCCGTAAGCTGCGGAGATTGCCTCCAGTTTGTTGCCAGGCTTCGTACGCAATAGGCAGCACCAGGAGAATGCCGTTCACGCGGGTGAGGGCCGCCAGGAAGGCCGCCGCACCGGCGAAGGTCCACTGCCCGCGACGAGCGTGATAAAAGGCCGCAACGGTGCAGGCCAGAAAAAGCGACTCGGTGTAGACCGCCAGTAGGAAGAAGGACATGGGATAGACAGCGAGATACAGGAGTGTTCGCTTAGCCGATTCCTCCCCGAACTCTAGAGAAACCAGCTTGAGAAGGTAGACGAACGCGACGAAGCAGGCCAGACTCGAGACGACCATGCCGGAGAGGACGTAATCATGTCCAAACAGGGGGGCGAAGACAGAGATTAGCGAAGGGTACAGCGGGAAGAAGGCTTGAAACTCATCTCTCGCCAGGAATCCATACTGCGCCATGCCGATGTACCATTCGGAGTCCCAACGTGCCCAGCCAGCAAGCCAGATGTTGTTGCTGGCGGTATAGACATAGTGCTGACCTTGCTGCACGGGAAGATAGGCGGCAGCGAGGACGACAATCAGGCCCAGCGCGAGCCGCATGCAGAGCACGGCAAGCAAGGCGTGAGTGAAGACCCGACGGTTGCTCTCCCACCACGCTCTCAGCGACGCACGCGTATTCGCCATGCTGATCGCAGTTGCAACCCGATCTTCGGTGCGGGACCGGCCGGTTGGATGTGCCAAGGTCTACGAGCCAAAGAGACGGCAACGAATCAAGGTTCTCACCGCGCCCACACCGTCTCGCCAGGTGATCTTCTTCCCTTCCTCGTACGTCCGTCCATAGTAGGAGATTGGCATCTCATAGACTCGGGCGTTTCGATTGCTCAGCACCTGGGCGGTTATCTCGGGCTCGATGCGAAAGTCATTCTCACGCAACCGAAAGCCGTCGACAATCTCACGGCGGAATACCTTGTAGCCCGTTTCCATGTCCGTCAACGTCGAGTTAAACAGGATGTTGGTGAGCAAGGTGAGCAAGCGGTTGCCGACCAGGTGCCAGAAGAGGTAGACGCGCTGAGGCCGTCCGCCCGAGAGGCGCGAGCCGTAAACCACATCCGCGTGCCCAGCCAGGATCGGTTCGATCAGGCGTGGGTACTCTTCAGGGTCGTACTCTAGATCGGCGTCCTGAATGATGACGAGATCCCCGGTGACGAACTGGAACCCTGTTCGCAGCGCTGCGCCTTTTCCACGATTCTGATCGTGGAGTACCACGTGGACCTCAGGGAGGTCCGCGTAGGTAGCCAGAATCGTCCGCGTGCCGTCGGTTGAGCCGTCGTCCACGACAATGATTTCCATCGTATGGCTCGGATCGACCGCGGTCAGGTCCACGCGTCGAACAGCGTCCAGAGCCTGGGCGATGGTCCGCTCCTCATTGAACACGGGTACCACGACAGACAGCTTCATACCTGAGTACTGTAGGTATCGGTGCCGCTGCAGGTCAAGGCAAGCGCCAATCGAGGTAGGCTAGACACGCTCGCCCCATTCTCAGGCCACAAAGCCAAAGTGAATGAAGTACTGAAAGAAGGTCACCTGGAGCAGCAAGCTGGTCACCAGCGCCCCGGCGGCCAGCCAGGGACGCCGAACCAACCACATTGCCAGCACGATAAAGCAGGGGAAGAGCACGAGTACGTAGCGTGACGTGCTCATCAGGGGCGAATAATAGTCGTCGTGGATAAAAAGGAGCGCCAGATAGGGCAGGGTATAGAGGGCGTAGCTCAGCGGCAGTTTGCGCGCTGCCCAAACTGCCAGCAAGCCGAACCCAAGCAGAGAGACGAGGTTCAGCAACTCCACCACATCACTCCTGGCTACAATATGCGACACGCTGCTCGCTATGGAGTTCCACGGTAGGGCGAACCTGGACCCCCAGTTTGCCTCGGCGCCTACTTGAGAGACCCCCGCGCTAACGAATAGACGATCGTAGGCCAGTACCGTAAGGAACCCGAGGGCAGGTAGAGCCGCCGCAATCAGGTCGATACTGTCGAGGCTGAGGAGTCGGTGGCCCTGGCGTCGGCGCTGGCGTACATACTCGTAGGCGAGCGGTAAGACCAGAAATACTCCCTGGACACGCGTGAGTCCGGCGGCAAAGCCGGCGACACCGGCTGCCCAGGGCCGCCCATTGCGCGCGAACCAGAAGGCGGCGAGTGACAGCACCAGGTAGAGGCTTTCGGTGAAGGGGGCCAGCAGGAAGAACCCGACGGGAAAAAAGGCGGTGAGCAGAATGACCAGCTGTGCCGCAAACGGCCCAGCATCGAGCCGGGCAACTTTGTACAGCAGCCACATCCCGACGGCAAAGGCAACGCTGGATACGAGGAGTTCGGCCACCACGATCTGACCGCCAAAGAGCAGCGAGGTGACGTGCGACAGTAGGGGATAGAGCGGGTAGAAGGCGACAGTGCTGTCCCCGGCCGCATAGCCATGGGTAGCGATCTGCTGGTACCACAGGGCGTCATAGCGTTGCCACATCGAGAAGAGCAGATGCCAGGGGTCACCGCCAGGCAGGATCAAAGTGACCCAGTCTCCCCCAATCGAGGTTATCGGTTGGACATGGATGGAGAGGAGACCGACCAATCCCCAGCCGACCCGCAGCGTAACGACCAGCCACAGCGCCAGCTTCCAACCTGGATCCAGCCGGCTCCATAGGCCGCGTTCGCCCGCTGTTTGGCTGGGAATCGCGGTGGTCGCCGCCACGGAGCGCAGCATGGTGCTGAAGCTCGTAGCTTCCGATTTGTCTTTCACGCTTCCCCTTTCGTCTATGGCCTCAACCAATCATACGCATGCCCGACCCTCGAGCGGGTGATACAGGTTGGCTCAGCGTGATTCCGCGACCGCATCCACCTCACTCTCGGCCAGCTCCATCTATAGAAAGAGGTGGCGGAATGGGAAGTAGCCCACGAAGCCAACCAGGACCATGGCCAGATAGCCCCACATGACCAGCCGCGGCAAGGTGGCCTGGCGCAAGAGTTGGGCGAGGCTGACCGCCACGGCGGGTAGGGTGGGCAGGAAATAAAACAGATAGCTGATGCGGTGCTCGCCCATCGAGAGGGGATAAAAGGGGAGATAGACACCGGCCACCCAGGCCACCACCCAGAGGGAAAGCTTGTCCTTGAGGCGCCAGGCTCTCCACAGGCTGTAGGCAAAGCCCATGGGGAATGCGCCGAGAATGATTGGATTCATGGCCCCGCGGAACGCAATATCGGGGTAAACCAAGGGTGCCTGACCAGTTATTGTGACCTTTATATTGACATAAAAGTACGTTTCCTGGACATCATTGATGAGCCACTGCCAGGGATAGCTCTCCTGGTTGGCGGGTCCACCCGGCCGGGAGAGAGAGAACCCGTAGTGGGTCATGAACTGTAGATGGTCCAACGGATTGTGATAGGGGGTGACTGCCAGGTCGAGCATCCAGAGGCCGATCAACAACATGGGCACAAAGCCGGCCACCAGCCAGCCCACCGTCTGCAGGCTTATGCGCGGCCAGGTTCGCGTTCGCTGCCACTCCCAGAAGGCCATGCCAGCCTGAAAGAACAGTAACGCCAGCAGGCCGTAAATGCCGGTCAGCTTGACCAGGGTTGCCAGTCCCATAGCCATACCGGCTAGGAGCGGCCAGCCGCGCAACATGGCCCAGGCGCCCAGCAGGAAAAATCCCACCAGGAAAATATCTAGCGTTGCAATGCGACTGTGCACCAGCACCAGGTTGTCCAGCGAAAAGATGGTGGCGGCCAGCACCCCCAGCCACTCATCGCCGCTGGCGGCACGCACGATTCCATAGAGCAAGAGAATGCACAGCATCCCCATCAGAATGCTAGGGAAGCGCCAACCAAAGGGTGTGTTGCCAAAGACGCGCATCGAGGCGGCGATCATTACCTTGCCCAGCGGCGGGTGCTCATGGTTGGGGTCCATTCCCACTGCTTCTGCGCCGTAGGGATCTCCGGCCGGAACTGGGATGCCGAGGATCACCCGCGCGGCGTTGACGTAGTATTTCTCGTCAAACACATACCCTGTCGGCCCGCCCGGCGTGTTGATATTCACCAGGCGGCACAGCAGCGATGCAAACAGCAGAAGACCGAGGACGAATCGAGCATCGACGCCCAGTCTGAGCCAGCGGAGAGTGCTCCGCCACGCCGTGAGCCGATCCTCTGCGTCGGCCGGGCTGAGTGGAATGGCGGATGCCTGCGCTGTGTCCAGGCCTATAGTGCCCCCGGCGCCGGCCGGGTCAGCCACGCTCTCGCTCCAAAACAGTGATCATAGCGGCAACCGCCCCCGGTATGTGCCTAGCACGGATCAACCCACCAGTGGAGGGCGGGCGCCACCCGACTGCACGCTGCCATCGGATCGTGCATAGCGGTAATGGTGTGTGGAGAGCGAGACCTGGCATGGAACGCCTCAAGGGGGAATACGGGATTACGGTCATTGGTGCGCTCTGGAGCCGCGAGTGTTGAACCCCGCGTTACCGTTTTTTCGGTTGCCTACCATCCTACTGAAGACAGAGGAAAGGGCGCGACTTGCGCCGCGCCCTTTCGCTGTGAACCCGTCTGGTTCGGAAGTTGTCGGACTAGAAGCCTCGAGCTCGACCCAGGCGATGGAGCCGCGGTGCGGCCTCCGACGCATGAGCTGCCACCACGATGGAGGATGTCGATCCGGTCGGCGTACCGTTTGCATTCAGGAAGTAGCAGGTCAGCGTGTTGCTGTTCCCGCCGATCTGGGTGCAGATGAAGGTGCCGCCGCCGTTACCGTTACCACCGGAGAGGACAATGGTCTGAGTCGTGCCACTGACCACGGTGACGGTCTGCGTGACCGTAGTACCGGGCAGTGTGACCGTAGTCACGGTGCCGTTCTGTGTGATCGTAGTCGTGACAGCGGGCTGTGTGACAGTAACAGTACTCGCGCCGCCGGTGGTCGTGCTGCCGCCGCCGGTGGTCGTGCTGCCGCCGCCGGTCGTCGTGCTGCCGCCGCCGGTCGTCGTGCTGCCGCTGCCGGTGGTCGTGCTGCCGCCGCCGGTCGTCGTGCTGCCGCCGCCAGTACTCGAACTGCTAGTACTCGAGCCGCCAGACCCAGTGGGGCAGGGGACGAGCGCGGTCGTCACACCAGCATTGCTGGAGGTGCCGGTCGAGCCACCCTGCGAGGTCTGAGAGTTAGAACTGATGCTGGTCGAGCCGAAGGTGCCCGTGTTGCCGGACGTGCTGGTGCCCGAGTTGGCGGACGTGCTGGTGCCCGAGTTGGCGGACGTGCCGGTGCTCGTGCCGGCCGATGTGCTGCTGCTCGTGCCGGCCGATGTGCTGCTGCTTGTGCCCGTCGATGACGTGTTTGCCGTGTTACTCGATGTGCTGGTACTGATGCCGGTCGTTGTGTTGTTACTCGTAACACCACCACCTGTCGAGGTGACCGATCCGTTCGAAGCCGTGCTGGTGGCGCCGCTATTCGCGGTCGAGGTCGTCCCACCCGAGGCAGTGGACGTCGCGCCAGACGTGCCGCTGGATGTATTGCCAGATGTGCCAACGGACGTTGCGCCAGAGGTGCCGCTGGACGTTGCGCCAGAGGTGCCGCTGGATGTTGAGCCAGCTGTGTTGCTGGACGACGAGCTACCGCTGGATCCAGTACCGCCCGTGTTCGAACTGGTCGAGCCCGTGCTGTTGGTGCCACCAGCCGAGGTGCTGGAGGTGAAGCAAGAGCCAGTGCTACTGGCGACCTGCGCCAGCGCAGACCCGCTGCCGCCATGGCCGAGTCCGCCCACCAGTGTGAATGCCGTAACCATGGGTACACCCACGGCCAGGGAGAGCATTCCCTGAGTTAATCTGCGTTTTCGTGAGCTACGTGAATCCACGCATACCTCCTGCGAGTTGTTGTTCTGCGAGTTCTTGGTCGTTGTTTTGCGATATTTGAAAGGAATCGTAAGGCCTCTATGGTGACTAAGGAATTAGGAGTTCGCTGATTGATCTGCCTCGCGAACGCGCCTAGGGCTTCAAATAGGAAGCCCGTTAATTAGGCGGCCGGCGCCATGGCTGCGATCACCTGCCGCTGTGCGGCCTTTGCCTGCTTCACGTTTCTGCACCCACCTCCCTAATTGACATCTCTTGACAGGTCGCGGAACTGACCTTTCATCGGGTCTTCAACCAGTTTACAGTGCCGCACCCCACACGTCAAGGCAGACTTCATCAATTACTCATCATCTCTTCACATTACATTCATCTGCCTCTCCGTAACATCGTACAACAGGCCCCCGTCTAGACCGTGGCAAGAGTAATGCCAACCGCGGTGAACTTGCCTGACTGGTCCTTATCGCCTCACTCTTTATTAACGATCGGGGTCATGGATTGGGTGATGGAGCGAGTTCAGTCGGTCTGATTCGCTGTATTCGGTTTGGGTCCGAGAAGGCCGCCACCGCTCCCTGTCCAGTCAGTCCGTCAGTCATGCGGCGAAGGGAGCGCGGCGCTGCCCTGTTACAAATTGACTCAATGGCGCGTTTGACCTGTGTGACGGTCTATCATCCAGGGACGCACGTCGCGGCAATCTTTGTACTACGGGAGTTTTCATGAGGCACATCACGATGGGGCGGTTCAAGTCGGTGCATGCTATAGCCGGCGGATGCCTTGCTCTTTCCATCATCGGCGCGGGCGCCGGCTTGTCGACTGCGACAGTCCAGGCAGCTCAGCATACGGCACGATCATCCGGCCATTTTCAGGCGCACCGGGCCGCCGCAAAATCCTGTCCCGCGAAGAATAAGCCCGCCGGCGTCATCACGTTTTCGGACCGCCAATTCCCCGACACGCTGAATCCGTATCAATACTCCCAGCCCATTGCACGCCAGATTCTCAATGCCATGCTGGACAATCTCTTTCAGTACGATGACCATGCCCGGCTTGTGCCTCAGATGGCGAGTGTCATCCCCACTCTTGCTAACGGCGGAATTAAAGATGCCGGCAAGACGATTGTCCTCCGGCTGAAACCAGGGCTACGGTGGTCCAACGGCGCGGAGATTACGTCCCACGACATCAAATTTGGGTGGCAGGTCGGCATGGACAGCGCCACTGGGCCGGCCTGCCAGGGCAGTTGCGACCTGATCAAGAGCATCGACACTCCGAGCCGCTCTATAGCGGTCCTGCATCTCCACCGTATTGACTCCTCTGCCATACCGGGCGCGCTGCCACAAGTATGGCCGCCGGTATGGCCGGGCGCCTGGAAGAACAACGCGCATGCCGCCGCCGTCAAGCTCGGGTCCGATCCGAACTACACGTTTGAGGGGTCTCGTTATCCCACCAACGGCGCCTACCAGGTCTCCAAGGTCGTTGCCGGTTCCAGTATTACCCTGCGGCCCATGCCGTACTACAGCGGCGCGACCTGCGGTTCTAGAGTACGCAACCTCGTGTTTCATGCCTATAAGTCCATAGCCCGCATGATTAAAGCGGCTGCTGCCCATCAAACAGATATTACGACCAATTACAACCTGCCCGATGTGCCCGACCTCGCCAAGCATTTGAGCGCGTACCGCGTACACATCCAGACCAGCTTTGCCCTCGAGCATCTCGAGTTCAATGTTGATCGGACATATCATGGTCAGTTGAACCCGCTGGCCAACACCGACGTGCGCCTGGCTCTGGCCCTGGCGCTCGACAAGTACGCGCTGATTCGGCAGGGACTGGCCGTTGGGGCTTCCGCGGCACAACAGATGGCAGCCTGGTCGCCCTTTGTCGATACCGGCGATCTGAAGCAGCCGTTCGTCACGTCCCATCTCACCGGCCAGTGGGATCCCATCGCCCATAGCTATGTCATTCCAGGCACGCGCACCGCGCTTGCTCATGCCCGCACGCTGCTGGCGCGGACGCCCTTCAAAAAGGGATTCACGCTCGATCTGTACACGACCGTGGGAAGCCCAACACGACAGGCTCAAGAAGCGACCATTGCAACCAGCTGGCAAAAGGTAGGTGTCACGGTGGCGCCGAACTATGTCTCCAGCGATGAACTTCTCGGCAGCTGGAGCCAGAACGGAAGCATCGCGCGCGGCAACTTCCAGGTGGCAATGTTTTCGTATGTCGGCTCACCGGAGCCGCAGGACTATAAGTACAACCTGCAGAGTCGATACTGCGACCGCACTGCTAAAGTGCACTCGACGCTGAACGGCAACGGCAGTTGCGTCCGGAACACCAGTATTGACCGCAGCTTCGCCGCCGCCGCGCGAACCTTCAATGCCGGAGCTCGCGCGTCGGACTATGCCACCGTGGAACGTGCTGTCAACCAGCGGGCCTACTGGGTGCCGCTCTACTTCCGAAAAACCGTCAGTACCGATAACGGGCGGGTGGCTAACTTTTCCAATAGCCCGACCCTCTCCGGCCCTACCTGGAACATTTATGCCTGGAAAATCCGGCCATGACGATGGGCGCGTTTCCCTCAGCCCTGGACCACCTCCAGCACAGCCGTCACGTTCTGCCTGCGAAAGGGCTCCGGGAGGATCAGGGGCTTCAGGACCACCTGATACACCGTCCCGCGCTGTTGCACGGTGACGTAACGCGGTTGGTGGGTGGTTGCCGCCAACAGGACATCCAGGGCGTTAACAATAACCCGAGTACCGCGCCGCGACGTCAGCAGGACCGCTGGTGCGGCTCCCTGGCGCGGAACCAGCTGAATCTGCAGGAACTGATGCTGGGGCATACCGCGACTGGAACTCTCAAGTATCACCTGTTCCCGCGCCGCGAACTGCCGGTACTCCGCTTTGAAGGAAGGCGCCGCCGCCCAGCGTCCGCCGGGCCGCTGAAGCTTGGGCGATACCTGATTGGCGACGGTCAAGAGGTGGCTGTTGATGGCGTTGGCGTCGTTCCGGTCGCGGACAAAAAGGAGCAGGGCCGCGATCGCCAGCGCGATAACGACCAGACCGATCAGTGCGGCCTTCACATTACTGGACATGGTGGTACCTCCGATGTCTGCCCTCGATCTGGTGCAGGTGATGACCTGCACAGGGCAGTGTATCAGGGGATTCGCCCTGGCATCCTTCCCTTGCTAAGGGAGAGCGCATCTTCTGATCTGAACGCACGATGAACTCGTAGGAAATGTTGAAACACAATGACAGCCCGCGGGGTAAACTGATAGAGTCTGTAATTTGCCTTTGATTGGAATGGAATAGATACATGTCACGCATGCTTCGCCCAGTTTTGCTTTTGGTTCTAGTCGTCGCCGGCCTGGTTGGCATCCCCCGAGGGGCTGCTTCGGCGTCATTTGCCGCCCAGGATGGGAACGTGCTCGGCATAGCTTCGATGCGTATGGGACACCAGTCCATGAGCCGCGTGCTCGGCTGGCTACGCCATCAGGCGTCCGTACGATCGGCACTCCGAGGGGATGATGGCCGGACGGTGGACATTCGCTTCCGAGACGGATCGAGGGCCGCAATTTTGCCGAGTACCCTCAGTCGGGTACGGCTACCTCTGGCCCTCCTCCGTCCCCACCTGCAACTGCTCTCTCGCCAGGGCGCTCCCGCCGGCGCGGCCCGCG
>JAABUJ010000686.1_pt1 | contig 61643 bp, 66 predicted proteins | sample 5559131 | NCBI WGS metagenome assembly JAABUJ01 (sample SAMN10711875, study PRJNA513366) | rock metagenome | isolation source: Antarctica rocks | place: Antarctica: Victoria Land, Mt New Zealand nord | collected 2016-01-07 | reverse complement strand
CACCCGACCCGGCTGGATAAAAGTTAGCCCGACCCGACCCGATACCCGGACCCGACCCTGACCCGCGTGACCTATAGGCAACCCGCGCACCCAGCCTACATGAGTTTCTAGACAAGTCATTAAAGAAATAAGACATCAATAAAGAGTTAATCTTCAGCAACTTTAAGAAGTTTAAGAAAGAACTTTGAAAGACTTTCAGAGTAATTAATGAAAAAAGAGTAGCAGAATGATGATTTTACACATTAAAGATGAACAAGTCAGCAGCTAAGTACTCAGTGAAGTTTCAGCACATTGTGATCTTAATTAACTGAGACAATGATGTCTTAATATTGCAATACTATTGAGAATTAAGTGAAGATATTAAAGATAAAATAGTCTGAAGAGACTGTCTTAAAGAACTTTAAGAGATGATAAATATCTTTATTAACATTGACAGTTGACAGTGAGAATGACAAATGAAGAAGATGAGATCTTATATAGCTTTAAGAATGTAAAGACAATGATTCATCATTAGAATGCAAGAAGACTCAATGAATCTTAACAATATTGAGAAGCATAATCAGAAGTTATGAGCTAGATTAGTGAAGTATAAATATTATAATAGATGACTCACTAAGTTTCACATTCAACAAGCAGAGATTCACAAATGTTATAACTGTGATAAATCTAAATATCTTGTTAGAGATTGCAAGAAACCTCAATAACAGAGAAAAGAAGTTGCAATGATGAATTCAGTGATAATGCATAATTAACTGAGCTGAACAGCTTGCTATGATGATAACTGCTTTATGTACATGAGCAGTAAAGACAGAGTCAGATGATGATCACAGAAGCTTAAGAAGAGATATAATATTAATTATGTTACAATGAATAAATTGAAGAAATTAGCTATTCTAGAGAAAGTTGTCAGAAATAACTTAGATGAGATTGAAGAGATTGATATTTACAGAATTCAGAAGATAGACACTGCAAAAGCTTAAGAACAAGAAGATTTTATTTAAATGTATCTGAATTTGAATGTAAACTCAGAGAATGTTGATAACTGAGAAGTTAACATGAAATTTAAGCAGAGCTATGAGCATCTTAAGAACTGATATCTGAAATGATGCAGAAGTCTGCTAAAAGAACAGTAGCAGACACTTTAAGAAGAAGTCATCATTAATAAATGACATAAAGCAGAAATGATAGCTGTACAGCTAGAAGAGCTGATGATAATGATATGATTTGCAATATAAGATTAAGAAATGTCAGAGTGATCAAGAAAAAGTTATGAAATTAAGATATGTCTATTTATAGATTATGTGATGTTCACAGAAGAACATTGAATGCATACAGAAAAATACATGTCATTTAAGTTTCTTAATAAAGTAAAAGCACTAGAGAATCTCATTCAACATGAATATAATCAGTACAAGATGTATTAACACTCAGAATGAATTATCAGAAAAGAAATTAATGATTACATAAAACTGATCACAATCAGTGAAGAACTGATATGATTTAAAGAACTATGAAGAAAGTTCACTGAATCATAAGACAAACTTTGAAGCACAGACAGAGCTTAAGAGACTTTGATAGAAGTAAAAAGCTTAAAGAAGTTAAAAAATCTCAAGCTTCTTTAGCAAGACTAAAGATAAAGAAGCTTTTAATGTCTTAATGAACTGATAATGATCAAAAGATATGAATTGATGTCAAGATATTACTGAAGAAACAACTTTAAGCAATGATAGATTTGAAAATAATTGATAACTTTATCTTACAAAAAGTGATTAAACAGCTAGAACTAACACTGCAGTGAGTATTTAAGCTTACATAAGTATATATGATCAACAGAGAATATGAATGAATTTATAAAGAAGTTTATATTAAAGTTATAATAAAGAATGATTCACAAAAGTTAAGACTAGATGTTCTCAAGTTAATTAAGTATGACATTATATTAGAAATGCTCTGATTACACAAAAAGAATTCATAAATTAACTAAATTAACAAAGAACTCTATGCAACAGAAAACACATATAATGTTTCTAAACAACTGAAAAAGAACTTATCAGAGTATAAGTCTTGAGACTATGAAATATCATTATTAAAAAAAAGAGAATTAAAGTGAATATTACTTTATCTTATGAGCAAAGATTAGCTGAAGAAAGTTTAGAACTATTTTGCTAAGAATTTAAAGAGAGAATTCATCAAATTATTAAAGTCATCAGTAGAATATCTGATTCTGTTTATATTAAAGAAGAATGACATTAAGTAACTTTGTGTTGACTATAGATAACTTAACAAAATAATATATTAAAACAGTTATTCTTTATCACTGATAAAAGAGTTGCAAGACAGACTAGAAAAAGTTAAGTAATTTATAAGCTTAAATTTGAAGAAAGTGTATTACTACATATGCATGAAGAAGAACAAAGAATGAAAAATGACATTCTGAATAAGATATAAACATTATAAATACATTATTATGTCATTTAAGTTTAAAAATATCTCAGTCATCTTTCAGAGACTCATCAATAACATATTGAGAGAGTATCTTAATGATTTTGTAATTACATATCTCAACAATATTCTGATCTATTCAGATAATCTCAAGACACATTATAAATATATATATAAGATTTTAATAAAGCTTAATGAATAAGCTATGTATATGAAAAAGTCAAAAAGCAGATTCAAAATCAAAAAGATACAGTTTCTAAAGTATGTCATTTAATTTAATTAAATTAAAAAGAATCTTAAAAAAACAAAGACAGTCTGAAATTAATCTACATTACAAAAGATTAAGAAAGTACAAGTCTTTTTAAAGCTAACAAACTACTATTGAAAGTTTATACTTAATTATATAAGAATTGTGAAATCTCTTATGCATTTGACATGCAAGAATGAGAGATAACATTGAGATAAAAAACAGAAGAATGTATTTTATGTATTAAAGAGAAGTCTTAATGAAACTGCATATCTGTAAATATTCAATTAAGCATGCAAAAAGATACTGAAAATCAACATATTGAATTTTGCAGTTAAAGCATGTCTATATCAGATTGAAGATGAGCAGAAGAAGTTTATTGCATATTGATTTAGAAAGTTGTCAGAATTTAAGAAAAGATATAAGATTTATAATAAGAAACTTCTTGCAATAGTGAAAGCATTGCAAGATTAAAGATCTTATCTTGCAGATATAAGTAAATCTATTTAGATCTTTATGAATCATAAGAATCTGAGAAACTTCACAACAATTAAGCAACTAAATTAGCAACAGATTTACTGAGCAGAACAGTTAGCAGACTTTGAATTTCAGATTTATTATAAGAAGAGTAATAAGAATGATGATGCAGACACTTTAAGTAGATAATTTAATTACAAAGAAGTGAAAACAATTCACACTGAAATTCTGCATAAAGACAAGAAAGAAACATTTATGAAAGATTTAATAACAATATTTAAGATGAAGAATGCTTTCTTAATGAACAATGAACTCATTAAAGTATGTTATAACAGCAGAGCTGATGAACATCTAAAAGTTAAATGTACAGAAGATCTTGTATGAAGAAGATGCAACATAGATGATCTTTATAATTAAATTATAAAATACATTGTCAGATGCAATTCATGCTGATGCAATAAGATTCAGAGAGATAAGCATTACAATGAAGTAACATAATTAAATACATTGAATGTGTTCTGAGAGTCTGTTATTATGAACTTTATTATTAAGTTATTAAAGTTCAAGAACTCAGCATGAGAAGTCAGATTTGACAGCATATTGATTATAGTGAATAAATTAATAAAGTACACAATGTTCATTTCATTTAAAGAGACTGCAACAGCATCAGTATTAATGTACATTATACTGCAAGAATTAATTAATAATCATAAGCTATTAAAGAAGTTTATCATCAACAGAGACAAGCTGTTCACAAGTAAGTTTTGAGAAATGTTTACAGCAGAATTCAGAATAAAACATAAGATGTTAATAACATATTATTTACAGATAAATGAACAGAGCAAATGAATGAATTAGACAGTCAAGATGTACTTATGACATTATGTCAATATAAAACAGAACAATTAAGTATAACTGCTGCTGATAATATAGTTTATGTACAACAATGTGTGAAATGAAATCATAGAAAAGACATCATTTAAAGCAAATTATAAATATTATCTGAAGATTTGAAGAGATCTGTGAGCACACAGATCTCAAAGTCAGAAAGTAATGTTGAACATTGTGAAGCTTAAGAAGCTGCATACTGATCTTATGTAGACTGAGTGTGCAGGTTACCTATAGGTTATGCAGGTCAGAGTTGAGTTCAGATATCAGGTCAGGTCAGACTAACTTTTATTCAGTTAGGTCAGGTACAGGTTAACCTGACTCAATCTGCATAGAGTTATGAGTTTTTTGTGAGTTATATATAGTCTTAGTAAGCATGTGTATGCGCTTAGTAAGCACATACACATGCTTACTAATGTGTGTTTCTAATGCACACCTTCACAAAAAGTCATGATTTTCATAACTTATTCAGTAATATATCTTGTGACCATGTAATTTATCCCTATATGACTAGTTAAGATGTAATTTATTATGACTAATATATCAATAAGCTTTCACATTTTTAAGCCTTAGCCCTGACCTTATTCATAATGGCTAGCCTTACCTGCATGCAAGTATTCACACAGGTTGTAGATAGAGTTGATCTGTACATAAACTTAATTCAATCTAACCTGAACTTTAGTGCAGATTTAAGTCAGGTGTACTTTTTTTCAACTTAATCTGACTTTACATTCAGTCTAATCTCATGAAGAGAATTGAAGAGTAGAAGAAACAAACAACAGAGATAAAATTATATGAGATTGATAAGAGAATATATTTATGAATAGACAACATATGAACAAAGAAGAAGAGTAAAAAACTCATAAACAAGAACATTGAGTCATTTATGATTAAGAGAAACATCAAGAAGCTAAGTTATAAATTAAATTTATCTCAGAAAATGTGAATACACTCAATATTTTATGCATCAATGCTTTAACAATGCAATCAATTCATATCACTTTAAGTCACATCAACATCTGTTGAACTCAAAATTAAATATGAAGTAAAAAACATTCTAGAAAAGAAAATGATTAATAAGAAAGCTTATTATTTCATTAAATGAAAAGAATATAATGCTTTGAAAAGCATATAAGAACTTAAGAATAACTTATTTAACTGTATAAGAATGCTTCAGCAGTTTGAGAAGAGAAGACTGTAGAGATAAGATCATTTTAGAAATTTAAAAATAAGAGATTTAAAGAATCAGAATTGTTCTTATCTTCAGAAACATTATTATTATCATCAATAAGTTTGCAAATAAGATAGAGTGTCTTCTCAGCAACTTTATCTTTTATATGTTTTAATGTCTTATAAAGACAAGCAACTTTAATAAAAGTCTGTGTCAGTTCTTTCTCAGCAACAGACAGATTGAACTTAAGTTTATTGTATGTATGATTTAGAGATTCTTACAACACATTAACACATAGACAATCATGATGAACACACTTAATACATTTAAAATGATTCTTTATCTTTATGCAGAGAATTGAGAGACTGAAACAGTGAAGATAGATAGTTAACACTGAATTATTGTCTTTATTAATGAATTGATAAAGATGAAGATAATTGTGTGTTTTGAATGACTTCATCATGAAAAGTTTATGAATTACAAAGACAGAAACTTTCATTTAAATAGACTTTAGAGAACTAGTGTCTAAGAAGAAAGAATGATGTTACAGTCATCATTCTGATAGACTTATTGAATATATAGATTTAAGCAAGCTATGTCTTGAAGATGTACAGCTCAGTATAAGTTCACAGTGCTTATGAATGAGCTGAGTAAGCTGACTTATGATGCTCATAAGTGAACAAGATGAGCAGTCTAATATATAGACAGATCATCTTCTCTAAGAAGATGAGCATGTTCAATGATAATCTTTATCTAGTATCTGCTATCTACTGATTAATCTTAATGTGCCTGAAAACCCTCTTATATCACAAGCTCTAATCTCTAGACCCTATACCAGAGGAATCTCTGATTGGGATGTAACACAAAACACTGAATTTGAGTGTGATTTTCAAAAAAAAAGTTGCAAAAAGTTCTGAGCGAATCGAGGAGCCAACATTCTAGGAATTGCTGTAGCCTGTGGTTGTACCAAAGCACTCCAATAACAGCGTTACAAAGTTGTACTAGACCATGGGAGAGACGTAGTACGGATGGACGATGCCTGCATATGTACTTGTCTCAATGGAGGTTCACACAGTATTAGTAAACAATGTTTGCGAACCAATTTTTTGACTTCGTACGGATCATAAGTTCTCCAGGTTCATGACTCGGTCAGTCAGCTAATTCTCGGCTCTACTGACCGTAGCTCTATGGTAATACCCCCCATAGCCTTGGGACAATTGGTAAATCCCTCCCACTCCACTGAGTGGCTCTATAGCAAGCGTGAGACCTCGAGGAACTCCAGAAGTCCTCATAATCTCAAGGACGTGTACGATCCATTGCCTCGTTCGAGGAAGACCACAACGCCCCAAGGCGCTGATCGGGTCGGAAACGAGGGTCATGAGCGAAGAGCAAGATTCAGCCAAGTAGTTCGACGTCCAGCCCGATAGCTCGCATGAAGAGGTTGACGTTACCAAGCCTTTCGCTCGCCATATCGGGCGGTAAAGTCTTGCTTTGCATAACCGTCTCCATTACTCGATCCCTGTTCACGACTGTAAGCATGTTTTGAAGAAAAAACCAGTGCGCGACTTACTTGACGGCAATCACCAGTCTTTGTTGCTGTTCGGGACTGGCACCAATCCCAATGGCAGCTAGGAGCTGCCACACATACATGTCTTGTCCCGAGTTGATTGATCCGGGAAAGATATGGCCAAGGACCGGCTCAAGAAGATCAAACAGTCTGTTGTAACAGCTGGTCCACTGACTCCATTCCACCTCACTTACTCCGCCGGCTTGTTTTATCAACTCCGCGCGACTCGCGAGCATTGTCAATATCCCCGCTCCAATTTTTGTCCTGGCGACTGTCTGCACATTGACCCTCTCCAGTATCAGACCGAGCAAGCCAACCACTATGTGTAAGGGTGCCTCGTTGACATAGCCGAATAAGCTCGGCATTACGGCCTGTGAGAAGAGCTCCACTTCTTCCCGAACCGCGGCACGAAGTTGGTGCTCGCCATCGGGGAGCTGAGCTAGCCGAATGACATCAAGAAGGTCGAGATGTATCACTATCATGGTCAGGATCGTGAGACGTTGCTCCTGGTCAAGATGGCGGAAGATCCGCGGAAGAGCTTTCTTGCCTTTCGCATACGAAAGGAAGGCGATGAATGGATGAGGGATAGGAGAGCCAGGATTGATAGGCTCCATGACCTTCATTTCGGCCCACAGGCTGCCATTTAGCTTTTGCATTTTCTGCCTCCAGTCCATATGCTGCTGTATAGCTCCGGCGTCACTCTCTTCAGTCGGTGGTGGTGGTAAGTGCCTTTCATGATCTTCCATTTGCATCAAAGTGCCATACACCGCTTCGATATCCTTCAGAGTGGTCTTCCGATCTGTTGAACTGAGATCAGCTTGGGGAACCTTTCGGTAACTTGATTGACGCTTTGCGATTGGTGGTCGATTGGTGACGTCGCCGCTTTCGGTGCGCTTTATATTCAGCAATGGCTTTGGTGTCTTTGCGTTACTGAAAGATATCTTGCCAAGGCTGCCTTCAATCACTAGCTGCTTGTTCTTCGGCTTCAGTTTCGCCGCCTCCACGGCACGTTGCACCTGCTGCTCCATTCTCTGCATGTGACTGTCGCCACCACGATTTTGTCTTCTGGCCATACCACCCTGACGTCCACCAGTTTGGAAAAGATAGGTTTGTGCAAAGTGGCTCAGAGGATGATGCGGGTTCTGCCTTGAGCTGCCTCGGATCTGGCTGTGGACCTGATAGTAGAAATCTTCTGCGAGCGTGGCATCTGGATCCTGTTCGTTGACGGAACCTGTTGCAGTGACAAGCTGTTGTAACTGAATGCGAGTGATGAAATTTTTATCTTGAGGCGTCATGAGACCGTTGTCTTTAGATAGCAGGTATATCTTATGGTTACGTTTCGCTCGCTTCGCATCCTCGACAAGAAAAGCGGCACGTTGCTCTTCTGAAAGATGCATAAGCTGTTGCGGATGTGTGACTATCTGTGGCTGGTGAAGCATTCCACCAGCGAGAGGAGGGGGAGCTTGCTGCACCGCATGGGAGTCTTCTACAGAGCGGGGTCCAGTCTGGCCTTGCTGCCGGTTAGGGTTTTGTAAGATCTGGAGAGCTGGAGGCAATGCCTGTTGCGTTGGAGGTTGATTAGGCGGAGCATGTGGGCGTTGAAGGATCTGCGGGGTTTGGACAGCATTCTCCGTTACCCCAGCGTACTGAGGCTGGCTTTGTCTGACAGCCTGTGGTACCTGCTGCTGGACTGCGGATTGCTTCATCGGTGCAAACGAAGACTGTTCCAATGGAACCCGTTGTTGCTGACGTCGCTCGGGTTCTATGTCAGTAGTAGCTTGCTGGACCTGCATTTGCGGCTGAGGTATCTGATTGGACGATGCCGTCTTGTTTTGGAGTCTCATCGCGGCTTCAACTTCTTCGAGACTCATCATCCTTTTGGTCTGTGCGCTTCCCGTGTTCGAGTGACCGCCAACGCCACCGCCACCGCCGCCATAGCTCTGCGGTCGCTGATTGTCACCTTCCAAGTCTCCCGGAGGCCTCTTGGGTGCGACACCCCACAAGCTAGCATTCGCCTGAAGCTCGGGAATGTAGCCCGGTTCCTTGTACCTCTCATAGCCAGTCCGTGCAGGCTTAACAGCAGGTTTTGAGGGACTAGCCGCAACTGCGGCAACCGGCTTGGGCGGGGCTTGCTGACGGCTATACCTTAGATGCTCCTCATTAATCGCATCGGAGACCTTGGCTGTCTGTCCAAAAAAGTCGAAATCTTTGCCAACCGCAGTCGGCTTTGAGGACCCAATACCTCCGCCACCAAATGTATCATCATTGAAGTCATCGTTTGCATCGTCCAGTTGATCACCTAACCCGTCATATGTATCATCGAAATCGATACTGGATTTGAAGCACGTCAGTCATAGTCAGACTTCAACTCCACGTCAGGACATACGCATCATCGTCTTCTTCTTCCTCCGCCGGACCTTTGGACAAACCTGCGAAAGGATCCGTAGCCTGCTTGAACCCCGGCCCTGTCGCCGGATGCCCACGATCTCTAGGTAGAGTCGCATCAAACCCGAAGAAAGACATGAAAGCAATGTAAATGCTATAGTAGTTCGCTCTTCGTGGTATAGAACAGAGACCCTTCGATCAGATGTATTTCCCCGCAGGATACAATGGAGCTTCGCCTAACCTTTACTCAGGAACTTGACTGTCTTCAGTAAATCAAATAGACTAAGAAGTAACGTGGAAGAATGTCAGAGTCTTAGTTAGCGTTCTGAAGAAAGTGATAAGTAATATGGAGAATAAGGACAGTGGTAGCGAACACCTTGATTGATATTGAGTTCCCATTAGTTAATTGAATGATATCGACAAGTCAGCTAACTTAGTGTTGGGGCTAGCTACGGCAGGATAAGTAGACCAAGTGCACAACTGGACAATAACTCACCCCTTACCTGCGTCAGCCTCTCGTGTTTGACATCTTTCTACCCCGTACTCCTTTGCGAGCTCATCTTGTTCAGTTTATGACTGACACCGTTCATGACACCTTCTGAGGATCTGGACTAGGTGTGCAAGATCTGGCTATCTCTTGAAATTTGGTCTCTACGTCGATCAGAACAGCACGGCGCAGTGATTCACCAACTCATTAGGGATCATTGGGCCTTTGTAGCGTCAATCTGTCAAATCTACCTGCCAGCGTGCGAAGGCGCCTCAAAGAGAAACCTACAGCTGGAGTTCAGAAACGAGCGGAGCTTTCTACGCCGTCGGCGGACCAACTGGTGCAAGGACACGGACCGGGCGTACTTGCTGAAGAGGGCTCAACTATGGCATCGGGCTCAGCTAGATACCTGCGTTATATCTTGTTTGCTTTCTTTGTAAGTCTAGCGCGCTGCTATGAGATTGAGTCCCACAAATACTTACATGGATAGGGACTTATAATACTCTACTTTATCTCTTCATCTTCATTACCTCGTACGCCCTTGCCTAGCGCAACTGACATTATCAATGAACAAAAGTCGAAATGGAGGGGCTCCCAGACTGCCAGTGTGGCAAGCCCAGAACAACCGCAAGCTACTGTGGTGACAGACTCTCAGATTACTCCAAATCCATTGACGGATCTTCCCCCAGCGACGGCAGCAGGAGAACGGATGAACGCAACCTTCGTGACGTTGGCACGGAACACGGATCTATGGGACATAGCTCACTCGATCCGCCAGGTCGAGGATCGATTCAACAGGAAGTACAATTATGACTGGGTGTTCCTGAACGACAAGCCCTTCGACGAGACTTTCAAGAAAGTCACAACTTCTCTCATCTCCGGAAAGACCCATTACGGCGAGATCCCGACGGAACACTGGTCCTTCCCCGACTTCATCGATCAGGAGAAGGCGCGCGCGGTCAGGGAAGACATGGCGGAGCGGAAGATCATCTACGGAGACTCCATCAGCTACCGACACATGTGCCGCTTCGAATCCGGCTTCTTTTTCCGCCACCCGTTGATGAACCAGTTCGAATGGTACTGGCGTGTGGAGCCGAGCATCAATCTCTTCTGCGACATCAACTACGACACCTTCCGCTACATGCGCGACCACGGGAAGAAGTACAGCTTCGTCCTGAGTCTCTACGAGTACGTGGAGACGATCCCGACGCTGTGGGAGAGCGTGAAGAACTTCACCAAGGCGCATCCCGAACACATCGCCGAAGGCAACTCGATGGGCTTCCTGAGCGACGACGGCGGAGCCACGTACAACCACTGTCATTTCGTAAGTCGCGGCTTGCCACCACGTGCCCTCGACGACGCAACTGACAACAGCCCATCATCAGTGGTCCAACTTCGAAATCGGCAACCTCGACTGGCTGCGCTCCCAGGCCTACCTCGACTACTTCAACGCGCTCGACCACGACGGCGGCTTCTTCTACGAACGATGGGGCGACGCCCCGGTGCACTCCATCGCCGCCGCCCTCCTGCTCAAAAAGGAAGAACTCCATTTCTTCAATGACATCGCCTATTACCACGTCCCATTCACGCACTGCCCGACGGGCGACGACAAACGGATGGAGCTGAAATGCCACTGTGACCCGAAGGATAACTTCGATTGGAAAGGCTATTCCTGTGAGTTCTGCGAGATGGCCACTTTCGACTGCCGCACGACAGCAACAACGCATACTGACAACCGGACGCAGGCACATCCCGCTATTTCGATATCAACGGCCTTCAGAAACCAGCAGGCTACGAGAAAGAGCAGGGCTGATCGGCCGGTCCGTCACTCGTCTCAGGCGATGGATCTTTCGGGAGGACGCCGCGAGGGACGTGCACCGAAGACTCGCATTCGGCGCCAATCGATCTCGATTCTAAACCGCCAGTTCAGTCCAAATCGGAGCGGAGAAAAGCATGCAACAGAACAAGGAGTCAGCTCGGATGGGGTCTATCCATATCCATGGCGTTTACGTTGCTTTCCTTCTCTCTAACTAGTTTCTCTATTCCCAAAAACCCGGCCGGCTAGGGAAGGTGTCTACCTGTTTGTCTGTCTGTCTGTCTGTCTGTCTGTCTGCCTGTCCGATATATCCGTAGTCCATCCGCTTCGCTTCGCTTCACTGTACCATACGAGTAATAAATAAGTAGCGTTCATCCACCACGCCGCAATGAGTGAGTGTTCGCACTACTACCTAGGCTGCAAACGTAGTTGAGTGTTCCTTGTGTGGGCATGGGAGAGACTACGTGGGGGGCACACGCCGTGAGTGCCACATGGCGGCGGTGGCAGTCGAGATGGCCCGGACTGGAGCGAATGAGAGACAATCGCTGAACGCTCACGACTTGCCTCGCGGTTTTGAAGGACAGCGGGACGGAATGGAACGGTCTTGATGTCGTTCCGCCATAGAGACGCTACTCCCTCCTGTTCCATCCCTGAGAAGGTTGAAGCCCTGGTGCTGCTGGCAGAGGACTGGCTTTGTAGAGGTTGGCGCTTCGGTCCTGCTATGTCACAGAGGACTGGCTTTGTATACAGTTTACCTTTGTCTAGTAGTGGCAGTGAGGGTGAAGGTAGCAGTGGACATGTCTAATTGACCGCTCAGATGGCGAGATTGGAGCATGCCGGAGCCGACGTTGCCAACCTCGCACGGAGGGGGCTGTGTGATATTATTGCTTAGTCATATTTTACTAATCGTCCCTGTCCACATCTTAGTCATCACACAGCTCAGGATGGCTTTTATCACGTGCAGGATATGGTAGGTTTCTACTGGTAACTTAAGGTTGTACCTTATCTTATCTTGTCCTGTCCCCGTACCCGCTGTCTACCTTAGAAGCGCACAACGGAAAGGAAAACGTTCTCAAGATCAAGGCTGAAAGAGGAGATCTGTCTCGTCCCGTTGCGCTTTACCTTACTCTACCCTAACTTAACTTATCCTTCAGGACTCGATGATCGGGATTCTGCGGGGTGCGTGCGGGTTAACTTAGGATCGCATTCCGACGGCTTGGGAAGGAAGGTTTGGCCTCCTGTACGATACTCTCTTGGTATCATTGATATTTCCCCTGTGGACAGTAAGTTACCCGGTATTTGGATGGCGAGTCTGATTACAGTTCTGAGCCTCATCTTACACCTGATTGCTTTGCCTGGTCGGCGAATAATACCAAGATGACGGTTTGATGACGGTTTGATAACGGTTTGATAACAAAAGGCTGGCCGGAGTCACCCGGGCTTGGCGATCGCCTTACCCCAGCTCTACGTAATCGCCACCGGCATGGGGTTTGTGCTACTGTACTACTACCTTACTGGTTGGGGAAGCCACCTCTGTGCCACAGCGTGGCTCATAGGCACCTTCCACCCGAACCAATCAGCAATCTCAGTCATATCTATTCCTTGCTCAGGAGGGCAAAGGCCTGACCGTTTCACGGTGCTAGCTCCTTCAACAAAGAAAGTTTTCACTTTTTACGTCAGACTTGGAATATGTGATGGAGGAGGGGATTGTTCAGTTCCAGGTTGTTCATTGGATACAGTATGCCATATGGTGTCATGGTAGGGTTGGATTGAGGGATATAAAAGATACCTTAAAGAAGGAAGAACAAGGGCAAGGGCAAGTGCGTCTCGGTACCTATCGTATGACTACAGGACGATAGCGGGACAGTTATGAGCCTAATATAGAATAATAGGATAATGATTGAATAACAGAACAATATATGCCGCACCCAGGAAACACAAGAACGAAGTACGACGTCGCCTACCGGCTAGAATGACGTCATTTGGGAACGAATCATATCAAGATCCTGGCACTCAGAGCTTCTTCAATGATTAATGCGATACCGTTATACATGATCTGATATGCGTCTGCTATGCTTACCCAAAGATAGTAAGTCTGATGCGTGACATGATACGCTGAATTCATAGGGCGAACGAGAAGAGAAGAGAAGAGAAGAGAAGAGAAGCGTTACAGCTGAAACTGGGGTCGAGATCTCGAAAACGGATGAAACACGGCTGATTGGTTGATTAGTAATCCTAAAGGGGGGGGGTAAGGGCTTTATCCTCACCCCAGGCAATAATGAATAATTTCTGTCACATAAGGTACCTTACCTTTACACATATACGATTAATATTCTGTCAGTGAGCAACTTCCTGGCAGATGCAGATCGGGCGATCAGCTTGAAGTTACTCTACAGTACCTACCTTACACCAGAACCACACACTCACGGAATGAAGAAAGCATGCTGTCGTATCCCCTGGATTTAAAATCGAATTTGAACCGGAACCGGAACCATTTCCGTGAACAACTCCATCATTTAGCTCAAAGTCAATTCTTCTGCAAGTTTCCAACAAATTCAGCCCCCCAGCCATGAGGGAAAATTTATCTGTTAAGGTAGGTAGGTACCTTAGGTACCCTAGCTCAGGATAAGATGGTGGGAACGGTAGGGTATGTAAGTTATAACTCACGCCTCTTCCCCCTTCCCTACCATCACGCTTCCGTTCCTGGATCAGAGTCCCCTAGGTACACTACCCTACCAAGATCCACTGTCCTCCGCATATCATTTTGATCCTCTCCGACCAAGCTTCCTTCGACCAAGCTTCCTTCGACGAAAGCAGCCCCGCCCAACATGACCGACTCACCCACCGTCGGCATCGTTGTTGCTCACTACAACGAAGACCTATCGTGGCTCAACGATGTCAAGGAGCTGTGCACCATCTACTCCAAGGGCGGTGCCAAATATGCACCCTCCCGCACATACTCCGCTCTTCCAAACATTGGCCGCGAAGGCCATACTTATCTGCACCACATCGTCGAGCATTACAACTCCCTTCCCGACGTGACCATCTTCCTCCAGGGCAACATCGATGACCATGTCACCATTGACATCAACGAAATCGTAGAGATCTCACGCAAGGCTCAGCCCGGCGACGTGGCGACATTCTCTTTCCGCGAACTCGAGCTCTTCGACCTCTGGGACGGCATCCCATGGGAGTTATACCCCTCCTGGAAGAGGTGGTCTTCCATCCCGCGCGTCAACGCCGCCAAAACTCCAGCCCAATACTGGAGACAATTCTTCGGCAACTATCTCGGCAAGGAGATCCCCGAATCAGTCGGTTTCCAACCCGGTGCCCTCTTCGCTGCACGCAGGGAGACCATCCAACAGTACCCGCAAGAACTCTACCGGGAAATCCTTCAGGAACTCTTCCTGGGCGACATGGCCCATGTCAATCCCGAGACTGGCCATCACATGGAGCGCTTCTGGCTCGCCATGTGGGACCCTTCCGAGTACATCTGCTGGGACGGCAAGAAGGATCTGGCGAAAGAAAAGAGGAATGCCAAGGGTCAACTGGCCAAGGGTCACTGGCACCGCACTCCACGTGGGCTCGAGATTGATGAGTTCACGACCCGTCCTACGCCTGCTCAGTATGTTATCCATGATGGTCCAGAACACCTTACGAAGCATTTCGCTAATGAGATTCCTAGACTCCCTTCCCCTCCCACCTCCGTAACTGGGTCTCCATCATGACATCCGGATATAGCAAGTGCTGCATAGTATTCGGATTGCAGTGTGCGATGGATATCGGACGTTGGAAATGTTTTGATACGGATAATTGCCAGGATAACAGAGATACCTTCGACGGCCCAGCATAGATGATTTATGTAGTCTTTGTAGTACCGAGCAAGTTTCATTGATAGTCATGATTGAGTTAGTTCCTCCTAGTGTGTGTGTACATGCATGGCATTCCTTGCATGTGCGGCTCTGTTCTGCGCATCGTGAGACCGAGTGGCTCTCGAGGCGAGCGACCGCTACGTAGCCCATTTCGTCAGTTAACGGAGTCCATCTGCAGCTCCACACATCTGTTCTTTAAATTAACCACAAGAGCAGCACGGAATTCATCAGACCATTTATGGTGCTCCACGCTATGACATAGCTTCAAATTACCGACTTGGATGTGAAGTGATGCGCCCCTAGTCGCAGGCCTCCCCCGAGTACACTCGACATCCCAGCATTTTGGATAAGGAGGAAGATACCCCAACGGGCCACTACTTCCCTCAAGGGACAGTCGTCATGTCCGGCCAGGCGTCGTGGGCAGGGAAGCCCAGCATCAAAGGCTCGTCCGAATCATTGCGCATGGCGCTGTTGACCTTCAGCTTGATCGGCCTACAGTCAGTCAGTCCCTCGAAATAATATGGCGACCGGGGCCCACTGCTGAATGCCGATGCAGGTTCACGTGGGCAATCGAGATGACCTGCAAGTGCCCCTCCTCCTTTTTGCCCACCGGTCTCGGAAAGCAGGCGCTCATGAGGCGGCAGATTTCACACCCTATCTTCTCCAACTGGGCCTCGCCAAAACCCAGACCTCGCTCGTCTTCATCGCACCGCCGTTGTCGGGGTTGATCGTGCAACCGATCATCGGGACCATATCGGACTCGTCGACGCTGAGGTGGGGTCGACGGCGGCCGTATATGATGGTTGGCTCGCTCATGGTGGCGGCGTGCTTCCTGACACTAGGGTGGGCGTCTGAGATTGTGGGATTGGTGATCACGGATGAGGCTCGGGTTGGTGTTGAACGTTGTCACAGCTGTGGCTGTCAACTAGTCGAACGCCTGTTAACTTGGGAGGGTAGGCTAAAACCGCTGTGGAGACCTTGGCGGTGTTCTGCATCTATGCGGTAGACTTTGCTATCAATGCTGGTAATAGAACCTTCACACGCTGAATGCGAAGCACTGTTGCTGATTTCACTCTAGTGCAAGCATGCTGTCGGAGTCTAATCGTGGACACACTGCCGATTCCGGAGCAACACCTTGGCTCAGCATGGGGTGAGTTGCCCTGTTCCAAGGAACACTTTGATACAAACACTGAAGCTCTTGAAGCCAGCAGGATGCTTGGCCTTGGTCATCTGCTGGGCTACGTCGCCGGTACCCTAGACCTCCTGAAGTATTTTGGGCACTTTCTGGGAGACAGCCAGTTCAAGCAGCTCTGCATCATTGCCGGTGCTGCTATTGTTTTCAGCAACGGAATTACATCTTACTGCGTTCAAGAGCGAGTGTTACTGTCACGGCCGTTAGTCTACTTACACCTCTATCAGAAGCGGGCTAATCTATCTACAGGACCGACGAGAAGAGCTCGGGAGCGATTTACATGCTGTCAGATATAATCAAGACGATGCTGAATTTACCCAGGAAGATTTCGGCTGTCTGCTGGATTACTTTCTGGGCTTGGATTGGTCGGTAATATCATCCCTGAATCGTCACTCTACTTGACTAATGCTTACGATCGCTAGGATGGTCTCCTTTCTTCGGTCAGTACTCCTCGATCTTAGAACACTCTCAAGAACGACGAGCTGACCAGCGTAGTGTACGGAACAACATGGGTCGGCGAAACGTACTATCGGCAGGACCCAAGCACGGCAGACGAGCTGAAGACGTCTACCGACGTGTTGGGTGATATTGCGAGAAAAGGCTCCTTGGCTCTTGTCCTGTTCTCTCTGATAGCCTTTGCCGGCTCCATTGTCCTCCCATGGTTCGTCAAATCTCCAGAAGACGAGGAAAAGCCACCCTCGAACATCTTCCCGCCGAGCCACACGACCAAAGACAGCTTTCTTAGAAAGTATCAGCCTGACATCCCTATGGCATGGGCACTCACGCAGCTGGCGTTTGGTGCGTCAATGATCCTGGCTCCCTTCTCCCATTCGTTCCGATTCGCCACCACCCTGATCGCTTTTTGCGGCATGTAAGTCCATTCGCGCTCTTCTCCGCCCGTGACTCCTCTATCCTCATCGCACGCTAATCAACGCGTACAGCCCATGGGCCATGAACGGCTGGGCCCCACTAGCCATCATGGGCGTGGAGATCAACAAACTCGGCTCGTCCGCAACCGACACGCAAGCATACACCCGCCTCTCTCAAGACGGCGTCCTCGAAATGAACCACCTTCCCACCCCCACCAACAACAACAACAACCCTCATTCACCCCCACACCCCACCCCAAACGACGAATCCACCGCACCCCCAACCCACCCCACCGAACCCGACGAAGACCAACACACCCCCCCTTCATCGGCCGGCGACATGGCCGGCATCTACCTCGGCATCCTCAACATCTTCGCCACAATTCCGCAATTCATCGCCACCGCCATCTCCTGGCTCGCCTTCTCCATCCTCGAGCCCGGCAAGAGCCCGGAGCTGAGCCAGGGTGACGGCGGGGCAGCGGATGGCGACGAGGCGCATCAGCGTATCGTCCGGAACGGCCTCAGTGGTACCGCGGTTTGCTTGGCGGTTGGTGCTGTGTGTTCGTTCGTGGCGGCGTGGCGGAGTTTTGGGTTGCGGAAGTTGTGAGGGGGGTGGGGGTTGTGATTGTGAGGTTGTGTGTGGGGGCAAGGGAGGGGAGGAGTGGGGATGTGTGGAGGGGGTGGGGAGGGGTTTCGTTGGGGGGGTGGATGGATGGAAGGAGGGGTGCGGCGTCGGGGTTGTTGTGGGATATAAGGTACATATATCTGTAACTCGGCAGCACGTCTCTCTGTCTGTGTGCTGTTTTAGATTGGGGCGAGTGTCGAGGTGGCGGTGGAGGTGGATGTTGGCTTCTTTCTTGCGTCCGGCTATATATATGTAATTTGTTGTCTCGATGACAATAGATCTATCTGCCCAGAGCTTGGAGCATGCCGACGAAAGATGCCTTCTCGTCGAAACGTCATATCGTTTGTGCATATGGCAACGGCGGGGCAGGACAGAGGAGGCAAAGAGCGAAAGAAGGGCTAGATGGCTATATCTCAAGTCAGGTTTAATCAAAACAGCATCAAACAGCATCAAACAGCATCCCATCAACAGACACAGACAAGAAAGCTCGCAAATCAGAGAATACAAGAGAAAGGGCGATATCACCACCACCCTAAGAAGATAACGCCATCTGGGCACTTGCTCCGAAGCTTCGTCAGACATAATATAGAATCTGTGAGGAACAACCCCCCAAATGCCTCGTAATCCATCCATAAAACCAACCACAGCCCCAGCCATATCAAATCAATAGTCCAAAGCAACGGAAGGTCAACAGAACAAGACCAGAAAAACACAAAAACACAAAACATACAGCAGCGGATATTCGCCAGTCATCGCCGACCCGACTACTGACTCCGCCGACCTGTGGCTTGTGTACGGCAGAGCGGACGGGATGCCCAATTCTCCACAGTCTGTGGCCGTATGTGCCAGTCTTTCCGCCGCTATGAATATATCAAGGGTTGAAGACAGAGCAGGGGTGTTCCTCTCCGCCCTTTTCCTTTTCCTTTTCCGTGTGAAATACGGTGGGCGGGGGTACTCTCTGTCTTCCGCTGCGGACTTACCTTAAGGTACTGATCATCAATCAGATCTACCTCAGAGTACAGTCTGCAACTCGAGGCAGCATGGCCGGTATAAGAAATGGAATCATATCTGATCCAATTACCTTCAAGAGCTCTATCGTTACTGTTCACTCAATGCTGATGGCTTCGGGAAGCCTGGGGGTGTGTTTCATGCACGACACATTGATATTCGGATGGATGTGTTGTGGATCACTGCTTTGGTGGTGCTACGGTACGGGATCCTGCACCCTCCTCGGTGTCGAATCGGTGTCAACCTCGAGACGGTGGTTAGATATACATTGGGCGAAATTGAGGCAGCAGCTGCTCTCCCTGTCTAAACCGTCAATCGTACTTACATGAAAGATACGAAGTAAGATGTCTTCCTGATCAGCTGTGCCCATCGCAGGTCTGTTTGGTCACTCGCGCAAGTCAACGCGTTCTTCCCTTTCCCTCTTAAAGATGATGATGATTAATTAGATTATCTGTAATGGTACAATGTTGACCTCCACTAGGTACATCTAAACAAGTATGGATATCGATATCGATATCAGAGTAGAAGCCGCTATTTCGCAAGCTTTAAGCTATAGACAGAAGAAACAATATAGTACTTAAGCCGCCGGAGAACCATGAATGCTGGATTGGGTATATAGGTACGAAAGCAGGAGGCGAAATAGGAAGTTGATTTGGAGGCAACGATGCAATTGAATCGTCGTGTGGAAGCTGGAAACGAACAGGTACCAACGTATCGACTGATAGTGGTCTCAAGCTTCCAAGACTGTGGTCGTCGGTAAAGGTAGGGTAGGTATGGTAAGTAGCGTGTCTGGTCGGGAGGTTAAAGCCGTTCGAGAAAGCCGTTGTGTTTCGGGGTGGAGCCGCGTGCGTTCGAAGTCGTGCCTGTAAGGAAGCCGCCAACGCCAGCCGTAAACATGAGATGAACATAGATAACGCCGTCATGATGACATGGGAAGGAGATATGGAAGGATCGAGGAGAGGATCAGAGAGCGGGACGATGGACTTCCGGCGAGCTGGGTTCCGTCGAGCCATCTCCTTCGATCGTCTTCTTCCAATGTTCGGGCAAACATACGCAGACGAGCTATGTTTAAGCAACGTTAGCGGATATTGAGCTATGAGTGTTGGGGTTGCTTACCGGAAATGCCTTGATCTCCCCAGTCGGCGGGGGAGACGAGTCCCTTCTGGACCCGTTCGACACTCCGCTGTCCCGCTGAACTTTATGCTTGCCGTCGTAGTCTTCAGCTCGTTCGTTAATGCGGACACCGGTCGCCCAGCCGTCGTCCCAGATGCCTACCACCTTGAGCATGTCACCTCTTTCGAGCTCGAATTCGTCTCCTGCCCGGGGTTGATACGCCCATAAGGTAGCGACCTTGTCGTTCGGATGAATCTCGTCTTGGGAATAGTAGTCCTTGAAGAAAGGCAGTTGCTCGGACTGGCCACTAGCCACGCCTTCCGGTGACGAGTACTGACCACCGCTGCCCGAGTTGGGGGAATTAGGGTCTTCGCCGCCTGCAAGCACGGAGTTGCTAGATAAAGAGCCGTCTCGCTTTCCAGTTATAGGAGGTCCCGTCCGCACCGGGCTGTCTCCATAGGCTTCAGAGTCGGATGCCTCTTTATAGCGCTTGTGAGCGCCCACGACGGCTGCACCGGGCCCAGCACCGTCATGCTGAGGGCCATCTCCAGCGTTGCCTTCCAGTGCTGACATTCTAGCGATTCTGCCACCGGGTAATACTTCGTAGCCTTGCTGAGGTGCCTGCGTGCTAGTCTGAGGTGCGAAGACCATACCACTTTCGCCTTTTCTTGACGGTGACGGTTGGTTAAAGACGCCGGTGTTTCTTGGGCTTCCTCGCCTCCTTCGGCGGAGGCAAATGCAGCAGAGCGCCAATAGACCGAGCAAGATGGCTGCTCCGACGATTGATCCGACGACAATACCGGCAATTTGCCCACCGGTCAGACCACCCTTGGGGTCGTTTGCTCCGGCAGCGGTACTATTCGAAGCTGACGAACCGTTGGAGGAATTCGAACCAGGGAACAGTGGTGGAATGGTTGCGAATGGCGGTAACTGAACGCCCACACATCGGCTCGTCACGTTCGAGCCGACACAGCACGAGTCCGTCGCATTGGGGGAGCTTGAGGCGCAATAGCCACACAAACTTTGTAAGTTGTTGGAGTACCCACAGTTGTTGGGCTCATTCGCTTCTCCCGTTACGCAACCACTGCTTAACGAGTCGGCGGGCAATGCGCAGACTGTGAAGTCGGCACGAATTTGGTCCATGAACTTGGGTCTCGGCGAGCCACACAACTTGTTGTTGGTTGCCATTTGTTCCTCGCTGGTTGCTTGTTGCGCCTGACGATGGTCAGCACATCAAAACCATCAAAAGTTATCTCAGCAGCTTACGCAAGATTCGGCACACAGAGGCCGAGCGTTAGCACCGGAGAGTCGGCATGGCTTGATCGAGTTCTGGACGATTGCGTTACATATAACGCTTGTTGTATACCGTGCATAGAGGTCGCTTGTATTCGAGAGGTTGATGTTGTCGCATCCGAGCAGTTGTTGGTACCTGTAGGTTTCGTTAGAGCTTGAAGGCACAGCATCTGCAAATGCAAACTTACTTCAGTCTCACATAGTCAGATTGTACGTATTGGTCTAGTTGCTCATCGAACTGCTGGGTGTTGGAGACGAACGAAAGGAATGGACTGGAGCGTGGTCAGCTGTTGGCTCAAGTACTTCGGTGACACATCAAGCGTACTATTGTGCAATGAGGCCGGAATTGGTGGAGATGGACGACTCATTGAAGGCCGAGCACTGTGTCGATCCGGACAATGGAACACAGTTCTGTGCCATCGCGACAGGTATTGCGGCAAGCGTGGTGACCAGAATCGACTTGATCCCAGACGGTTGTCTGCGCCTTGTGTGCCCACGCTGTTGAGTATTTGTTGACGGCGAGTTCAAGTCGTGATCTCGTGTTTTCCTGCGCCAGCTCAATGGCTGTCCGTTCTTCATATGCTGTCGACATTTTTCTGCATCTTCCCGTACCCATACAGCCTCCATCGAGACGATTGCGGTCACCCGCGTCGTCCTTCACTCGCTCGACCAAGCATAGGACGTCGAAAGTCTAGAAGTGGATTGAGACCCTAACCAAAAGCTTTGCACCAAAAACAAGAGAGAGGAGAGGAGAGAAGAGAATTAACAGCGGTCTCGGAGATCACAAAGTGGTCAAGTAACGAACGATTGACGTGAGATTGAATTGAAGCGGAGTGAAGTCGGGTACGAAAGGATACCTTACAAGTCAGGTCCGACTCGAAAAAGGGTTGGTTGCTTCCTTCCGAGACTGAGAAAGTGACAAGTCGTAGCGGGTACCTGCCAGATTTGTCCCGCATGAGCCAATCACCGTGTCACCAGCCACAGTATCCGAGCTCGATTAAGCAGCTTTGTTGTGATGGTGATAATCTGATTGGCAGGAAGAGCCACATTAGGTGCGGTGGCTTGAGTGCCAGGAGATTAGATTCGGCTTCGGTTGATATTGTCGTTTCTTATTTCAGGTAACAACAAACACCATACGAATCTACTACTGTTACGATTGAGAAGAGCTTTCACCTTGTCAATCAACCGCTACTGCAGCTTGTTGTCCTCGTACGAGTTCAGTACCTTGCAGCTCGCATCCCGTACTTAGTACCTGAATCGGTAATCTTAGGGTATCGCATCGAGGTTTATGAGACTAGGTCGACCGTACCTGCTTTCCTTCTTGCCGGTCACACCAGCAACGAGACCCGAAGAAAGATGACCCGATGAATGATCACCTCTCGAACCCGAGCGTGTTTCTCTACTGTGCCGTATTCAATTGACTTGAAGGTACAAGTATGCATACAGTGAGCTTATATATACATATCTACAAACCTGGTAATCACTTCATACGGCCCACGTAGAGCGACAAACAGGATGACGCGCAAGAATCGTTGCATCTCTCTCAACAGGCCCAAATGCCCACGATGCCGTCTTTGCGGCCCTCGGTGAGATAGCCGTCTTTGATCCTGACTTTCTCCACCGTTGCCGGGCTTCGACCCTCCTCCTCCGCAGCGACACCCGCTCCGCAATCCCAGTGCCGGCCGTCGGTCTTGTCGTAGACTTTGGCGACGTCCTCTCCTGCTGCCGACACTATGCGGCGGGGATCGAACTGCATGCTGGTGATGGGATTGTCGTAGGCGTATGCGTCGTGGATGGATCCTGTTCGCAAATCCCAGATCTGCCTCTCGGTCAGCATGCGCAGCTAGTCGGCATGGTTCCAACTGGGGAGCTTACCCTGATACTTCTGTCTAAGCTACCAGTGACCAGGTGTACATCGTCAAACTGCAGGCAGGTCACGGGCCCGGTATGTCCCACCAAGCTACGATGTACCTGACCACTTCTCAAATCCCAAAGTCGTACCATCCCATCTGCGGTGCCGCATGCGAGCGCGGCATCAAAGCACTGGAGAGCCCCCACGAAGTCCGCCGAGGCGTCCGGTAACCGTCCTGTTGTCCGCCATTGTCCGTCATTCGAATTCATCGTGGCGGAAGCTTGTGCGGCAGCCCATAATACATCGAGTGTTTGAACGCATCGTCCCTTCACCAAGTCCCACTGCCGCAAGGTCTTGTCCGCGGAGCCCGAGACTAGGGTGTCACCTCTAAAGTGCAAGGCAGTTACTTCATCAACATGAGCTTCCAAAGAGGAGAGTGGACAGTCGCGCATGCTCGACGATGGTGGAAGCGGTGATAGATCTTCAGGATTGTCAAATCCGAGTCCATCATCCTCTTCCTCGTCCTTGTTCAATCGACCATCCTGAGGTGAATATTCTGCACGACTTAAGTCCCACAACCTGATGGACGCATCCATGGAGCCGGTTGCTACTATGTTGTCCTCGACCTGCAGACATCTGACTGACGCGTGATGACCTTCAAGCAAGCCCATACATCGGCCGAGATTAAGATCCCACACTCGAACCGTATCATCTAATGCTGCCGTGACCATTGTGCCGAAAGGGACATCAAAGTCTAATGCTGTGATCATATCGTTGTGCGCTTGGAGTTCTTTGATGTTTGACCCCGGTTGAAAGTGCTCGTGTAGTATGGGCATTGACTTCCGCCGTATAGCCTTAAGTCTCTTGGCTTTCGGTGAAGGTAATTTCTCATAGATAGATTCTGACATGAAAGAAGCGTCGACGGCACCAGGCTCTTCACTCGTAGCTTCTTCTGTTGGGCCAGGGTCCATTGTTGGTGTTTTCTGCGAGAGAGCTGCCGCATCTTCCAGTTCCTCTTGTAGGTCCTCGATCTTATTATCGACATTAAGCACTGACCAGAACGTTAGCTCTTCCGGCAACAGCAGGGTGGCGTGGACTTACACTCATGCTCGACTTGGGCTTCTTCCTGTTCCAGTCCGGCCAGCCTATCCAATACGATTCTCCGCATACTGTTCAGGTTTGCAATCTTATTATCGATCTCCCTAATCTCGGAACTGCACATATTCTTCCTCACACCCATCATCTCGAGTCCATGGTTTAGCCGATTCTTGTCCTTCTTCAACTTCAACATCGAAGGCGGTCCGTCTGAATCGCTTTCACTTTCCCTTTCACTTTCCCGGAGTAATTTCTGTCCTCTCGTGTTGTTCCGTCTATGCCCCTTCGTGTGCTCGCCCTCGGCATCAGGTAAGGTAGCCTGAAAACCCTGAAATAATGAGTAGGTATTGTCATGTTCGGGAATATTCGCCAATAGCTCGTCAGGTAGGTATGTGAGGGCGCGGTACTGAATCTCCGAGGTTGACAGCTTCGACCGTACAATCTCCGTAGGTGATGAATGAGCAAATGAGAACACTCGTCGCTGCATAATAGGGCGTCTCAGCTCCTTTTGGAGCCCGGTCATGGCATTTTGATAATGAGAGCTACTGCTGGCGTCGTTGAGAGGGCCGATGAGATGACCTGCTGTGGTGGTAACTTTGCGCCCAAAAGCTTCGATATGGCGTGTCTGATATGTGTAAGCAGCAGACTTATGAGATATTTCCTGTAAGTCCATACCGTAAGGCCGGTGCCCAGTACTGAATCATCTTCATGTGTAGCTCTTGATATCGTCCTCCCTGAAGGGGATGCATTGCGACTCGCCATGCGTCAGTGACTGAGAGTCGGCGAGACTTGGCAAAGACCCTCGGGTCACGGTGAAATTGTCAAAATCGGATTCGTTGTAGAATGTTTACCATGTTTTCGATAGCCACGACGACGTGGTGTGAGGCGGGCATTGCCGAGCCACATGTGGCACGACCCCCATGATGTCGATCACACGCTAAAAGTTGGGCTTCAAACCCGGGGGACGTGAATGGTTATTGGTAGCTTGGAAACTATAGATTATAGCACCCTAAGCTTCTGAATTCATATCTCTGTCAGTCTCGCCGGTGTTAAGATTGAAGCAGGCGTTCCATGCTGGCCACCCGTCCTGAACGTGTGAAGGGAGCTGCTGAGCTGCGCAGCCACTGGGGCTGGACTTATACATAACGAATAAATCGAATCTTCTTTTCACACTCCGTTCTTCATTCAGCGTGGGCTATGGACTCCGCAATCGACCTGTCAGATGCCTCCAAGGCGCTCGATCTTTCAAACATCCGCTTCCAGTTGATGTAGGCATCACAAACTATGGACATTCTACAACAAAGCTGACCAATATCTATAGTCGTCTTGAAGACACCATTACCTTTCACCTAATTGAGAGGGTGCAGTTTCCTCTAAATCAAACCATCTACGTCCCGGGAGGCGTGAAGATACCCAGTAGTGACCTGAGCATATTCGATTGGATGCTACGGGAGCAAGAGAAAATCCAATCTCGAGTCCGTCGATACCAGTCACCGGACGAGTACCCATTCTTTCCTGATGCTCTAGAGGAACCCATTCTTCAGCCCCTCCAATATCCCAAAATCCTGCATCCGAACGATGTACATCTAAACAAGCGTATAAAAGAGGAATATATCCAGTGTTTTCTACCCAAGGCATGCAGGCAGTTCGGCAGGGAAGACAGAGGGGAGGCGCAAGAGAATTATGGCTCAGCTGCTACTTGTGATGTTGCCTGCTTGCAGGCTCTGTCCCGGCGGATACACTTCGGGAAATTCGTGGCGGAGTCAAAGTTCCAGAAGGAAACGGAAAGGTTCGTGCAGTTGATACGGGCAGGAGACAGAGCAGGCATCGACGAAGCTATCACGGACGCCAAAGTAGAGAAGGAGGTGCTGGAGAGAGTCAGATTGAAAGCGAAGACTTACGGAATGGATCCAAGCATTTGCATGGAAGGTCATGAGAAAATCAACGTGGACGCGGTTGTTGCAATTTACAAGGTCTGTCAATGTCCTCAAAGCCCAATGGACCATGCTTACCGAGATCAGGATACTGTGATTCCGTTAACCAAGGTGGTGGAAGTGGAGTACCTGATGCAGCGACTGCAAAATACCCAATGGCAACCTTTGTGACATTCAATGACATTGATGCATCAATATCGTCGATGAAAAGCAATCGTTAATCAGCTTGATGGGTTAAGATATTCTGAGATTGCCTTGACTGCCCCTTCAAAAGCCTTCTCTTCCATTAGTATCATGGATCCTTGTGGTCTAATACCAAGCTCCTGAAATGTGCGTTTCGAGTCAGAATGGCCCTCGTGCTCCTGTTTTGTATACGGAAAATGACCATGACAGATCGAATGCCTCTCCAATACTTCATCCTCCGGGTGAAAGTAGAAAGTCTCCGTATCCCGCTTTGCGCCTGTGTCCTTGCGTTTCTTTTTGTTTGGCCTGTTGTTCTCCTCATCTAGAGTTGAAGCGACCTCAGCGTAGGTCTTGGAGATAATGAGATAGTGCGAGAATGTATAAGGTTCCTTTTCCTCCAGAGCCCAAGCAATCTCTTCGAGAAGCATGGTGTACATAGGTGGGACAACCTCAGCTGGAATGTTGATGAGGCGCTCTGTCAATATCAGACCAATTTGTGATGTGCTTGACCGGGCGAGAAGGTCGGAGAGCTGCGATAGACTCGGATTCTGAGCAGCCTTCTCGCGAAGATAGGTGGTAAGATCCTTGATGATCTGCTTGTCCTGGAGAGCTACTTAGCTATAAAGACCTCTGCTACGGTCAGGTAGACATACTCGGTGTTCGTGTAAATTTAATACGGTCAGGAATGCGTATGGATCGGTCTCATTGCCATCCACCTTGACTGTCGAGCCTAACAGCGGCTGCTCGAGTATCAGATCCGTCAAGGCGCTCAAATCGAAAAGCTGATTGTCGGCATCAAATAATTGGCGGAGGAGAGTTTTGAGACCATGGAAATCGACGTCCGGTTGCGGATCAAACCATTCGAACTCGACATCGAGCATATTCGTATCCTATACGCCCAGGTTAGGACATTATGAGTTAAGGCCGAGAACGGAACACCGTCTTGGTCGTACCTCATCGCTATCACTGTCACTAGAGTCCTCATCTCTGGCTCGCTGATTCTGTACGGGTTGCTCCTCCGTTAATTCCTTGCGTTTCGCCATAATGCCCTCGATGCCTTGAAACTGAACTAGCTCTGCACTGCGGAAGCCATCGATTCAGGTACGCTTCTTCTTCGCTAAACCTTATATCCAGCCCTATGTTATCGATAACGGCCGATCAGTGCGAAGGCGGGCAACAAAATTGGTCCGCACCCCACGACCTTCCTGTGGAATTGAACTCAGCCCCTAAGTCGAGTCACACATCCATATCTACCGAGTAAGAGTGCGGAAGAATTTGGTTATTCGTCTTCGTACACTACCGTACCCTCAAAATCCGACGACACGTGCAAGTACTGGCCAACACCATCCGTACTGCCTCTACTTGGTCCATCATTTCATACCTGAAAAGTCCTCCATTTGTTCGTTTTTGAGAAATCGTCAATGGCAACGAATATAGAAACGGCCAATGAGCCACATAAAACTTTTGACACCATCTTGGTGCTTGATTTCGGGTCAGTTTACAGTGGCTGTTGTATGAAGTTACCTCAATCCTGACTGCCACAGGTCTCAGTATTCGCACTTAATAACTAGACGGTTACGTGAGCTCAATGTATATTCAGAGATGCTTCCATGCACCCAGAAGATCTTCGAACTATCATGGAAACCGAAAGGAGTGATATTGTCTGGGGGTCCGTATTCTGTTTACTCGGAAGATGCGCCACATGTTGATCCAGCAGTCTTCGAGTTGGGAGTGCCGTTATTGGGTATCTGTTATGGTCTACAGGAGATTGCATGGCATCATGGCAAAAACGTTTTGGCCGGCGAGAAGAGAGAATACGGTCACGCAACTTTGAGGGTGGAGAGGCATCCTGATCTGGCGACACACGTCGATAGACTATTCTATGGACTTGGCGATGATCTGGTGGTTTGGATGTCCCACGGTGACAAGCTGTCCCATCTGCCTTCCTCTTTTCACACCATTGCAACTACTTCCAATGCCCCCTTCGCCGGTATCGCACACGAGTCGAAGCCGTACTTTGGAATTCAGTTTCATCCGGAGGTAACACATACGCGACAAGGGACGAAGCTACTCGAGAACTTTGCTGTCGGGGTGTGTAAAGCCAGTCAGCATTGGACGATGGAAAAATTTGTCGATAAGGAGATTGCAAGGATTCAGGCGCTCGTCGGAGACCAGGGTCAGGTCATCGGTGCTGTCAGCGGAGGGGTCGATTCTACAGTAGCAGCGAAGCTGATGAAAGAGGCTATCGGCGATCGATTTCACGCGGTGCTCGTCGACAATGGAGTGCTCCGTATAGACGAGGCAAAGACTGTCCATGAGACTTTGACGAAGCATCTTGGAATCAATCTGACCGTCATCGATGCAAGTGAGAGGTTCCTGGGCCGCTTAAAGGGCGTATCCGACCCTGAGACGAAGCGCAAGATCATTGGTAATACTTTCATAGAGGTATTCCAAGAGACGGCAAAGAATATTGCCAAAGAAGCAGCTGGGTCACCGAAAGCCGGTGAAATCGAGTGGCTGTTACAAGGAACTCTATATCCGGACGTCATCGAGAGCATCTCGTTCAAGGGACCTAGTGCGACGATCAAGACGCATCACAACGTCGGAGGACTGCTGAAAGGAATGCACCTGAAACTCATCGAACCTCTCCGGGAGCTGTTCAAGGACGAAGTTCGAGCCCTAGGCACAAATCTTGGCCTTTCAGAAGAGCTGGTATGGAGGCACCCTTTTCCTGGTCCTGGTATCGCCATACGTATATTAGGGGAAGTCACGCCTGAACAGGTGCGCATAGCTAGAGAGGCAGACTCGATCTTTATTGAGGAGATCAGAGCTGCTGGCTTGTACCGTCAAATCAGCCAAGCGTTCGCGGCATTGCTGCCGGTCAAGGCAGTGGGTGTGATGGGAGATAAAAGGGTTCACGAGCAGGTCATTGCGCTGCGAGCGGTTGAAACGACGGATTTCATGACTGCCGACTGGTTCCCCTTTGACGGGGAGTTCCTTAAGAGAGTTAGTCGGAGGATCGTGAACGAGGTTAACGGCGTCTGCCGTGTGGTATATGATGGTGAGATTCCTACTCTGAGACTTTGTATGTTGTGACACTGATTAATGGCCCCACGTAGTCACCAGTAAGCCCCCGGGTACTATCGAGATGGAGTAGTCTATATGCTCGAAAAGCCGCAGGACATCTAGATTTTCATGCCAATTTAGAGGGAGATACCCAGTTTTAGAGTCAGGATTTTCCATTGCAAATGGCCGGTTACAGCTGAAACTGCGTGGAAATGGCTCAAAACGTTCAAACACGAGGGAGGTACAAACGTAGGTAGATGACATCATTTGACAGCCCTGGCCCCACTAATGACCGTGTAACTCAAATCGAGAACCTTTTCATAAACATCTTCCACAGGCCATTCTGATTCCCAGACATACATCGAACATCCCATTGAAAACCAACACTCTAATCATTAACATGAGCGGAAACTCAAGCGTAGGCCAAGCGTCGGTTTATGAAGCTGGAGACCAACGGAATTCGAAAGACTCCGAGAACAACGATGCCGAGCGATTCCATCAGGGCAAGGCCCACAGCCACAAGGCGAATGACTCGAGTACGAAACCCGCATTTTCCATGATGTCAGTAATGCTCAGCTGACTTGTCCGTCCGTGATATAGAGGACCAGAGATCAATTGCCAACAAGCTAGAACGGGAAGGGAAGGTCAGATGATTTCAACTCACGACATTGATGGAACTCAGAAGTTGATGTACCCATAGCGCCAGAATGAGCCAGATAAGAAAGATGAGGAGACAGAGCTGCTGAAAAAGGACCCAACCCTCCCGGTACGCATTCCCCAGACCCGCTAATGATACCGGTCCTGGCTTCAGGAAGTCACACATTATATACCAAAGAGCAAATGCTGATCTCGGGATCTCTGCAGGCCCGGAGCCACGGCAACGAACCTAGCAAAGGGGCCAAGATCGACGCTGAGATACAGGCGGAAGAGGAAGAGGAGCTGCGACGGAAGGGGAAAAGCGTGAACCCCAAATGAAGATGGCTCTGGTGTTCATAAAATTCGAGTCACGATAAATTTCTTCATATTTAGCTGAGCGCTAGATATCTGAAATAGACAACTTTGCAGTACACAACCTGTCCCGTTATCGCTCGAATCATGCTGTGAACGCGTGCCGCTGCGATCGTCAGAACACAACAGCCCTCCCAATCATAAACCCCAATTTAGTTATATGTCTAGCTGTGAAGCATATTGTAGGACTTGTTGAGCGCATCATTTGTCCTTGGATGTAAATCTGCTTGAAGGTTATACTCGGAGCCAGCTTTGTGCACAGGTGGCCCGGTTAGGCCACCGAAGGTATCAGCGATAGCATCAGGCTCTGGTGACAGCGCAACGTCAATGTCTTAGATCGCTAGCCAACGAACTTCCACAGCCGCAAATATGAAGACGTCGGGTAGCAGGCTGTAGGCGGTAAATCTCCGCTTCGGCTCGCGCACAATGCACAGACCTCAGAATCATATCAAGCCATCTTGTTGGTAACAGCTGGAAGAGCATCACCGTCTTCAGCATGGGCCAAGGCTTCTCCGTGACGACTCTGTCGGCAGGCTCTGCGGGCATCGATGTCCCAGAACTCTCGGATCTTACGTACGAGAAGTCTCTGGGAACGGCAAGATTTATGAAGAGCATCAGAGCACGGCAACAGAATGGCTTAGTTTGCGTCAAAGTGGTTATGAAACCCCATTCGGACCTGAAGCTCGCCAAGTATGTGAGAGCCATATTGCGTAGGCAGTGCCTCCATAGCTCAAGACTGAGGTTTGAATTACTGACGCTCTACTTAGGCGAGAGAAGCATCCTCGCAGATGTTCCTAATGCCCTTGCCTACCAGCGCGTCATAGAGACTGGCACCAACGGGTACCTGGTCCGGCAATATCTCTACAGCTCGCTCTACGATCGAATGAGGTAGCGCCCTAACCCTACCTCATATGAAGGTGAGGCTGATGCTGACGATGGTAGCACTCGGCCGTTTGTTGAACACATCGAGAAGAAATGGCTTTCATTTCAGCTACTCTGCGCACTCCGCGATTGTCATTCAAGAGACGTCTATCACGGCGACATAAAAACAGAGAATATCCTTGTCACCTCTTGGAATTGGCTCTACCTGGGCGACTTCTCCTCTTCCTTCAAACCTACATACCTCCCCGAGGATAACCCAGCCGATTTCTCATTCTTCTTTGATACGTCGGGTCGGAGGACGTGCTATCTTGCTCCAGAACGATTCCTTTCCATCGGTGAGCAAGCTGACGGAAGAGGAGTAACCTGGGCTATGGACGTGTTCAGCGCCGGCTGCGCGATCGCTGAACTATTCTTAGAGGCGCCCATATTCTCTCTAAGCCAGTTATACAAGTATCGAAAGGGGGAGTACGACCCGGATCATGCACATTTGAGTAAGATCGAGGATAAAGACATCCGGGAATTGGTCTCACACATGATACAAGTAGATCCGGAGTCACGGTACACTGCAGAGGAATATCTCAATTTCTGGCGCCGGAAGGCTTTCCCAGAGTACTTCTACAGCTTTCTTCATCAATATATGGGCTTAATCACGGATCCACTGGCAGGGCGCGTGGCAAACATATCCCCGACATCGAATTTTGGGGAGGCCGATGACAGGATAGACCGAGTATTTTTTGATTTCGATAAGATTTCTTACTTTCTTGGCTACGAAAGCGGGAGAGCTACAGAAGATCGAAGAGGCTTCTCTCATACTCTTGCGAACAGTCTGCTGCCGGTGAACCTTGCCATTCCAAACAATCATCACCAATCGTCGGTGATGGTTAATCGTCCAGTTGATGATGGCACCTTGATTTTTCTCACCCTCATCGTGTCTTCCCTGCGGAATACTGCACGAGCCACAGCCAAAATTCGAGCTTGTGACATTCTTCTTGCATTTGCGGAGCGGACGACAGATGAAGCAAAGCTGGACCGTATTCTGCCATACGCAATGACCTTACTCAATGATCCTGCGGATATTGTGAAGGTAGCTGCTCTCCGGACTTTGACACAACTTGTGAGTTCCAACTCTCCCCAACATTGGGGGCTGTAGCTGACCGTGCAGATGGCTCTGGTCGACGTCGTGTCACCGGTGAACGCCTACGTCTTCCCTGAGTATATACTCCCAAGACTGCAACAGTCCTTAATGAATTCCGGCTCGAAGCCGAAAGCGATTGTACGAGCAACGTATGCTGCTTGCTTAGCGTCGCTCGCACAGACTTCATTGCGGTTCCTGGACATGGTTCAGGCATTGAGGGCAGACGGATCATTACCGACAGAGGATCCAGAAGCAGATAATGGTGTTACAACGGATTCCGTATATCAGAACTTATATGATGTTGCACGGCTCGATCTCGTGGACTTCTTTGAGGCGCATACCAAAGCGCTTCTGACAGACAGCGACTCTTCTGTCCGGCGGGCGTTCCTTGGTTCTGTGTCTAGCTTGTGCGTGTTCTTTGGTAGTGCAAAAGCCAACGATGTAGTCCTAAGTCATCTCAATACTTATTTGAATGACAAGGACTGGTTGCTCAAATGTGCCTTCTTCGAGACAATCGTGGGCGTGGCAACGTTCGTCGGCGCGACAAGTTTGGAAGAATTCATCCTCCCGCTTATGGTCCAGGCTCTGACGGATCCTGAAGAGTTTGTCGTGGAGAGAGTACTGACCTCTTTCGCCAACATGGCCGAGCTTGGACTGTTTCAACGGGCGAAGACTTGGGAGCTCGTAGATGTGGTCGGACGTTTCACCATGCATCCGAACATCTGGATCCGCGAAGCATCGGCCCACTTTGTATCCTCCGCAACCAACTTTCTGTCCTTTGCGGACAATCACTGCATCGTTACGCCTCTCATTCGTCCATATCTTAAAACCTCTCAGACTGATTACGATGAAGTGAGAATACTGGACGCTCTGAAGAAGCCCTTGCCAAGAGCCGTCTTAGATATGGCTGTAGCTTGGGCCACGACGACTGAGAAAGGTATCTTCTGGAAACCTGCGCAACAGCAGCGTACGTTTTCATTTGGCTCTGGACAAGACACGATCCCGACCATTTCATCTCTAGAGCTTGGTCCCAATGCTCTCAGCAGAGTTCCTAGGAAGGAAGAAGATGAACAGTGGCTTAGTCGACTACGAAATCTAGGGATGGGGACTGACGACGAATGGAAATTGCTTGCTTTGAGAGAGTATATTTGGCGAATGGCTCCCAAGAAATCAAGGGAGCAATCAGCCCGCGAAGTATCGCAACTTAACAATGTCATTGTTCTTAAAGACCTCAATGTAACGCCAAAGACGATATTTTTCGATGAAAAGCAGGCTCTTGATACTCGATCAAATTCTTCACAAGAGGTTGGCCATGGAGAGGGGATTAGGAAACGTCCACATACTATTGCAGACGCGTTATTGGATGCGTCGACCACAATCGACGATACTCTGGCTCGTCATAGGACGTCTAATATGAACAGCCGAAGAGAGACAGGAAGTGATCGTCCTTCGCCTACATCTTTGCCAATAATGGCCTCAGGTTTTAGTCGCGCCTCGCCTCAGCTCACATCGCCCATGTCTGTGCCTCCAAGTACGCGCAATCAATCACAGATTTGGTCCGAACCAAGCTCCGATACTGAAGCACGGCGCAAATTGCTCAAAGTGCCCAGCCCTAAAACCAACGGTGGCGTCTATAGAGAGGGCTCCCCTACGTCTATCGAATCAAACAGGGAAGGAAGGTCAGAAGATGGGGACCGTGCAGTAAGGAAAAGGTCTAGCGCCATGAATCTTCTAACTAGAAGAGATACCTTCAAATCTGTAGCAGAAACCAGTACGACATCCACAACAGCGTTCGGGAAGGTTGATGGGCCTTTCCCTCGTCAGAGCTTGGCAACGTCCCCACTAACATTAACCTCCAAGGAAGATATAGCGAAGGACGTACCTCAGCCGCCACTACAACCATCCCATACTTATGATGGCAATGACCCACATGTGCTCCAGCTCCTCGACTCCCTCTATACGGACAATTATCCCACTGATCTAATCGACTTTGGACCCTTGATACCTCCGGTCAGTCGGCGAATTCCAATTCGGAAAAGCAATGGACAGGATTTAGACAAGCCCTGGCGGCCCGAAGGAACTTTGGTCGCAACTTTTGGAGAGCACACTAGCGCGATCAATCGTGTCGTCATATCTCCTGATCATAGATTCTTCTTGACCGCTTCGGACGATAGCACGGTCAAAGTCTGGGATGGGGCACGACTTGAGAAGAACTTAGCGCACCGGTCCCGACAAACACATAGCCACTCGACTGGAGCGAAGGTCAAGTGCTTAACCTTCGTCGAAAACACTCACACTTTCTTGAGTGCTGCGACTGACGGCAGCGTGCATGCTGTGAAGGTAGACGTAGCGTCTACCGGTGGGATTACGAAATATGGAAAGCTTCGACTGCTACGGAACTTTCAACTCCCGGATGGCGAGTATGCCATCTGGTGTGAGCACTTCCGAGCCGACAATCATTCCATCCTGCTCATGGCTACGAACGCATCGCGTATTCATGCGCTTGATCTAAGGTCTATGTCCATTATCTACACCCTCGAGAATCCAATCCACCACGGGACACCCACCTGCTTCTGCCTAGATAAAAAGCATACATGGCTGCTGGTTGGCACTTCACATGGCGTGCTTGATCTCTGGGATCTCCGCTTCCGGCTTCGGCTCAAGGCATGGGGACTCTCTGGAGCCACACCTATACATCGGCTCCACATCCACCCTCTCAAAGGACGTGGCAGATGGGTTTGCGTGGCCGGTGGCACCGGGCAGAACGAGATCACCGTATGGGATATTGCCAGTGCCAACGTGCAGTGCCGCGAAGTTTACCGTGCTGGCGGCAACAAAGATGGCTTTAAAAGCTACGAACCTTGGCAAGTCGACGAAGAAAAGCCGGAAGGCATGCTCGGGCGTTTCGCAACCGCGCTGGAGCCCACGGGCACAGGCAGCGTCGACAGAGGCATGCGAGCGCTCGCTGTGGGTCTAGATGCTCCCGAAGACGGACGCGAAACCAATTACGGCTTCTTCGTCACGGGCGGCTCGGACCAGAAGGTCAGGTTTTGGGATATCACCCGCGTGGACGCATCCAAGGTCATCAGCGGTTTGGACGCGGAAGAGGGCAAGCCTTCGTTCACGGCTTCGCAGATCCCGCCGTCCATAACGCTGAACACCGAACGGCTCCCTCAACCCGGACCGACCGCTCCCAATGCGGGGCCCGGGAATAGGACGCTGTCGAATACTTCGGTCAAGAGACGGAGCGGGAGACCGCCGAGGTCGACTGTCATCTCGATGCAGCAGCAACAGCTGCTCAGGAATCACTTGGACTTGATACTCGATGTGGCGCTGCTGGAAGTGCCGTACGGGATGACGATTTCGGTGGATCGGTCGGGTGTTATTTACGTCTTTAAATGATGCATCACAAAGGGTGTTGGTCCTGGCGTAGGAGGTTGAGGTCCGGTGAGTTGGGGGCACGGAAGGAGTACTGGACCGCGAACTAACCTTCATGGCTGGCATTGTCTATTCCGATTGTTTCCCAAACTATTGAGGATGTAGACACTTCCGATCATGAATTGAAATATCCCTCTTCCGGTCTCACTATTCCGTATCCGCTCTTCGCTTTCGCTACACCCAGCACCGCCCCTGCTCTCACCTCCAACCATCATTGAAGGCTTATGTATAAGGTAATAAGTGAGAAGCCGATCTTTGGATTACGAGGCACTGCTGCTTCACTGTGTCGAGGGAGCAACTTCTTGTTTCAATGGTTTTCAGGTTAATATACTATTCAATCCTACATACCCAGTGGTGCCTGTCGAAATACTTCGTAGATGATGACTTTGTTGGTGAGTTGAGTTATAATACAACTTGCCGAAGTTAGGCTGGACAAGGCCGACCTGTGGCTGTGGGTACGCTGTGGCTGTGGCTGTGGGTACGCTGTGGCTGTGGCTGTGGCCGAACTTTCAACGACAGTATCCTTGAGTCTCGTGCAAGTCAACTCTATCAAGGAAATGATTGTTGCTTTATCTTCCTTCCTCACATGTCGATGTATGGTCAAACCCCGCGGCGCTATTCTCACGGGCCATACTCACCGCAGGGTTCGGTGTGTTGTGCATATCTGGTGAGCCTTTCGCGCTGAGTTCAATCGCACATGTCTGTCTCGTCAACGTACCGTCTTCACTGATGAGACATTTATGGATGTACCTGAGACGCACATGAAGATTCCAAACTGGCCCTTTCCACGTATCTGTCGCTGACCTCGATAGGAGACCCGGATCTCTGTGTTGCGTCAATTAGAGATCTCAGTTCAGACTGCAGGAGCGTCTTCATGAGTCATGACGCCCTCTCGTCCTGCTCTACACACCCCAGGAACTCTCCCACGAGCTGGCGGCCGTGATAGTTGGAATATGGGGCATTCAAAATCCCACATATATCACCCTCCATAGTCGTGGATACTAGATATAAGAATCTTTTACCGTTCCGTAACTTCTTTCAGCAACATCTTCGTGGAATCGCTTACTGAGCGCTACTCAACAGTTGTGTTGTTGAGTATACTCCTCATTCTATACGGGAGAGAGAGGTGATGCCTCGGTGAACGTGGCGGAGAGATGTTGATGCACAAGGCAGCCAATAAGAGATGAATGCTACTGTGGCTATGGGGCGAGGCTGAAGATTGCCTTGTGCGACGTACCCAACGATATACTAAAGGCCACTGAAGCCCCGCCCGATGTGATTTTCCCTTTCTTAGAGTCCATCCTAACGGTCATGGCTGAAGTGGTCGGTATCACCGCGGCCGCGGTGCAGTTTTTGGACGTTGCTGCGCGTCTGACAATGACCCTCTCACGCGTCTACGGAGAGTTTCAACACATGCCACGCAAAGTCAAAGCGATCGCTGAAGAGCTCACAGAATTCACCCGGCTTATTCACTTTCTGAACTCAGACATCCAGGCGCCCAACACTGGTGCTGCATCAACGTTAAATGGAGCTTTATCACCTTCAAGTATCGCTCTTGCCACTGGTCTTCTTGGCCGATGCATCATCGAAGCTCAACATATGGAAGATCTTCTTCGACCGCTTGTGCCTAAGACGAGTGATACTGCTATAAAAAGGGGTTGGCGAACGGTAGTTGGTCCCAGAAAGGAGAATGAAATCTTGGACACATGGATGCGGCTTCAAGGGCACAAGATTAACTTGAGCTTGTGGTATCACCGTGAGACTCTAATCTTGCTCAGAGACAAAGGGTGTGATCAATTCTATGGATAGCCTTTCATTTAGCTAACACAGATCTTAGCTGAAGATGGTATAAGACAGGTGGATCAGAAGGTAACACCTTTGGAAAGCCAGCTTCAAACGATGCAGCACAGAGCCGAGTCCTCAAGCGATATAGTCCGAAATGTAGTCAATAATACATCGCTGGGTGTTGAACGGGTGGAAGGGGCAACTCCAACTCATTAGAAATCACGCCGAGTCTTCGAGGAGTTCAACAGAAAGCGGATTTCATAGAACAGAACAGCGACTAGAACAGCTTGACGTAAGATCTGCCGCTATGGCGGATGAACTTACCGCCGCTTCAGAGATAGTCAAAGCTACACACGGTCGGGTGGAAACCCTAAGGCACGAAGTCAGCTCCGTCTAAAACCAATTGAAACGCCAATAAAGCTGATCTCCCCACCAACAACAGACCCAGTCGGTTCGGGCAGGTCTGAACAGCATTCCGGGTGGTGTCACGTGTCACGTGTCACCATATCCCAGGAAGGCTGCGACCGTATAGTCAGTTTCCACTGTAAGCTGGGGCATTCCAGATATACTGAGTAAGACAACAGGTCAATCAAATATGCCAGCGCATCACCACTAAACCTGGGCTTGCGGCCGAGCTTGCGGCCAGCATGCTTGCAGATGAGGTTCCCAGATACACGAAGTCCGCTAAGGGCTATAACCCAGCCCGGAAACCTTCAGCCCAGCTTTCGGTTACATGCAACCGTTCCGTCCGCCGCTCTCGATGGCAGCTGTGTTGGCCAGGGTCCGTCATCCAGTACGATAAGCACCAACAACATGAAGACAGTTGTCCTTGGTTCTGGCTTTGTCCTGCGAGATGGACTCTAGGCATTCAATTTTTATTACCAGGGCTATTAGCCAGGAGCCTTCGTGCAACAATATCAGCTACTTATGGTGCCGGTGGCACAGCGTTATCTCCAACTTTCATCAGTGTGAAGATAGTAGAACGGAGAACATCGCCTGCTTTTCGGAGTATTGACAGTGCACGAGGAGAACTCCATAGAACTTTGCAATATACAAATATCTGCGAGGACGTCTTAGACATCTTAAGGCCCATCCCGAAGTCGTATATTATCCCAAGGCAACAAAGGCTTCTCGCGGTGTCGGCTATCTTAGAGAGAGTGCAACGCGAACTTGAATCATCTTTCTGTGCGGGGCAAGCATCGCCTTCTGATCAAGATACGAGAGGATTCACACTACTACATGTATGTGGAGTTCAACCAAACACAAATTTTGGTCTGACCAGCGAACTAGGATTTTATTTTCCTCTTTCTCATGGTGTTTGAACTACGCCATTCCTTGTCAAATCAGATATCTGGCATAATCCGTATGCTAATTGAAGGTGGAGTTGACGTGAATGCTCGTTTTCAATGGTTGTACAGAATCGAGCCTCATCAGAAAACCCGAGCTGATTGTACTTATAGGCGTGGTTTTCGAAGGATTAGAATGTTCAACGCATTGGAGTTGGTATTCCAGCTTTTTTGGTGGGGATCGATCCAAACTAACGCACCGAGCGAGTCTATATGGATTGATAATGTCCTCGTGCAATATGGAGGAGAAATAGCCGAGGAGATCAACATTTCCTCTAGTTACAACTATCTCCAAAGGACCGATCCATGGGCGTCAATTATCTTGATCAAGAATTCTGGTATAGCTTTAGGTCAGTAATTAATTCCTTTCGCCGGTGTCCGAGAACTTTCATAAGGTTCTTAAAGGAGGGTACTTAGATTGTGTCTATTCTCGGCTCTCCCTTGCCGTCACTGAACGCTCTGAAACAGAGCTTCGCAAGCTCATTGAACGTGGTCACGATGTCGAAGGCGAGCCTGGAAGTGGATACTCCCCTTTGAGCCTCGCAATTGGCTGGACAGCTGGTATCCAAATACTGCTCGAGGCAGGGGCAGATCCTGTTCAGGCTACTCTAGATGCAATTGGACGTGGGCACGGGGCAAGCGTGGAAATGCTTCTGCCAAAGTGCCCAATGTTTCCTATTGAACCGCATTCCTCTCACCTACCTGAACGCTCGATTCTCTCATATGCTCTCTGGGTTCGTAGTTCACCAACGATCATTCGTCTCATAGCGAAGGAGATTGCCAAAGATCTTCAACAACTCAAAATTTTGGCCTTGCAAAACCTCTCACATGGCCAGTCTCATAGCTTGGGCTTATGTTGAAGGATAGGAATATATCATTGCTACAAGGAAAAGAGAATCAGGTCATGACAGCCCTCTCCGAAAGGGGCATTGAAATTCCAGCGAAACTCCTGCCATGTCCATTACCAGCGTCTACCATGACAAGAGGATGAGTGTGTACGCTGCCGATGAGCTTTGGGCTTGCGGACTTTGCGCTATTGACCTTCCGAATACTTTGGGATGTACTCCGTTACTCATTGCTTGTGGTACACCAAATGAGATGATATCCTGGTATATCGATAAGGGCGCAAGAGTCCTGGATTCCCCTCGGCTTGGAATAAGAAGTTACCTCCATGTGGCCGCTACCGCACTCCAATTCAGAAATTCGATAATCGACCGTAAGTAGGATCTTGCGAAGTTAAATCAATTGTGCAGTCCAACCTTGACAGACTCCTGCGTTTGTTATTGTTCATCAGATGGATGTCTCCCGGTGAATTTTCTTCTGAAGAAGGGGTGGGGCTTCATAGTTTGGAACTGGGAGACAAAGTCCCGAATACTGTATGAGTGGTTGGATTCTGGCAATATCAACTCCAGTGAGCAAGAAAATTGGTGTTTAGAGGCCTGTCGGTTGGAGGTCTTCGAGCGGCTCGGCATGGCTCATACATGCTGCGAGCTCGAGTACCGGGCCAACAACTTCTGTGCCTTTGCCACGGTACAAATGCCGGAAGACGAACAATTTGAACTTCAAGATGAGGACCGCTGTGCGGGCTTGGTGCAAGCATTGCAAGCCTATGTGCGACTTTACGAGGCCCTTCGAATGGAATATTCGGAGCCTACCGCGGTCTTCTGGAAAGCTTGGTGGGGCACTTTGACAGACCTGCTTCCACAGAGGGACGATAGTCCTGACTCCGCCGCAGGCAAGGGCCAGGGTCTGCCAAGGGGCGAGGATATCGACGCCCAGACTGAATCGAATGATCAAGTTCCAGACGATGTCAGCAGTGACTGTGGGCCAAATGAGAAAGAGATCCGTTCAAGGATGGAAGTCTTGCTTGCGAGCAGAGGCCTTGCGCTGATGGGAGACGTCTTTAGTGAGGACTTTAGTGAGGACAAGACACGACATACGAAGATGTCCTTTCCTAGGTCACAGGTCTGGCCACGCTAGTAGGAATTGATAGAGGGGGACCATACCCTCGACTCTGGTCTCAGACGTCACCTCATTGCTCTCCGCATCAGCCCTGCCTGCTGCCTCTCTGGTGCTCCTGTGTAATGCCTTCGGTCGCCTGCGTCGCTGCCGCTGGAAGAAAACGTGTTTCGCAGCCGGTGGTGTACGTTGCTACAGTGGATAGTCAGAGGCTCAACGACAGAACCTTGACTATTTGAAATTTTGACCTTTATCTTATCGTACACGTTCACGGAGGCTTCTTTCACCACACAACAACGTAGTACTATTGTAGTCATGGGTACGCGGTTTCATCCACATGCTCATATAGTGAAAATACTTGAGACCTCAATTTGACAACGGTGAGACTTACGATCTGCTTGTATACCTTGAACTATCACACTCAATTGCCTGTGGGTACTTATGGTGAACACCAAGTGGCTTAGTGACAAACCTTAACTGATTAAAATCTTGATTCGCAATGTTTATGGTATTGATGTGTAACATTGATAAAAGGTCACCTATTGATGTTTTAGGGCTTTGACAATGACAGTCCAGACACTAGTGACGGTCTGGGATGGCTGCGGTTTAGGCGCTTGTCGTCCGGCATAGAAAGCACTTAAGTTAAGGTAGTGTGCCAGCCGGCAACCATCTCAGGAAGGCTTGTGTTCCACTCCAACCTGGTCATATCATCCCCAATGCTCGCTGGATGCCAATACCTTGATCGAAGACGGTAGTTTCTCCCGGGCTGCAACTTCTCACCATCTCCTCACACCGCGCATAGCCAGCAACGATGAGGCTAACGGCCGAGCTGATCCAAAACTCCCTCTCCTACCTCAACCCGCTCAAAGAACGCGAGCTCGATCTCCGAGGTGCGTACCATTGCTGAAAAGAACAGATACTACACTTTTTGGGTTGAGCTCCATTGATATCATAACGCTCGGACCGCAGGACACAAGATCCCCGCCATCGAGAACCTGGGCGTTGCCAAGGTACTTTCCCCGAACCCGTCCCACCCCCCGTTCCTTCCCCAGCAGCCCAGATCGGGCCGTGGTCGCAACAGTAACGAACAAGCCGCAATCGCTGACATTGCCGCCCCGTGTGCTACGCGGAACAGGACCAAGATGCCATCGACTTCACCGACAACGACATCACGCAACTCTCCAACTTCCCGCTCTCGCCGCGCCTGCGCACCCTCCTGCTCGCCCGCAACCGCGTCACGAGCATCCAGCCCGCGCTGGCCAAGTCGATCCCTAACCTCACCACCCTGGTCCTGACGTCGAACAACTTCGCCGAGCTGGCGGATCTGGATCCGCTGAGCGCCTTCGCGAAGCTCACCCATCTCGTGCTGATGGAGAACCCGGTCACAAGACGAGAGGTAGGCGCTTCATCTTGTTTCGTGGGAGCACCCGAAGACCGACGGACGCGGGACGAAGTCGCTCGGGGTTTATGGCTGGGAACTGACGGGCTGACGGTCAGTGCGTCTAGCATTACCGGCACTGGCTCATATGGCGCTGTCCCACGGTCCGCTTCCTCGACTATCAGAAAGTCAAGGACATTGAGCGCACCAAGGCGACGGAGCTTTTTGGCTCTTTGAAGGAACCCTCTGCTCTCGCCTCTAAGGTCTGTCTCCTCCTCCTCCATTTCCTTGTCGATCATTGCCCATTTCGTCCTACGCTCGTCCACCCCATAAACACCCTCACACCCCCGCATTCACAACCTTGTACATCACCATCGTTAACGGAAACCTTAACCACAGATAACGGGCATCAAATCCCACACCTTCGACGTCCCCTCCTCGGCCGCAAACCTCAACGGCACCGCATCGTCCGTCGGCGCCGGTGGGAAAGCATATCGAGTCAAGTTGACGGAGAAGGAGAGGAAGAGGGTCGAGGAGATGATCAGGAGTGCGAAGAGTTTGCAGGAGATTACGAGGTTGGAGAGGGAGCTGAACGAGGGGAGGATACCGGGTGGAGCGGCGAACGGGTGAGCATAGGGATCATGGGCGAAGAAGGAGGGAGTGTAATATATTGGTTTGTGTGCAGGCGCTCTTGACAGGAAAAGCCTTGGCTTGGGCGCTTGGGGGTCGTTGGCCGCTTCGTTGATAGATAGAGCAGAGTTGGTCGCCGTTTAGTGGACTTTATACAACTCTAGTCCTCTTCATGGAGAGAAGGTCCTTTGCATTTACTGCCGATTTCGTGATCCACCACGCCCCCCCGTCTGGTCTATATCAAAATGATACTACCAAATTCCCGAAACGCCCAACCCTTCAACCGGACTCCCAATCTATCCCATCTCATCCACACACGTACCAAAGATACCCCGTTCTCGGAAACGAACCAATAAATCAAGACCCAAGAACCAACAAGCCGAATGGACCCCCGAACCGCGACCTCCCCCTCACTCCACCCTCTTCCGACTCCTCCCCCACGGCAAGCCGCCCCAACAAGCCCCCATCCCAACAAACAACCCCACACAAATCGGATGCAACACCCACGTGCCCCGGCCCTGAGCCACGATCCCCGTCACAAACGGCGCCACGGCCCCACCCGCGCTACCCATGGCGCTGATGACGCTGAGGGCACTAACCTGCGCGCCTGTGCCGCCGCGAGGCAGGTTCCGGGCAAAGACGGAGGTGGCGCAGGGATAAATGGGGCCGAGGAGGAGGCCGACGAGGGCGACGAGGAGGGCGTCGCCGAGGGTGTGGAGTTGGGGCACCAGCCAGATCAGGAGTTGGGAGGCGAGGGCGCCGAGGGTGAGGAGGGGGACGGAGAGTTTTTCGCCGAGGAGGTGACATGGGTGCGTTAGGAGGAAGCGGCTGAGGGTGATGCCGGCCCAGAAACCTGGAGTGGGGGGGTTAGTGTTTGTTTGTGGTGATTGGGGTGGTGTGGGTGGGGGAGAGGGGGGGGGAAGGGAGAAGTGAGGGTATAGATACCAGCAGTGACGTAACCAACGCGAGCTGGGTCTCCATCCCGGTAATTGATCAGGAAAGAAATGACCCAGCCGGAGATGGAGACTTCGGCGCCCTGGTACGCGAAGATGAACAAGGCGCCGAGGATGGTCGTCCTGTTCCGGACGGCCTGTTTGAACAGCTGCACTCTCGTCGGCTCACCCGCTTCAGCGGCCGCCCGACGCGATGCGGTGCGTTCAAGCGCCAAGAGGAGTTGAGCCGGGCCGTCTTGCTCGTAGGCCCGGAAGGCCCACCAGGCGAAGACGAGGTTCACGGCCGTGACGCACAGCGTCAGGAGGTAGAAGCGCGACCAGACGATGCCGTGCGTGGCCATGGCGGTGGCGATCAGCGGGCCGACGGTGCCGCCGATGCCGTAGCTGCCGTGGAAGGCGCCCAGCGTGGTCGTGCTGTTGACGAGGTTGGCGCAGAAGACGTTGTTGAGGGAGAGATTGACGGCCATGCCGAGGCCGGTGAGGAAGAAGCTGTACGGAACCCCATCAGTTCTAGTTCTAGATATGGAGCCGAGGATGGGCGAGGGGAAAAACCTACGCTACTACGACCACCGGAAAGGGTGGTGTGCACACAATCATGAGATAAGCGGCAATGATAACCGCTTCGGCCAACATCAGGGTCTTCGCGCGGCCGAGCCCCGCTTGAAGGGCATGTGTCATGAAGGCTGCACTGATGAAGCCCAGAGCAGTCGTGACGAAGATGAGCGAGACCATAGCGTATCCGATCTGGTAGTAGCGCTCCATGTATGGGATGAGAGCACCGGGTGCGGAGTCATTCAGGCCGTTTCCAAGGCACATCAGACACGCGCTGAGGAACCTCCACTTGTTGATGGACGGGTTGTTGAGACTTTGCACCGGAACGGTGGCATCATCACTCGGGCTCGGCGGCCTGCTCATCTCCAGCTCGTTAGGTGTAACGGGTATTTGCGCTCCGCTCGGTTTGAGAGGGGTGCCAGGACCATTGTATCGGCTGCCCCAGGTCATTTCATCCAGTTCAATGGCATCGGGACCGGAAGATTTGGCGTGATCATCTTTGTTAAGGATTGCTGGTGGTCCAGTAATGCGAGGGGCGCTGTCATGGTTGACGAAAGCACCGAATGAGTGAGAAGACATGTTTGGCTCATATAATAATGAAGCAATTGACGACGCTGGGTTCAATTACTGATCTGAAAGGTTGGTAAGAGATATGAACATATATCCAATGCTTAAGCTAGGAGGAAACTTGAGAGTCCCTGTCATGATACATATTATGACTGGTTGAAAGGAAAATGCCGCATGTGCTGGGTGACATGCAGCTTTGATTCGAAATACTACTATGACTCTTCAAAGTAAGGTCTCTAACACATGGAATTATTGGGCTCTCATTCTCATGATAGATGAGTGCTGCTCGTTTCGGTGGGATGTGATTTGATTTGGATGGGGATAACTACCGCCTTCGCTTTCTCGCGAGAGATATCCCCGAGAAGGAATTACTTCCACGCACGTGTCACACTAAACTTTAGATTCGAACCACAGTAGTAGGGTTACATTCCATCTCGACGCACCTTCTAAGTGGTAACCATACCTACATCGATAACTGCACACAAACTCTCCAGATGGCTCGTCCCAAGCGGAACGTCCACGCGACAGCAGAAGAAACAAGGACTCCTCCCGCCTTGTTATCTGAGGGGCAATCAATTGCGCGGGTCGTCAAGGGTGAAGGCAAGAATCTTCACTTGGTCGACTTGCCGACTGGGAAATCAATCCTGGTAGAGATGCCATCACGATTCCGGTCCACTATATGGTTGGTGCGAGGTGGATATGTCCTGGTGGACACGAAGGCTTTCGACGACAGGGACAATAAGCTGGGGGGCGAGATCATCAACGTTGTCAGGGATGTGAAGCAGTGGAGGAAGGAAACATACTGGTCGGTGTTGTCGCCCATTCCTTGAGTCCTGGAATTGCGCAGTTGACTCATGCGTGGAGGATTAGGCCTAAAGAGTTCACGAAAAAGTCATCCTGCCTAGACGACGATGATGAAGAGGAGTCTGTGGTTGGAAAGATGCCGCCGAGCAGCGAATCTGAGGATGAGGTGTAGGGTGGCTTTGAACCGGTCAACTACGGATCCATTATTCCACGTGGAGATGATCCCTTCGCTCCGGACTGCGGGCGCTCTTAAGGCTGTCAGAGTCCATCCTGGTCCCCCACCACACACCTATGACCTGCACGGCTAGACACGCAACAACGACCATCGAACTCATATTCGTGCTCGGATAGACATTCCAGGCCCACTCCTGCGCTACCCACACTGTGTACAATAGTACAGGGTGCAGTCCAGCTTTCCACAGAAGGAATGGTGTTGCCCAGGCGATGTACGCGAAGAACTGATAGTGCAAACTCCGCGCACAGAGCATACCAACGGCGATGGCAGAGAATATTGTTGTGGGTATGAAGCTGGGTGAAAGATGGAGCCCGCTCCGTTGCCAAGTCGAAGTCGGAGGAGGCTGCAAAACACTACGGACGAAAAGTGGTAGCGGGAGGCCCGTCGGCTTGATCCAACGGGTGGCGAGGAAAAGTACAAGTAGCGTCAAATGTATGAATAGCAGGCCTGTAGAGAAGTTGCGTGATAGAAAGACTTCCTCGCCCACGAATCGCCAATTGACCGTCCACGTGTACAGGAACTGTCTACTGAACTCGAACGAGCGTGACAGATATCCCCGTGCGTTCGTCGGTAGAAAGGGCAGCGCAAGAACAACCTGACAACCTCTGGTCAGCCTCCCCAAAGACTGAAATTACATACGAGTACGTACCTGCAACTGCAGCATAAGCATAGCCTGCTTGATAGCCCTCCGCAACCCCAGCGCCTGTAGAAGCACGATCCCAACCGCCGGCAGCGCCAGCAAAAGACTCATCTTGACTCCCACACCCAATGCATACACCATGGACCCGACGGTCCACATCCGCCGCTGGTAAGCGTAGATCACCACGAAAAGCGCCCCGACCGCGAAACAGTCGTTGAATAAGCGCAGGAGGAAGATACTGTGCAGCCTCTTCGACAGGACCAGCAGAGGGAAGATATACGGCGGCGCCTGCAACCCGCACCCGCCGTTAGCCACAGTCTTCCAAAAATTTCCTCCGGTGCCCCATGATTGTGTGTCCCTCGTGCTCTCCGTGCTTTGCTTTGCTCCCTCCATCCCTCCCTCCACTCGGGGCGATCCTAGTGACGAAAGACACACACACCTTCGCCATCCTATAACAGCCCATCACAACCGCCAAAACCCCAACATACAACCCCGCAAACAGCGCTTGCGCGACCGCAATGTTCCTCCCCCGCTCAGTGAGGCGATAGAGCGCGGTGTAGATGTAGACGTGCGCGGCCGGGTAGACGAGCGGGCCGGTGCCGCCCTTGATGAGGGTGTAGTCGCGCTCGCCGGCGAGGTATTGCGCCACTTGCTGCATGTAGGCTTGCCAGTCGATTTCCGTGTCTGCACGAATGGTGTAAGTGGAGTGAAGGGGGGGGGCGCCAGGGGCGGTGCGAGAGGGAGGGCTTACAGGGGACTTTCCGGATTATCAGGGTGCAGAGGAGCGCTTCGAGGGCGAGGAGGAGGGGGGAGAGCCATCGATTGTGTTTTGGGTTGGAGAGGAGGTCGGTTGCTTGATGGTAGAGATCCATTGCGTTGTGGCGCTGCTGGGCTCTACTTTTGTGCAGATGTGATGGGGGAGAGAACACGTTCTTGGGTTGAGACGTGTCACGAAAGCACGTGAGATTGGCGACTCTCTCGAGCCACTTCAGGAGTTATCATGACATGAATACACAGCAATTGGCACCTATTTGAGTTGCCCAAGTTCATGGGATTACTGAGAACAGGTTCTCGAAGAGGAAGCGATGGACTCTCACGAGGTCGGTATCGAGAAAAGATGATTTGTTCATGAAAGGTTTCAGCGAAGCTTCTGTCTGGGCGATCCTCTAACCAACGAGCTTCTAGTAAGCTCCTGACCGTGGCGAGTAAGCAGGCATGGGCGACAGCTCCACAGTACCATAGCCAGACTGTATCACTGCATCAGACATGAGCTGTAGATTCTCAACCTTAGCTCCTCCAGCATCAAGAGCCCACAGGGACAGCGCCAAGTAGTTGATGCCGTGATAATTCAGAATACCCTCCGGGACCGGAAAAGTGGTCTGCGGGCCGATGTTGTGGACTGTTGGTCATAACGATTGAAAGTCAGTGACTGATCAGAACCCAGAAGCTGGGATCATCAACGAGCTCAGGTGGGTCTTGTTCAAGCTTACCGTACTTGCCAAACTGATAGCCATTGACGTACAACTGGGCCCGATAATTGGAGACTTCCGTCCCGTTTGCTGTAGCATTAGTGAAGTCGAACGACAGCGGAATGTCGTAACCAGTTGGCATGTCCAGATTGAAGGATGTGGTATAGAATGCAACACCCGCACGTGAGATACCATCGGTCGGCTTACCACTGGCCCAGTGCCCACTTGGAGGCGCTGGCAGGTGGAACCCTTGCCGTTCTGCATATAAGCCGCCTTCATTGAGCGGACCACGGTTACGATCTTCGTAATCCTCGCCGCCGAGGTTTCCAGTGAGCTTCCAGTTGATAGCCGACTGCTCGCGGCTAGATAGAGCGTATTGCAAGATCCCTCGGGGGTTCTTCATCTGATCTGAACCCACCCTGAAGTCCTCGTCGAGGCCCAGGTTGTCTATCAGTATAGTGAAAACCGCAGGCTCACCGGGTTTGAGGTTCGGTAATGTAAGCGTTTGACTGTAGTTCGATACCCTGTCGATACCAACCCATGATCCAAGAAACGTACTATTCAGCCAAACTGACGCGCCGTACGCCGTACCTCCTTGAGTCTGGAGGTATAGAGTAGCTTCTCGGCCCGTAGCAGTAAAATGACCTCTGTACAATAGATTCCCGGTGTTGAAGCCGTAGTCACTGGCGAATAAACTCGTGGGAGTGGTCTGATCCTGAACGGTATTGTTGCTCCTCCTTATGTCCGCGGACGTCCAAGCAGAGTCATCGTAATTCATATGAATCTCAGGTAGACTATCGATGTACTTCCAGTCAAGGTCCGTCAGGGATGGGATCTTGAAGCTTGGGTATGTATAAGTAATGCTACCAGTCACAACGCCGTATTCGTCATGCGCTGACTGGACCTTCTCAGCATTGAAAAAGACCTCTGAGCAACCGTTTGGAGCTCCACCTATGATCTCGATGGAGGTCGTAGCGTTGATATCACCCGTCATGTACAACGCAGAAGCGTTGACTGCTACGGTACGAAGTAGGTAACCTGCCTTGGCAATGACCGAGGCTGCCGACGGAACAGTGTAGTTCTTAGCAGGGCTCTGCGCTGGAAGATCGAGTACCCAGTAGTTGTAGGCGTCATTGCGGTCTGCGTATCATCATCAGTTACATGCCCCGATGGGCCTCAAGGGACTAAGTACCTAGAAGATAAATGAATAGATTCTGGTTTATTCGTATCACCTTGCGGTCTGGTGTGACCGCCCAGTTGATCAAAAGCTCTCCATTTTGGGCCTGCACCATAAGTCCAGCCCCTTCGACGACAGTAAACTGGTTGCATCCAGAAAAGGCAACCTCGTGGGTTTCATTAAGACCGCCGTAAAGGACAAGGACTGTTCTAGAATCATATCGTTTCCTTCATAGTGTCAGCTCCTACTCTTGGAACTAGGAGACGTGACCAACCATGTGAATATCTCTGCTGAGGAATATAGCATATTGAAACCCCCAACATCATAGTCAGTCACATGGATCTTCGAGTCGCGTCCATTGAGAGTAAGTGATGGACTGAGCTGAGGGATACTCCGTGTTCCAGCACTAGTTGTCACAGTCAATCTGTAGTCCGTCGAAGCTTGTGAGTTGTATTCCGCGTGGCGAACGATGTAAAAGTTCGTTTTGTTGCCGAACAGAGGAGTGGTTGCTAATGTGTCATTATCAACATAAGACCCGTTACTAACGTTGCCAGGAGTTGATGTCAAGTAAGCTGATCCAGAAGCTCTTAAGAAGTTAGCTTCGAGCTTAAGCTCGCTGTATTTCTCACGAGTCACCAGTCTCTGTTCGGTGATGGCGGCGCCGTAGTCATACGATGTATAACCTCCAGGGTGACCAAGGTTACCCCAGTTGGTCCCACCATATATCTGTGGAATATCAGCTTCATATTAGCCAGGAAGCGCCAACTAACACACCATGTAGATATTGAGGATCGCAATGGCCACACTATAATCATTCTTATAGAAGACTCGTTCAAATTGTTCATTGAGGAGTATCGCGCATTTCGTGAACGAAGAACCGCCCCAAGGATCAAAAGAGCCGCCTTGCATCTCCGAAATAGTATAAGGAGTGTGAGGACTCTGCGCAAGATGCAGTGCGTGGTAATAAGTTGGCAAAGCCCCGGCAGGCCAACGGTACGGATTTGCGCAGTCAAACCCAAGAGGATATGAATCGTGTCCATATATCTGGACTTCGCCGGCGCCTTTTCCTGGAGCAAACAACCCGAGCGGAGCAGCGTCATTGCTAACAAACGGGACAACGATACCGGTGGCCCTTAATTGGTCCTCGACAGCCTGGAAATACGCAGGGCTGGGAAAAAGGGTCCCAGGGGTAGCGAATGTATACTCATTCTCGGGCTGCACCAGAATTATTGGCCCACCGTTCGTGATCTGAGCTTTCGCAATGATCGGGCCAATATGTCGGACGTAACTGTAGGTCGAATAAGCTGCAATGATTGACCACAATTCTCCAACACAGACTGAAGCTTACTTCTCCGTTTCCGGCAAGTAATCAGGGGTTCGAAGGACCGCCTTATACCTCTGAAGCCAGCCAGGAAAACCGCCACCAGACACCTCTGCGTTTATGTATGGACCAGGACGCTGTATTCGTCTTTGCTAAGCCTGCGCAATGTATATGACTAGTGGGTTGACTTACGGCAACTAAGTAAATGCCAGCTTCGCTCGCGGCAGCAAAGAAGGGCTCCAGCGCGAAGATGCCTTCAGCAGTGAAGTTCCCTTGCTTACCCTCTAGAAGTGCCCAGTCTACATAGAATGAGACACCACTAAAGCCCAGCGCCTTGATCTTCTGGAAAATATCTAGCCAGAGACTTGGAACGGGTAGCCTTCGATATGTCAGCGTCTGCCACGCCGAGACTAGACAAGCCGTAAGAAGCCGTACCGGAATGGATGAAACTCGCCACTGTACAGGAGAATCCGCTGTCCCCTTACGAAGATGGAATGCGCATCCCAAGTGACAAGGTCCTGTAAGGGTGCACGCTTGTAGGGCTTTATGATCTGATTCGGCTTCCCTCCCATAGTCAGCCCGGCGCCCTGAAGCGCCAGACAACATATGGCAAGGCCATAGATGACCAAGAAGGCGCCCATGATCTCGCCAACTCTGCGTTGAAAGTGCCAGTAGAAGACGGCGAGAATATTGTGAGGTCCGCCATGATATATGGAGGGACAGGCTGATAGACCGGAAAGCAGTTACCAAACGTCAGAATGTGGGGTTACATTGATCGGGTCATCCTCCTGCGAGGGAAACAAGAAGCGAAGGCAGTTGAAGCAGATCACATGTGTCTGACTCTGCAAAGGGAAGTTCGAAGAGGATCAGGTACAGACAGAGATTTGTACACGTAATGTTCAGGTAGGTGAAAGTACCTTAAGGGAAGGCGGAGAAGCTTGAAGTGGAGTGCATGAAGGCAGGTTTGCGGGGTAGTGCAGATGTTCGTAAACGCCTCTCCCGTCCTTGGCCACGGGATGGGGACAGGGATGAGGATGAGGGTTGGGACGGCGTGAATGAAAGATCGGGATCATAACTGGATCACCAGAGCGTATTAATCTCCATGATAGAGCAGGAGTAAACGCAGGGTGGGTTGTCGGTTGTAAAGTCTCTTGATGCATGCTGCTGCTCTGTAGCTTCACCTGGTCAATTGTGGAAGACACCGTTACAGGTAAGGTACTGTAGGTATCAAATAATCAATTACTTTCACCTTTGTCACCTAAGGACAAGTTATAATTAGGGCAAGGCAGACTGAGTTAGGCTTGTCGATACCTAAGGTACCACCTTACCTTAGGTACCTGAGGTGTTAGAGCCTTAGAGGCTAGACAGCTCAGTCATGTGTGCACAACGGGGTTGATTGATTGTCATAGGTGACTGAGGCTGCCTAGACTGCCATACACCACATAACTACAAGCAGCTAGCACATACTGATCTCACCCTCATTATCATCTTGCTGTCATCATCACTGTCATCTCATGAACTAACTAATACAAATTCTAACTTTATTTTCTGTAGTCTCTCATGTTTTTCTTAATTCTGATGCTTATTAATCTTCTTTTCTTATAATTTAATGTTAATGTCTCTCTTCAGCTGTCATCAATAAAAAATAAACATTGCTGTAAACAATTAATTGTCTTTTCTGCAGTCTGAAGTGTGTAATTGTTAAATTTTCTATTTTAAGCTGCATCTAAGAATGTCAGATCTTTTAATGTCTCTTTTACAGTTTAAAATTGTCTTAGAAGATTGCTTTATAATATAAATATAATAATTACTTTAATTAATGCTGAGTCTCATAAAATCTTCTTTATATCATTAACTTATTTCAGTAATTTCTTTCTTAGATCTTAGATTCATAAACATTTCATCAGTACATAATAAATAGTTTGAATGCTCAGATTGTATAAATATCATGAAGAGTTTACTTAATTTATAATATAAAAATAATAAGTTATATCAATCTTCTTTATGCATAACTGAATAATGAGAAAGCTTATGAGTCAATAAAGTTCTGTATATTTATTTAACATTCTTCTGTCTAACTATTGTTTTATGCTGAATGTAATCTATCTCACTGTTTCATTCTTTTAGTCATTAACTCATTCTTTTATTACTCACTGACAAAGTCTTATCTTATAAATAACAATTAAATGTCAGATCTCTATAATTTATTCTTTCTCAATGTATAAATCTCTGATCTAAGCTGCTGTCTTAATCACTTTATTCATTTCTTTATTTTCTGATATCTTTATGTGCATCAATATTCATCAGATTCATATCTAAATCTTTTAACTTCATAGATCATTTACTTCTTTCATTATGCACTGCAGTAAGTATTAATCTGACTATATACTCAGTTTAATGACTGATTAAATCACTACTTAATTATTTATGTATATGTTTACTGCTCAGAGCTTCAGTTTCATCATTTTCATTGTATTTATTATGCTTATCATCATGATCAGACTCTGTAGCTTCATCATATACACTGTAAATATCTCATTTATATTTATATATATCATACATCTCAGATCTCTTTTCAGTATCATTGTCATCATACTTATCTAATTCTCAATGTCACTATCATTTATGTAAATATTCAACACTTCTCAGTCTCAACAAAGTTTATTAATATCATATCTGCAGACAGCTTCATCTGCATTGTTATTTATGTAAATAATTAAGTCATTTCATCATAATAATACAATATATGACACTCTGAATTTCAAGTTAACTTTTAATAAAAGTTATATCTACATCTTATAACAAAGCTACAAACATTTCAGTGAGCTCTTTCAGCAAAGCTTCTTTGTAAAGTCAGATCTGATTTTCTTTATTAAAATATAAATTAATGTAGTGACAATATAAAGCATAAACTTTCTTAGTGTCTTTTTTAGCTTAGACTGAGTGTAAAGTTGAGTCAAATTAAAAAAAAGTGCATCTGATCTGAACCTGCACTAGAGTTCAGATCAGATCAGATTGAATTTATATACAGATTAACTTTATCTACAATTTGTATAAATACTCATACACAAATAAGACTAATCATAATGAATTACACTGATCTCAATTCTATGCTCTATTGAGTTAATATGTAGCATAAGTTTACTGTATAAATTTAGACAACATCACAATTATGTTATAGTCATATTTTTAATGTGTATTTGTAACAGATCAAGAATAAGTGTGATTTTATCATAATGAGTTAAGCTATAAACATTGTAGTTTACAGATTACAACTGTAATACTATCTTCAGAGATCTGAGAAGAACTTAAATAATGTTAATTTGTAATAAAAGTAACAGATTAACTCTATGTTCTTTATTTGAATAGTTATGCATTTCATGTAAATTATACACAAGTTAATGTTTAAATATCTATTAATAGTTGATCTCAACATCAATATATAAAGTATTATTCTCAAGATATTCTATTAAGAATGTCTTCATAGTCTCTTGTACAGTCTGAATAGCAGAGCTTTGTCAGTAAATAGACATATTTAATTTGTAAAGATAAGATTTAAACAAGATATTCTGCACAATCTCTCTAATCAGTCACTGAAATGATAGTTTAAGAATTAGAGACTTCATACTTTTTTAATAGTGTCTGATCTTTCTGAGTGCAATCACTATAGATATGTTAGAAAGTACTGTTAAAAAATAGACAGAGTGTATACATACTGTTAGTCTTAAATCTTTACTTCTTTAATGACTATAATGTAATCTTAGCTGTCATTTTCTTCTTTAACTTTACAGTCACTTAGTCTTCTTTTTTAGCTGCATTTCTCACTTTATTGTAGTTTATCACTTTGCTTAACTTCACTGTCTTTAAGATTCACTTTGTTCTGATTATATTATCTAGAACTGTTAAAATCATCTATTAAAAATGAGATAGATGACTCTGACTTAATAAATAATTTAATGATGATTGTGATCTCATAAAAATAAGATTTATTATAAAGATATAATGAAGATGCTTCTGTTTTAATTAAACTGTTAGAATGATGCATTAAAGATAAAGAACTAGACATATTTAATGTTGCTGATGACTCTATGAATGTAATGTCTGAGATGAAGACTTTTAGTAAATGTAAGTGTTTTATTTTAATGTAAAATGTATTATTTCAATCTAAGATTATCAATGTAGTGTTACTGAAGCTATATTGTTGCTGTAATGTTATTAAGAAACTCACTGAGTAAATAAAACAAACTTAAAAGCTTAACTTATCTTTCTTTACATGATCATTTAACTTTGAACATCTCATCTTTATCAGTGTCATCAAGAATATAAGTTTCAACATTCATATTTCTTTTTTAACTGATATGCACATTGAAATTATCTAATAAAAATAATATGTATCATAATGTCTTCTGAAACTTCAAAACATTATGTCATGTCTTTATTAACATCATTGTCTTCAAAGAAGCATCACAACAATGATAATAAGATATATTTTAATGTCTGTTTTTAATACATTAATAACATTTAATGTGTAAGAAGACTCTGTCATGAATGTTATTGTCAACATGCTGTTACATTCTGACCAGAGATTTCTCTGGTATAGGGGCTAGGAGTTAGAGCTTTTGATATAAGAGAGTTTCAGGCATGTTGAGTTAATCAGTAGTTAGTAGTATGCTAAGTAATGATTGCATTGAACACATTCATCTTCTTAAGAGAGATAATCTGTATATATATTAGACTGCTCATCTTGCTCACTTATGAGCACTGTAAGTTAGCTTGCTCAGCTTATCTATGAGCATTATGAGCTTACACTGAGCTATACATCTTCAAGATGTAGTTCACTGAACCTACACATTCAATGAATCTATTAGAACAATAATCATAACATCATTCTCTCTTCTCAGATGCTAGTTCTCTAGAGCTTATTTAATGAAAGTTTCTGCCTTCATAATCTGTAAACTTTTCATGATGAAGTCATTCAAAACATGCAATTATCTTTGTCTTTATCAATTCATTAATAAAGACAATGACTCAGTGTTGACTGTCTGTCTTCACTGTTTTAATTTCTTAATTCTTTGCATAAAGATAAAGAATCATTCTAAGTGTGCTGAGTGTGTTCACTGTGATTGCTTATGTGTTGATGTGTTGTGAAAATTTCTTGACTGTATGCACAATAAACTTAAGTTTAATTTATCTGTTGCTGAGAAAGAACTGACATGAGCTCTTATTAGAGTTGCTCATCTTTGTAAGATATTAAAATATATGAAAGATAAAGTTGCTGAGAAGACACTCTGTCTTGCTTGCAAACTTGCTGATAATAATGATGATGTTTCTGAAGATGAGAACAATTCTAATTCTTCAAATCTCTTATTCTTAAATTTCTGAGATGATCTTATCTCTACAGTCTTCTCTTCTTGAACTGCTGAAGCATTCTTGTGCAGTTAAGTAAGTTATTCTTAAGTTTTCATGTGCTTTTCAAAGCATCATATCCTTTTCATTTAATGAGATAGTGAGCTTCTCTACTAATCATTCTCTTTTTTAGAATGTTCTCAACTTCATATTTGATTTCAGATTCAACAGACATTGATTTGATCTGAAATGATATGAACTGATTGCATTGCTGAAACATTGATGCATGAAATACTGAGTGTATTTGCATTTCTTAAAGTAAGTCTAGCTTATAACTTAGCTTCTTAATGTTTCTCTTGATCATGAATGACTTAATGCTCTTATTCATAAGTTTCTTGCTCTTCTTCTTTGTTCATATGTTGTCTATTTGTAGATATACCTTCTTGTCAACCTTAAATGATTTTATCTCTATTGTTCATTTCTTCTGCTCTTCAATTCTCTTCATAAGATCAGTATACAGTTTCTTAAGCTCTACAATGTTTAACATTACTTTCTAACTCTAAGATCTGTGTGCTTGTGAATCTCTTCAAACCTCTAAATGATATTCATAGTTTGCTTTAAATGACATCTTTTCTGTGATTTCATTTCATGCATTGTTGTACATAAACTGTGTCATCAGCAGCAGTTGTATTCAATTGCTCTATTTAACATTAACATAGTGTCACAAATATATCTTAACTGTCTAATTCATTTGTTTGTTCTGTTCATTCATCTGTAAATAATATGTCATTAACATCTTATATTTTATTCTGAGTTCTGCTGTGAGCATTTCTCAGAACTTACTCATGAATAGCTTATCTCTATTGATGATAAACTTCTTTGATAGTCTGTGATTGCTAATCAATTCTTGCAGTATGATGTATATCAATACTGATGCTGTTACAGTCTCTCTGAATGAAATGAACATTGTGTACTTCATTAATCTATTCACTATAATCAATATGCTGTCAAATCTGACTTCTCATGCCAGATTCTTGAACTTTGATAGCTTGATGATAAAGTTCATGATAACAGACTCTCAGAGTGCATCTAATGTATTCAGTTATGTTACTTCATCATAATGCTTATCTCTCTGAATCTTATTGCATCAGCATGAATTGCATCTAGCAATGTATTTTATAATTTGATTGCAAAGATTGTCTATGTTGTATCTTCTTTGTACAAGATTTTCTGTACATTTAACTTCTAGATGCTCATCAGTTCTGCTGTTGTGACATACTTTAATGAGTTTATCATTCATCAAGAAAGCATTCTTCATCTTAAATGTCATTGCTAAGTCTTTTATGAGTGTTTTCTTCTTATCTTTACACAGAATTTCAGCATAAATCATTTTCACTTCTTTGTGATCAGATCATCTACTTAAAGTGTCTGCATCATCATTCTCATTATTCTTCTTATAATGAATCTGAAATTTAAAGTCTGCTAACTGTTCTGCTCAGTGAACCTGTCATCAGTTCAGTTACTTAATTGTTATAAAGTTTCTCAGATTCTTATGATTCATAAAGATCTGAATAGACTTGCTTATATCTGCAAGATAAGATCTTTAATCTTGCAGTGCTTCTACTATTGCAAGAAGTTTCTTGTCATGAACCTCATATCTTTTCTTGAGTTCTGACAACTTTCTAAATCAATATGTAATAGACTTCTTCTATTCATCTTTAATCTAATATAGACATGCTCTGACTGCAAAATCTGATGCATTGATTTTCAGTATCTTCTTGCATGCTTGATTGAGTATTTGCAGATGTGCAGTTTCACTAAGACTTTTCTTTAATGCATAAAATGCATTCTTCTGTTTCTTATCTCAATGTCATCTTTTGTTCTTGTGTATCAAACACATAAGAGATTTTGCAATTCTTGCATAGTTAAATACAAACTTTCAATAGTAGTTCATTAGCTCTAGAAAGACTTGTACTTTCTTGATCTTTTGTAGTGTAGATCAATTCTGAACTGTCTCTGTCTTTTTGAGATCTTTCTTGATTTGATTAGATCAAATAACATATCTTAAAAACTGTATTTTCTTGATTTTGAATCTGCTTTTCAACTTTTTCACATACATGACTCATTTATTGAGCTTTGCTAGGATCTTGTGCACATATTTGTGGTGCATTTCAAGGTTATCTGAATAGATCAGAATATCATCAAGATATGTGATCACAAAATTATTGAGATATTCTCTCAACATGTTGTTGATGAGTCTCTGAAAGATAACTGAGGTGTTTTTGAGTCTAAATGACATAATAATGTACTCATAATGTTTATATCTTGTTTAAAATGTCATTTTCCATTCTTTATTCTTCTTCATGCATATGCAGTAGTACACTTCCTTCAGATCTAGACTTGTGAATTACTTAACTTTTTCTAGTCTGTCTTGTAACTCTTCTATCAGTGATAAAGAATAACTATCTCAGTAAATTATCTCATTGAGTTGTCTATAGTCAACATAAAGTTGCTTAATGTCATTCTTCTTTGATACAAACAGAATCAGATATTCTACTGATGACTTTAATGATTTGATGAATTCTCTCTTTAAATTCTCAGCAAGATAGTTGTGAACTTTCTTCAGCTGATTCTTGCTCATAAAGTAAAGTAACATTCACTTTGATTTTCTTTTCTTTAGTAGCAGTATCTCATGATCTCAAGACTTATACTCTGATAAGTTCTTTTTCAGTTATTCAGAAACATCATATGTGTTCTCTGTTGCATAGAGTTCTTTATTGATTCAGTTAATCTGTAAATTCTTTTTGTGTAATCAGAACATTTCTAGTATAGCATCATACTTAACTGACTTGAGAACATCTAGTCTCAACTTCTGTGAATCATTCTTTATTATGACTTCAATATGAACTTCTTTGTGAATTCATTCATATTCTTCATTGATCATATACACTTATATGAACTTAGGCACTCACTGCAGCATTAGTTCTAGTCATTCAATTACTTTTTGTAAGATAAAGTTATTGATTGCTTCTGAATCTATCATTGCTTGAAGTTGTTTCTTCAGCAGTATCTTAACATCAATTCATATCTTTTAATTGTTGTCAATTCATTAAGACATTAAAAGCTTCTTTGTCTCTAGTTTCACTGAGAAAGCTTAAGATTTTTTGACTTCTTTAAGCTTTTTGCTTCTATTAAAGTTTCTTAAGCCCTGTCTGTGCTTTAAAGTTCATCTTATGATTTAATGAACTTTCTTCATAGTTCTTTGAATCATACTAATTCTTTATCAATTGTAATCAGTTTTGTGTAGTCATCAGTTTCTTTTCTGACAATTTGTTTCAGATGTTGATACATCTCATACTGATTGTATTCACATTGAATGAGATTCTCTAGTGCTTTTACTTTATTGAGAAACTCAGATGACATATACTTTTCTGTGTGCATTCAATGTTCTTCTATGAGCATTGCATAGTCTGTAAATAGACATATCTTAATTTCATAATCTTTTCTTAATTGCTCTGACATTTCTTAATCTTATATTGTGAGTCATATCATTATCATCAGCTCTTCTAGCTGTACAGCTGCTGTTTTCACTTTGTGTCATTTGCTAATGATGACTTCTTCTTAAAGTGTTTGCTGCTGTTCTTCTGGCAGACTTTCACATTATTTTAGATGTCAGTTCTTAAGATGTTTATAGCTCTGCTTAAGTTTCATGTTAACTTCTCAGTTATTAACATTCTCTGAGTCTGCATTCAAATTCAGGTACATTCAAATAAGATCTTCTTAATTTTAAGCTTCTGCAGTACCTATCTTCTGAGTTCTGTGAATATCAATCTCTTCAATCTTGTCTGAGTTGTCTCTGACAACTTTCTCTAGAATAACTAATCTCTTCAATTTGCTCATCATGACATAATCAGTATTGTGTCTTTTCTTAAGCTTCTGTGATCATCATTCAGCTCTGTCTTTGCTGCTTATGTACATAAAGCAGTTATCATTGTAGCAGGCTGTTCAGCTCAGTTGATTATGCATTATCACTGAGTTTGCTGTTGCAACTTCTTTTCTCTGTTATTAAGGTTTCTTGCAATTCCTGACAAGATGTCTAAATTTATCACAGTTATAACATTCATGAGTCTCTACTCATTAAGTATGAGGCTTAGTGAATTGTCTATTGTAGCATTCATGCTTCACTGACCTAGCTTGTGACTTCTGATTGCACTTCTCAATATTATTGAGATTCATTAAGTCTTCTTGTGTTCTAATGATGAATTGTCATTCTTACATTCTTAAAGCTGTATAAGATTCTGTCTTCTTTATCTGTTATTCTCACTGTTAACTGTCAATGTTAATGAAGATATTTATTATCTCTTAAAGTTCTTCAGAGCAGTCTCTTCAGGCTATTTTATCTTTAATATTTTCACTTAATTCTCAATAGTATTGCAATATTAAGACATCATCATCTCAGTCAGTTAAGATCACAATGTGCTGAAACTTTGCTGAGTACTTAATTGCTGACTTATTCATCTTTAGTATATAAAGTTATTATTTCACTGTTCTTTTCTCATCAATCACTTCAAAAGTCTTTTAAAGTTCTTTTTTAAACTTCTTGAAGTTGCTGAAGATTAACTCTTCATCAACATCTCATTTCTTTGATGACTTGTCTAGAAACTCATGCAGTTTGAGATTGACTCAGTTGAATGCTGTATCTTTAAGATAGACTACTGTGTATAGATCTTTGTTCATTTTAAAGTTGAACTTCTTCTGATTGAAATCTATGTATAGATTAAGTTTTGTCAAGAAGCTTTGCAACTTTTCACATTCATTACTGAATGCATTTGACATCAATATCTTCAGTATGTTGTTCATCTCTTGTAGGTCTTCAAGACTCTAAAGATTGACTGTGTTGATGAAGACTGCTTTCTGTGTGCTGAAGATCATGCTTATATTGTAAGTAGGCTGGGTGTAGGGTTGGGTCGGGTTGGAAAAAAGTGCACCCGACCCGAGCCCGCGCTAGGGTCCGGGTCGGGTCGGGTCGGGTTCGTGCACGGACTAACCCTACCTACAACCCGCGCGGGTACCCGCACGCGGGTGGGGCTAGCCATTATGGGTAAGGTCAGGGCTAGGGCTCAAAAATGCGGAAGCTTATTGATATATTAGTCATAATAAATTACACCTTAACTAGCCATATAGGGATAAATTACACGGTCGCAAGATATATTACTGAATAAGTTACGAAAATCATGACTTTTCGCGAAGGTGCGCGTTAGAAACACACATTAGTAAGCATGTGTATGTGCTTACTAAGCGCATACACATGCTTACTAAGCGCATACACATGCTTACTAAGCGCATACACATGCTTACTAAGGCTATATATAACCCGCGAAAAACCCGTGACCCTACGCGGGTCGGGTCGGGTTAACCCGCACCCGACCCGGCTGG
>JAABUJ010000685.1_pt1 | contig 61679 bp, 73 predicted proteins | sample 5559131 | NCBI WGS metagenome assembly JAABUJ01 (sample SAMN10711875, study PRJNA513366) | rock metagenome | isolation source: Antarctica rocks | place: Antarctica: Victoria Land, Mt New Zealand nord | collected 2016-01-07 | reverse complement strand
GGTCACACTCTTGCAACGTGCTGGATCGGCTCATTGGTCCCCTCCTGTTCGTGTGGTCTCAACACACGCTTGAGCATGGAGCGGGCCACTGAGCCTCTCATTTCCAAAAACTGTCATAAAGTCAGGCGAGGGGGAGGGGTTGGGGGAGGGGGGGAGACCGGGCAACGCTTTCACTCCACCATGACGTCAACCGGCCGGATCGCATTGTTGGCGTAGCCCAGCCGGTTCCATTCACTCTCCAGGGGCTGAATGGCGCCGGTGGTATCGCGGGCGCGACTCATCAGCGCGCTGGGGCCGGGTGTGGCCTCCCAGAGATACTCCCAGCGGCGCCAGGCGTAGCGGTGTTCCTGACTGGTCCACACTGCCGGGCGCCAGCTCACGCCGCCATCGACGCTGATCTCCACCAATTCCACCGATCCGGGGCCGGACCAGGCGACACCCTGCAGCCGGTGTAGGCCGGGCGACAGCGCCTCTCCCGGCCCGGGACGCAGGATGAGCGATCGGACGCCGACCTCGGTGAGCGGTCGCGGCTCGCTCTCGCCCTCTGGTGGCGGCATGACGTACCGATCCACCTGGAAGTAGCCGCGGAAGGCAGTCGTGGTTGCCATGAGCCGGATCAGCCACTTCACGGAGGCCATGCCATACCAGCCGGGAACCACCAGCCGTAGGGGGAAGCCATGCTCCACCGGAAGGGCGGCGCCGTTCATGGCATAGGCCAGCAGCGTATCCGGGTGGAGCGCCTTGTCCAGTGGCAGGCTGCGCACAAAGGGGGTGCGACCAGGACGTTCCTTGACCTGGCCGCCGTCCGCCCCTTCGGCTACCACCTCGCGCGCGCCACCCTCGATACCCGCCGCTCGTAACACGCCGGCCAGTGGCACACCGGTCCACTCCGCCGTGCTCACCGCGCCCCACTGCCACGGCTCGCCCTCTGCCGGTGGCTGGATTCCAGATCTCCCGTTGCCAGCGCACTCCATGGTTGCCAGCAGGGTGCGGCTCGGCATGGAGAGCAGGTCGTCGTAGGTCAGCTCCAGGACAGACTCGTTCTCTCGCCCCACGGCCAGCCTCCAGGTCGCCGGATCGAGTTGGGGGAAGTGGAAGCGGTTGCGCAGATAGAACAGTTGATTGGGCGTGATGACGCCCCGCTGCTCGCTGAGCGGAAGCTCCGCGTTGATGGGGTCGTCCGTTACCACCAGGAGGCGAGGATCCATCCCCGGTGCGAACGCTGCCGGAGCAATGACGCTGCTGGGTTCGGGTCGAGCTGCCGGTCCATCCTGGTTCACGTGGTACTCCTCTGTGCCGTCTGTCCTGCTGACTCATACTGCCATAGCAGATGAGAACTTCGCGGTGGCTGTACGCTCGTGAGGAAGGATGGCACAGTATTTGCAGTATGGTGGCATAGGGACGTAAGGGTGCGCATTTGCTGTGCTACCCGTCTCGCAGTAACGCAGGAGGCCGTAGATGACCAGCATTACCAAGTCGATTGATGTCAATGTTCCCGTGCGCACGGCGTACGATCAGTGGACCCAGTTCGAGTCGTTCCCGGAGTTTATGGAGGGTGTCGAGTCGATCACCCAGCTGGACGACAAAACATTGCACTGGAAGGTGAACGTCGCCGGTCGTGACTCTGAGTTCGACGCGACCATTACCGAGCAGATTCCCGACGAGCGCGTCGCGTGGAAGAGCATCTCCGGCAAAGAGAACGCCGGCGTGGTTACCTTCCATCGCCTGGGCGAGGGCCAGACCAAGGTAACGGTGCAGATGGACTATGAGCCGGACGGCGTGGCCGAACATGTCGGTGGCGCGTTAGGCCTCGACGATCGTCGCGTCCAGGGCGACCTCGATCGCTTCAAGGAGTTCATCGAGTCCCGTGGCGCCCCAACCGGCGCCTGGCGCGGTGAGGTTTCGCAGTCTCACACCTCATAGAGGTACGAAGTACCCTTTGCAGTATCCGAGGCCCGTTCCCCCTCACAGAGGGAACGGGCCTTTTTTTATTGCGCAGAGGGTGACGAGAAGCCGGCGAGCTGGACTGATAGGAGTCGCGCGGCACGTCGGACCTGGCAACCAGCAGGCGCGCCCACCAGTTTCTACACTGTAGGTATGGATCGCATACAGAGGAGGCACCCATGCTTCATACCTATCTGACTGATGACCTCACGCTTGGCTATCCCATCGTGGGCGCGCCCATGGCCAATGCCGCCGGGGGGCGGCTGGCGCGCGCCATCTCTGGGGCGGGTGGCCTGGGGATGATCGGCATCGGCAGCGATGCCGCCGTCTCCCTGGTGGAGGAGGAGAGCGCAGTGGCGCGGGGAGAGGATCAGACACGCTTCGGTCTGGCCCTGATGATCTGGGCCCTCGAGCGGCGTCCCGAGCTACTCGACGCCGCTCTCGCGGCCCGCCCGTTCTTGCTCTCCCTCTCGTTTGGCTCGCCCCAGCCGTACGTGGCTCGGGTTCATCAGGCCGGCGCTCTGGTCGTTACGCAGGTGAACACGGTGGCCGCGGCGCGCGAGGCGGAGCAGTGCGGCGTCGATCTGATCGTGGCCCAGGGCACCGAGGCCGGCGGCCACACCGGCTATGCCGGCACGCTGCCCCTGTTGCAAGCCGTGCTGGAGGCGGTTCAGATTCCGGTGCTGGCGGCAGGCGGTATCGCCTCGTCGCGTGGCCTGGCCGCGGTGTTGGCGGCGGGCGCGGCCGGCGCCTGGATCGGCACGGCCTTTCTGGCCTGCCCCGAGTGCGCCAACCGGGCGGAGGTTCGCCGGAGGATCGTGGCGGCCGGCGAAACCGATACGGTACACACTCATGTGTTCGATCAGGTGCAGGGGCTCGCCTGGCCCCAGCAGTATCCGGGGCGGGCGCTGCGGAACGACTTCACGCGACAGTGGCACGATCGGGCCGACCAGCTCCCGCGAGACACGGCCGCAATCGAGCAGTATCGCCAGGCGCGTGCGGCCGGTGATTATGATACCGCGGTGATCTACGCCGGTCAGGCGGTGGGACTGGTCACCCAGGAGCGACCTGCCGCCAACGTGGTTCGAGACCTCGGAGAGGGCGCCGAGGCAGTGCTTCGCCGGCGTTGTGGCGAGGTGCTGTAAACTTTGCACATGACTGTTGCCGGCGCCAAATGGGAGAAGAGGGTCTCGGAACTCTGGGCCGCGATGGATCGATACGATGAGGACGAATTCGTCGACCGCATCGCGGTGCTGGCAGATGAACTACCACCGGGTAGCGGCATCGGCCTGTTCGAGCGTGGCGCCGCGTTTGATTCCACCGGTCACCCAGATCAGGCGGTTCCGCTGTACGCGGCCGCACTGGACGCCGGCCTGGTGGGCGAGCGTCGCCGGCGAGCTGTGATCCAGATGGCCAGCTCGCTGCGGAATCTCGGGAATCCACACGAGGCATTGAATCTCCTAACCGCCGAGGCCGGCGCCGCATCGGACGACCTGGACGGCGCGGTGGCGACCTTCCAGGCCCTGGCGCTGGTCGACCTGGGACGTGAACGGGAGGCGGTGGCCGTGGCCCTGACGGCGCTATCGAGGTACCTGCCTCGCTACAATCGATCCGTCGCTCGCTACGCGCGGCAGCTCACGGACAACGTCCCGTAGTCCTGCCCCCTCTCCCCCAACGCCACGGGGCTGGGGACAGGCCGCCCACCGGCGAGGGGGACAGACCCTCCAGGAGGAGGCTCATAGGGGTAGGTATGATCAGGCGCTCAGCTATCATAGCCGCTACGTCACCCGCGACGCCCTACCAGGTAGCGCAGCCAGCCGTTTCTTCCGCTGAGATAATGCTCCGCAACATTCTGAGGCCGTCTACCAGCCAGCCCCCGCTAACCACCCGCTTTGCTGGCTGGCGCAGGTCTTGTACCGATTGGTACATAGTGTTATAATCGGTACAGTACAGGGCAGCCTGGAGCCTACATGTACGAGGAGGATGCATGTCAAGTCGCCCACCGCTCCCACCATTTACCCTTGACACCGCCGCCCAGAAGGCCCGTTTGGCGGAAGACGCATGGAACGCGCGGGACCCTGAACGCGTGGCATCGGCGTATACAGACGATAGCCGTTGGCGGAATCGTGCCGAGTTCTTCCAAGGGAGCGAAGCCATTGTCGCTTTCCTCAGGCGCAAGTGGGCGAGGGAACTGGAGTATCGGCTCATCAAAGAGGTATGGGGCTTCCACGAGAATCGCATTGCGGTGCGCTTTGCCTACGAGTGGCATGACGACAGCGGCACCTGGTATCGTAGCTACGGCAACGAACAGTGGGAGTTCGCTCCGTCAGGCTTGATGCGCCGACGCGAGGCGAGCATCAATGACCTTGTCATCAGCGAACAGGATCGTCAATTTCGGTGGCCCGCCGGGCAGCGGCCCGACGACCATCCCGGCCTGAGCGATCTCGGGCTATGAGGCGCTGCCATGCCGAAAGTCGTCGCTGAGCGCGCGGACACGCTCCCGGCGCTCGCGGACGTGTTTCGCGAACACGGCTATGACGGTGCGAGCCTGTCTCTCATCAGCCAGGCAACTGGGCTGGGAAAGGGCAGCCTCTACCACTTTTTCCCCGGAGGGAAGGAGGAGATGGCAGGCGCTGTCCTCCACGACATTGATGCCTGGTTCCGGAAGCGCGTGTTCATGCCGCTGCGCACCGCGGCAGACCCGCAGGCAGGCATCGCGCTCATGATGGAGGCCGTAGAAACGTACTTTCAGTCGGGCCAGCGCATCTGCCTCGTCGGCGCATTTGCACTCGGCGACGCATGTGATCGCTTCGCTGATCCGGTCCGTGGCTACTTCGCGGAATGGACTGGCGCACTCGCTGATGCGCTTATGCGCGCAGGTCACCACCCATCCGAAGCCGCCGGGCTTGCGGAGGAGACGGTTAGTGCCATCCAAGGGGCGCTCGTCCTCGCACGGGCACTCGGCGACAGTGACGCGTTCTCGCGTGCGCTTGCCAGGGTACAAACGAGATTGGCGGCATAACAGTCATTCAAAGAGCTACCATGGCACCCATCTAGCTAGGCAGGAGGCCGACGACCACGGCGTCGGCGACCACTGGGACGCCCGCGTCAGCGACGATGAATACCCCGCCCCTCCTACCTTTCTATGAAAGGTAGGAGGGAGAGACGAAAACCGGAGGGTTGACGGCAGGTGGATGATCACCCACGAACACCAATCCGTGCCCTTCGACGGGGAGAGCGGCCAAGCGTCGCTTGATCTCACGCCGTAGTCGTCGCTGAAGGTCGCATCTACACCCGTACCACGTCGACCGCGATCACCTGATCACCTTCGAATTGGAAGACAGCGCCCTCGCAGTAGTCGCACACCGCGCCCCAGGCGGCGTGATCGGCCTGGGGCAGGCTGGCTACCGCGGCGGCTTCGACGAATCCGCCGTGGGTGATGACCAGGGCGCGGCCCCCCTCGGGAAGCGAGGCGGCCAGCTCGCCAAGCAGCGCTACTTGCCGGTGGGCGAAGTGGGCTGCGGCGCCTCCCTCGCTCACCACCTGGGACCAGGCGGCAAAGCCGGCGTCCCAGGCGATTTCCGCGTCAACGATTACGCCAAAGCTGCGCAGCCGGTCGTGCTGCTGGTCCACGGCGAAGCCCATGGCGATGGCCGTTTCATAGGCGCGCGCAACCGTGCTGGTTAGTACCCGGTCGAACGGCCCCATCTGATGGCCGGTGCGCCGGGCGAGATCGACGCCGGCCTGGGAGAGATGCCGGCCGGGTTTGACGCGCATGGTGTGTCGGCGCATTTCAACTGAGCGCATGGGGGCGGCTCAGGCTTCTCGGGTGGCGGCGAAGAGAATCCGCCGGAAGCCGTAGAAGACGGGCTGCTCCGGGTATTGCTCGTGCAGCCTGGTCCGGTAGCGCTGCATGAACGGCTCGTGCAGCGCTTCGGGTAGCCGCTCGAAGTAGGGGACCAGGGTGGTGCCGGAGGTCCAGTCGGCCAGTGCGCCGGCATCCGCCAGAACATGCGGATACACCTTCTCGAATACCGTGAGATTGCGGCCACCGTGGGCGTAGAGGAGATCGGCGTAGCGGGCGATGTCGAGCACCGGCGAGTCGCGGGTCCAGCCGCCCAGCGCGGCGGCAAAGGGCTCTTCGGCGGCAACCTCCAGAATCAGGTGGTGCGACGGGTGGGTGAAGTTATTCGGCAACTGGACGGCAAGCTGCCCACCGGGCGCCAGCATCGCCAGCAGCCGGGGAATCAATGCCTCGTGGTCCTCTATCCAGTGAATCGCCGCGTGGAAAAAGACCAGATCCCACGGTCCCCGGACCTGCTCAATCTTTCCCTGGTCGAAGCGCAGACCCATACCCGTGTACTGCTCGGCATGTTCCAGCATTTCGGCGGAGCTATCGACGCCCACCACCTCACTCTCCGGCAGCAAATCAGCCAGGCGCCGCGTCAGCTCGCCGGTGCCGCAGCCCAGATCGACCACCCGCATGCCGGGGCGCGCCTCGATCAGCCGTACCAGATCATCGAACGGCGCCGAGCGTTCCTGCTGAAACTGATGGTAGCGTTCAGGGTCCCAGGGCATGAACCTCTCCTCTGATCAGCGCGGTGTGATGTCGCTATCTTCCCAGGATAGAGGCAGCTCTAACTCAATCTCATCACGGAGAGGGATACCCTCGAACCCAATAACTGGAATCTGTGGCTTGAGTGGACGAGCCCGTTCGATGGCGCGCCGGTGAACGGCAACGAGTTCAAAGCCGCGCCGCTGATAGAAGCCGAGAGCGGGGAGATTGTCGTTACTGGTAATGAGCCACAGCCGGCTGCACTCAGCCTGCTCAGCCGCGTCCCGCACCATACAAATCAGTGCCGACCCCACGCCAATCCGCCGCCGGTCACTGTCCAGCGTGATGATCTCGCAGCCCATGTCGTCGATGTGGTACGTCGCCAGGCCGACGGGTACGCCGTCGATACTGGCGACATACCCCGGCAGTTGATGTGGATAGAAGGATACACCGTGAGCAACTACGAGAGGGGCGCCCCAACGGTCACTGATGTATTGCTCGACCCAGCTTGCGCTCCCAGGCTCGATGGGTTGAACATGCATGAAGGAGCCGCTCATAGCAGCACGGTAGGCGGCGGCCCATACCACAGGAGCCGCCGTTTCTCGACGCGCTCCCGCGCCTGGCTGGTGTCGATCTCGGGCATATGCGTTTCTACCAGAACGATGACTTCCTCGACCAAACCGTTCATCACCTGCACACCTGTGATCGGATCGAGATGGAACGCGCTGTTAAGGCGGCTGACGAACTGTGGTGGAGCGTAGCGCAGGGAGGCCACCGTTTGGTCCACCCACTTATCGCCTGGATGATAGCGACGGTTGAGGCCCAGCAGTACGGCGAGAAGCACGTACCCTATCTTGCAGAACACGTCGTAGAGAGGCAGGATCTCGCCCCGTTCCGCCAGCATTTCGAGCCACAACTCTGGCCCGAAGCTCAAATGCCCGCGCACCATGGCGCGAGCCAGCTCATCGGTATAGTGGTTCAGTCGAACTTGCCATGCTTCAAGCAGATCCGCACCGGCGAGCGGAATGGCATGCTGTATGGCCGAGAGCAGGTGCTGCTTGGGCGCTGCGGTGTCGCACCGGACCAGAACGTCGTCCATTAGCCGGTTGGTGGTCGCGACGGTGTGGTGAATCAGGTCGAGCTTTACTCCGTGTACCAAGAACTCTTCAGACCACTCTCCAAGTTCCAGATCATTAAATGAGTATGGCGTCCAGTCGGTTCCCCCGGCGGCATGAAACGCAGCCTTACGCTCCTCCGCATTGGGAGGCTCGTGCCAAAAGACGCCGAGTTCGATATCGGAGTAGCGATCGGCGATGCCGCGCGAGGTAGAGCCGGCCACTACGATGGCCGCCACCTTCCGGTTCGCGGCATACGCCGGGGCGATGGAGCTCGCGAGGGATCGACGCCAAACGCTGCCCTCCGAGGTCACCGCCGCACGCTAGAGAAGATCCTCGGTGTTCTGCGGGTGGTTTGCCATGAGTTGCTGGAGACGTGCGCCGGTGAAGGCGGTGACCAGACCCAGATGATGCACCACGGCGTTGGCCTGGTTCTGGATGCATCATCTGTCGTGGCACTTCTCCTTTTTCGGTGTTTTAGCGCGCTTCGACACATACTAGCGCGAACGGCGGCCCCCCTTCCCCCTAACCCCCTCCTGACAGGGGTAGGTATGCGCCTAACGGCGGATAATCGGCCTGGATGTTGTGCCTCGTCGTACGGCCATCCACAAGGGATAGCGCCTATATGACGCGGCATGAGCTATACCTACCCCTATCAGCTACCCCCCTCCCCCTCGCGGGGGGGAGGGGGAACACTTGATTGGCACGGGTGCCCCCTGGGAACTCGCGGCCCCACCACTATCATCTACCGCGACGGTCGGAGGCGGGTCGAGTGCCGATGCAAGGCGCTGGAACGGCGCTCCCCGGACCTGTGGCTGTTCGCGTCATAGGCACGGTATCGCCCCTCCCCTCTGGAGGGGGAGAGGTTGGGGGAGGGGGGGCCCACATATTGCTCTCTGCCGTGTGGGGGAGTTGTATGGGGAGCAAGTGCGTCGCTGTAATTGAGGACGAGGCCGATCTTCTTCACATGATCTGCGATCTGCTGGTCATCAGCGGCTATCAGGTTATCGCCATCTCGCACCCCGATTTGATGGAGGTCGCGATTGCCGATACCAGTCCCGATCTCTTTCTCATGAACGTCATGCTGCGCGGCAAGACCGGTATCGAGGTCGCCCAGCAGTTACGACGCGAAGGATATACCGATACCCCGATCATCGCCATGTCGGCTTCGCCCACCATGCTGGCCCTCGCCAGACGATCAGGTATGTTTCAAGACGAGATCGACAAACCGTTCGAGGTGGACGTCGTGCTCCACACCATAGAGCACTATCTGCCATTATCGGGCGGACCGTCTTCACGCGGTGGTTGTTAGTCGGTCGATAGGGTCTGAACCACCTCGGTCATCACGTCGAGCAAAAAGGCATCCTCGCCGTGCCTGGCCAGCAGGGAGAGGCCGACGGGGACTCCATCGCACGAAGCCAGCGGCATGCTGAGCTGGGGCAACCGGCCCACGCCGGCCAGGGAGGTCAGGGCCACGGTGCGTGGGTAGTAGCCGCCTTTGCTGCGATCGGTGGGAAGGGTGCCCTTGAGCGGCGCCAGAGCCGGCGAGGTGGGCAGGCAGAGCAGGTCCGTGGGGCCCAGGAAGCGTTCCAGCGCGCGAAAGAGCCGCTCCCGCTGCCGGATCGCATCTTCCAGCTTGCCGCGGTCAAGAGCTTTGACCAGTCTAAAGTTGTTTTCAATTCTTGGCCCCATGGGAGGATGCTGCTCCTCGACCCAGGCCCCCAGGGAACTCCAGATCTCGGCCCACTGCACCACATGGAAGGCGTCGAACCAGGGATCCAGCCCCTCCTGGTCGGAGTACCCGTCGATCTCCCGCAGAGACGTCTCCTGGAACCGATCGCCGTAGAGCCGGCGAAGGTGTTCCACAGTACCGGTGAGCGCCTCACGCACCTCCCCATCGACGGACGACATGGCCTCGGTGATCAGGTGGATCGTGCCGACCTGCGCCACTCGCGGCTCCTCACAGGCCAGCAGGACCCGCGAGGCGGCATCCAGGACCTGTGGATTGGCGGCCAGCACGCCGACGGTGTCGTAGGTGGGCGACAGTGGCATGACGCCCGCCACCGAGACGCGGCCATGCGAGGGGCGCAGACCAAAGATGCCGCAGTTGTGGGCCGGGATGCGGATGGAGCCGCCGGTGTCGCTCCCCAGAGCGAAGTCGACCAGTCCGCAGGCGACCGCGGAAGCCGAGCCGCTGGAGGAGCCGCCCGGCACCCGGTCGCTGGTGCGTGGATTGAGCGGGGTGCCATAGAAGAAGTTCTCGCCGTCCAGGCTGAAGGCCAGCTGGTCGGTCAGGGTTTTGCCCACGCACCTTCCGCCGGCCGCGAGCAGCTGATCGACGCACACCGCATTGGTGGCCGCCGGAGGATGGGTGTTGCGCCAGGTCGGATTCCCGCAGCCGGTAACGTGTCCCGCCACGTCGATCAGGTCCTTCACGCCAAAGCGCAGACCGTCCAGCGGGCCGGAACCGGTGGGCGCCAGGTCGAACGCCTCGACGAATGCTCCACATTCCATGATCGTGACCATTGTTGTCCCAATTATACGTTCTCTCATCTGTGTATCGAGCATCCCAGCTACTATAGAGGTGGAGGGCATGCAGACATGAGTGGTATTTTTCTGGTCCTGGCGAGCTTTCTCGCGTCCGCGGTTGAAGGGGTCGAAGCGGTCACCATTGTGCTGGCGGCCGGTGTGACCCGGGGCTGGCGTTCCGCGATGTTCGGCGTTGGCGCGGCGCTCATTATTCTGGCCGTGGTCACCGCGATTCTTGGTCCGGCCCTGACGGTGATTCCGATTGACTCCCTGCGGTTAGTGGTGGGGGGCTTGCTGCTGGTGTTTGGCTTGCAATGGCTGCGCAAAGCGATTCTCCGCGCCAGTGGCTATAAGGCGCTGCATGATGAGGCGGCTATCTATGAGCGCTCGCTTGCCTCGGCACAGACGCAGGGCAGTCAGGTGCGCATGGGGCTGGATTGGTACGCATTTACGCTTTCCTTTAAAGGTGTCTTGCTCGAAGGGCTCGAGGTTATCTTCATTGTCATCACCTTTGGCGCCACATCGCATCAGGTGGGGCTGGCTGCGCTGGGAGCGGCAGTGGCACTGGTGCTGGTGGTGGGGGCCGGCGTTGCTATCCATCAACCGTTGACCCGTGTGCCGGAAAACACGCTCAAGTTTGCAGTGGGGCTCATGCTGTCCTCCTTCGGCACCTTCTGGGCGGCGGAGGGAGCTGGAGTGAGCTGGCCGGGATCGGATGCTGCCATTCTCGGTATCCTGGTGGTGCTCGCGGCCGCGTCCTTTCTCTATGTCAGCCTCTTGCGGCGACACCGAACCTCGACCACACTCCAGCAGGTCGCATAGGAATCGCCGTGAAGTTTATTACTGACTTCGGAAAATTCTGGTACGACTTCATCATTGGGGACGACTGGACGATCGCGGCGCTGGTTGTGGTGACTCTGATCGTCATCGCGCTGCTGGCTCATGCACACCTTCAGTTCTGGTGGCTGTTGGTGGTGGTGGTCGTGCTGGCCCTCGGCGCCAGCGTGTGGCGGGCGGCACAATCCGCATAACAGAGCTGATCGCACCATAATGGTCCATGGACCGGTACCACTTTGGTCAGGATGTCTCTCTCGGCGCGCCGATCAAAACCGTGAATCGGGTGGAAGCGGTGCGGCCGGACGGCTCTGTGCTGCAACACGATTGGGATACCCGTGTCTCGCGCGTGCATGCCGATCAGGTCGGGATGTGGTCGTGGCGGGTGTATCTTCGTGAGGGAAACTCGACGCGGCTGGAGGCCGGTGAGTTCGAGGTGCTTCCGGGTCCGGAAACGGAAAACCCGGAAGCCAGACAGAGCCGCGTTACGCGGCTGATCCGGCGTCATTGGAATGGCCGCTAGAAGACGACGGGCTGAGATGTCGGGCCCTTTTCTCACTCCGTCGGCGGGGCCGGTCCGCGGACCGGATGGAACCCAGCCGCTACACGATCATCGTGGACGCGTCCAGGATAGTACCGACCCATACACGGCGCGTCCGTCGACATTGGCACTGAAATAGGAGGAGGGGCAAGCCCGGGAAGGAGAGGTCCGGGCTTGCCCCCAGGAGCAAGGAAAGGAGATTGATTGGATCTCTTGTAGTACACCATCTGCACGCCGTGTTGCCGAGAGGCAAAGGTCCCATCTTTCGAGGGACTTTCGACGGGTGGTCGAAGTTGTTCGACAGGATGCGCAGACGGAGGCGAACAGAGCGGGTTGAATCCGGCTCACCTACCTCGAGGACCTCGAACCAAGAAGCTCCGGGCAGGCATGGGTATCGCGAGGTTACGCCGTTCCTGTCTTAGGGGAAGATGGCGGAGGCCCAGCTTCGAGCTTCCGAAGGATAGCAACGATCGTTGATGTTGCATAATCGACATTCAAGGCGTATGCCTCGCTAATGTGACCACTCTGCTCTGTTCCTTGAGAAATCTTGGCCAGCGTCTGTATCGCGCGAGCAGTGTCCTGGTCAATGACGTTCTCGTCCTGCAAATCCTTCGCCAGATTAGTCATACTTCGCCCCCTCTATAGGGACCCCCTTCCCTCGTGCCAGATCGGTAAGTGCCTGTGCCAATCTGCGGCGAGAAAGCTCGACCGATGTCAGCGGATCCTCTCGTGCCTCAATGAGAGCAAGGCTTCTCTGCTCGGCTGGAAGGGAGGTGTTCGTCGTGCCGGCTGCCCTCTGGGCATCCTGAACAGCGTCCCTTGACGAAGCCACATCGATCTCGACCTGGTCCTTACCAATAATGATCTTCTCGACTTTCGGGAGGACGGCGGCGAGCACGATAAAGAGCAGGAGGACCAGCGTCGTGGTGTCAATGGTCACCTGGAATTTCCACCACGTGACGAGCAGTGGTCGGAGCGTATGCAAGCCAAGGAGACCGATAGCCAGAATGAACAGCACAACTTGCCCTGCTCTGACCCAGAGATCTCGACCCTGCGCCTGCGAGCGGCTATCCGGCTTTCCGTTGGGCGGCTCTTCCGGCATTTTCGACCTTGATACTGCTTCCTGATGCTGATAGTCTATCATTTGCTAGTGATGCACATCATGCATCGTCTGGTGATGCAAAATCAGCATCGAAAGGATTCTCATGGCAGCGGGACTCAAGTCAGAACGGAAGACCATCAACTTCACACGGGCTGAGGTGGCACGGATTGAGGGGCTCGTTACAGATGAGGACCGAAAGGAGGTACTGGCGGCAATGCTCGCCGAGAAAGGGCTGGGAACGCGGGCGCTTTCGCGCGTGAACAGTTTCAGTGATGCCGCTCGTCTGCTGATCCAACTGAGCCTCTGGGAGGTGCATCGAACGGAAATGGCAGCAGCCTACCGAAAAACAGCGGAAGGCATGGCTCGCCTAACGAATGCTGGGGCCTCGGGAGGCTTGCACGAGGCAAGTGTTCGAGCTATGGAGAAGGCACTCTCTCGGTCTCCCTCAGACGTGCCAGATTCATAGGCAGTGGGTGAATGATGCGAGGTCAACCACCTGAGTGGCCGGCGCGAGGCAGTGTCTATGCGGTGGAACTACCCCATGGAGGCGAACTGGTTCTGGTGGTATCAAGCGATGCGCGAAATCAGCACTGGCCGAGTGCGGTTGTCGCGCGCATCATCACGCGTGAAAGTCTCGGTGAGCTAGAGCCAATCCTCCTTGGGCAGCAGACCGTCGTATCGCTCGGCGATTTGGAGCCAGTGCAAGGGGTTGCCCTTTTAGATTTTCTCTATACGCTCGACCAGGAAGACATACCCGCCACCTCGTTTCTGGGAAAAGTCACTGCGGAAGCAATGCAGGCAGTGAACGGTGCGCTCATTTCCGCGCTGGATTTACCTCCCTATGAATTCATCCAGGAGTAGGGCAGGGTGTTGGCGCGCTCCTGCAACCTGGACCTGCGCAAAGGCAAGGTTTTACTCGCGGAATATCCCAACTAGATCAAGGAGTTATACCTTGGGCAACACATCCAAGCATTCTCGAAAAAATGCACGCCATCTTCAAGGATTCACCCTCGATACCGACCGATCTTCAGAGCCCAGTCCCGGCCACCGAGTCGAGAAAGGGATCGTTCGAGGAGGGGGACATGCATCAGACAGAGGTCCAGGACAGAGTGGTGCGCCCATATGCCCACGACCGCTACCAGCACTCGCCAGACAGCGGTCATGAACAGTGATGCGCCGAGGGGTCCACCTGGAATGACTGCCCTGGTTCGACGAGCAACTGCTACTGGCGCCGCCCGCCGATCTCCTCTCCTCATACCCCATCTTCGCTCACTTCTGGTTGAAACGAGGCCGGCTCCAAGAGCATCGCTCCCAGCACGCCGAGGCCGGACAGGGCGACCAGCAGTACCACCGTATCATGAAACCCAGCGACCGCCGCGTGTGCGAGCCGGTCGCGAACTACGGGCGGAAGCCCGCTGCGGCCGTTTGTCGCTCCCAGGCTCACCCGCGTGGCAGCGATCCCGAACCCATGCAGCACCTGCCCTTCATGCCCAGATTCCGTCAGCACCCTGGCCGCAACCGCGCCAATGCCTCCCGCCTCCACGTGCGATATTTTCGCCGCCGGGGAGAGGGGCGAGTAAAATGCCGAGTCCCGTGCCACCTGCTGGGATGAGACGGGAGAGACCAGAAAGGCATGATCGACATCCTGCAGCGCAGCATCGAGAACTGCCGCCGGCACTGGAGAACACTGTCATCGTAGCAGCCGCCGCTCAACCCGTCAACCGCGATCGACGGCAGGTAACTGCTCACGTTGTGTGACACTACCAGCGCCACGGAGTCGAAAATCGGCGCCGCGGCGTAGTTTGTTCGCCCACCGCAGGGCCCTTCTCACGCTTTCTGAGCAGTTACGACGGCAGAGTGTATATGAGACAATGCATCAGGAAATCAGCAGTCGCGGGAGCACCCACATCGTAACCCAATCCATGGTTCAGCACTACGTGCGTGAAGCGTTAGCGCAGGCCGTCTACGAGAACTTGCGAGACGGCAGAGTCGTTGCTACTGTCCCGCCGTGCAAAGGCGTTATTGTCTTTGGCGTAGATCACCGGTCGGCACAACAAGAGCTTTCCTCAGTACTCGAAGAATGGACCATGCTCGGTGTCCGGCTATGCCATACCCTTCCAGTGCTGGGTGGGGTTGACCTCAACACCGACGACGCTCGCGCGCTTGTCCAGTACTAGGTCAGGGATTTTCCGTCGAAGCGCGTCCTCGCTTGAGGTTCGCCCATTCCTCTCTGCTGATACGCCGACCGAGAACCTCGCCGACCTGCTTCGGTAACTCGCTCAGCATTGCAGGATCGTATTCGCCATACGACGGTATGGTTTGCCGATACTCCTGGTAGAGCATAAACGAATGCCGCGTACCGGGATAGGGACCATCGAAGCCGAGCAGTCGCAGGCACGAGATAAAGTCCGAGCGCTTGCATGGTGCGAGCCTCGGGCTCATATGTTCACGACGCGGACTCGCTTCGGCTTGGATTGCGGCCCGCACTACAACTGGTATTCGGTGTTCGCCGCCCACCACGCCGGCCGGATTGGTACGCGCCTGGAAACCTACCCTGGCGTAACCACAGGCGGATGATCTCTTCGTGTACCCGCACAATTCGTCTGCCTCTCGGACAGTCAGATCCTTACTTTCAAGGGTATACTGTGGCCGGGCGCGGGCTATGGGTTGAATGCGCGAGACGACGACGCGATCAGCCATCACACACCATCGAGAAAAAAAGACCCGCCAGTGCGGGCAAAAGCCCGGACGGCGGGGAGCATTGAGGCTTATTCTATACGGTAGGTCTACCGGCTGACCAGCCCCTCTACAGCGCGCAGCGGTGTGAGGAAGATGTCAGCAAGAGACGGACGATACGCGCGGCGCCCTGCTCAACCACGATGGGATCGCCACAGCGGTCCAGGGTGAGTCCCTGCGGATCGGCCAGCCCGGACAGCACCCGGCGTGGCGCGGCATGAGGCGCGATCACCCACAGCCCATCGTCGCCCAGCGAGGTAACCCAGATGCGCCCGGAGCCATCCACGGCGACGTCGTCCGGCGTGGAGAACGTGCCCCGGTGCGATATACTCCCGCGCGGCGAGATGACGACCAGCGTGCCCAGGTGCTCATCCGGGACCAGGACATTCCCGTGCGTATCGAGCTTGGCATCGACCGGGCGCCCCAGCCCCTGGGCAAAGACCTGGACGGTGCGGCTGTGCAGACCGATCTTGAGCACGGTGCCATGGGGCGAATCGGGAACCAGAATCGTGCCCGTGCGCGCATCGTACCCAATCGCGTCTACCCCCTCCTGTCCGGCCACCGGGACCAGGCGGGAGACCACGCTGACCACGCCACGCCGACCGATCAGGTCGATCTGGTCGCGTCCCTGTTCCGCCACCAGGAAGGATCCGTTGTGGAGCGCCACCAGCCCCTCGGGAACGGAAAGGCCGCGGACCACGCTGACCACGTGCCCATTTTGGAGCCGATCGAGCGTGCCGCTGGCCAGATCGCCCCACACCAGCCGGCCATGCGTGTCGACCGTAATGTCGTCCGGTTGACCACCAACCGTCGCCAGCACCTGCAGGCTCCCCACGGCGTGCGCCACGGGCGAGCGGTGTGGAACCAGTTGCGCCGTCGCCACCAGGAGTACCATAAGAACCAACTGCGCTACCCGAGACATTGTTCACCTTCTCCATGCTATGGCGGTGTGGGGACGATAGAGCAGTTCTCTAGGTACCGAGCCGAACTGCACCTGTATTGTGGCATTAGTGCCCATTGGCTTGGATGCTCCAGATGATCCCGCTGCCAAAGTCGGCCACCAGAAGCGCTCCACTCGGCCCCACGGCGACTGCCAGCGGATGGACCAGGCCGGTGGCAAAGTCCGAGACGATGATCCGCCGGCCGGCGAAGTGGACGCGTTTGACCCGCTGGCCGGTGCCCAGGCTGTTGACGCTGTCGCCCCACTCCGCCACGAAGGCATCTCCCCGATAACTCTGGGGGAAGGTGCGGCCGGTATAAAACACCAGGCCATCGGCTGAGGCGTGTGGCTCGAAGGTGGCGACCGGACCGATAGTTCCGCGACAGTTGCTGCCCCCGCCGTTCCCCCAGCAGTCGGGCCAACCGTACCTGCCGCCCTGCACGATGCGATTGAATTCATCCGGCACGGTGTTGCCATAGTCGTCCCGACCGTTGTCGGTGGCATAGAGCTGCGCGGTACCGGGCCGAAAGGCCAGACCATAGGGGTTGCGCAGCCCATGCGCGAAGACCTGCGCATGGCTGCCGTCGAGGTGGAAGCGCATGATGCTGGCACTGCGGCCGTCACGCTCGCTGCAGGCGTTGCAGGTCGATCCCACGCCCAGATACATCCAGCCGCCTTGGAATGCCATGCCGTCGTTCTGGTGCTTACCGGTCGGCAGTCCACGCACGATCACCCGCGAGTGGAAGGAGCGATACCCCCTGGTCGGGGTGAGCGTTGAGACCTCGCCGGTGGAGGAGACGTACAGGATGCCACCGTGCCACGCCAACCCCAGCGGCACCCCGAAACCAGACGCAATGGTGGTCCCTCCGTTGCCGCCGATGGCAACGATCAGCCCGTTCTCCTCGGCCACATAGAGCCGTCCGTCGGGACCAACGGCGAGCGCGGTGGGGGTGGTCAGGCCCCTGACATAGATGCCGGCGTGGAAACCGGGCGGTACCTGAGGCGCCGTCTGCGCTCGTATCGGAGCGGCGGCGAGCAGATACAGGCCCACCAGGGATACTGCTCCAATCCAGCGCAGGGCTTTTCCGGCTGAGATGTTGGTCGTGCTCATTGTTTCACCATTGAGAATGAACGGGTTGCGAGTAGCGCTTCTTCACGCCGGCTCTCCATCATGATAGAGATGGCGAGCCGGCAGGTTCGAAGGACGCTACTCGCAACCACATCGCTTACTTCAGCTCTTTGGCATGACGCGCCGCTTTGACCGCGGCCTGCAGCGAGGTGATGTACGCCCCGCTGGTATCGGTCGCGCCGGAGACGGTATCGATGGTGGCGCTCTGGGATTTCAGTGTCTCCTGCTTCAAGATGGGGATGGCCTGGCCCTGAATTTACGCCGAGTGTCCGGTGTGGTACTCCGCCGCCACGTTCACGGCGGTGATCTTCTTATTCTTTACCACGATCGACACCTGAATCGGGCCCCATTGCTGCATTTGCTGAACAGAGCCTCGGTAGGTCTTTGCTTTGGCCACAGCCACGACTTTTTCCGGGCCGGCGGCCTGCGCCGCGGTCCAGGCGTGGCCGACGGGGAGCGCCGCCATGAGCACGGCGGTGAGTGGGCAGATCGATCGCTGGACAATAGTTGATTTCATGCTGGTTCCTTTCGAATGTGACGTGGCGGTTTAGTAGGCAAAGCTCTCGTTATGGATGTACTTGGGCGGGACGCCGGCGCGGCGCACTTGCGATTCCACCGCGCTGGACATGGCGGGCGGTCCGCAGACGTAGACCTCGCGCTGGGCGATGTCGGGTATCAGTTCGCGCAGGTGGTCGGACGACATGAGCCGCTCGCCGCCCGGCGCCCGATGATCTCCCGTGACGTAGCAGAGCCTGATACCACGTTCCTGGGCGAGCGACTCGAGTTCGGCGCGGAAGACAACCTCGCTATGGTCTACCACGCGGTAGATCAGCACCAGGTCGCCGCTCATCTCCTCCAACAGGGAGCGGATGGGCGTGATGCCGACCCCGCCCGCGATGAGGGCCACGCCATCGCGGCGGCGGACGGCGTCGGTGAACAGGCCAAAGGGGCCCACACCAACCACCCGGGTTCCGGGGCGAATCTCTCCAATGCGGCTGGTGAAGTCACCCAGGCTCTTGACCGTGATGCGCAGCGACTGGCCATCGGGCGCGGCGGAGAGTGAGAAGGGGTGCGACTGCCACACCAGCCTCCAGGTCAAGAAGCGCCACAGGAAGAACTGCCCAGCACGAGCACCCATCCGGTCCAGATGGCGCCCAGTAATCCGGAGCGAGACCACGGTTGGGCTTTCCAGGTTGACCTCGGCCACACGCAGTTGGTAGCGGAAGGCCAGGAGGGTCGGCTGGGCCAGGCGGAAAAGAATAACCAGGGCCAGTGTGACCAGATAGAGCGCCGTCCAGTAGGCGGCAGCGGCGGAGTTGGTGATGAATTCGTTGCCGGTGGGGATTTGATGCAACCAACCCAGGAAGATGCCCGCGTAGGCGGTGAGGTGAACCAGGTACCAGGTCTCGTAGCGCAATCGGCGGCGGACGATCACGATCGAACTGACGGCGACCAGGACGATCAGCACGGTCCCGATGCCCGCCTGAATCATGTCGGGATAGGTGCCGAACAGGCTCGACACCTGACTGGGAATCGAGATGCGATCCAGCATCGCATACCCGATGGTGATCAACACCACGTGGGCCAGCACCAGATAGAGACATAGCTTACCGTTGATCCGATGCCAGACGGTCAGTCGATCGTACCCGACCAACCGTTCGATGCGACGCAGACGGGCCAGTAGCAGGACCTGGATCAGCAGCAGATAGGCGCCCAGCAGCCCGGTGATCCGACCCAGGCTGGTGAGCAGATCGGCCATGCCATGCACGCCCGACACACCACCCCCACGCAACCACAGCACCACGATGAACGCCGCGTTGGCCAGCACGATGGCCGCAGCGATGGCGCCCACGGTTGCCTCCGGAGTCCTGTGAAGCCGCGCATTTTGTGGAGGCGCCGTACCCCGCCCAGTCACATGGTTTGGCGCCCGGTTCAATCGAATCATCGCGCTGTCCTGGCGCGCATCGAGCGGACAGCATCGCCCGCGCGTTCGGCGGTTCGTAGAGTGATGGAGGGGTTGGACACTACCGTGCTCGAACCGAAACGGCATTCCGCACCTGGTTGCGGGCTGGTCCGGCGATGGCCACCGGCGCCGGCGCATAGTGGGCTCGGATTTCGCATTGCTGGCCCGCGGTTAAGACACAGTCAATCGAGCGACGATGCGCCTGCTTGATCTGCTTCGTGGTATACGCCACGCGGACCGTCGAGGTATGGCGGTCGATCCGCATGCCGTCTACCGGTATGGCAAGCACAGTGCCCCACAGCCAGCGCAGCCGGACGCCGATGAACTGGCCATGGCCACTCACCTTATCGGCCCAGATCCAGTCGATCCGTCCGACCGGTATGCCATTGATATCCAGCACCCGCAAACCATGCAGCCGATACAGCGAGCCGTCCAGCAGCGTGTCCTGCCGCGAGCATTCCGTTAACTCTTGTTTTGAAACCTGTACCTTCACGGTGTCACCAGCCTTTGCATCTATCTCGTGTAGTGCGAAGTGCACCCTCTGTGGTTCGCACTCTTTCAGCGTAGCGAGGTGATATGACGTTTCCATGGTAGGAACATGACGATTCGATGACGGAGCGCTGACTGCCTATCAGGGTGCTGGAGGAGGAAGCGGGCATGCAGTGATGGCGTACCGACCGCGCGCACTTATAACCACCGTGGATATAATGACGGGAACACGTAGCGTTGGTCGCTCATACCGGCACATGCCTGGAGGGAGGTGCGTCTTTGACAGCTCACCGCTTCGCTGAACCCGACGTGTCGCCCCCTCCCGTATCCAGCGGTGTGCGGCGTGTACTGCGCGGCGGCTCGACCGGCAATGCCCGGCTCACGGCGCTGGTCGGGCTATTCCTTCTGGTACTCCTCGCTGTCGAGGGATTCACCGTTCTGAATGTGCGAGCATTGTTTATCCCGCACGCGTTTATCGGCTTTCTGCTCATTCCGCCCATCGGGCTCAAGCTGGCCAGTACCGGCTATCGATTCATCGCCTATTACGCTGGCAATGCCCACTATCGTGCAGCCGGTCCTCCACGTCCGTTGCCCCGCATCCTGGCGCCTTTCCTGGTTGCCGCCACCGTCCTGCTCTTCGCCAGCGGCGTCATTCTGGTTCTCTCGCCGCCTGGCGAGGACGGGGCATGGCGGCAAGTACACTCGCTCTCGTTCTTCTTGTGGTTCTGGCTGATGTCCTCCCACGTCCTGAGCTACACGCTCCGCGCTGTATCGCTCTCTCGCGCCGACGGTGCGGCACGCAGCGTTCAACGAGTGGCAGGAGTATTCGACCGGCGGATGCTCGTGGCCGGCAGCCTGCTCCTCGGCATGATCCTGGCGATCGCGTTCCTGCCGTGGGACACCACCTGGGCCCACTGGCTCGGCACATTCCGGCGCAATCATTGAGCCGCTAGGTTGCGGGCAAGCCGGTGTCGCCTCGTCCCGCTACCGTCGGGTACCCTCAAGGCAGAGTTGTTTGCACCAACACTGCGCCCTCGTGAAGGTGGCTCCCAGCCGAGATGAACGTCTCCTTGCATCAACTGCGCGCCTTCGAAGCCGTGGTGCGGCTCGGCAGCCAGACCATGGCTGCCAATGAGTTGGGGCTGCGCCCCGCGACGGTTTCAACGCAGGTCGCCGATCTCGAACGATTCCTCGGACTCGATCTGTTTGAGCGCATTCAAGGCCACCTGCGTCCGACCGAGGCGGGACAGGAGCTATGGGAATATGCACACGAGGTGGTTGCCGCCGCCAACGATGGGGTGGTCGCCATGGACGAATGGGCCGGTCGGGGTCCGCGTGAGTTGCGCATCGTGGCGGACTCCACGGTGGGGGTCTATGTGGTGCCACGGCTGCTGGGCGCGCTCCGGTCTCGCCATCCCGAGATGCGCGTCGCGGAAGAAATTCTGAATCGTACCGGCGTCGGTACCCGTCTGCTGGCAGGAGAGGCGGACCTGGCCATCATGGGACAACCGCCGGAGAGCGACCGGCTGGTGGTTCTCCCCTTCCTGGGTAATCAACTGGCGGTGATCGCGTCCCCCCACCACGAGCTCGCCGGGGCCGGCCAGGTTCCTCTGGCCCGGCTGGCCGATGAGCTGTTCGTGCTGCGTGAAGCGGGGTCTGGCACCCGAGCGGCACTGACAGCGCTCTTCGCGTCGCACCAGCTCTCGCCGCGGGTCGCGCTCGAACTCGGGCACAATGGGGCGGTGAAGCAGAGCGTGGCAGCCGGGCTGGGGCTGGGCGTGATGTCCACCGTGGCGGTGGTCCGCGAGATCCGTTTCGGACGGCTGGTGGTGATCGACGCGGAGCATTTCCCGCTGCAGCGTCACTGGTACCTCGTCCACCTCCGCCAGCGGCGGCTGCCCAGCAGCGCGGCAGCCTTTTGCCGGTTTGCACAGGAGTGGGCCCAGGAGGCATATCCCGCTCAGGCGCGAGTAGAGTCGTGAGAGCGTGGCGGCAGGATAGTGGGAACGTCACCTGGAGATTGCCACCGGCAGCTTTCGACGTTGGCGGTGCGGCCTGGGGAGCCTGGTCCTTTTACCCGAAACATGATACAACCACATGGTGACCATGTAATCGAGGATACTGTGGATACGATTTCGAGTCATATTGAGGTAACGTCGGGCGTCGCGGGTGGGAAGCCGCGAATCGCCGGGCACCGCACTACGGTGCAGGACATCGTCGTTTGGCACGAGCGACTGGGTCTCGATGCGGACGAGATTGCCACCGAGTACGGTCTGTCGCTGGCCGACGTGTACGCCGCCCTCGCCTATTACTATGATCATCGAGCGGAGATCGATCGAGCGATCCGGGAGGACGATGCGTTCATCGCCGAGCTACGCCGGCGGACGCCGTCGAAGGTGAGCGCGAAGATCGATGGCTGACGGGGGATGCCACTACTTATGGGAAACACCGTTGGGCGGGTCGGGCAGGAGCCGCGACCCCTACGTCAACAGTGTCGCATTAAGGCAGGCATTCCCCATTCGAGCCACTGCCCCCGTAGTGGCCGGGTTCCCACCCCGGCCAGCCCTCGGTGTCCCAGATCCAACACTCTCACCACGCACAACGTGTGCGCCGAATGGGATACGGTCCCGAAAGTCGTTCGCATCCAGATATTCGATGCCCTGGTAGCGATGACGCTCTTCTCCATCTCGACGAGAGGTCTCGGGCACGAGCACGCTGGTATCGAGGACTGCTCGGATTAGTCCCGGCGCCACGGCAGCGTTCCAGGTCGGGTGTCGTGGAGGATATCCATTTCCGCCTGGCTCATGGGCACATCATCATCGAAGCCGGCCATGTGAGCTGCATCCGAGGCTCGGATCCTTACATCTTCGCGTCATTTTCGTCAATCGGTTGCGAGAGCACATACTGTAGCCCTGGCAACCTTTCCACCAAAGTCTTCCCAGGCGCCTTCTCGATCAGTACAGCCGTTGTCGACCGGGTCGGCGCGCCCCTTATTCCTTTCCACACCGCCCGGCTGTCGAGTCAATCAGCCTGTTGGGGAGTGCGCTCCGGGTCTACCGTCCGACAGCATCAATCCGAAAACGGGCAGCGCTATGTGCCGGGCACGCAACACCGTGAGCGTCTGCGCGCCCTCGCTGTCTCGCCTCATGCCCGGTCAGGCATCTGTGATGTGGGCTGAGTAGGATGGGCTGCTCCCATGGCAACCAGGTCGTTTCGGAATGCATCTGATGATCGATGGCCATGATGCACGGCTGATCGTCCGGAGACGCGGGCCACTGGCGTGTGCAGCTCAGGCAAACGAGAGCATCGTGGGGCGTGTCTTCTACCGTCTCCCGGGCCTTGCCCGAGGCTCTTCGCCCATTTCCTACTATGAGATGGATGCGTGTCTTCGAGGCCCGAATCTGTCACGGCTTCATGCGCAGGTCCTCGCCATATTCCGGTCGATACGGCAGCTTCCGTGAACGAGGGCCTCAGTTCGGCTCGACGGAGCGCTCCTTGACTGGCCGGGAAGAACTCACCGCAGCCGGCCCTCACGCTGCGGTGAAGGCCGGCATGGTTAGGCTCCCAGAGGAGCGTGCGAGCAGGATGAGACCCGCGGCCAGTTCCAGCCGCGGGCCTCATCGCTGAATCGCCTACTCAGCCGGTGGTGGCAAGCGTCACCATCGCGCCTCCCTGCAAGAGGCTATGCAGCAGGTAGGGCCCATGGCCCTGCCACCGGCTCCGGTACGCGTAGCTGTGCCTCTGCGGGGTAACCCGGATCAAGAGCCTGTTCAGACGATGCGTCCCGGCGGTGAGAAAGAAGCCACGAAGGCCCGCTCCCGAGGCGACGCGCCAGTGGAAGTGAATGGCACTGCCGGCATGGACTGCATGGAACGAGGATCTGTCACTCCATCCACACCGGCGTTTACAGCACCGCCATGTAACTGCTCACATTGTGTGAGATTGCGCCCAAAACCGGCGCACAAGTTGGCGTATTGCCGCCAATCCTCCCTGCTGGCAATGACCTCTGTCTCACCCTTTCTGAGCACGTACCACACCGCCATCCATACCGTCTCCAGTTCCAGGCGATCGGGGTGAGGAGAATGCAGGCCAAGGCGTGCGTTCGATCCCCAGGAGCTAGCCCCGAGCGATTGCCACTCACCCCGTAACGGTGTATCATTGTGACATCACAAGAGGTGTCCATCTATGGCCATGCGTACCAAACCCTTCCGCATCTTCGAGACCGATACCAACGCCATTGGACAGCTTGCAGCCGCTCGTGCCTGCAGCGGCGCGGAACTGGTCCACGCGGCGCTCCAGGAGTATCTGATCAACCATCGTGCTGAGTTTGAGGCAGCCTTTAGCGCGACCCAGGAGGCACTTGCCGCCGGCGATCTGGCCCGCCTGGGGGAGATCGCCGCTCGCGCTCGCCAGGCGCAGGTCGACGCACTCATGGCTGACCTTCCCGCGTAGTGGTCGAGACCCGGGACGACTGGACCAATACCCTTGCCGCCACCTGTCGTTGCCTGACAGCGGATCTAGCGTTCCCGGCCGATGCCTGCGCGAGTGCTCTGGAGTCCTTACGCGAGGCGCCGATCGTTGCAGCATTTCTTGACCGTCGGAGTGTTGATCCAACGGGAAGTGAGGCACCGATACAGCAGTTGCGGCCGCTGCTCGCCTTTTCCCTGCACCGTGGACGGTATCGCGGCGCGACCTGGCATCAGGAGCACGCCGCCGTCGTCTGGCTCCTCGCCTCGCACATCCATCGGGAAGGCAGTCCTGACGATGCGTACCACTACTTCGAACGGCTGTATCATGCCGGCCAGATCCTCCCCACCCGCACGGATGCTGAACGAATCATTGCATCTCGCGAGCCTCGGTTCGACGATATCGCCGCTCAGGAGATCCCTCAGTTCCTTGAGTCGGTGTACGCGAACCCCGGCCAGGTCCATGAAGCCGTCTTGGGAGGAAGAATACCGGTTCGTGCCCTGTACGAGAACGGGGAGGCCGGCCTCCTTGCGGTCGCGCTGTCGACCAGGATTCGACCCGGAGCACTTCCGCTCCCGCCGGAATGGCTCGGTATCCTCGTCGGCGCCTTCTTTCCGATGACGCCTCGTCATGAACTCGACGGTGTGGCCGATCTTGCCGGAACGGCGCTACGTCCTGATGAGATCGGCTTCTGCGCCTTGGTCGACGCGCCCCAGTGACTCGCTGCCTCGTCTCCTATTCTTGGCGTGAAACGTGGCGCCATCTCGCCCTCCGTACAACGGCGCCACCTGGACTCGACGTAGAACTCCTTGACCCATCTGGAGGAGGTACCTGCAGCAGATAGGGCCCATGGCCCTGCCACCGACTCCGATACGCATAGCTCTGCCGGTGGGCATCGACTGGGATCAAGCGGCGGTCCAAACGATGCGTCCCGGCGGTGAGAAAGAAGCCGCGAAGGCCCGCTCCCGTGGCGACGCGCCAGTGGAAGCGGGTGGCGCCACCGGCGTGGACCGCATGGAACCCGGAGAGGATGGCCGCCGTCGGTGCGCTGGTGGTGAGGATCGCCAGGCTGTGATCGGCTTCTGAACCGATCCCGAGGGCCAGGGGAGTCGTCCCAGCCGACAGGTTCACCGCTATCGGAGTGGGATTCGGGCTGGTGTTCGACGTCCCATTCCCCAGCTGGCCGAACTGGTTGCCCCCCCCCAGGCATACTCCTTCCCATCCGACCCAATCGCCAGGCTGTAGAACCCGCCAGCGGCAATCGCGGTGGCCGTCACGCCGCTGGCCAGCGTGATCGCCACCGGGGTGTGACTGTCGGTCGTCGTTCCAGTCCCCAGCTGGCCGTTGCTGTTATAGCCCCAGGCGTGGATATTCCCATCCGACCCAATCGCCAGACTGTGATCCGGTCCCGCGGCAACCGCCGTCGCGGCCGGCACTGCAGGCGCAAGCGTGATCGCCTCCGGCGTCGATACACCATTGGACGTCGTCCCATTCCCGAGCTGGCCGTTGCTGTTCAAGCCCCAGGCATACGCCGCGCCACTCGACGTGGCGGCAATCGCTGGAGTTCCCCTCCCCAGTGTCGCGGACAGACCACCGAGCAGCAGCCCCAGGATACAGATTGTGAAAACCAACTGCCGCGAGAGCAGACGCATACTCATTCCTTACCGGCCGCAGCCCCTCGACCGACCCGAGCGAGCATGAGCCTCTGTATAGACGCGATCCAGCGCGGTATAGATTCACCATTAGCTCGGCCTGGGACAGGTGACCGACGCACATCCCAGGCGTCTCGGCTCCCGCGGTTCGCGACGTTCGTCATGACTATAGTCTCATGCCGTCTTACTGTCAATTCGTCATTCATCATTTGTGGTAGGTCAGTGAATATGTCACCCCCAAAGTGGTCAGTGAAAATGTCCCCCTCGAAGCATGGAGCACGTGACATTGACCAAACAGGAACAAACCCGCGTGGCAGTACTCAACGAAGTGACCCAGGGAGGGCAGCGGACCGGTGGAAGGCGGTCCCCGTTGGACGGGAAGTAAGGATCACCGAAAGTCAACGGCTACTTCGTTGACTTTCGGCGGTATTCTTGCTATTCTGTCAACACAAGAGGTGGACGGTGATTGGAGATCAGATCAGGCGAGCACGCATCGCTGCGGGAATGACGCTCGATGACGTGCGATTGGCGCTTTCAGACGTGGATCTGTCCGTTACTAAAGCTGGGCTGTCGAAGTACGAGCTGAACAAGAGCGTGCCAAAGGCCTCGACGCTGCTGACGATTGCAGCCGTGTTGGGCGTGCCGGCAAGTTACTTCCTGGAAGAGCCAGAGGTGTCCGTCACATGGCTGGCATTCCGAAAGCATGCAACTCTGACTAAGCGCCGTCAAGATCGCATTACGGCGTTCGCAAGCGATGTGGCCGAAAAGCAGGTTCAGCTCCTACGGGCTCTCTATCCGGTAGCGACCCCGCGTTTCCCTTCACCTCGGCATGTGTGTTCAGCGGACGATGCAGAGGCCGCCGCCCTCGAGGCCAGAAGCACCTGGGAACTTGGGAAAGCTCCGATCGAGAGCGTGACCCAGGTGCTTGAAGATCATGGGGCAATAATCGTGGGGTGGCCGAATGACGGTGGCGCGTTCGATGGCCTGTCCGGGTGGGTGAATGGCACGATTCCGATCGTGGTTGTAAATACCTCGGCGCCTGACGATCGGCGGCGGTCCAACCTCGCGCATGAAATAGGGCACATGATGATGGCCCAGAATGGACACGCTGCCGACTTTGAGGAACGGCTTGCTCATCGATTTGCTGCAGCGTTTCTGGTGCCAGCTGAAGTTGCACGTCACGAACTCGGCGCCAGGCGCCGGCACCTGCGGATGGACGAGTTAGCACTACTGAAACAGAAATACGGTGTGAGCATGCAGGCATGGGCACGACGTGCCAAGGATCTCAACATCATCGACGACGGGCACTATGCCGCGCTATGCCGAGAATTTTCCCAGAGAGGATGGCGAAAGCAGGAGCCAATGGCCTTCGAGGGGAACGAGGAGCCAATTCGTCTGCGGCAGCTGATATTACACGCTCTGGCTGAAGGCGTTATTAGCGATGCCCAAGCCAACCGGATGTGCCCGGGCGTGAGGTGGGAGCCTGCTTCGCGTGCCGGACACCCGGCTGGTACGACGCGAGTTTCGGATCTCTTGCGGCTTCCAGAGGATGAGCGGTCACGAATACTTGAGACCGCCGCGACCGTGGCGGAATCCGAGTATCGAACTGATCCAGAGCTTACAGCCTTCGATGCCTTCGGCGATGCCGATCTATTCGATGACTATGGCTCCGAGTAGGGGCGAAGTGTGGTGGATCGACTTTGATCCATCGGTCGGCGCGGAAATAGAAAAGCTCCGACCCGCTGTCGTGGTCAGTGTACGGTCTGTGGGCCGGCTTCCTCTGCGAATCGTGGTTCCTATCACAGATTGGAAATCGCAATACGCGAGCTTTCCTTGGATGACGTACTTGTCTCCGACGGCAGGGAACGGATTCACAAAGGAATGCGCAGCTGATGCATTCCAGGTGAAGTCTGTCGGTCAACCGCGGTTCAAGACGCACCTGGGCACCCTAACTCCACGAGAAATGGAGGACATTGCCGCGGCCATCGCACTGTGCGTTGGATACGTGTAGCATTCTGCGTAGCGTCCCCAGGACGAATCGCCACCATTCTCGATGTCAATCGAGCCGCCGCTACGGTCTTCGTACAACAACGCCGCATGGACGGAAGCGGGTTTTCCCATCTGAAAGAGATCATCGCAGCCGGCCTTCACGCTGAGATGAAGGCCGGCTGCGATGATCTCTCAGAGGAGCCACCGAGGTGACACCCTCCTGCGCCACTACCGCCTACTCAGCCTGTGGTGGCAAGCGTCATCACGGCGCCCCCCTGCAGGACGCCATGCAGCAGATACGGCCCATGGCCCTGCCACCAGCTCCGATACGCGTAGCCCTGCCGGCGAGCGTCGACTGCAATCAAGGCCCGATTCAGGCGGTGCGTCCCGGCAGTCAGAAAGAAACCACGGAGGCCCGCGCCCGAGGCGACACGCCAGTGGAACCGGATGGCGCCGCCGGCGTGGACCGCATGGAACCCAGAAAGGATGGCTGCCGTCGGTGCGCCGCTGCTGCTGGTGAGGATCGCCAGGCTGTGATTGGCCTGTGAACCGATCCCGAGGGCCAGGGGAGTCATCCCAGCCGGCAGGTTCACCGCTGCCGGAGTGGGGTTGGCACAGGAAGCGCACGTCGTCGTCCCATTCCCCAGCTGGCCGTACTCGTTGTCTCCCCAGGCATACTCCTTCCCATCCGACCCAATCGCCAGACTATGGTGCCCACCCGCGGCAATCGCCCTGGACGTCACGCCACTCGCCAGCGTGATCGCCTCCGGGGTCGAGCTAGTGGTCGTCTTTCCATTCCCCAGTTCACCGTTGCCGTTGTAGCCCCAAGCATAGACTTTCCCATCCGGCCCAATCGCCAGACTGTGGTCCTGGCCGGCGGCAATCGCGGTCGCCTTCAATCCAGTTGGCGGATTGACCAGCGCCGGCATCGAACTACTGGTCGTCGTCCCCAGCTGGCCGTAAGTGTTATCGCCCCAGGCATAGACGTTCCCATCCGACCCAAGCGCCAGACTGTGGCCCTGGCCGGCGGCAATCGCGGTGGCCGTCACCCCACCCGGTAGCGTGATCGCCCCGGGATCGAACTGTCGGTCGTCGTTCCATTCCCCAGTTGGCCGTTGCTGTTGGAGCCCCAAGCGTAGACCTTCCCATCCGACCCAAGCGCCAGACTGTGGTCAGATCCCGCGGCAACCGTCGTGGCCGTCACTCCACTGGGGAGCCAGCTCGCCACCGGGGTCGAGCTATTATTCGTCGTCCCAATCCCCAGCTGGCCGTTGCTGTTCGAGCCCCAGGCATACGCTGCGCCACTCGGCGTGGCGGCGCCTGCTGGAGTCACCCTCCCCAGGGTCGCGGACAGACCACCGAGCAGCAGTCCCAGGATACAGATCGTGACAATTGACCATCGTGAGAGCATGCGCATACCTATATTCTCCTCAGCGTCCACGCTCGACACCATCGACGGGCACGACCCTCTGTTCTGTATAGAAGCGATGCAGCACGACCTGGATTCACCATTAGCTCGGCCCAGGACAGGTGACCGACGTACATCCCAGACATCCTGGCTCCCGCGGTTCGCGACGTTCATCATAGGTGTACGCTTTCGAGGGGATCAGGGTGAGGAGGATGTTTGCCGAACATTCATATGATGACGCTTATCCGCAGTGAACCGGCGCCGGTGAGATAAACGTGCGGGTATGCGACCTGATGTTCCTGAGATGCTCATGATGGAGATCATATACGCTGAATACAATACTGTCAATGGCGTGGTACATTGGGGGGCAGCAAAGGACGGAGACCTGTGGCAGAGCAACCCAAATCGATCGACATCGGTGATGTGCCCGACATCCTCCGCCTGGTGGAAGAGGTTCGCCGGGTTGGCGAGCCCCGTGTCCTGCGCAGGAATGGGGACGACCTTGCCGTGGTTATGCCGCTCCCGCCTGTCGGGACGTCTCGCCTCAAGAAGCCGACCGCCGAAGACTATGAGGCATTCCGGCGCGCTGCCGGGAGTTGGGCAGACATCGATACTGACGGACTGATTGAGGATATCTACCGCGCGCGCAGGGAGGGCACGCGTCCCAACAATCGTCCATGAGCTACCTGGTCGATACTGACTGGATTATCGAGGGGAACCTTATCCCGGACCTCGATCTCCTCATTGCGGCGACTGCTCTGGAGCATGCGTTGATCCTGCTGACACGCAATCGCCGGCACTTCCAGCGCATCCCACAGCTTCGACTCCTCTGAACCCCTTGGTAGCTGTAGGGGGAATAATGGCGCATACAGCTAAGGGCGCCTCGCTCGCGTCTGGCTTTCCGGCCGCACGTGACGCTACGACTTCCAGAGCACCTGTATATGCCCCCCGGGCGAAATGCTGATCAGTGCCGTCTTGCTGGTATAGCCGTTCCCGGCGAAAGTGTCGGTGAAGATTGTGCCATCCGGGGCGATTGCCAGGCCGTTCGGGAGGAAGCCGGCGACTCCGTCGATCCGCTGCCGCGAGAGATCCAGTATGGTCCGGGCGCCCCTGGTACCCAGGCGGACAATGCTCTGACCGTTCATCGCGATCACGTGCCCGTTTGGCCCGGTGACCAGTCCGCCGGCGCCACGAGGGTAGAAGCCATCCACGCCCATCGGCAGGACCATCCGGCCTCCCGGCGTGATCATGAGCAAGGTCTTGGTGTTGAATCCCGCGATGAAGAGGTTGCCCGCGCGATCGAAGGCCAGACCGCTGGGCCCATCGGGAGATGCCTCGACCGCTCGATGGCCGACTCCGTAGACGCCTGCATAGTGCCGGTTTCCGGCGATCTGCGTCAGAGTGCGGTTCGTCTCCAGTCGCAACACCTGGTTATCGCCGGCGTTCGCAATGTACAGGCGCTGGTCCGGCCCGATGGAGACCGAACTCGGGCTCAGGAGCGTCGCGGCGCGTGCTGGGGTCCCGTTTCTGACCCAGCCGTATTTCCCGTTTCCGGCGATGGTCGAGATGATCCCATCAGGGGCAATGGCGCGGATCCGGTTGTTCCCCGTGTCGGCGAAGTAGAGCGTGCCGTTCGGCGCTATCACCATACCCCGAGGCAGATCGAGTTCGGCATGCAATGCCCGTCCGCCATCACCGGAAAACCCGGCTTTCCCGTTACCCGCTACGACGGTAAAGCCACCAGCGGGGAGCAACTGGAGGATCTGATTGCGACCGCTATCGGCGATGTACAGACGGCCTCTCGGTCCCACAACCAGTGCATTCGGACGAACCAGGCGAATATTTACCGCGGCCGCACGCGCGGCTGCCTGCCGCGTGGTCATCCCATGAAATCCAACAACCGTGAGCGCAACCAGCGCCAGGCCAACTCTTCCTCTATATGGGAGCTTCAGCGGTCGCATCGCATGGTCAGTCTTCCTTTCCGTCAAAGCAGGAGGTCCAGTGCGTATGAGTGGTAGATGTGCGAGCACGGGTCCCGCCTTCTTCCGCTCCGGACAGCCAAAAAGCCACTTCATGATGGTGCCAGTCGCCATAGTCTTCGGTGGGGAGGTGTTCCCGAGACCGGCGGAGTGTGCTCGATAGCGGAACGTTACCGTTCCGCCTGCATGCTACTACAATGTGTCACATGTGCCGGCCGGAATGACACTGGCGACGTTAACCACACGGTGACGTTGCACCATGGATGCAGAAAGTAGGCGAGGATGAATGCCGTGACGACATCGTCGGTGGGCCGAGCAGTTTTGCTCGCAGCGGTCCTTGCACTGCTGTTCGTCGTGGCGACGCCGGAAGAGGGTCACACACAGAAGGTGGGAACAGCCCGCCTGGTGCTGCGCGAGAGTGGCGAGGGCAACCGGCTACTCCGATCTCCATTCGCCGTGCAACACGCGCCGTGGTTCGTATCCTGGCACTTCGATTGCGCGGCGGTCCATGCAGGCCAGCGTCACACCGTGCTTTCAGTCTCGGATGCAGGCGTGGTAAACGGGGAGGTTGTCAGCAGCGGTCTGGATGAGGCAGCTGTCACTTTGACGTACGTCTTCCGCCAGCCGAGCGAGCAAGACCGATTGTTTCGAAAGGCGTGGCGCCGTGGCACGTCAGGCACCCTAACCTTCAGGGACACGGGCGTGCTCTTTACGGTCGGGATTGTGACACAATGCCGATGGCGGTTTCAGGTAACCGAATCGGCCCCCGGTCACGATCCGCTTGCCGGGACCTGGGAGTATCTCAAGACGGTTCCCCGTCGCGAGGTCGAGGCCCTGGGGTATCGATTCGAAGCCGTTCACCGTTCCGTGGCTGTTAGCCGAGCGCATGCGGTGGAGATCGCCTGGACACGAGGCGGAACTCCTGCTCGCGGGACACAGAACTCCCCGCCCCCGTTCGACCTGCAGGAATCCCTGCTGGCGCGCCTGCATAGCTCCACAGTCATTGATGGGTGTACGTGCTGGGTGTTGATTCGGCGAGCACAGCCGCCGATCCAGATTGATCTGGCCTTTGTGGATGCGATCACCGGGCGATGGAAAGGGGAAACAACGCTGCGGTACAGGTATTCCCGGTAACACGTTGCGAACGGGCACAACGTCCTTCCCTGGACACTATCGCCGCAGATTGGAGGAACAACTCTGAGTTGGCAGTCGGGTCGGCTTGGCGAGTCCCGGCGACTCCTCCTGGTACGCGACCTGCTCTCCGGACGCCAGTTCACCCTAGTGAACTGGCGTGCTGCGGGCGCCACGCCCGCTCCGGTCAAGCCCATCGGCCCCGGCACAGCGGACAGGAATCGGGTCGTCTGGGAGGAAATTGTCCAGGATAGCGCGCAGAGGACGGCGGCGTATCTGGCCGTGGCGACCGTTCCGGAACACACGCTGCCCATCGGCGCCGCAGAATAAGCAGCTATCTTTGTGTTCCGAGTCGGAATGCGCTTCCATGTTCCCCGATATCCCTTCGTTGGTGGGCGCTGGGTGTGCCGAACCTCATGTTCCCAACAACGTAACCTGTCTGGTGAGCAAGTCTACAGAGACCACACCATCAATGGAGGGTTGCGGATCTCAGTTGCAACTGAGGCCTCATGATAAGACGACGGGCGGATGTGGTCGATGGTCACCACGGGGTGATTGAGCCAGCCCGCCAGCGCATACCAACTGCCCACAGGTGTGCCCCTATCTGAACGCCCTTCACCTCGCCCGGCAATGCTCGGGCAGGATGATCTGGATCGGCACTCCGTACTTTGAGTAGTTCATTCGGACCATCCCAGTGCCCGGCACGCGCCTCCCCCGCTTGTACACGATGGTGGTTTGGTCCCGGCGAAGCAAGAGCATGGTTGCTTCGTCGATGTAGAAGTCGAGCCGTGTTTGTATGGTGTCGATTGAGTTCTTCTCAATCGAGTGAGCGCGCACATGCCAGGCGGTCGCCCCGGCAATCTGCTCCTCACCCACCGTGACCACGTTCGTAAGCACCAGCGGCAGGTAGACGAGCTTGAACTCGTCCAAGTGAACCCGACTATTTACGGAGCAGATCCACCCGCCATACGTGGAGCGGAACGCTTCTCGCTTTCCCACAACGATCCGCTCGTCCCGCCTCCCCAGCCCGAGTTGCGTCAGCGGAGGGCGCGCATGCTGCACATAGTGAGAGCGGGGTACGGCGCCAGATACATCGATCTCAAATGTCGAGAGAAGAACCCAGGATCCGGTGCCTGGCACCCTGATGGTCCAGCCTCCCGATCCCGCTGCCCGCACCGCCTCCTTCATCTTCTGAAGCAGTTCCGGTCCGGAGGGGAGAGCGATTTGTGTCGGAGTAGGAGGCGGCGTGCTGGTTTGGCCCGAGACGGGAGACAGGACGACGAGTGCAATGCCAAGGCCACATAGGCACGACATGGGCCTAGCCTTCATACCTCAAGCCTACACGGGGCGATCTCGATCCGGCTACGTTTCTCCATCGGCGGGGTTCTGCCGTTTGCAACGTGAATGCTGCGGGGATCAACCGCATTCAGGTTCCAGGACTGAACCCGCAGCGGACGCAGCGATACACCCGTCCGATCGATATCGCATCCGGCAGTCGGTCGACGATCGTCAGCAATTGGCGGCGCGCTCCGCCCTGCAGAGAGACACTCCACAACGTCGACCGGAAGGCGCTCCTACCGTTGAGACTACAGGTCTGGACGAACGTCACGCCGCGCCCTCCGACGGTCCAGACCGACTGTGACACCACACAATCACGTCCTTGCGGCGCCGGAAGCAGCCGACCACGCAGGGTTCGCGTGTCCTCCACCCAGAATCCCGTGCTCGGATCGACCACCAGGTACCGCCCATCGGGAGAACCAAAGAGGTGCGTGGCGCCGTCGAGATGGGCGGCGGCCGCAACGTGTCCCTGTACTCGTGCTCGGCTACCGAGCACCAGCCGCGCCAGCCCGCCCGCTAAGGGCGCCTCCCACACGCCAGAGAGTCGAACACCTCCGCCGGTGGTCGTCAGGAACACGTGCCGGCCGTCCGCTGCAAGGGTGACATCATTCCACGGAAACGATCCGTGCGGCACGCCGTTCGGATTGCTGATCCAGCTGGGAAAACTGACGATTGAGCTGGTTGATCCTGACCCGTTGGCGCGGCCTACGACGAGTCGCAAGGTTCGCACACCTTCCTCGGCGGAAATTCCCGCCGCCACTGCCACCCTCGATCCATCCGGCGACCAGGTGAGAAGGGAGGAAGTGCCATACCGTCCGTCATTCGGGATCGCTACTGCGGGCCGTCTGCCGCCGACAGTGCGAACGATGATCGCACCCTGCTGCTTGTAGGTAAACAACTGCCCGTTCGGCGACCAGAAAAGAGATGCAGAGGGAGCATGGAACAGCGTCCCGAGTAAGCGTCGTGGCGCACCCCCGTCGGTAGAGACAACCCAGAGAGCCGTGGTCAAACGGTGGCCCGGAATTGGCGCGGCGTACGCAACCCACCGGCCGGTTGGCGAGATCCGCGCATCAGCGGCGCTTACAGGCGCGGTGAGCCGGCAAGCATATGCCCTGTTCGCCCCGACTTGGTTCGCACCTACTATAAGGTACACCGACCCATGCCAGGTTGCCGCAATGGCGCTCAGCCCACGCGGAGGACTGGACGCACACTTGTTCACGGCACTGATTCCACCCGCCGGTATGGCAGGCGGCGCCACGCGCTGGTCGAGCCAGATGGGCGCCTCGCCCACGACCGCCACCGCGAGCCGCCAGCGGCTCACGCGGCCGCAGTCTTCCACGAAGCTGGGCTCGATACTCCGGCCCCCGGTTGCAGTCCACCCGCTCGATCCGCCAGAGATCGCTCCCCGGTACGGATCGGTACAGTCAACCCGATCGGCGTAGTACACCTGGCGTGAAACCGGCGCCCGCACCGTGGCGTGGAGGCGCGGCATGGTCGCAATGCTGGCCCGCGTGCGGACTTGAGGGGCCGTTCCCAGGTGGAGGATGGGCGTCTGGAGTTCGCGCGATGGTCCGCCAAACAACCCCACCTCGGTTCTCTTCCCATAGATGGCCTCGATAGCGCGCAGCCGAGGAGCATGCAGGATCATCAGGCCGCTCCAGGCGAGCGTCTGCCCGATTGGCAGCGACACGGGAGGTGTGGGGTCGAAGCATGCCAGACGGACGATCCCGGTTGGGATGGGAGGCTGGTGCACCGTCTGGCCTGCCGCGTCGAGCATCTGTACCAGGGGCCGGAATCCGGCGCACATCTCCACCCGTGCATCGGCGTTGCTCAGGTTGCGGAGCGTCACCGTCACCGCTACCAGGGCGTCGGGCGGATAGGCCGCCCGTGGCGTCTCAAGGGTGAGGGTGAGGCCCTGCGCCGTGGCGGAGACGGCGTGCGATGGAGCAGCGTGCGAGACGTCCCCATGAGCAACGCTGGAAGGCGCCGAAGCCGCCAGCGCGATCGCCACGGCCATGAGTCGCACGATGAACCGAAAGAACACCCGTCGTCTCCCTCTCGTGGCATATACATGCAGGTTGGCATACACGGCGCAACTCAACCTCGTTCAATCTGGGCCAGCAGGCGCAGCAGAGTGGGAGTACTGTGTGCTGCCACCACGGTTCCCCGCTCCACATTGGCACACCCACCAGTCGACACGTCCAGAGAAAGTGTGCGGCCGCTCGCGTATCGGAAGGAGATCGTATCGTGCGTACCGACATCCAGGGCGCAGAAGCCGGGTTCGTCCGCCGCCGGGAGGTGATTCAGGGTTCGAACCAGATGAAGGATAACCACCCGAGAGTCGATTGGTACCACAGCACGTGGCGCCTTCCCCGGAGCACGTGATCCGAAGTACGAGATGGTTGCTCCGGTAGGCGACCCCGGCACCAGAATCCGCGGTGGTGGCAGTGTGATGGCGGATGCCGCATACAACACCAGTGTTTGATGTGCTCCAGCCGGCTCGAAGGTCAGTGTAATCTGATCCCTCCCCTGCTGCCCGAACCCGAAGCTGACCGAATGGGCAACGATTCCACTGCCGTTGCCGCTGTATCCGCTGCCGTCGAATCGAAAGCCACAGCTGGTGAAGGCCGCACGGTACCATTGCTGAATACCACCCCACTCTCCTGGAACGAGGTATTCCGCACGGGCATCTTTCCGGTACCAGGAAGAGGGAAACCCGTAGGATGCCTGTGGCATGGCGCGAGAGGACGGCTGCGCGCCGGGAAACAGCGGCACGCGGACCTGTAGTACACCTGGTGGGATCGCTGGGGCGCTGGTTGGCCGACCAGGATCGGGATTCGCTCGAAGGTTCAAGACGAGGCGTGCCGAACAACTCCCAGTCTGGGACAACCGCTGGGCCGCCGAAGCGTTCATCGGAGCAATGACCAGTAGTCCACAGAGCGCGGGAAGGAGACGCAGCATCAAAGGCATGATGAAATCCTTGTAACGTTCTCTCTAGAGAGAACGCAGGAACCAGTACCGTGTGACAGTTCACATCCAGCCAGCGGTGCGATGGCCGGAAGACGCTCAGGCAGCTGGACCCGAACAGAACGAGTCCCCGAGCGACACGCCCACACCGATCTGGGTGCAGGCCATGTTTGTCACTTGCACCGGGAAGAACCCAACCGGAAGCGGATAAGTTGCATGCAAGGTGACGCCCTGGATGGTGAAAACACCGGGCGCATTATACTCCAGCCTGAGCACATATTGGATCACTTCATGAGGGCGAAGACGGTAATTCCGGACGGCATGGACCGCGTAGCCCTGCGCGCGTAACCATGACGGCACGGGCTCCGGAATCATGAGAAAGGTTGCCCCGCGAGGAGGAATAGACAGAATCCACTCGCCCATCGCCTTCACCTGCGGCGACAGGGCGTGTGAGAGCGTGACACTGGTTCACGGTCAGCGGCGTTCCTGACCGGTTCTGAAAAAAGTAGGCAATGCTGATGGGCCGGTGCACATGCCAGCGGCCGTGACCATAGCCATTGCCCTCGTCGGTGAGGATGAGTCGTGGGCCGACCCAGGCCGGGAGCACGAGGGTGGCTGCTGCCACGCATGCCACCAACAGGACGGCAGCGACAATCAGGAATCTCCGTGGCCGCATAGTAAGCCGCTCTTTCCGAATTCGAGTATGTGCGCGTGACCGTCGATCATCTCCATGCAAGTATAGAACCGCCTCAGTATGCAGAGAGGCGTGAGAGGTCGAGGAGAGCGTGTCACGTTTGCTTCGCGCACACTGGGGTGCGGGCCGGACACCTCCGCGCGGAGGTTTCCGGTTTCGACGCGAAGACGGTAACAAACGCTCCCGCTGGAGCGTTAGGCTAGTAAAGCAATAGCGAGGTGCGTTGATGCTGAAGAACCGATACGCTGCTTGTCTGATCCTCATGGGCTGTATGACAACGGCTGCGGGAGTGATCGGCTTTTCCCCCGCAGCCGCCAGCGCAGCGCCCCGGGTCTTTACGGTTACGCAGGTGGTGAACGGGCTCCTTCATCAGCCCCGGCACTGGGAGGGGAAAACCGTTTTGGTGCGAGGAAGCTTCGTGGCCTACCCGGGGCCGGACTGCTCTCTTCTCAGGGCCCACAGGCCTTGCTCCTTTCACGGCGGCTTGTCTGATAGTGGCATGTACGTCAACCTACTGACCTTGCGGATAACGCTAACCAGTCAAAGGGTGCTTCTCTCCACACCGGCCACGTATCGCGTTCGCTTGCATGTCGGGCACTACGGGACCGCAGTGCAGCCAGAGGGGTATCTGCTTGCTCGGGAGGCTCATGGTCTATCGACCAGCGCCAGTTTGGCGCACGTGTCACGCGGGAAGATCGTGGTTATCGGTGGAATCGATCCATGTATCGGAGCAGCGCCGGTCAACGGCGCTCCTCGGGGCCCTCGGTACATGGCGGGGGCTGTCACCGTCCTGCGGGGACAGCTGACGTGGAAGAGTCTCGGTCGCGGAAACCGGACAATGATCTTCCCGACCCACGTGGTCGGAAGAGCGAGTGTTGGAGAAAATAGGACCTATCGTTTTGTCCTGGTTCCCGGCCAGTATGTGCTCAGAGCCCACGTGCCGCACTGGGAATTCACGCCATACACGGAGTTCATCCTGAAACCGGGGACCGTCGTGCATGTCGACATCCACAATATGTGCATTTAGGAATGCCATCACCCACCAACGCCGGGATGGCCTCGGAAACCTTCCACTCGTCGACCGTTCAATTCAATGAATATGCCATGGCCCGATTCGCAATAGCAGTTCTTCTTCTCGCCGGCGTGTTCGGTGGCTATCACGTATACCAGAGCCTCGCATCTCCGCTGCTCAGTGCGCAGGATGCCGCCGGCTATGTGGGCGCAGCCTACGGGGACCCGCACCCACGTATCATTCGATCTATTTCGACTGAGACCGACGGCCCCGTAAACGAGCCGATGTACTCGATAACGGTCACCGGCAATTTTCATAGAGGACGTACGACAGCCCACTATCTCGCATTTTCGGCCATGGCCAGCCGTCACTCCGCATGTTGTCTTTGGGCGGGGAATACGCTACCAAGTCACACAGCGCGCAGAGCGTGGTTTGCCGATCAAGTACCTCTCACGCCCACGCCGAAATAGGTACGGTTTGAAAGACCTTGATTATGAGCTACTGATAGCCGGACACCGTCTGTGATCACGTGATGTGCGCCCGCGCGCTTTTCGCTGGTGCAGCTGTTCAATCTTGGTGACCTTCGCGCAAATCGAGAGTCGGTAGTCCTCCGGCAGATCATCGAAACGTGCCAGCACGACCGGCCAGGGTTCCCTGTCAGGCCCGTCGTCCTGCCGGGTCCATCGCCGAATCGCCTCAGTGAACTCCATGACACGCTGAGGGTCCGCTACTCGTCGCATGTCTCGGGAGGTCAGCGGAGATCGGGCCGGCAATGCCGTTGCAGGGCTGCTTCAACCTCCTGGTAGAGCTGCCTGATGTTGAACGGCTTGGGAAGGACTGCGATTCCGTTCTGATTGAGCCACTGCTCATGGGCCTGAAGATCGAGCAGTGCTGCTGAGCATACGATCACTGGAATAGTGCATAGTCGCTGATCGAGGGTGAACAGTTCGAGGAGCGTCCACCCGGTCTCCGGTGATTCCATCCGAATGTCCAGGATGATGAGGTCGGGCGGATCCTGTTGCAGCTCGGCGAACGCATTCCCCCGCTCTCGGTAGATCCTGGTGTCCCATCCCCGCTCCGCCAGAACGGCAGCCATCATCTCGAGAAAGACGGTATCGTCGTTCACGACCGCGATTCGAGTCATGCCTTCTCCTCCTCCTGCATGTATCACGCTACATGAAAAGGGCGCATTAATCAATGTGTCGCAATCAGCGGCACATAACTTGCGAAGGGAGTTGTCAAAGCGACGAGAAAGAGACCACTGTCATGGCCGAATCCTCATCCCCCTGCCCAAACTGTGGTGGCTCCATGGTCATGCTGCGGAGAGACCGGCAGCCAGCGGGTCAGCGTGACGTGGTGCTGGCCTGGACCATCTGCGTCGCGTGCCGGCATGTCCGTCTCGATCATTGGGCCTTCGTGGATGAGCATGTCACAGACGGGCAGGGGCACCAGCACCGAGCGTGAGGGGCGGTTAACGGTGCAGCTCGACCCACGAGGCGAGTGCATTGCCCACATGTGTGCCCGGCGCTCCGCCGTCCTGATGGTCGCTGGTGATGGCGACGAGCGCGCCGTTTACCACCTCGCCGCGCAGACGAAGGTCGAGGCGGAGGTTGTGCTGGCGACGGCTGACATCGGGGGTACCGATGTCGCCCGCCATGACACCGGTGAGCCAGCCATCCTGGAGGGACACATCATTCACCAGCATGGTCAGGTCGTCGCCGAGCCTGGCGTGGACGTCCCCTGACTCCTTGAATAGCAGAGTGAAGGGACGCTGCTCACTATAGGTATGGACCATGCCGCGCCACTCGCCGAGCAACGCTGAGGGTGGCTGGAAGGGAGGCTTCAACTCCGCCTCGGCGGCCCCGGACTCCCGCTGTGTACGTCGTTCCATCCATCGCTCGCCAAATGGAGGCAGCAGCACGGAAAAAATGTCTCCCAGGGTTCGGCCCAGCGCCTTCGCGGTGTTCTTGCTGCTATTGCAGAGCACGGCAATGGCAATGCCTTCCGAGGGCAGCAGGTAGAGCACTGTTCCAACACCACCCATACCCCCCGTATGGTGGACCGTGCGGTAGCCGAACTCGTCCGCGGTGATGCCCCAGCCCAAGCCATACTCGTCGTTCTCCCCGACGACCGGTTGTTGCATGCTCTGTATCGATGCGTCAGAGAGGATCTGCCGCTGGTCCGGCAGATGCGCGCTCAGATGGAACATGCCGAACCGGACTAGATCGTGCGCACTGGCATAGACGGCGGAGCCACCAGAATGATCGAAGTCGTACCTGGGATAGGCAAGGTCATCCTCGCCGTAACGCTTGGCCTCGAACGCTTCGAGCCCTGGACCGATACCCAGCGAGGAGTGCGTCATGCCGAGCGGGAGGAACACCTCCTCGCGCAGGAAATCGGCGTAGCTCTGGCCGGAGAGGCGGGAGATGACGTGGTCGAGGATGCCGTAGCCGAGGTTTGAATACCGATAGCGCTCTCCCGGCACCGTCACCAGATTGCCGTAGCGGCGAATGGTCTCTTCCATCGGCGGCCGGCGGTACGGCTCATCCTCATAGAAGAAATGGTAATGCAACGGCAATCCCGCTGTGTGGCTTGCGATACGACGAACGGTGGCATCCGCTGCGTCGCCAACGCGGGCGTGCACGGGCGCATCGCCCAAATACTCGTTGATGGGACGGTCGAGATCGACCACCCCGCGCTCCTGGAGCACCATGAGTGCGGTCGCCGTGACCGGCTTGGAGATGGAGGCCAGGGAGTACATGCTGTGCGGAGTGGCCGGGATCATCGCCTCGCGATCCGCCCAGCCGAAGCCTTCCTCCCAGAGGAGTTCCCCATGCTGCGCAACCGCAACGGCCAGGGACGGGAGCGACTGTTGGATGAGCGTATCTCGAATAGCCTGAGCGGGGGGATCGAATCGGGACGGACGCGATGGGACCAATGGCATTCTTATCACCTGAAAGGACCAGAGCGACCGTCGTAGTGCATCGTGCAACGAGTGCCATGTAATCCATGGTCCATGGTACGTCGTTGGCGTACTGTCGTGCCCCGGTATCGTCGTACCATGGTTTTTCGAGACAGTGACCGGTGCAACGATGCGCGGATGCTGGGAGTTCTGAACCAGGTCATGCTTGTCATTGCTGGTATGTGTGAAATACTGCAGATAGTCAATTCCATTGAAGGAGACACAGCATGAGCGGGTATTTCCTCGCCGTCCGCGGCCTTATGTTCAGGGAAGGCTATGTAGGACTGCTGGTCGCCATTGCGGTGTGCATCACGATTGTCTACACAGTCTCTCCGTTTCTCACGCCCCTGGTTGATCGGGCTTTCGGCGGTCCTGCCCTGCCTGGGTCGTACCTACCTCCACACTCGCTCGACGTGGCAGTGATATTGGGCCATGCATCGGCGATTGTGATGCGCCGGGTGCGTGGCCTATAGCGATTCGACGAGGCATCAGCGACTGTTCTCAATGACTGGTTGCTCAATTATCACAAGAATTGACAGGACGGTAATACGACTGCAGGTGCTGGCTCAGCGCTTCGGCGGCGGGCGATAGCGGCCGGTTGCGCAGCGACACCACGTTCCAGTCCCGCAGCACCGGGAAGCCGGCGATATCCAGCAGGGCCAGCACCTCGTCGGCCTGCTCCAGTTCCAGGCTCTGGAGCGGGATGATGGCCAGCCCCAATCCCGCCGCCACTGCTTCCTTGATGGCGCCGGTACTTCCCAGCTCCAGTCCGATCCGCAGGGTGACGCCCGCGGCACGGAAGAGTTCTTCCATGTCGCGGCGCGTTCCGGAACCCTGTTCGCGTACCACGAACTCCTCCTGGCCCAGTGCGGCCAGCGGGAGCGCCGCCCTCCCCGCCAGAGGATGGGAGGGCGGCGCCACGACCACCAGCGCATTGGAGAGAAACGGGGTAACCTGCAGCTGCTCCTTCCCTTCAACCACCCCCATCACGGCCAGATCGGCCTGGCCGGAAAGAATCTTCTGCTGCACTGCGAAGCGATTGCAGACCTCCAGCTTCACCGTCAGCCGCGGGTAGCGCTGGTGGAAGTCGCCGAGTAAGTGCGGCGCCACATAGTTTCCCGCGGTGGTGCTGGTGGCCACGGTGACCACGCCGCGTTGCAGGGTACGCAGTTGATCGGCGTGCTGCCTCAGCTTCTCCACGCCGGTCAGCATGCGCTCCGCCGCCGCCAGGAACTCGGCGCCCGCTCCGTTCAAGCGGACGCCACGTCCTACCCGATCGAACAGACGGACGCCCAGGGCGGTCTCCAGCGCCGCGAGGTGGGCCGAGATGGCCGGCTGCGCTATCAGTAGCTCCACCGCCGCCTGGGTGACGCTCCCATGACGCGCCACCACCGTAAAGACGTGGAGCTGGTGGAGGGTGTATTTCAGTGGGCTGGCGCCTCCTCGCCGGCCGGCGACGCCTCGGGCGGCTTCACCTCATCCGGGATGCCCTCGGTGAAGACGCTGCTGGCATAGATGTCGTCCGGTTCGATGGTGATCAGATCGGACTTCGAGACCCGGCCCCCTTTGGCGAACAGGCGGTTGGCCTGACGCAACCGGAAGCGATCGATGCCGTTGCGCACGCTGCGGGCATTGGAGAAGTACGGCATGGCCATACGTTTCTCCAGGTATTCGGCAAACGCCTGCTCGGCCGCCGGGGTGAAGCGGTACATCTGTTCGGCCAGGATGAGCTGGGCAATCTCCATCAGCTCCTCGACACTGTAGTCCGGAAAATCCAGATGGTGGGCGATGCGGGAGTTCATTCCCGGGTTGGACTGGAAGAAGGAATCCATCCGGTCCTTGTAGCCGGCCAGAATCACCACTAGATCGTCCCGCTGGTTCTCCATCACCTGCAACAGAATCTCAATCGTTTCCTGGCCGTAGTCTCGCTCGTTTTCCTGCCGGTAGAGATAGTAGGCTTCGTCGATGAAGAGCACGCCGCCCATGGCCTTCTTCAAGATATCCTTGGTTTTGGGCGCCGTATGGCCGATGTACTGACCAACCAGGTCATCGCGGGTCACCGCGACCAGGTGCCCCTTGCGGACAAAGCCCAGCCGGTGCAGGATGGTCGCCATGCGCAGGGCCACGGTGGTCTTGCCCGTGCCGGGCTGGCCGGTGAAGCACATATGGAGGGACGGCGCCTGGCTGCTGAGACCCAGGCCGTTCCGCATGCGGTCCACCAGCAGCAGCGCGGCGATCTCGCGGATGCGCGTCTTGACCGGCTTGAGACCGACCAGGTCGCGGTCCAGCTTCTCCAGCACCTCCATCACCTGCGACTCCTCGAGGACGGCGGCCATATCCACCGTGGCGCCGTCCGAGGCATCGAGACTCAGGTCTTCAGCGGGGGCTGAGACGATTGGTGGGACGGTCATCGTCTGAAACGCTGCACTTTCTCACCTACTTCCCGTTGTGGTTGCCAAAGCGCTCGCCCTGCGGCTGTTCGGTGGCGTAGCTATGCACCGTGTAGCGGATGACACGGTCGTGCGCCTCCTGGCGTAGCAGGCCGAAGCCGGGGTCATATTCGGGCCGGTTCACAATGAAGGACAGCGCGATCGTCTGGCGGCCCTTGGTGCGATCGTAGCCGCTCAGCCGGATATAGTGGTTCGGGTAGGTCTCCCGGCATTTGTTGACCTCGTCCATCACGCCCGCCGGATCCTTCAGATCGAACATGGGCAGGCCCCACATCTCCCAGTAGACGTTGCGGGGATGGGGATCGTCGGTGAACTCCAGGTTAATCGGCCAGTCGTTGTTGAGGCAGTACTCAACCTGCCGTTGGATCTCCTCGTCGCTCAGTTCCGGCAGGTACGAAAATGTGCCCTGGCGTAGTGTAAATGTCATGCTTCTCTCCTTACCTGCTCGGCGTGGGGGTGGCATCGGGCGTATCGGTCGAGGCATAGTCGTAGGTGACATCGCCCCACAGCTCGAGTGCGGCATTGAGCGGCGCGCACCATTTGGCAGCCTTGCGCAGAATCTCGGGGCCCTCGTTCAAGAAGTCCCGGCCTTCGTTGCGCGCCTGAATCATTACCTCCACGGCCACCCGGTTGGCGGTGGCGCCGGCGGCGATCCCCCAGGGGTGACCGATGGTCCCGCCGCCAAACTGGAAGACCACATCCTCTCCCAGATAGTGCAAGAGTTGATGCATCTGCCCGGCGTGGATTCCTCCCGAGGCCACCGGCATCACCGCCGGCAAGGACATCCAATCCTGCTCGAAATACAGCCCGATGCTCGGATCGGCCTCGTACTTCCCGCCGCGCAAGGTCTGGTAGTACCCTTTGATGGTCATCGGGTCGCCTTCCAGCTTCCCGACCACGGTGCCGGCGTGCAGATGATCGACTCCGGCCAGGCGCAGCCACTTGGCAATCACCCGGAAGGAGACACCGTGGGTCTTCTGGCGGGTGTAGGTGCCGTGACCCGCGCGATGCATATGGACCAGCACGCCGTTCTTGCGTGCCCATTTACTGATCGATTGAATCGCCGTATAGCCCACCGTCAGGTCCACCATGATGATGATGCTTCCCAACTCTTTGGCGAACTCCGCCCGCTCGTACATCTCTTCCATGGTGGCGGCGGTGACGTTGAGATAGTGGCCCTTGACCTCTCCGGTCTCGGCGCTGGCCTTGTTGACCGCTTCCATACAGAAGAGGTAGCGGTCGCGCCAGCGCATAAAGGGCTGGGAGTTGATGTTCTCGTCGTCCTTCACAAAGTCCAGCCCGCCGCGCAGCCCTTCGTACACCACCCGGCCGTAGTTGCGCGCCGGCAGGCCCAGCTTGGGCTTGGTGGTGGCGCCCAGCAGCGGACGGCCAAAGATGTTGAGATACTCCCGCTCCATGACAATGCCGTGCGGCGGCCCCTGGAAGGTCTTCACATAGTGCGGAGGAATCCGCATGTCCTCCAGGCGCAAGCTCTTGAGCGGCTTGAAGCCGAACACGTTGCCGATGATGCTCGAGGTGAGATTCGCGATCGATCCTTCCTCGAAAAGATCGATCCCATAGGCGATGTAGGCAATGTATTGATCGGTGCCCGGCACCGCATCAAGCCTGTAGCACTTTGCCTGATAATTCTCGTTATCGGTGAGGCGGTCGGTCCAGACCACGGTCCAGGTGGCCGTCGAGGACTCGCCGGCCACCGCCGCGGCAGCCTCAATCGGGTCGACGCCCTCCTGCGGCACCAGACGGAAGGCGCATAGAATGTCGCTATCCTTGATCTCGTAGTCCGGATTGTAGTACCCCATCTCGGCGTAGGGGAGTACCCCGGACTGCCACCGGCTCTTGATCTCTTTGCCACCAACCGGCGGTGCTTCCTCAATAATCATGATTGCTCCTTCTGGCCAATGCAGCCCCGACCAATCGGCGCCGCTCCGGATACGCCTTGCCGTCAATCGGCAAAACCCCATGGACTGATAGTACTCCGCCCACAGTATCCGTGCCAGGAGCACTTTATAATTGAAACCATAGAGTACACGTTATAGATCGGAAGGCCGATGACCGTTGCCGACCAGCCCCCAGATGTCTTGCGGACGCGCTACCCCACGCTCCATCAGCTGGCCATCTTCCTGGCCGTCGCGCGCCTGCAGAACTTCACGCGCGCCGCCGAGGAGCTGCTGTTGAGCCAGCCTTCGGTCTCCATGCAGGTACACCGGCTGGAGCACCTCCTGGGCGCCGGGCCGCTGTTCGAACGCGCCGGCCGGCGGCTGGTGTTGACCGAAGCCGGCGCCGAGCTGGTTCACTATGCCGGCAATGCGCTGGGGCAGCTGGACGACGGCATGGCGGCCATCCGAGAACTGCAGGGGTTGAAGCGCGGCCGCTTGCGTGTGGCGGCCGACACCACCGCCGGGGTATACGTGGTGCCCGCGCTGCTCGGCATCTTCAAGGCCCGATACCCGCAGGTGTCGATCAGTCTGAGCGTGGCGAACCGCGCCAGTGTGCAGGAGCAGCTAGAGGCCCATGAGGTGGATCTGGCGGTGATGGGCCACACCATGGCGGGAGACAATCTGGTGGTGACACCGCTGCGCCCGAATCGCCTGGTGGTGATCGCGCCACCTGGGCATCGGCTGGCCGCTCATGGCGCGATTCCCCTGGGGGAGTTGTGCAACGAGGGCTTCATTCTGCGCGAGCACGGGTCTGGCACACGCGCCTCGACCGAGAGCTACTTCGAACAGCAGGGCATCCGGGTCCCGGTGGTGATGGAGTTGAGCGATAACGGCGCGATCAAGCAGGCGGTGGCGGCCGGCATCGGGCTGGCGGTGCTCTCCGAGTCGGCGGTGGAACTGGAGCTTGGCGCCGGGCGAGTGGTGGTGCTGGACGTGGCCGGCTTCCCTCTGCTCCGCCACTGGTACACCGTGCGCCTAGCCGGCAAGCGTTTACCACCACCGGCCAGGGCCTTTCTAGCCCAGCTGCACGCTTCCCCCCCTCCCCCAACCCCTCCCACCCTGCATAAAGAGGGCACAAGCCCTCCGGGGGGGAGGGGAGCTACTACGGGAAACGGTGTCTCTGAAGATCTCACTCTCTCCACTGGAGGTTCATGAGAGGACAGTTTCATACCGTGCAGTTCCCACCACGATGCGTATGAACGATCGTCCCACCACGATGCGTAGAATCGATCTTCAGATCGTCCGCAGGAAGCGCCGCGCGTAAGCGCCGGTGCCGGTCCGCGCTACGGTAGTACCGCCCCAGCACGGTACCGTTGCCCGGCATCTCGCCAGCACAGCACCAGCGTCCACCGAACACGCGCCTCCCGTGCACGGCTTCGTGGCCGCATGCACTCGGGGTCCGGTCTCCCACCATGGAGCGGAGCAGAGAAGCAGACCGGTGGGTGGCTGGCCCATCCCATCCCACCGCGCCAGTGCAGTCGAGGGCAGCATGGTGGGACGGCCCAGGACCGGCGCTGCCGCGCGGCCCTTCCTTTGACGGTCTGAAGACCGATTCTACGGTGTCAATGGACGGTGAATCGTGGCCGGGCGGCGAACCGGTGCGAGCACACTTTCACCAAACTACCCGCCCGATACGACCGCCAGTGCTGCCATTCGATCTCCATCCATAACCTATGGCCCATGTGTTACAGAACTTTTTGTATTAGACGGTGTGAATTCACACCCGCTATGCTGCCCAGGTAAGAGGCACGAGACTGTACCGACGCCGCCAATGACGTGGCATGGGAGGTCTTGACCTAACAGGGAGGTACCGGGATGACTGTATCAGAGCAGCAAACGCCGATCATGCTGGCCGTGGTGGGAGACAGCGCCGCCGGCAAGACGACGCTCACCGCGGGCTTGGTCCAGACCATCGGGCCGGAGTTGGTCAGCGTGATCTGCGCCGACGATTACCATCGCTACGACCGGAAGCAACGGGCCGAAAACGGCCTTACTCCGTTGCACCCAGATTGCAATTACCTCGATGTTCTGACCCAGCACATGGGCTTGATCCGGGCGGGTGAGCCGATCTTGAAGCCGGTGTACAACCATCACGACGGATCCTTCGACCCGCCCACCTATATCGTGCCCCGCGAGTTTGTGATCGTCGAGGGGCTGCATGGACTCAGCACCGAGGGGTTGCGCAACTCCTTCGATATCACGGTGTACCTCGACCCTCCCGAGGAGTTGCGGCGACGCTGGAAGGTGCAGCGCGACACGGCCAAACGCGGCTACACACGAGAGCAGGTGTTGGCCGACCTGGACAAACGGGAAAGCGATTCCGCCGCCTTCATCCGCCCGCAGAAAGCCTATGCGGACATGGTGGTGCGTTTCCAGCCGCCTCCCAAAGAAGCTGACGATGCCCACCTGGATGCTAGCCTTACCTTATATAGGTCGCTGGCTCAGCCCGATCTCACCCGCCTGGTCTCGCACCTGGACGGGGACACGCCCTCCCTCCGGCTCTCCAGCACACGTGATGGAGACCGTGCAGCCACGGTGCTGCACATCGCCGGCATCGCCGCCGACCGCGATGTGATCGCGCTGGAGCAGTTCTTACAGACCCAGATGGGCCTGGCCGGCGTGCCGGACCCCGAGAGCATCGGCGTCTTCCCGGACGGTGTCGAGTGCCACCAGAGCCGTCCGCTGGCCCTCACCCAATTGCTCATCGCCTTCCACCTGCTCCGTTTTCGCCACAGCGACACCCCCGAGGCCGCTGAGCTGGCGGCGGTGTGATGGGCCTCACGAGATGCGCCCCGTCCTGCTCAACGCGATGAATCGCCACTCTGCCTTCTCGTAGAAGTTCTCATGCGGAGCCACCAAGAAGACCAAGCACAGGTGCTTCTCGTCAACCACAACATAGGCGGCGCGGTGCTGCCCATCAGGAAGTGAGAACTCCAGAGAGCGAACCGTCTTCAAACTGCCCCGGAGGGTGTGACCCAGAAACGGATCCGCCTCAAGCCCTAGAAGTTCCCTGGTCACCCGTGGCGTGAATCCCCCTGTAACGCACAATGTCTTTCTCTGCGCGCCTGGTGAGTTCAACGACGAAGCGGTGACGGCCCACTACTCATCAGGGGAGATACCATACTCTCGTGCAAAGTCGCGTAGGTTCCGGGTACGTCCCTGCTGATGCTCACGCAGTGCATCGTCCGCCAACGCGTCCAGAGCTTGAACGGCAGCGTCTGGCGGGTGCGTCCGGCGCAACTGCTCAGTATCGCCTCGATGTTGATACGGTCTGTCCCAATTCGGGCTCTTACATTTTGGACACACTCTCGGGCGCTCGCCCTTCGCGCGAGGCAACCACTCATGCCCACACCGACACCTGCCGCCCTCAAGCAGCACTATGCCGATCCCGTTCCTTTCCGTGTCCATCGTCACCTCATTACCTCAAGATTTACATTTAGTATATACCTTTAGTAGCCTCTCGGTGTTTGGATAAGTCTCCCCCTTGACGGTGGGTGCGGTTAAGTGGGTTTGTGTCAGACGTCACCGGCTGTTGTCGCGCTAGAACTTGGGCAGTCCTCACCCCATCATGCACCACAATATTTTTGCCAGGCTGTCGCTTGAGCGTCGACATCGCCCGCACCATGTCGGAAGAACGACGAGCATATCCTGGCGATGTGAGCGATGAGGAGTGTGCGTTTGTGCCCCCTACGTGACTCCGGCGGTCAGGTCCTTGTCGTCCATTTCCCAGGCGTGATCCAGCGTGTGATACGCGGTGTGCCGAATCAAGAAGCGGAGCGGCCAGGTTCGGGCCATTTTGCCCTCAGAATGGAACGACCGAATTGCCGCGCAGTACGCGTCGCGGTACGCTTTCAGCCCATTGGCGTCAGTGATCCTCTCACCCTGTTTGGTGCCCACTCCGAGCTTCTTTGCCCACTCCTGTTCAGTGGCGCAGACATGAAGAACAATTCGGTCCCGATCACGCCCTCCGCCTCGCGAACCCTTCAGCATCTCAGCCGACACGCGCACACGCACATCGTCGAAAAACGCCCAGCACGCCTGCATCAAGGTCAGCTCACGTTCTAATTCAGCGCTCGACATGTCTTGCCTATCGATCCCCGAAAACGCGAACGAGATGCCCCAGAAGTCGGTTGAGCCTGTGCCCGGATATTGCTCGACCACCTCGACGGTGGTGGTGGCCGCAAACTCTGCACCCATCCCGGCCAGCTTCGCCACCTTTGCATAGCGTGGAAGGTAGGATTGTAACCGTTCAATCGCGACCTCCCCGGTCTTCGCACCGCGCTCCAGACCGGGCCAATCCGGCGCCACCGCCACCACCTTCTTGCCTTTCGGTCCGATTTCCAGGGTCACCCGAATTTCGTTAGCCATCTCTACTCCCAACTGCGTACTTCGCGGAATCCGCCCGCCCAGTTCACGTGAAAGCGCCCACTCAGTTTATCGGTTTCGCCCGGCCCTGAGTCGGAGCCAGGCGGCATGAGCGTGAGGTCTGAGTCTTACGCATTGACTCGCCGTGGAGGTCGATTCGGTGAGCGCTGTGCAGCAGGCGGTCCAGGATAGCGTCAGCGAGGGTCGGCTCGCCGAGGGCCACGTGCCACAGGGCGACGGGTAGTTGGATGGAGACCGGGCAGCCACGGTGCTGCACATCGCCGGCATCGCCGCCGACCGCGATGTAATCGCGCTGGAGCAGTTCTTACAGACCCAGATGGGCCTGGCCGGCGTGCCGGACCCCGAGAGCATCGGCGTCTTCCCCGACGGAGTCGAGTGCCACCAGAGCCGTCCGCTGGCCCTCACCCAATTACTTATCGCCTACCACCTGCTCCGCTTTCGCCCCAGCGACGCCCCCGAGGCCGTTGAACTGGCGGCTGTGTGAGCCAGGAACGTCGACACTTCTTTGGACATCATGCAACAGGGTTGCCCGAGGTGGCAAGGGATCTGGGATGAAGGTGTCAAACCCCTGTAGGGTTCGCGTGCGGGTTACCGAAACGACCAAGTACTGCAAAACATCCCATTTATGAGCTGTTTTGCAGTATCATCTGGGGTCCAATTGCAAGTCGCTCTCCCAGGAGTCTCGTGGATGCCCGATCGGCCCCTCGCACGCCTGGCCCACATTGCCGAGGACCAATGGGTCTCGTTTACCGGATGACGTGAACGTCGACATCGACCGACACCGTGGACCAGGCGCGGTCCGCGGTAACCGCGGGGACGACCTCGCGGTGAGCAAGAGCGAGGCAGGCACGGTCCCCAAGGGATAGACCGGCGGACGCGATCCGCGGCCAGAGAGTTGCCGCCCCCTCGGCCTGTGCGGAATCGAAGGGAACGATGGTCACACCGAAGGCCTCGACCTCACTCCGCAGTCTCTGCGTTGCCACTCCGCGCGCGGCCGCCTTCTGCACGGTCTCCGACCAGTTCACCGCGGACATCGCCGAGCGGTCGAGGAGCGGCACGACCTGATCCGCGCCGGCCGCCTGGTTGAGCACGGCGAGCAACGCCGAGGCATCGAGGACGCACACGAAGGCGCTCACGCTTCCTCGGCCTCGCGCCGCGCCTCCTCGCGGCGCTCCGCGATCAGCTCATCGGCCAGGCTCACGTCACGCGGGGCCGCGGTGGCGAAGCGCGCCTGAACCCGCCGGAGTACGGTATCCCGTGGCTCGAACACCAGCCGGCTGTACTCAACATGGCCGACGAGGATGTGGCCTGGTTCCAGCCCGAGCGCCTTCCGCATCGCTGCCGGAATGACCACACGTCCCTGTGGCCCGATCTTCAACTCTGCAACCTCGTCTGTCATGGTGGGCAATCAGCACCAAACCGACAGCAATCGCCCCACCATGGTACGAACGGAGTAGGCGCACTCGCTCCTTCGGTCAATTGTCCGCAGCTCAGCGGTACACCCCGGATGCGGTCCTCCCGAACGGGAGTCAGACAGCGACCCGCTCTGCCTGGAAAAATCTGAACAGTTTCTTTCGGACTGAGTGGCGAAGCTGGCGCCGATGCTGCGTGTCTGGCACAATAGATCAAAGTCACAGTTGTTACAAATGACAGAGGGCGGGATGGTGGATTTTCGTTTTACGCTGATCGGCCTTATCATCGGGTTTTTGATCGGCCTCACCGGCATGGGCGGGGGATCGCTGATGACGCCGGTGATGATTTTGATTATGGGCGTCAAGCCGGTGATTGCCGTTGGGACTGATCTGGCCTATGGCGCCATTACCAAGATTGTGGGCGGGGCCGCACACTACCGGCAACACACCGTGAACCGCCGAACGGCATTCCTGCTGGCGGCCGGCAGCGTCCCCTCCAGCATCGCGGGCGTGAGTGTGATCAGCGCCATCAAGCGCGCCGATCCTGCGCTGGTCAATCAGTTTCTGCTGCACGCCATCGCCTGGGTGCTGATCGCGGTGGCGGCGGTGATGGTCGCCAAGCCACTCCTGGTACAACTCGCGCATCGTCGCGGAATCGGCGACTGGCGCGGCGACGCCCAGGTGATGGGAGCGCGCCATCCCTGGATTTTGCCCATGGTCGGCGCGGTAGTCGGCTTCCTGGTCGGCCTCACCTCGGTGGGCAGTGGCACGCTGATCATTGTGTCGCTGCTCTTTCTGTATCCCCGCTGGCAGTCCAGCGATGTGGTGGGAACGGACGTGTTTCATGCCTCGATGCTGGTCAGCGCCGCCAGCATCGCCCAGTTTGCCGCCGGCAATGTCAACGTCCCCATGGCGCTCTCGCTGTTGCTCGGCTCCGTCCCCGGTGTCCTGCTTGGCAGCCGGCTGGCCATCGGCTTTCCCGAGCAACTCCTCCGCCTCAGCCTGGCCGGGGTGCTGCTGGTGTCGGGCGCCAAACTGCTGTAGCGGCTCACGGACGCACCCTCACCCCCCCAACCCCCTCTCCCCAGCGCTTCATGAGCGGACAGTTTGGTGAGGGCGCGCCCGCACCGCTTCGCCGTCCGGCCACGGTCGACCGTCGATCCACCGTAGAATCGGTCTTCAGACCCGTCACGGGAAGGGCCGCGCGGCAGCGCCGGTCCTGGGCCGTCCCACCATGCTGCTTCCCGACTGCGCTGGCGAAGTGGGGCGGGTTGGTCGAGACACCCACGGGTGTGCTGTCCTGCTCCGCTCCTCGGTGGGAGACTGGACCCATGTACATGCGACCACCGAACGGCACAGGTTAGCAGGGTGTCAGGCAGACGCTGGTCGTGTGTCCCCGTTCGGGGATCTCCGTCCGGCGAGATGCGGCGGTATGGTGCTGCCGTGGGACGGGCCGGCGCCGGCGCTTACGCACGGCGCCTCCACCAGACGATCTGAAGATCGATTCTACGCATTGTGGTGGGAACTGTGCGGCGTGAAACTGTCCATTCATGAACCATCCGGGGGGAGGGGAGCTACTAGGGGAAGGTCGGTGTGCCCTACGTGTGCTGGTCGAGCGCCCGATCCAGACAGCGGTACAGGTCATCGATGTCGAAGGGCTTGGGCAGCACATCAATGCCATGCGCGTTTAGCCAGTCTTCTTTGGAGCGGAGATCGAACATGGCTGCGGAGCAGACGATCAGGGGGATGTGGCGAGTAGCGGGGTCCAGCGTGAGCAGCTCCATAACGGCCCACCCAGCATCAGGGTTCTCCATGCGAATATCGACGATGATCACATTGGGCATCGCCTCCTTCAACTGCGCAAAGGCCGGCCCAGCCTCGCGCAGAATCAGCGACTTCCAACCCCGCTCGTCGATCAAAAAGCCCATCAGATCGAGGAAGGTCGTATCATCATTTACCACCGCGATGGTTATGTCGTCGGCCACCAGCCGTTGCCCCTTCCTTCCGGAGATAGCACCGCCAAACTATAGACGATGTAGGGGCATCGGTTCTATCTGAAGCACTTCCTCCCCTCTTAAAAGGGCCAATCGGCACTCACCGGCGTTCCACTACTCTGATACTGTCTATGACGTACCCATAACGTAGACTCATCGAGGAGAGGGAATGAATTCGATCAGAATCGCGATTGGCGGAGCGGTACTGCTTGCTCTGCTGGCCGGCGGCCCGGCACACACCGGGCGTCGATTCTCGGCGGCCCAGGCCGCGCAAATACCCGCGGGCATACCGTTGCCCGTGAACCCGCGGCCCTTGCCGGGCCGGCATGGCGCCCAGGCGCGATACCTGGCGACCCGCCAGGGCACGATACGTCCCGCCGCCCGCGCCCCGCGCATCACCGGATCGCTGCCCAGCGCGCAGTCTCAGGCACAAAGCCTCGCCGTGACCGGCGGGAGCTGGACTGCATTGGGGCCGGCGCCCATCGCGTTTTCCGGCTATTCTTTCACCACCGGCAGTGGCCGGGTGCTGGCGCTGGCCTATTCCTCCGCCGCCAAATCGATCTACCTCGCCGCCGCTGATGGTGGTGTGTGGAAAAGCCTGAACGGCGGCGTCTCCTGGGGCGCCCTCACGGACACCATGCCCTCTCTGGCCATTGGCTCACTGGCAGTCGACCCCTCCGATCCCACCGGTAACACGGTCTATGCCGGAACTGGCGAGCTGGCCCTGGCGGGGGATGCGTTTTCTGGAGTCGGCGTCTATAAAACCACCAACGGTGGCGCAACCTGGACGCGCTACGGCGGAGACATCTTTAGCGGCCAGTCCATCGCCAATATCGTGGTCGATCCCAAGAACCCACGGTACGTCTTTGCCGCGGTGGAGAACCAGCGGTACTCCAATCCTCCAGCGGGTGTGGCCATCTCCTCTGACGGCGGCCAGACCTGGATCGAGCCCAGCGCTACCACCGACCTGCACGGCAATTCGGTGAGCAGTTTGATCGCTGATGACCAGGGCAACATGTACGCCGGCGTGACCGGAAGCTGCGACAGCGGTCAGACCGGCGCCAACAACGGCGTGTACTATGCGGCCGAGAGCGACCACGGCGCGGTGTGGACCAAAGTAAACAATGGCTTGCCAGGCGCAGCGGGCGACGTCATCCGTCTGGCACTCGACCCAGCCACCAAAGCGCTGCCCCAGGCACAACAGCGGGTCTACGCGGTCATCGGCGACGGCACCTGCTCCGCTGGTCAGCCCACGGCCTCCTGGGGGAATTTTCTGGGGGCCTACCGGACCGATGCCGGAGGCGGCACCTGGTCTCAGATCGCCGGCACTAGCAGCGCCTCGGTGTTCGGTGGCAATCAGTGGTGGTACGATACAGAAATCGCCGTCGACCCAAACGACCCCAGCGGGAACACGGTGTGGATCGGCGGAACCGACTGGTTCAAATCGACCAATGCGGGAGGCACGGCGCCCATCTGGACCAACGTGACCGGCGTGTATGGCGCCAATCCAGCCGGCATCCATCCCGATCAGCACGCAATCGTGGCCGTGCCCGCGGCGGCCGGCGCCACGCCGAAATACATCCTCTATGTTGGTGACGACGGCGGCGTGTATCAGACAGGCGATGAGGGGAAAACCTTCACCTCGGCAAACGGGAATCTCAATCTCACCCAGTTTTACGGTGGGGCGGTGGGCACCGGCCCCAACGCGAGCGCGCTGCTGCTGGGCGGCTCCCAGGATAACGGCACGGCGCAGACCACCAACACCGGCTCCAACTGGAACGAGGTTCAGGGCGGCGACGGCGGCGATACCATCATCGATCCGACCAACAACACCACCATCTATCAGGAGGGGCCCTACGCCCAGGTGAACACCAGCACCGACGGTGGGACCACCTGGAACCCCTCCTGCCCCACCGGCGACTGCAGCGTCGGCGACAATGCGGAGTTCATGGCCCCTCTGGTGGCAGACCCGAACAACCACGCCACCGTCTACTCTGGGCAGGCTCACCTCTGGCAGACCAGGGACGCAGGCGCTACCACCCCCTGGAAGAACATCGGCCCGAACAATCTGAGCCAGTCGATCTCGGCCGTCGCGGTGGCGCCTTCTATCTCGACCACCGTCTACGTCGGCGCCGCCGACGGTGAGGTCGAGGTCACCACCAACGCGCTCGGCCCCGCACCCACCTGGACCACCCGTGTTCCCGCCACCTGCACCACGGCGCCGCTGAACCCAGCCTGCACCGGCGGCTCGATCACCGGAATCGCGGTCGATCCCACGGCGTCAACCACCGTGTACGTCAGTGAGAGCGGCTTCCAGGCGGGGCAGCAGTATCACCTCTTCAAGTCGATCGACGGAGGCGCCACCTGGAAGGATATCAGCACCACGCTTCCCAATGTGCCCTTCGAGTCGGTGGCCGTGGCGCCGGCGAACGGCAGCCTCCTCTTTGCTGGCGCCGATCAGGGTGTGTATACGTCGACCGATGCGGGCACGAACTGGTCTCTGCTGGGCGCCGGCCTGCCCAACACCGCAGTGTTTCAGCTCATCGCCACGCCAGTCGTCGGGAGCGCATCCGGTGTGCAGCTCACCGCCTTCACCCATGGCCGTGGCGCGTGGCGCACCACCGTATCCGCCGCCGCGCCGACGGCGGCCCGCGCCTCACGCTTCGCCGTCCACCGCATCGCCGGCGCTCTCCACTTCCAGTGGCGCATGGTCTCCTCCCGAGGCGTCGCCGGCTTCAGCCTCTTCGCCGGGACGCACCGGCTCAACCCCCGCCTGATCGCCGTGCATCAGGCCCTCACCTATCGCTACTCGGCGCAGCGCGTGCCCCCAATGGGATACGGCCCGTACACGCTGCACGTCTACCTTGATCATGGACCACCGGTGGTGATAGGGCTGCGCTAGGACGGCGCTGACGTGATGCCGGCGCATGAAGCCCGGAGCAGGATGGTCGGAACGCATCGGATCGTTACCAGGGAGCACATCGGCGCGTTGTACAGGTAGATGGCCAAGGAAAGGAAGTCCTGCGTGAATCCATTCGCTCGTGCTCTCGTCGCACTCTTGAGCCTGATGCTCACATCCGCAGCCGTGCCACCTTCGACTCTTGCGAGTACGGCGAACTCTCGGCAATCGTCCTCCACCTCTGGGAATTGCTGCTCGCCCTCACAAGTAGCGCAAGCTGAAGCTCGTCTGCCGGCGCGCCCACTGGATCCACAAGCCCTGGTTCACTCCGTCACTCGTCTCAAGCTGGTGCACGTCCAAATAGATGCCAATGGGAGCAATGTCTCGGCGCACAGGCCGAATAACTACGACACGATCCAGTACTTCTTTGGCTTCATCCCACCTGCCACTGGCGACCTGTTCGTGCATCCCCATCCACGCTTTGTGGTCGTCACAGAGATCGTCGAACGTCGAAAACCAAGCGGTATCTCGATCACGCCGGTCCTGAGCGGGATCCGGGTCCATCCGATTCCGTCCGGTTATTACAGCCCGTTAGTGCTCGTAGCTCCGCTACCGCAGCGAGACCTTACTTTTGCCATCGAGTCCAATATCCCGCGCAGCCGTCTCCGTCTCCTGGGCGAGATTCTTCTGGCCGCGGCGGCGAATCAAGGCTGCCTCCTTACCTCTCATTTGTCTTGGTTTACCTGCAACGCCCCCAAATACCTGGTACAAGCCGAGAACCAGTTGTCGAGGCGTCCCATATCGCCTGTTGCGGTGGTCGCCGGTCTCGCCCATCTCCCCTTGATTCAGGTTATTGTTTTCGGTTCCAGAGCAGGTCATGCCCGCAGTATTAGCTACATCTTCGAGCGCCACCGTCGAAACTTAGGGGACGTACCTGGCATCGGCGTGCGAGGACAACCTCCATTCGTTGAAGTTGACGAGTTCACGTTTGCCACCAGCCCCTCTCGTCCCACATTTGGACGGAACTGTCCAGCGCCCACAGTCTGCTCCAACTGGCAGTTCCACGCCGGGTTACCAGGAAGGCACCTCGCTTTGCTGGTCACCTCGAACCTGCCGCCACAGCAGGTACGCCGCATTGGGACGGCCCTAATGACGAACGGTGCGCGCGGCAAGTAATCGCTCAAGAAGGACGTACGAATCACACATGACATCGTGGCCATGAGCGAATCCGAGCGTGATGCACTTCAGTCGAGCATCACATTGTTACGCGAGTACCGACGCGGAACTTTGGGCGCGTTCGTCTCACGCCCAGAACGCCGTGAGCAAGGATTGCCACATGAACTCGATGCAGAAGAGCAAGAGATTGTGCGGCCGTTGCTCGCTGCATCGGACGATGAGGGCACAGTCGTGAACATACTCACCACGGTCGGCCCAACGCGTGCTCATGACCTACTGGAACGAGTGATTGTCCGCAGGAAGAAACCGGCAACCTCGCTGGTCCTGGAGCCGTACTTCATCAAGGACTTGGGACTGGTGACCTGGCTGCTGGAGCGGGTGGAGGTGGGGCTGACCGGGATTCTGGTCACGGTTCGAATTTGGACTACCTGGCCTCTTGAAGCAGAACTGACCAAGGAGGTCATGCTGAATGGACCTCTACAATGGCTCGGGCCGAGCGAAGTCACCGATGATACGGGAATAGCGATGCGCTTCCAAAGCGCGGGTAATGGTGGCGGGTCACCCGTTCGAATCTCGTCATCTGAATGGAGCGGGACGCGACTGGCTGGACGGTACAGTTCATGGTGGAGCCCAGGAGTCGCAATCGAAGCACGGAGTCTTTCACTCACTGTGGGCGGAGACATTGTGGTGGACCGATGGCTCAATGGGAACCCTGGTTCATTTGAGTCAGTGCGTGTCAATCTGTCTCCAACCACCATCACTCTCGAACTGCCGGAACACGGCAGAAGAATCTTACTGATGTAGCTGGGAGGAATGAACGGTGGAGTCGGAGCAAACCTGACCGCTCCGAGGACCGTCAAGCGCATCCACCACTTTTGAGATGCGTTGCTCCGATCGTCGGAGGAATATGGCATGGCTGAGGGGGATGCGCCGCTGCATGTATAAGGAACCCGACGAGAACAACTAGCACCATCAACACGAGGAGCGAGCCAATGAGCTGTAGTCGTGTTGTGGATTCGCTGCGCATCCCCGCAGCCATCATACGCTCCGATCAGGGTACCCTGTAATCAACAGCCTTGCGCCATTGTATGCATCGATTCAACAATGCGTTGCCCGCCTGACCGGTGACCAGCTCAAAGCCGGATGTGTCCACTCGATTCAGACTGGCATCAACCGGGACAATACCTATGAACGCTTCGACCTACGCCCTGACGGTGGTCTCCAGTTTGCCAACTGCTGCTAGGCGAAGTGGGATGCCGCGACGTTCTAGCTGGACAGGCTCTGAAGTAAGGAATCCCAGTATGCGCCGACGCGGTCGCTCTCTGCTCAGCATCGCTGTTTCTGGTCTCGTGCTCGCCGCGGTCGCACTCCCGACGCGCGTACACGCGGATGCCCTCGCCCGTACTGCCTCCAGTACGTCAGCCTGCCCCGGAGGCTCACCCAAAGCCACGGTGCGCGGATACTACGAAGCGATCATTCGTCATCAGACACTCGCCGCCAAGTCGTGCCTTACGCCCTACTTCCTGAAACAGTCAGATCGAGTGGTTGACCCAGACTGGCAAAACATCGCCACTCTTCGATCCCTAAAGCTGAAAAGTGATGGGCTTCAGGTCGGCTCACTGCCTGGTAATGTGCCGAAAGCCTACGCCAAACCCTACGCCTCTGGGCAAGTGGATGCTGAGTTTGTGGTCCACTACTACCGCGTAGAGGGTTCATCAAACGGCTTCACGATCCGCTTCATTTATGTCGTCAAGCAACACCGAAACAGCCCCTGGCGGATCGCGGCGATTGGCTCGGGTCCATAGAGTGGTGATGAGCGATAATCGACCACTACCACAGGAGAGACATATTCCATGGCACAAACCCAAGCGATAGCCCCACAGGCCGGCCAGCAGGCGCCAGGCTTCACCCTCAAATCCTCCGATCTCAAAGACGTGAGCCTGAGCGACTTCACTGGCCAGACCGTGGTGCTGGCCTTCTTTCCCGCGGCCTTTACCTCGGTCTGCACCGCGGAGATGTGCAGCTTCCGCGATCAGTTGACCCAGCTCAACGGGGCCAACGCCCAGGTCCTGAGCATCAGCGTCGACCTGCCCATGTCTCTGGCCCGCTTCAAAGAGGCCGAGCAGCTCAACTTCCCCGTGCTGAGCGACTTCGATCGCGTGGTCATCCATGACTATGGTGTCGAGTTCTCGAACTTTCAGGGCTACCGGAGTCCAGTGGCACAACGCGCCGTCTTCGTTATCGATCCCACCGGCGCCATCGCCTGGGAGTGGATCGCCGATCACCCAGGCCAGTCGCCGGACTACGCCCAGGTGATGGAGGCCGTGGAGCAGATAGCGGCACGGTAGCGATGGAGTTACTGGTCATTCGGCACGGTCAATCCGTGGCGGATATCGAGGGGCGCCACGAGGGAAGCGCCGATTTCCCCCTCACCGAGCTGGGACGGCGTCAGGCGCAGGCTGCCGCCGAATGGATTGCGGCCCACTACCCGCCAGATGCGATCGTGGCCAGTCCGTTATGCCGAGCAGCCGAAACGGCGCGGTGTATCGCCGGCTCGGTCGCCCTTCCCGTGGCTCTCGACGACGCGCTACGGGAGAAAGCAAACGGCGTCTACGCGGGTCTTACCTTCGAGGATGCACGTCAGCGCTATCCCCGGCCGGACGGTGGCTGGAAGGATCACGAGGCGCCACCCGGCGGTGAGTCGCGAATTGCCTTCCACGCACGGGTTCGCGGGTACTGGTCGTGCCTCCTGGCAGCTGAGCCACCGCCCCGCCTGGCCATCGTCACCCATGGCGGAGTCATCCAGCTGCTGCTACTTTGCTTTCTGGGCCTCCCCCTCGATTCACCGGTGCGCATGGGGACCCTGGATACCGGCATCCATCTCTGGCGGATAGACCAGGCAGAGCGACGGCTCCTGCTGGTAAATGTGCAAACGCATCTGGAACTGGCGGGACTGCAAGCGTCTGGCTCAGTGCTTCACTACTACCTGAGCACCATGATCTCGTCCAGCGGTTTCCGCTCGATATCCGGCACCAGGCAGTCCGACGCCGGATACCCCACCGGAATCAGCAGATAGGCCCGTTCGTTGCGGGGCCGGTCCAGGATCTCGCGTAAGAACCCCATCGGGTTGGGCGTGTGGGTCAGCGCGACCAGACCGGCCTGGCGCAGGCTGGCCAAGAGAAAGCCGACGGCGATACCCACCGATTCGGGCATGTAGTAGTGCTTGACCCGCTTCTCCCCGCCTTGCCCGTCGGGGACCAGCCCATACGCCTGGCCAAAGACGGCGACCAGATAGGGCGCGGTGGTCAGATGCTCCTTGACCCAGTCGGTGCCCAGCGGACGCAGCGCCTCCTTCCACTCCTCTGGCATACGGTGCTGGTATGTTTCCCACTCTTCCTGCTCCGCCGCCTGACGAATGCGCCGCTTCAGCTCCGGATCGGCGATGGCCACAAAGGTCCACGGCTGCAGGTGAGCACCGGACGGCGCGGTCCCCGCGGTGGCAATCGCATTCGCGATCAACTCCAACGGCACCGGCTCGTCGGAGAAGTGGCGCACGGTGCGGCGCCCCTGCATGTCGGCCAGGAAGGCACGTGAGCGAGCCAGCATCTCGTGCGGGTCCAGACGCTGGTACTCCAGTGGAACAAAGGGATAGTCGTCATCGCACTGTGACGTCATAGATCGGGCAGCTAGCGGCACGGAAGAATACAGAGAATATCCACGATCGATTCGCCCTCTTTCTCGCTGCGTCGTGTATTGACTCACAATAGCGCGTACGGCGCCCCCCCTCCCCCTAACCCCCCTGACTGACTTTATGACAGTTTTTGGAAATGAGAGGCTCAGTGGCCCGCTCCATGCTCAAGCGTGTGTTGAGACCACACGAACAGGAGGGGACCAATGAGCCGATCCAGCACGTTGCAAGAGTGTGACC
>JAABUJ010000683.1_pt1 | contig 61713 bp, 64 predicted proteins | sample 5559131 | NCBI WGS metagenome assembly JAABUJ01 (sample SAMN10711875, study PRJNA513366) | rock metagenome | isolation source: Antarctica rocks | place: Antarctica: Victoria Land, Mt New Zealand nord | collected 2016-01-07 | reverse complement strand
CCCCTCCCCTTCCCTTCCCTTCCCTTCCCCACCCAGCAAACCAACAACCCCTCCCCCCACCCCTCAACTCCGCACCTCACTCCAGATAAACGGGAAAATAACCACACACGCCTTCCAAAACACGCCCACGCTCAACGCCAGCGCCTCGGGCAGCCTCCACCACGCCGGCGCCGTGTCGCACAACAGGATCCAGATGGAGAGCAGGGCGACGGCGAAGAAATGGTAGAAGAGGACGAAGGGGCGGCGGATGATGCCGGCCAGCAGGCCGACCGGCCCGTCGACGCACTGCCCGCCGCGCTGGAAGTAGCGGAAACAGCCGCGTTGCAGGGCTTTGAGTTGGGGGTCTGGAGGTGAGGGTTAGTTGGTGCCTATATCCTGGCTGAGGGAGCGGGGGGGGTAAGAGAGGGGAGAGGGGGGGAGGTACCGTTCGCAGCGAAGAGGCTGTACAGCGCCTGAGCGAGGATGTTGATGACGCTGGTGAGGGATTTGCGGCGCCAGTGAAACGTCGCCATCTGGCGGAGGACGGCCCTGGTGTCGCCCAGGTCCGGGATTGCGGCGGGCGCGAGCAGGTCGCGCAGCAGCAGGACGTCGTTGAAGGCGACGGTCATGCCGCCGCCCGTCAGCGGGTGGCGCATGTTCATCGCGTCGCCGAGCATCACCATCCCCGCCGTCCTGTTGGTCGACGGCGGCAGGAACGAGTTCGGCATGGAGCGCAGCGCGCCCTTGTCCAGCGCCGCTTCGAACGACGACTGGACGCATTTCGGAAGGCTGGGCAGCACCGTGTTGCGGAGGTGGCCTCGCACGCCCCCGTTGGCGACGGAGGCCGAGGCGAGGTTCTCGGGCACGTCGATCAGCGCGCGCGTCTCGTGCGTGCCGATCTGGTAGAGGAGGACGGGCGCGCCGTCGCCGAGCACGACGTGGCCGTGTTGCGGGCGGGGGAGGTCGGCGTCGATGAGTTCCAGGCCATAGAACTTCGAGCGCGAGACGGGGGTGTGTCGGATGTACTCTTTGCGGAACTTGCTCGCGTAGCCGTCCGCAATGATGGTCAAGTGGCCGAAGAAGTAATCCTTCGCCCCCTTCGTCGAACTCTCCACGCCGAGTATCTGCCCCGTCCACCCGTTCTTCGCCACATCCGTCACTGTCGTCTCGACCACCGTCACGTTCGCCTGCCTCATCGCCGCCTCCCGCAAGCGGCGGATGAAGCGTCCGTGATGGAAACTCCGTCCCTCCGGCCGTGTTCCCTTGCTCCCTGTTGCTCCTCCGGCCGCCTCCGCGGGATAGGGGATCGCCACCTCCTCGCCGTAGTAGATCACTTCGTAGCCCTTCACCACAATCGCATCGATCCCCTCCAGACAATCCCGCAGCCCCAACTTCTCCAGCGCTAAGACGCCCCCGGGCTGGAGCAATTCGCCCACGATCCGATCCGGTTCCTTGAGCGATTTCTCCAGGAGGAAGACCGAGCGGCCTTGCCGGCCGAGCGCGACGGCGATGGCGCAGCCGAGGATACCGGCGCCGACGACGACGACGTCGGCTTCGTGGTGGACGCGCCGTCGTTCTTCGCGGGCGTCGAAGGTGGGCTTCGTTGGGCTTCCGAGGGGGGAGTCTAACATCAATGGCATCGTGGCCGTTTTCAATTATGTATCCCGAGTGGATTGAAGAAGGTGTGGCGGAAGAGTGGAAGATGGAGGATGGAGAATAAGGAGGCGAGTTCTAAGGGCTCAACAATGAGATCATTTTGCAGTTGAGATTGCCGAGCGATCGAGGTCTAGCTCAATACCGTAAGCTTATTTCGTTTGCTGCTTAGTAAGCATAGTGACCTGAAGATACCGTACCTAAGGTAGGTAAGGTACTGTAAGTTACCTGGTACCTGCTCTAGTCTACATGAGGTAAGTCACCGGCAATATACACGTGACTTTCCGGTCCAGTAAGGTACTGTCTTTTGTAGCCTTCTTCATACATTTGAAGTGTTGTTTCTTTGTGTCTTTATGAATGATGGGAGGGTTTTCTATTTCTACAGAGTACCCTAGTCTTGAAAGCAGCCGAACTGGAAGGGCCACAGAATGTTCTTCAGTCATTATTCCCGGGTGAAGGAATCTCGGGAGGCTTCCGTGCTGGAAGATTGGAGATCTGATAAAGTGACTCATCATTATTGATTCAATTTCAGCGTTTCAACTAGATCTGTGAGGTAAGGCACGAATATGACGAGGAGGTAAAACCTGGATACTGGCATTATATTTACCTCGACGTCGTGCTGTCCAATCGCCTGTATTGACTCCCTGCAACCTGAAATGTTATGAAGCCCGAAGCGAGTCTACCTACTTATTCATCGACTGCTCCTTTTTGGACTGACAATAGTGGCATCATTTATTCACGCGCCTGGTGAAGCCAAGGCATGTCAATCCTTGCTAGATCTCATCATCGTTATATACAGGTCGGTCCTTGTGGTGTTGAGACGCGCTCGCTCTACAACATCTGTAAGAGGACTCGGAACACCCCGCAAAAACGCGTCGCAACTGGGACACCATACAACCGACACCGGACTTACGCTGCATTCCAACTTTGTCATCTACCGCAAATCCTCCATGGTCGGATATCAGTGACGCTGAAGGGATAACACTGGTCGTTTTACGATCCTCCATCTACAACTGACCATTCACCCTTTGGTTAGCGCGTTGCAATCTGGAGAGCGCACACGGAGGGCTTGGTTGAGTGGTCTTGACCCTAGAACCCCTCGTTGCTCGACGGTTGGATTGTGAGCTTGTCAGCCCGGTCGGCATCATCGCCAGCATGGCATCGCAGATTTTTGGAGGGGGAGAAACAAACGGCCTGAAAGGAAACCATACCACGGAAGATCCTTTCCTGACTACCCCGTCCGCAACGACAAAGCCTCACAATCACCGCTTTTCTTCCTTCGATACCGACTTGTTCGCGCTGAACCAAGCCTCATCATCTCCTTTACAAGCCAAACGCGCCCTCGAGGCACACCTCGCAGAGACCGAGAGAAGACTGCACGAGGCGTCAAAATTAGGCACCGCCCTTGTCAAACAGCGGCAAGATCTATCGGACCGGCTAAGTGAGGTTGAGCGGCAGCAGGAAGATGTCGAAATCGGACCGGAATTACGTCAGAAGCTTATCGATATCGAGAAGGAGTATGTCGAAGTTGGCCGTGAGTCCGCTAGGGCAGGCTTGGGCCCCAAGTCGAGGGCGACCAGTTCAGAAGAGAGTACCCACTCAATTCTTTCCGCGGATGGGCGGGTGAGTGATATGGTCAGGCAGTCCATTGGCATCTTCAGTTCAACTTACCGTTGATTGCGTAGACTCCGGCAAGCCCTTCAACGTTCTACACCCAAGCCGGTCATTCTCCGTCAAAATTCCATGTCCCTTCACGGAAGCAGCGAAACCTCCCCTCCGGCAACGTACAGAATATGGAGTTCATGACCGAGATCAGCACATCTTTGCTTTCGAACGTGAGACAACTCCAGATGGACTTGGCAAAAAAGGAGGAAGTCTTGAAGGGTGTGGATCTTGAGAAATCAAAGTTAGAGGTTGAGGTAGAAGGGCTTTTGCAGCGCCTCCGCAGTCTCGACGAAAGTGAGCAGCGTTACAAGGACGAGAATTGGAGCTTAGAAACCCAGATTCACGATCTGCTTGCCGCAGCTAAGGAGGCGTCGGACCGAGAGCAACGGCTGACCCAGAGCCTGAACTCCGCAACCGCCGAGAACAGTGCTGCGCAAAGAGAGTTGGATGAACACAAGCAAGCGATTGAAAAACACGTCGAGGACCATGCTGCCACCCGGAAGAGCTACGACTCCGAGCTCTCTACCCTACGAAGGAATCTGAGCATGGGAGACAGCGATCGTGGCGCTTTACAAAGAAAGGTCGAGGAGTTGACATCTCAAAATCAGGAGCTTGCCAAAGCTATGGCTGCGCGGCTGCGGGACGAAGACGTCGAACCCCCTGGGGACGTAGAGTCGGACAACGAGGATGTTAGAGCCGATCAGATAACGCCGGAACACTCACCACCACCGTCGCCAGTCAAAGGCACTCCACGGCACAGCAACCTGGAATCCGAAACCATCAAAAGCTCTCTACACCACGCCCACAGGATGATCCAAAATCTGAAGAGCAATATCCACCGTGAGAAGAGTGAGAAGGTAGAACTCAAACGCATGCTGCAGGAGGCGAGAGACGAGCTGGAGCTTAGGAGAGGTGAAGGAAATGGAGTCATCGGTACCAACAAGCGACAAAAATCCAAGTCCCAGCACGACAATTTCAAGAAACCTGCACGACCCAGCAGGCTTGGTGGTGAACGGAATAGCAAGACTGACGTGCTCGTTGATGAGACGGGCTGGGAGGATCACGTTCCAGCGGACAGTCCTGGCCAAGGAGTTGCGCCGGGAGTGGCCACTCTTGTTAGGGGTACGAGGGACGGTCGTGGGACTGACCTCAGCGATGCCTATCAGACTGCTAATGAAACTGAAGACGTTTTTGACACTGCCAATGAGCGTGACACAGCTACGGAGACTGAAGCCTTCCAAACAGGCGCAGAAAGCTTGGACGGAGATAGCAGTGATGAGCTGACCGAGACTGAAGGCGACCCAAGCCGCGGACGCACAATTCGCCAAAAGAGGCCGTCCACCCTTTCAGACGCCATGCCAGGCGATTTCAACTCGTTTACGAGTACAGCGTCCGAGTCCACAGACGAGGAAAATGTTTTTAAGATACCTGTACAGGCCCAACCCCAGCGCTATCGGTTGAAGATCAACCGTGGCGCCGCGTCACGTCGCTCCAGATTCGGCAGTGAACCCTTGTCTGTTAGCAACCCATCCAGTACGAATGGCTCTCCCGCAAGTTTCATTGGCAGTACTGGTGGAGTTGGTCAGACTCTATTTGCGGAGCTCGGTGATCTGAATGGTGGCGAGAGCGGGGAGGAAGTAGAGGGTACTCCAAGTAAGGTTCTTGATCAGCCTTGGCCGTCGTCGTCTGGATATGGTACACCATCAATGACTGCCGCCGAGGCGAATCATGTGTCTATATCGAGGGTCTCTATGGTTGACTCTGCAATGATGACGGAGCCTTGGGAGCCAACGCCCGCAACCCCGTTGATCGCACCGGCCTTGGCTGGAGAAGATAGAGCCGGTGGCAGCGTAATGGGAACCCCACGTTTAGCGGATCCGTCCGACGCTGGCAAGCGATCTCTTCTCGACGAGTTTCCTGCGACGCCAACAACACCAACTAGAAGAGACATGGGCACGCAACCAACCCCTTCGAGAGACGAGAGCCTTGTTCGAGAGAACACGTCTACTGCTTCTACGGAACCCAGTTCAGCCCGTGGCATGTCTGCTGGCATCCCTGGGCCAACTACTCTAGACACGCCATCCAAGTCCATTGAGCTGGACGTGTCGACGACCGGGCCCAAGGCCGTCAAGTTGGGTCTATCAGGCTTACTATCGCAGCATATCGAGCCTCGACTTGAATACATCCAGAGACAACCGTCTGTGTCGCCGCCTGTGTTGCCTTCGTCTGTCCCACTTAAACTTTCCTTCATTCAGTCTTTAGATATACGGCCTATAGAGCCAAGCCCACCAACTCAATCCATAAAGGAACAAACAATGCCAGCCGCATCAACGATGTATCGTCCGGAGCGGCACTTCAGTGACATCCAGCCCAGCCCAGCAGGGTTATATACGTCCAAAGCGAGGAGCCTCGGAAGATTGCGTATAGCGGAAGACGACACAAGTCAGGAAGTGCATGGCTTACCCGCAGATTCAATTCGAGAGACTGCTCTGCCCTTCAGAGACATCTCGACCAACGTTCCGCAAAGAGAACCGAGTGAAAGGGAGAAGCCGCCAGTCTCCCGCAAATTATTATCCACCAGCAATACAGATCACGGCTCGCAAACACTCCTATCTTCGGAACAAATTGAGTCTATTCTCAAGACGAAGGAGAGAGATGAGATCGCTTCAAGAGACGCGCAACAGACAAGCAACGCTTCCTTAGTGAGGAGCTCATCAGGAAGCCAAATGATACCCGCAGCGTTGCGTACGAAGTCGCCAGAGAGCCTGTCAGGTAGTATTGGTAAGGCCAGGGGTAAGGTAACAGACACTGGGTATTACCATGACGATCCAACAGGGACCAAATATCCCAGGCGCCCTGGTAGCTCAGGAAGCATCCGTCCTGATTCGAGATCTCACCCTCCGCTGCCGCCTGATCATAGGGAAGCCATAGCCGCCGCGGCGCAGAAAGCACCGTCATCGGAAGCTTTGCCCGGTATGATGGGACCTCCACTTGCTCCAGCGTCTGCCTATAAAAACAACAGACCTCAAACCCCAAGCGAACAACACCCTCAGCAAAGTACTGTTCCGAAGAACGGAAATGCGCAAGGACCCCGATTTTCATCAACCCGTAGTCAGTTGTCTCACAGGTCTTCCTTCTCTTCGTTTGCATCGGAACTTGATGAGCGCTTCAATATCCGCACCGGGGGCGTGCAACTGCCGTATAATTATCAGGGAGGAGGCACTGATCCGCGGATGATTCAAGCGATTACCCAGACCATGATTGGAGAATACCTCTGGAAGTATACACGGAAACCAGGTCGTGGCGAACTGTCCGACAGCCGACATCGACGCTATGTTTGGGTGCATCCCTATACAAGAACGCTGTTCTGGAGTGAGAGAGGGCCGTCTGTACCAGGCAAAGCGGAGGGGAGTTCCAAAAACCTCCCTATCGAGGCCGTGCGAGTCGTGACAGATGACAATCCAATGCCGCCTGGGCTCCATCGAAAGAGTCTTGAAATCGTTACGCCGGAACGAATCATCAAGCTCACAGCCACGACGGGTCAAAGGCACGAGACATGGTTCAACGCCATTTCCTATCTACTCCTGCGGACGGGCCCCGAAGCATCCGGCTTCAATGGCACGAACGAGTACGACTACAATCAAGCCGACGCCTCCGACGACCTAAACGACTTCAACCCTCCTTCCGGCCGTGACCGTAGATCGGCCAACACTCGCGCCTCAATGTCCTCGTACGGCAGCCGCGCAGCACACAACGCTTCACCTCAACGTAATGTCTCCAGCGTCTCTAAACGCCGCCAGCATCCTGCAGTCTCAGCGCAGTCGTCCACCAACGGTAGAGTCCAGAAACATCAGCCTTCTCATGGGTCGATATCAAGACTCAGCCAAATCTTCAAGCCCGGCACCGTTCGCGGCTCTTTCTCCTCTCGGATGAGTCGACACAGCCATCAAGAAGCGGAGCCGGACGCTGACGCTATCGCAGCACATGACTCGGCCGAAGATTTGAGGCAGGTGATTGCAAAGCAGGAGAAAGACGCGGACCGGCTGGAAAATGTCAGGGCTTGTTGTGATGGTACGTTTTGAATTTCCAGGATCGTTTTGGCATCTGCTCTGGATCGACGGTGGTGGTCTGAGTACTGATGTTGTCAATAGGAAAGCACGACGTCGGCTCCCTGTCCCACAAGAACGGCAGGCATACCTCCCAGGCTAGCCGGTATTCGCAATCGCACACGCACGGTCACCAGCCTTAGGCACTTGACAACAACTCATCACCGGCAGTTTAACAGATATATATGTACCTCCCTCTCATTTAGCCAGACACAACCTTCTCCGGCAAGCGTACATCCACTTTCCTATATCGAACCTCCGCGTTGTCGAAGGTCCGTCCTGTCTCTCCTTTCGGCGCCGGGTTCCTCAGCGGCGCTTCCCTTATTTGGTGTTTTGCGGCCGGCAGACTGACTTACTCACTCGGCTTCGACTGCCGCTACTCTACTATATAAAGCTCTTTCATACTCATATATTTCCCCTTTGCCTTTTTTGCTAGTCTAGGTTGGTGTACATTGTGACGAGATCAGGTATTGATGATAGTTTCGGCATGTCCTATTACTAGGTCAAAAAAAGACGGAGGGCAATTTGCGAACATCTGAGTAACTCGTGAACTTGCCCGTCGCTTTTCCGTAGACAGGGTTACGTCTGCTTGTGTCGAGGCTAGATATAGGTAGGAAAGGTAGGAAAGGTAGCCTTGCCCTGCTCCGCTCCGCACTACACCCAATATTGCCGAAAGATAATTTGCCCAGTTCGTATGACATAAGGTAACCATAACACCCTCCTCTCATCGGAAGCAAACGCCCTGTTCGCTCTCTACAATCACTATGATAAGGCAACCCACTTCTCCGTACTCCATCTTCCTTACCTTGCCTCACTTACTTTAGACCATCGACCTATGCCATCTCTGCAGAAACAGAAGCAGCAGCAGACGCAGAAGCAGAAGCCGACGCAACAGAAGGAGGTCTCCAAGCCAACAAATCCGCCGCCTCCCGACTCCACGGCCCTATATCCTCCTCCGCCCGTGTTCCCCCATTTCCACCTCCGGCACACCCCCCTCCCCCCCTTCCCATAACCACATCGCTCCGTCTCGCGCCCAGCGGAACAGGAAGCGACGCGCACTTTCTAAGCGGGCCTTTCGCATTCGCATTCCCCGCGGCGCGGACAGCGATACTGCGAGCTGCAGCGACGGGCGAGTCGGGGCGTGCACGGGAAGGGGGAGGGAGGACGGCAGAGGTGGTAGGCGCGGAGTCGCAGCGGCGGAGCGGGACGACGGGACGGCTCGCCGACGGCGCGACGGGGTGCGGAGTCCTCGGCGCGGCGTTGCGCGGTAGGGCTGTGGTGGGTTGCAAGGGATGATCGTCGGCGGCTGGTGGCGCGAGGGGCACCGCGGCGGGCGGTCGTGGTGGGAGAAGAGCTCGGGTGTCGAGTCGAGTGTCGGCTTCGGCTCGGATGCGGAGCGGAGCGTCGCTGCCGGACGGAGTCGAGTCGGGAGGGTGGCGCATACGCTGCGCCTGATGGGACGTGCTCGGTGCCGGAGACGCAGCACCATTGTTGGGACCGTCGTTGCGAGCCGTGGGCACTGCGTCGCGTGAGTTGGCTGCGGACGGTGGCCGTTTGGGCGGGAGGAGGTCCTTGTACATGAGTTTTTTGCGCGGTTTGCGCGCTGCGGGACGGAGTGGGTTTATGGGGACTGAGGCGTCGGATTCGGGGGGTTCCTTGGCTGCGGAGGGTGAGGTAGGTGGCGGTGGGTTGTTGGGCGTTGGGTTTGTGGGCGGCAGATGGTTGCTGGTGCTGGCTGGCGGTGATGATGGACAGAATAGTGGGGATGCCGGGCGGTTTGGTTTTGCGGAGGCGCGTTTGGAGGTTGGGATGAGAGGGGGTTGGATGGAATTGTTCCGGGGGTTTGGGGGCGTTCCGTCGGCGGAATCGATCTCTATAATCTCAGGTTGTTGGTGTTCATGCCGCCGCACTGCGGGCTTGGCCATTCTTGACGGAGGGGCTGGGATTGGTCTTCTGTCTGGTGGGGTTGGCCTTGCCCTGGGAAGTGACGGCGACTGCTGAGATATTGTGATTTGTGGACGCGGGTGGAGTTTCTGTCTTTTGACACTGCGGCCCTCCTCGGGAAAGCTAGGCTTATTGACTTGACGTCGTTCCTCGAAGGGCGACACGTTAGGCAACATGGCTCGTCCATATCGTCCACGAGGTGTGCCCAGGAGCGCATTAAGGGACTTTGGTCGTAGCTGAGTGCTGTTCCCCGAACTCGAACATGGAGAAGGTATCCCGGTAGTCTTCTTTGCCTGTGGCGATTCGTTCGCAGCCCTCCTCTTTTCAAAGAGTCCCGTCAAGTCCTGTTCCATCCTGCCTACGCCTTCCCCGACCTGCACCAAGACGCCCTTTTCCAACTCAAGCTCGTCCCCATCTTGCACCGTTCCTCCACTTCTCCAATGCATATCACCGATGAAGTTTCGCGGGACATCGTACACCATGACCCGCTTGTTGAAGGTGTGGAAGCAGAGAAAGCCATCTTGCCAACGCTTAGATTTGCGTCGGACGTCATGGGTGTACAGGCAGCGGAATTCGAGTACTGGGGCGGTGTTTTGTGTGGTTGGAACGGTCAGGTTCGGAGTACTTCGGACGGCTGTCGAGGTCATTCCCGAATATTGGATTGAGTGTTGGCGAAGCTGCCATGAGACGACTCTGGGTGTAGGGAGTCTTCACCGAGGGGAAGTCGAAGGCGGAAGACTACGTGTCTCGCTTCGCGTCCGCAAGCGCGTTGTGATTTCAGCGCCTTTAGTCGCCTAAAACCCACTGTACCACAAAAGGTCACTAGATGAATTGCTGCCAATTCATCTACTAAAGGCATATATAAGTGCCCAATATCACAGCGTTCTAGGCGCGGGAACATGTGACACGACCACCTCATTCACTCCACGTAAGGTAACTAATCCTCGACTGAACCTGACTGGGAACTATGGGGTCCGGTCCGACCTGTGCTACCTCTCCTATTAGGGATTATGTGCTTATCAACCTTGGAAGCCAATGGTCAATAAATGAACTAACTTGAGTGTGTCTAGTCATGTTTCAGCCTTGCGGAGGTGCGGGACTTAAGCGCTAGAGCACCAGGAGATCTGCTGAAAGCTGGCGTTGATGACTTTTAGATCATGATGTCAAAGGAAGATTCTGAGTAAAAGAGCATATTGGAGTGGAAGGAACAATCATCTTTGCCGTCACAGCTTATGCTGTTCATATAGGCTGGAGACGATATCATTGTGAGGAGCGATACAACATGCAGAGCGTGCAACGGCAGGTTGGAAAGTTCCTGACAAGGAGCGCCGACGGTTCCCAGGTCTCAGTCTTACTCAAGGACTTTGAAGATGCAGATAAAATGCTCACAAAGGTGGGACAAGTCGCCTCTGTATAGGCGAGGGCAATATGTTGCTGAGACGTAAATAGATTATCGCTGCTTCCAAGGCATGGCGGGATTCGTGGACTGCGATCCTGGGTACCCAGCACAGACTGGCCGACGAGTTCAACGGCTTGTTTACTCCTATCCTTGGTGCAGAAGAAGCCTATGGCGGCCATGAGCCCGTGTCGACCCCAGAGAAGACCATGCAAAGAACTACGAGGCTAAGAGACGACTATGAGGCACTAAAGGCGGATCTGCTTGAGGAAGTCAACCTGGTCGATTCTAGAATGACTAAACCGGCCATGGATGCTAAAGATTATGTTCAGCCTATGAAGAAAACGATCAAAAAGCGAGAAGATAAAAAGGTAGAATTTTACAAGCATGAGAAAAGTCAGTGGACTGATATCTTATAGCTTGACTATGAGAGGTACAAGGGCCGAGTTGATAATGGCCGCAAAAAGACCAAGCGTTCAGACAGAGAGAATGCCGCATTGGCGAAAGCTGAAACTGACTTGGCCAAAACCAGTGAAGTATGCTTTACTGTCAATAGTTGGGGCAGGCGCATTGCCAACGTTGTCAATGACTGACTTCTCAGCCAGGAGTACAAAGCTGCAGACGCTCACCTCAACTCTACGCTGCCTCCTGTCATAACTGCCATCTATTCAATTCTGCCGCATCTCCTTGCGACCCAGATCATGACCCAGAACGCTATGCTGGCTCAGTGCTACACCACGCTGCACAACTATTGCCAAGATGAGCACTTCCCTTCACCTCCGCCACCTATGGAAGAGATCATCTCCGTCTGGAGCGCAGACTTCAAGACCGTGCGACACGAACTCGAAACGGGGATTGGCTGCATCGCAAAGGGCAAAGCTGTCCGCCAGCCCCTGAAATCGGAGGACCAAGTGCAAGGCAGTACGATGACTGGCCTTAACATTCGTAATGGGTTCGCCAATCGACGCGCTAGTGGCCATATCCCACCGCATCGACCATCATCACGAAGTCCATCCATCGGTCCGCCCTCACCTACTCTTAGCGCAAAACCCAAGATCGGTTCATCGCCTTCACCATCCCAATCAGCAATGCTTTCACCATCAGTCTCCAACTCGTCCGCCGTGACAAGTCCGTCACCAACTGCCTATCACACTCCTCAAGCATACTCACCGGCGGCACCTCGTTCTGACTACTTCCAGCATAGTCGTCAGACCTCGAGCTCTTCTTTCACATCCGCTGCAGCAGCTAAGAAAAACCCACCCCCTCCACCCCCAATGAAGAGAAATCCATCGGCCCAATGGACTTGGGTTACTGCTTTATACGACTTTGACGGACAAGGAAGTGGCGACCTTGTGTTCAAAGAAGGGGACAAAATCCGAGTGACTAAGAAGACTGCAAGTACTGATGATTGGTGGGAAGGAGAGCTAAGAGGTGTATGTGGAAGCTTCCCCGCGAATTATTGTCAGGCTGTGTGACCTAGGAAGAAAGCCTGGCGTTACCGAGTACCAAAACTGTGACTTTTCAGGAGGGTTCGGTATGTTGGTTCGAGGTGAATTTTCCTGTTGGGTGATGGATCTGCTGCTTGCGAAGATTGTTATGTCCTACACCATCTAAAAACCTCTCAACGTTCAGATCTTAACATGGTACAATTCATCCCTAGCTCTCTAAGCCCGATCCATGTAGCTAGCTGGACTTAGCTGGTCCACTCCTAGCGGTTCATATTTAAGCAAAGGGTTTCTGAAGAGAAATTAGACCGACGTTTATGGCTTGATTGTGGGCTGATCTTACGATCTCTCAAGCTTCGTAGGCTTAGATCTGGCCACAGTTAATCATCAGAAGATAAATGGAGACTGTTGGGCTATTAGGTCAAAGGCAATCTGGCTGTTCATACTTTGGTGTATATAATCAGTGAGGTAGTAGCTCCGTCTTGACAGTAGGTAAGGCCTAGGCTTGCTCGGAGGATACGACGGAGAAACTTCATTTATTGCCCAGTGTAAGTACCTAAAAGCGGACTCTTCGATCTGGCCGAGCTTCCATGTTGAAGTGGGTGAACATCTGCGTGATGGGATGTTGCCGCTCCGTAAATCAGCTCTAGATGGCATACAGTACTTTGAGGCACAACGAAAACTTTATGGTTGTCCACTTTGAGATCAGCCTTTGCGATATGAGCTTGAAAGCTCTATAGCTGTCCGATATGCACATGTCTGTCCGACGCTAGACTTATTATCATTGAGAGAGGTTCACTGCTTTGTAGGGCTCAAGATAAGGGCTGTCCCAAAGAAACACGCTTAGCAAAGGTAATAATCTACGCTGACGTAATGGCAGAACTTCAACCGCCCGCTGAGTGTTTGGTGGGCGCACAGGAACGTCGCACTCAAAACCTCGATCATTCTCAGATACAGAGATCATAACTAAGCCTGAAGCAAGAGTGACGGTTGGCAGTATGACCATCGACGTCAATGATGTCCTTAGACGTCCTCTATACGGTTAGCGCAATCCGTATCGCGTGTTCAGATCAATGCTGAATACAGTATGCGCAATAGTATTTGATCTTCCACACGAGATATTGGTCACGCTCCATCAGAGAGACGCTGCGCCTCAATCACTATCCTCATCTCCCTCTGCTACTCCTGCAAGTCGTGATGGCTCGTCCTTGGGACCAGACAACAAAGACGAGGGCACGGTAGCAGCATCTACATCCTGCGCACTGTGCGATGTTAAATCCTTGAATGTCCTTGAACAGCGTGGTCATGTCAGATCTGACCTTCATAAATACAATCTCAAGCAGAGACTGAAAGGTCTCAAGACTGTGGGCGAGACGGAATTTGACAAATTGATAGGGGGTATAGCAGCACACCGGCACTCTCCATCCGAATCTCGGCTGATAATTAGGGATAGATCTGGATGAAAGTCTGTCGGGCTCCGAGTCGGACTCGGACACTGACGATGACATTTCGGTGGATACGAGAACGAAGAACGACACCCTGACTGCTCTCTTGAAGAAGCAAGCCAAGCTATCAAATCCAGCCCCCGTTGATGGTGTATTGCCCGAGAAGCGCATACGCGGTTCTGGCAAACCACCTTTGCTATACTTTGGAAGTTCTGCCTTACCGTCGAACATCTCTCTTGGCATATATCGGGCGCTCTTCAGGAGCACAGAGCTAGAAGACGAGGTCCTTATTGTTGATATTTTACGCAACAAGCAACTCAGCCTGACCCACGCACCGAAAGCCTCGGACGCTTCTAATGGTGACCCTCTGACGATATCGTCAACGAGTCCTCATTTCTTTCTCTGTATGATTGGGGGTGGCCACTTCGCAGCTATGGTCGTATCCCTTACTCCCAAGTTTGGGAAGAAAGCCACTGGTGTTGAGGAGCGGCAGGCTACGGTACTCGCACACAAAACTTTTCATCGGTACACCACTCGAAGAAAGCAAGGTGGAGCACAGTCAGCGAATGACTCTGCGAAAGGAGCAGCTCATTCGGCTGGGTCCTCACTCAGACGTTACAATGAAGTCGCACTGGAAACGGAGATTAGGGCGTTACTGAAAGAGTGGAAGAGCATGATTGATAGTGCCCAGCTCATCTTCGTTCGGGCTACCGGTACCACAAATCGACGGACCCTCTTCGGCCCTTATGAAGGCCAAGTACTACGCCAGACTGATTCCAGGAACAGAACTTTCCCTTTCAGCACTCGCCGGGCAACACAGGCAGAGCTCATGCGGGCTTTTGTCGAACTCACGAGAGTAAAGGTCAGCGAAATCGACGAAGAAGCACTCGCTGCGGCGGCCGCTGCCGAAACCAAACCTACTCCGCCCCCTCCGCACGACGACAGCCAAAAAGCAAAACCCTCTCCCTCAAAACCGTCGAAAGAAGAAGAAACCGCCCTCCTACACACCTCCCAACTGCAAGCCCTCATCAGACGATCCAAAGCACCCGCCTTACTCTCCTACCTAACCACCCACTCCCTCCCCCCCGACTTCCCCTTCCACCCCACCTCCTCCCAACAAAACCACCACGCCCCAACCCCGCTCCACCTAGCCGCAAGCACCAACTCCCCCGCCGCCGTCCTCGCCCTCCTCGCCAAAGCCGCCGCCAACCCGGCGCTCCGCAACGCCGACGGCAAACCCCCCTTCGACCTCGCCGGCGACCGCCCCACCCGCGACGCCTTCCGCGTCGCCCGCCACGACCTCAGCGAGGCGCGCTGGGACTGGGCTGGCGCGCACGTGCCGCCGCCGCTGTCGAGGGCCGAGGCCGATGAGCGGGAAGAGCGCGATCGGCAGGAGGCTGAGCGGGCTGAGGCGGCGAGGCGGAAGGCGGAGACGGAGCGGTTGGCGAAGGAAGCGTTGTTGGATAGCGGGAGTGGAGGGCAGGGCAGAAAAGCGGCGGGGAAAGCGCTGGGTGTGGTGGATAAGACGGGGGCGGAGAGGCGCGAGGAGGAGGCGAGGGGCTTGACGCCTGAGATGAGGGCGAGGTTGGAGCGGGAGAGGAGGGCGAGGGCGGCGGAGGAGAGGATGGGGCGCTTGCGGGTCGGTGCGGGTACGGGTACTGGGCCTCTGGGATGAGGTCTATGGCGGGGCGGGGGTGGCTAGTCATTTTGTTACGAGGATAGTAGTAGACTTTCGAATAGACTGTGGAGCGATGAAGGCTGTACAAATACCTTAAGCCGCGTGTTCGCGCAGAAAATGTGCCTCGAACCAAGCATGGTTTGAAGCAGGGGACACAATACGTCATGGCAAGTACTTTGAACGCTTCTCATCGTTGTGAATGTACATCGAGAAGTCTCCATTCCAATTCTGACTGACTGCAGTTTACGGAGGATGAAGACACTGTCTCGCCCCTCCCTCCCATCCACCCCGCACCGTTTTGTTTCGTTCCGCTCCGACGGCCGCTCCACAGCCACAAATCCAACCTCTGATCTCAACACCCTCCGCAATCCTCCCTCCCCACCGCCCTCCGTTCTCTCCAATCCACAGCACCCGCTTCACCCCAGTCCAACCGCCACTCGGCCATGAACCCCATTCTCAAGGTTCCGTCAATCATGTGATTCGGGCTCGCCAGTAGCTTGAGGGCTACTGTAGCGAGAGAAAGAAAGGTAAGGTGACGTTCTGAAAGGGGCGTTGGAAGGGCTAGGAGCGCTGTTGTCGTCGAAGGGGAAGTTTTGAGAGAGTTGGGAGCAGGTCGACGCTTGAGCTCGTAAACGCTTGGTTTCAATTCGAGACGTCTGGGCCAAGTCTCGGTCGGGTGCGAGCTTCGGTAGATGTGACTGCGGCCTGCATTGTGGGAAGGCAGTGGAGGCGCGGTCTCGGGTCTCCTGAGCGTGAGCGGGTGTGGGCGGTGGGCCGTTGTTGTTGGGTTTAGGTGGGGTTGGTTGGGCTTGGAGATGAGTGCCGGGATCCATAGAGCTGGTATCCGCAGTGTCGTGGTGTGCTGCTAAGATAATCGTTATCATCCGGTTAAGTAATGTTATCGGCGTTTTGCAAGTTGGTGCCGGACTCGATCTTCGCAAGAGGAGAATTCCCAGGACAGTCAAGAGTCTGAATCATCTAGGATCTCTAGTTCTGCGCTCCGAGACAGACGTCATCGTAGGTACATGATAGCCGAGGCGATGGATGAAGTGTGTCTTGTCGAAATACACTTGAAACTGAACCAAAGGACAAGGTTCCTAACCAACCACCCCTCCCTCATCCCCCTCATCCTCACTAACCTCCTCCCCATTCACCACCGCCTTCTCCCTCCGCTTCCGCGCCCGCTCCCTCTTCCTCTCCAGCAACTTCTTCAAGCTCTTCGCCCCATTAAACACGCCCCCCGTCCCCGCCCCGCACGCCGCACACGCCGGATTCCGCCGATACCGCTGCAAGGCACACGCCTCGCAGAAATAATGCCCACACTTCGTCACGATAGGATTCGCATACGGCCTCTTGCAAAGGAGACACGCGAACGGAATCCCCTCCAACACCGCATCCTCGTCCTCGTCCTCCTCATCCCCGTCCCTGCTCTTCCCCCCCCGATTCGCCGACGCCACCGTCCTCCCCCCAACCTTCTTCCCCTTCGTCCCAATCTCCCAATCCCGATCCAGCTCCCACCCCTGCTTGTAATCCTCCCGGGCGTGCAGGAACTTGCAGCTGTCGCCGAAGCCGCAGAAGCCCGTCTGCTTGTAGTCCTTGCACACGTCCGGCGCGAAGTCGGTCACGGTGATGGTGCGGATGTTCGTCGGCGCCTTGATCGGTCCCACTTGCCGGATCGGCGCCGTTGCGTTCTTCGCGATGAAGGTCTGGTAGTTGGCCGCGCCGCGGTACGTCCCGGGGCTGGCACCGTCGACGGAGGCGGGGGCGGCACGACTGGAGTGGCTGCTGCTGCCGAGGAGACTTTTCGCGCTCATGGCGTCGTGCCCGTTTTCGTCGAACCAGTTGGATTGCTTGGTGGCGTCGTTGGTCATGGCGATATGGGTGGAGCGGTCGGCGGCGAATTTGGTGGCCTCGAGGTTGTCGCTAGTGGTGTTTTCCGCACCTTTTGATGAGGCGGTGACGCCGCCGTTCTTTCGCCGCCGCTTCAGGCTTGGACCGTCGCCATTGTCGGAAGCGGAGGACTCGGAGTCGGACTGAGATGCAGGGGGGGGTGTTGCTGGTCGTTTGCGGATGGTGGTGTTCTTTGATGATCGCTTTTTGAAAAGGGATGGGCCCAGGTCGGACTGCGTGGGTGGCGCAACGGCGTCCATTGTACGACGAGATAGGGTCACTGGAGGCCGTCGAAGTGCGATTTATGACACAGTTATGGTTAGCTATCCTGGAGGTAAGGTCGGAGGATTAGGTACCTTACGAATAAACTCGCTGACTAAAGTGGTGGATGTTCTGGGATTCGCGATGCACGTGATCAGACGTGTTTGATCACTGTAGTATAGCAACCATCACAACACTCTAAGATCATGAATGTGGTCATCTGTTAGCATTTACAGTACGGCGGGTGGAGCCATGATACTGGAACAACCCTTTAACCTTCTTCAAAATTCTCTTATTAGAATCACATTAGATGAGGTACAATAAACCTGATGTTGACGAAACCGTTCCTTCCCAGTCGCCGGACTAGCTGTCGACGCCATGCACATAGTCAACAATATCCGCCTTCAGCTCCGGACTGCTGGGCATCTCCCTTTCCAACAGATACTCATGATCTCGCCTTGTAAGACACCCAAGGTCCTATGCCTATCGTGCCCTTTGTAGGAATCGCCAATGCACGGGAGTATTGGGAAGACCAAGGAGTTACTGTCCGGAGAAACCAATAACACTAGTAGGTATGGGGCCGGCCCCTGTTGCTAAGTGCACCGAGACATCGAAGAAGTGCAGACTGAGGAAGATCCGCCTCTAGGTCGAAGATGTGACTCCAGGCTAACATGATCAACAATGTGACCGTGATTGCTACCGGTTCCTGAGAGGATGCGGACACCATTATCTGAGCTCTGGGCCCTGTTCCTGCTTATTTACCCATGCGTCCAGCTCTCGAAATACCGCTGCGCCCCATTCACCAACCGTGGAGACAGGACGCGGGACCGTAGGTGCCAGATCTGAGAGGTAATATGTTAATAGCCGCTACACTGGATGTTAGGTGAATGGCTATGACTGACCTGAGCTAACCCTAGTCCGATACAGCATAGAAGGTGTCTCATCGTCTTGAATTGATGATACTGGCTTGACAGAATGGATTAGTTTCATAGCTGTTGCGGCTCGAGGCTGCACTTGAGGCGGGTTGGTGATGACGATGTTCGGTGGTGGCTCTCGACGTCGAATTGACGCAGGCCTGGCGGGTGCAATATCCGGGCTCGTGGTTTGGCTGGACTGTGGCTTGACTTCATGAGCAAGAGTTCTAGAAAATGATACGTGTTGTACGGATCCCTTAGTGTCCTTTGCCAAGTTGACCTGGGGAATTGATGTCGCATCGTGCTGGTGTTTTGCCATCTGCGGTGTCTGATTTGAAGGCGAAGGAGATCGGAACCCATTACTTCCGCTCGACGAGTCTGATACCGAGGAGGTATCATTTGTTGGTGACGTCGGGACGTTCCAGCTCATGTGCACTGCTGGGTCGCGCTTTGTTCTCCTATGGTACCCAGCACTCGAAGGTCCTAGTCTGGAACTGACAGTGTCTGGTTGTGTTCGCTTTGAGCGACTTGGCTCCAGGTGATCATCGACTCGGGAGATCACATGCTTCGCTAACGGTGAGCTGCAACGCCTAGAGCCCATGGCTAAGTTGACCACACTACCAGACGGCGACGTGCTCAATATCTTAGGAGACGGTCGGCTACCCATTGAAGTGCGGCTGAACGACCCCGAAGGAGAATGCGGACGAGAGTGTGTTCCAGCTGCTGAAGTGGGCCTCGACTGTGTGACACCTCCAAAATAGCCCGACTCAAGCGCGCGGATACCAAAAAGATCCCCTTCGTCTAACTCTCTTGTGTTCGGTTCCGATTGTTTTCCCTTCTTCTCTGCTGCTTCGAGATCGGCTGCTCTGACATGTTTTCGGAGCCTACCGCGCGTTATCAGTAGCTATAAAACCGGCAAGGGAAGGCGACCAACTTTCTGCGGTTGAGGTAAACCTTGACCGCACCGGCGGTGAGGGTAGCTATAAGAAGTGATCCGAAAACAATCCTGATTCAAGCCCTCATCAGCTTTGTCTGGGTCATAGGAGCCCTGCGGTGGTTAAACTCACGCATATTTGTACGCAAGCTGCAATGATCCGAACCAACCCATTGTGCACTTCCGTAGTAGCAACACAGCCTGGTGCCTCGCTCCTATGTCCACGCTTGACAGCGCTGGTCTTTGTCCAACACGCAACGTCACCAGCTGGGTATTATGACTCAAGAAGACGGTAGTTGGAGTCTTGAGAGGGCGTCAATGCGTGGAGAAGCATGCACGTAACTTGTTGTGCTGATGAGCGTCGTCGCGCATGTGTGGCAGTCCGTTAGCGATGTTCCTATGCTGAAGATTGCTGCAGCTTCTCCCCGTAGCTACCAGGCCAGAGGTCAAGACCGTGTCTTAATGGAACGTAGACGTGACATTAGTATGTAGTGGTATGTACAAATACAGTGCTGAAGTGAAGATTGGGAGCTATTGACGGAGTACAATAGCACGTAGATGAGTGATTAGAACAATTGTTCAACAACAACTATGAGACTTGAACAATGCACTGAGTGAATATGAATGTAGTCATAGATCTCAATGAAGCAAAGACACGGCCGGACCCATAAGACAGTTCCGCATTGGTTGGGCCGACCCAGAGAAAGGGGTTTTGAAACAACAAAAGAGAAAGCAACCAGCACACAGCCTTTCCGGGCATGGCTCTCTATACCCGCCCGTGCCCTATGCGCGCCAATATGCATATTCGGTATGGACGCCGTATGGAGCAGCCCATAAGGGGGCATGGCGAGCGCTCCAAAGAGAACCGTTTACTGCGCCTTTAGGTGTATCCGTATGGAGAAATAGACGTTTAAGCCGCGAACCTAGGCTTCAAAGACGTTTCATGTGTTCTCGTAGTTAGGAAAGTTAGATGGGTAGAGGTTTCCACTCTGTTGCAGCGTGGCCATGTGCGTAAGCTCGCCATGGCAGATACGAGCTAGTCAATAATGGGGTCTCTTTTGAGGCAACGGCGGGTTTTCTGCTTGATGCGACGTTTTGGATCATGCACGTACGAAGACGCTAGCTCCGTATAGCTCCTTGGCATTCAGGAAACGACGTCACTCACCTATGGTGCCTTAAGCTAATGCTCCAGGTTCAACAACAGTAAGGTAGTCCGTCGTCGCCGCTGAGCCCTGCATCCAATAGCCACAAATAAAATGTCAGGCTCAGATCCAAAAGCCTCGGATGCCAAAGTCATCTCAACGGAGCCATTGGTAAGTCTGACACACATCACAGCCAACAACGTGCGTTTCCATTCTTATCAATTAGGATAGAACCCGCAAGAAGCTCGCTGGACGAAGCTCATAAAGTAGGCTACATTGATACTGTACAAAATGCGCTCGACTCAGGAAACCATCTGACTCTCCTCCTCCCCCCCAGAACAACCTACAAAGACCCCCTCGGCAAGACGCGAACCTGGGAACACGCCGAGCGCTCCACCCGGCCCAAGAACTCACTCATCGACGGCGTCGGCATAGTCGCCATTCTCGAGAAACCTTCGGGGCCGGAACTCCTGCTGCAGAAACAGTTCCGGCCGCCGCTCAACAAGGTGGTCATCGAGGTGCCGGCGGGCTTGGTGGATGAGGGCGAGACGGCGGAAGAGTCGGCGGTGAGGGAGCTGCGGGAGGAGACGGGATACGTGGGGACGACGGAGGAGATTAGTCCGGTGATGTTCAATGGTGGGTCCTTGCCGTTCGATTTGCGATGCTCCACATTACCCTCGCTCCGAGAAAGAGGGATGGGTGCTGATGAAAACTGGCGGGGGTTTGTAGATCCTGGGTTCTGCAACACGAATCTTAATATGGTCCACGTGAAAGTGGACATGTCCCTGCCGGCGAACCAGGATCTGAAGCCTGAGTTGGAAGAGAACGAGTTTATAGAGGTCTTTTCGGTTCCGTTGAGGGGACTCTATGCTGAGTGTAAGAAGCTGGAGAAGGAGGGCTACGCTATCGATGCGAGGGTCGGCACGCTCGCTGAGGGCATCGAGATTGCTAGGCGTTGGAAACTGATCCAGATTTCCAGTGCAAGCATATGTGCTGGGGTTCACTCATACTAAGCATAATGTGATATTCTCTCTGGGGTGTTCTGGTTTTGAGCTTTGAACGAGCTCTGGGCCGATTATGAATATCTAATGGCTAGTTGATTGAAGCTACGATTACTATCGCAAACATCCACCTGATGCAACATCACCTATTGGAGCAACCGTCCGAATTGGTCTTTCCTTATCAATGTGTGCCATATGAGGCGAAATGGATGAACTCCGCCTGCCATCGAACTACGTGTGCAGGTCACATGGCCTGTATACCTAATTTGGCTGCACCTGTTGGCCGGTACGTGCCATGACTGCCTTGCTAGAAGTGGGTTCTTGAGCCCGTGGGAATGTACGCCGAACCAGGCACGAAGAACAACCTGACTAGGAACGGATGACGGAATGGAAATATATTGTTGCTAGACAGCCGCAAGAGAAGCCCATGCTGACCGAATACGTCGTCGCCACAGGACATATGATATTCCTTTTCTTCACCAACAGTAAGTGCTGTGATGCAATAAATGCCACTGGAAGATGCCAGACATCTGGCCCTATCCACAGAACACCTTAATCTGTTCGAAAGATTAGTGGTCATAGCTCTACAGAGTAGGGAGATCAAGAATGCAGCCGACCTTCTGCCTGACCCGCTTACGGCACAGTGGACATTTCGCTAGTTTGCTCGGTCGTGTATGATCATGTTTGGATGAAGGAATATCTTGATTAGCACACCACTATCGTGTAGCCGAATCAGTAAGTCACTTCGCACCACCACGAAGCATGACTTACCTCGCACATCACAAGATGGCCACAAGGAATGAATGCTACATCGGCGACTTGACTGTAGCACACCTTACATTCCAGTTTCAAGGTCATTTCATCATCGCTCTTCGGAGCGGGCCGGCCGTCGTCATCGTCAAGGCCTTTGGTTCTCTCCTCGGGCTCTGATTCGCCGTGGTTCTCGCCATTCTCGACCGCCGGAACCATCACGGTATGACCCATATTGAACTCACGTCTGTTACGTTCGCTTGCATCTGATGGAGCGCCAAGCTGCCAAGGATTGTTTAGGATTGGCCCACTTGACGTGTATCTGACAAGAGGGTGATATATGGCTCCAGTCGTGTTATGTATTTCCCGAACTTGCTCGGCTTGTTGTTCGTTGTGCACACCCGGCTCGCCTAATGCCCTGTACAAGCGCGACTGCATTGATATCAGTCCACCTAGACCAGTGGGTTCAGCTTCATCAGGCCGAGGAATCGCCGTGATGCCTGCATTGTGAGCGATATTGGAATTAGCCGAAGTATGCTGTATGGTAGTAATGCCTTCACCATCTATGGCAGCCTCTGGGCCATGCATCGTAGCTTCAGCGATTCCCATTGCGGGTTCTTGGCGCCTCCTTTCTTCCTCCTGTACCCTAGCTCTCCAAACATATGCTCGGTTGAACATATTAGCAATAGGGCTCTCGTAATCAGATCCTAGTCTCTCCACCTCTTCTCTAGACCCAAAGATCCGTGTGTTTTGCTCCAAAATTTGCTTCTCTCGCTCCAATTGTCGCACACGTGCGACAGAAAGTTGGACTTCAGACTCCCGAACCTGCCGGATTCGACTACTCTCGTCTCGGGTTCTGCGAGCTTCCATTAAGTTTGCCGAAGCTAGGTCGAGCTGACGGTTTAGAGTAGCCAGTAATGTCTCCCCCGGAGGAGGGATGGATGTATTGTACTGAAAGTTATCAGTAGCCAGCCGGTGTGGAGCTGTCATCTCTGGGGAGCCAGCAGCAGACGGTGGACGATTTGTGGCTTGCTGTAAACCCACTGGCACTCCATTATCGGAGGCTCCTTCCAATCTGTCTTGAATAGTCTCCAGCCGTTGGTCAAGGTTCGTAGATCTCCGGATTGCATCTTGTGACTCCGGCATATACTCTCCAAGCTCATTTAAGCCAGCCATTACTCTTTCAATACCGTTCCGCATACGTTGGAGTTCCCTTCGAAGTGCACCTATACGACGGGCTTGATATTCAGCTTGTATAGCACGATTTTGTCTATTCTCTCGGGTTCCCGAGACTTCGTTGAGAACTCGCAGATCGTTGTGACCTCTCACGAGATTTGTAGCCAGCGTGTCTAAACGAGTTGCTTCAAGGATGTTCTGTCTTAGTGCTTGATTGTTCGACGCAGGCTCCGAAACATCAACGCGAGTACTCCGTGTCGAGAGGGCCCCATCCCGGGTTCTTTGCGACCCTACAACAACTGTATCATGAGCTCCAAGTTGTGCGATTCGAGCCGCATTTGCTCGTAAGTCAGAGAGACTTCTAGGAAGGTGGCCAGGGGCAACATCACGAAGAGGCTCTCCCCGCACTTCTACCCTCTCTTCTGTCCCGTCCCCACGCTTCTCGATTCTATACCCTCGATGGTAATCATACCAGCTCTGGAGAAACTCCGTTTGATCCGGAACTTCGGGTATTCGCGTCTGTGCTGGACGCATTGGTGGATCCGCGGCTTGGATCCTTGCGTTCCAAAATTCTGTGAGAAGCACGGTCAGCGTGAGCTAGCTATTGTCATAGTGTATACTCATTTACCTCTGCAGGGCCAACAATACCTTTCATGTCTAGTGCCGCGCAGCACGAATCCTAGCCCATCTATGTATTTTGAGTATGATGTTGAGTGTGGTCTTCGATCAACACAGGCGCAGCAACTCTCCGTGGCCGTTAGTCGGCATGATGTTGGCAGTTTATGGATGCAATGCTCAGGCAATCGAGCTGGATTAGCTGTGAGTGTTGCCATAAGGCCCTAGGTCAAGCCTTGAGGCGGGTTAGACCGCTTCCCTTCACTTGAGCAGGCGTGTCGAGAGAATTTAGCGGCTTGAATACTCCGTGTGTATAGATCTGACAACTTTGGGGTAAGTTACAGTCCAGTTAAGGAGACCTGGGATAGAGTCGATCAGCTGAAGTGGACGGTGAAGGATAAGACAAACGACAAGGATGGCTTACCGGCCCATGACACCACAAGCGTGGGAATTCTGGAGCCCGAAGCTCTTATACTGCTCTACCTTGAGGCCCTGGGTAGTGTTCGACAGGTGTTCCTAAGGTACCGGTCTGAGATCGGGGACACTGTGTGTAGTGGAGCTATCTTCGAGAGGGACGTCATGCTCGGAACCCCACCAACAATCACTAACTAGGGTCAAAGCAGCTCCAACAATGGTACTTCCTATCACATCCCTCGATCTCTACTGGCGAACTTCTTTATGCTATCTCGACTGCGGCTGACCAGCCAGCATCTCAATTACACCCTTTCAACGTCATCTGCCCGTGCGTTCCCAGGGGCATTGACAATGACTACATTCACTTTCTCAAGCCCTACTTCTGGAGAAGTCCCTGTGCATTTGACCTCAGACTTGACCAAGAACCAGCTGCTTTCTTTCCCAGCCTACAAAACATGGATGTCAACGCTGGAGCACTCCCTGTCGCTCCAACAGAAGGACAGGAATCATACTTTTCACGCTGCACCATACAAGCTACGCAAGATTGATGTACAAAGTGTGGATTTTTTCGGCAGTGGAAAGCTGGGATTTGTCAAGCTAAAAGCGGAGGTCTCTAATGACGATGGAGAAAAGCTACCTGGGAGTGTGTTCCTGAGAGGAGGAAGCGTGGGCATGATGGTACGAGCCAGCAGCTGCAGTTTGCTTAAAGATATGAATTGCTAAGGCTGGTACAATGTCATACAGCTCATTCTACAGCCAGACGATGTGCCATCAAACTCCGAAGCAGACAAACATGTCATCCTAGCCATTCAGCCTCGCATTCCTGCCGGTTCCCTTTCTCTCGCGGAGCTGCCTGCTGGCATGATCGACGACAGCGGTGAATTCTCCGGCGCGGCGGCAAAAGAGATCAAAGAAGAAACGGGACTTGATATCCCCAAAGATGAGCTTATCGACCTGACGAAGCTTGCCTTGTCTGATGTACAAGACTCGATGGGGGAAAAGTTGCAGCACGCGGTGTATCCAAGTCCTGGCGGCAGCGATGAGTTTGTACCGATATTCTTGCACCAGAAGAGAGTGAAGAGGGATGAGTTGAAGGGATGGCAGGGCAAGCTGACCGGGCTGAAGGATGAAGGGGAGAAGACCACACTCAAGCTGGTGCCTCTGGATCAGGTCTGGTAGGAAGGCGGAAGAGATGGAAAGGTGTTAGCAGCGTGGGCGTTGTATCACGGGCTGAAGGGCGAGGGTAGGTTGGGCTGAGGATGATGGTGATGGTGATGGTCCGCGTGGAGCCTTATGAGGTAGCTGTAGGCGTAGGCGTTACGGGCAGGTCAGCGTCACTCGACGTTCTTGAGCACATGTCCTTCAGCCGTGGAGCGCGACCTACAATTCGGCCCTTATTAGCAACAAAGGCACGGTGTCTTACTATCCCTTCGGACACCGTCGGTATCGATCGTCATGACGATTCGTCAACAGACGCAAGGCTGTGGTACATGCCCCCGCTCTCACTAGGTAGACACTCCGACCCAGTTGATGAGAAAGGCTCTAGCTTTGAGGGCAACCTCATCTGCTACCGGGATCGGCGCTCTACCAAATACCGAAACCCACCGAGGCCCCCACTCTCAGCCTTATAGTGATAAACTGAGGTATTCCAACCTCCATACTCGTATGAGCCTGTTCTTGTTGGTCCGCAAATTTGTCTGCTGCCTGTGCCGCAATCCTTTTGCGGTGCCCTAGTGCGCGCTGCCTACTGTAGCCGCTGACGTCGGCTATGATAACCTGAAACGGCGGAAGGGCTCATGTAGGCGTCCCACCCCCTGGAGTCGTGCACGCTGCCGTGCCTCAATGTGAGCTCCGAATTAGATCGCAATCTTAAAGTGGTTACAACATTGATTCGGAGTGTGAAAGCGCAGCCTTGCAGTTAGGCTGCAACGGACCGCTCTTGGTTCTAAATATTGTAAGCATGCTAGTCGGGTCATCAATCAGCGAGGCATCAAACGTACTAGTACTGTAGCTCTAACCTTGGATTACCGAAGAATCACGCCATCGATCTTCTGATCATATGTATCAATATTAGAAACCAGACCTGGATCTATACGGCACTGCAGCTACACCTGACCTTGCACTTGGTTGGTGTCCACCATAAGGCAGTCTTGTTCAAAGGGATGACTTGGTTGCCCAGTCCGTGGTAATACTCCGTCTTACTTAGGCCGTCAATCGAACCCGACTTGAACGTGAGATTGTTCATATGACCGCTTCATCATAGGATTCAATGGACCAACGGTGCTGGGCTGCCTTATGACAGACGATCTGAGCTTGTAGTGATGTTAGAGCGGATGAGAGGCCTGGAATGCTGGAGATCCAATCCTCTGATCAACGTCGGTGTCTTGACAAGTACCCCGTTCCGTGCGTTCATTGCACAGTTAGGGAACAACTAACGCTCGAGGTGTTATATTGGTCGAATCTAGCGCAGCCACCGCTGAAGGCTCTTTATTTGGATAGGCAGCAACAGAATATGGACGCTTTGCCGCCTCTCTAGGACCTCTGAAGTCTGGGCCATGCTGATTACTTGTCTTGACGGACGTGTTCGACCAACAGTTCCTCCACTGCCACTTGTGCCCATGCCTCTAATATTTCCACCGCTCACGATGCCTCAGTCCGGTGGGAGGACGCCTAGCGGTCCAACAATGGTGGAAATCCATCATAAGCGGTAACCAGCAAGCCATGCGTGAAGCTCGTCAGCTTGCTGTGCCTCATGGTTGCCGTATGCTGAAATCCTCCTTCTAAATGACTCGACCGCGCGGACGGGTAGCAGTAAGGGTAAGCATCAGGCGAACATGACTGTGTAAAGAAAGCCGTATAACCTGAGATGTGTCATCTTTCGAATAGAAACGCAAGCGTTTCAAGAGCCAAACTGTGTCGAACAGCTGCTCTGTAATGTCTGAATCGAGAGGACAAGGTCCAAGTAATCAGACTCTTGTGCCAAGCAGAGCGAGATTTGCTGGGCTATAGCAATGCAATGTGGTGTGATATGCTGACTGACGAGCTCTAGGCCTGCTCTAGATAACGCTGCGTCCTTGATTCTGCACGTTCGCTGTCTGTTGAAGAGTCACGACGGAAGACCTGTTCTTGAAGGTGTAATCATGATCAATCAACGAAGAGAGATCTCAAGACACTCGACTAACTCATCAGAACGTCCGCTCATGATGGGTTTGGGAGCATTTCCGGCTCTGCATTGGATATAGAGACCGCCGCTGTTATGATCCTTTCTGGTCATGACTGAATACAGGGCAATAAATCAGAAGCCTTCCAGCATTGACTCTTCGAATCACAGGACCTGGTTAGTCTTTGTATGGTCATATTATATTATTGTGATAGGTAGTACTTTGTAAAGGCTTCCACAGAGCCCGTCGCATTTCCTATCAAGTAGTGATTGCTTGCAGCGGATGCAAGATAGAGAAGCCGGAGGGAAAGACCAATTGATGGAGTAAGGTACTTTACAAAAGAGCCTAAGGTACCTGGGTACATTATTTTCGTAAGTTACATGTTGAGGCTGAAAAAGTGGGAAGGCAACCAGGCGAACCTACATAAGATACCTTACCCCTGTAAGGTCAAAGTAGACTAGTAGAAGGCAACTGTTCGCGCTCCGTGGAGGCTCTCAAAGGAGCCGCACCCCCTTTATCACGCTTAGCTTCTACATACAGTACATAGATATAATATCATGTCCGGATAGATCTTGCACTTTTAACTCTAGATCAAGAGCCATTGATGCCTTCATTCGCCCTTGCTAGAACCACACAATTTTCTCACCAGCTGGGATGGTGCTTATGTAACCTTGTTCTTTACTTTAAAATACCGTACCTACCCATCAATACCAACGGAACCCAATTACCACCCCACACGGCCAACATCAGCCGCAGAGCACAATCGCCATATGAGGCTCTGCTAATCCTAGCTCGCATGACGGTGGACGAATTCGAACTGGATAGAACGACTCGCTTCATTATATGATGATCCGAGTGCCCGACATCGATTCGAAGTTCACTCTTCACAAGAGGCAGGCTGCGAAAACCACAGACACGCATCCCCGCGCCTTTGGCGACCAGAATGTGCTTTCCGAGGAGAGGCCCGGTGGCAGACATGCCAGGCAAAGTCCTCCGGCGCGTCCTGCTGGCGCGCAGGAAGATGCGACAACGCTCGGCGAGTCTGGAATTCGGATGAAAGAATCTTCCCAGAAATGGTGCGTTCTTTTTCGGTGTGAATGTTTAGTGTATCAGCTGCTTGGAAATTGCCGACAGGCGTTGCACAAGTGAGAGACTTTACTGATGTGGAACAGGACGTCGCCAGGCGCAGGCAACGGCTTTCGAAAACTTGACCGATCTACGGGCTTATCGTCTCAACAACTGCCCGAGGTGTCCATGCAGATCCAGGTCGGAGACGATACGGGTGTAGTTGGCAGGACCCAGAGGCCGTTCAGTACTGGCGCACTTTCTGGAAATTCACATCTCTCTGATATTGGTGCGATCGAGAACCTTTCTTTAGAACAGAAACTGGCTACGACCGGTCAGAATGCGACTCCTCCACGGACCGGCTTCAGTACACCAATGAATACTTTGAATCTGAAGAAGCGGCCAGCAGGAACGGACTTTTCTTTTGCGGAAGCTCTACCAAAGGATCGCTTCTCCCACGATTCAATGAGTCCGAGGAGAGCCAAGGCCCGTTCGAGCAGCAACATCTATAGCTCTAAGCAGACTCCTGTGGACCCTGATTATGATAGGGGCGACGTAAATACTGTACGCCCCTTGACGGCTGCTAAGCCAATGCTCTTCGATCCAAGTACCGATAATCTCACTACTTCCTTCACCAGAGACATCCCAAATGCACTAGGGTTTACAAACACATCCCACGTACACGACTCCCGGGCTCATGTGTTCCGATCCAAGAAGGAGCCCCTGTCAAGAGGGGACGATCATCTCTGGGATCGAAAACAAGTACGTCCGTACACCGGCAAACAATCTCCATCCCAAGCGCCACCCGGTGATACGCACAAACGCCACAGACCCCACGTGGCCCAGCCTGGCTTCGCGCATACTCGGGCTCAGCCTGAGAGGGATCCAGACTTAGTTCTGCAGCCTGAGACGCGGCCAATCTCACAAGAGCAATTGGTTGCAGAGGTCAAAGGCATTTATGCGGGGCTGGTCATGGTTGAGGCCAAATGTGTCGAGGTTGACAACAAGCAAGCCTTGGCCGCACGGGACCCCGAAACTGGCCAACAGCCCAAGCTGAGTAATGAGCAATGGCAAGCTCTCATTGCCTTACATCGAACCCTTCTTCATGAACATCATGACTTCTTCTTGGCTTCCCAACATCCTTCCGCGAGTCCAGCTCTACGCCGCCTTGCAGCCAAGTACACTATGCCTGCACGTATGTGGCGCCATGGAATTCACAGCTTTCTCGAGCTCCTGAGACATCGACTGCCAGACTCGCTAGATCATATGCTGATGTTCATCTATCTTGCCTACTCCATGATGGCACTTCTTTACGAGACAGTACCAACCTTTGAGGATACTTGGATCGAGTGCCTCGGGGATTTGGGGAGGTACCGCATGGCTATTGAAGATGATGACATTCGGGACAGAGAAGTCTGGACCGGAGTCAGTCGCTTCTGGTATAGCAAGGCCGCGGACAAAAGTCCCACCATTGGACGGCTATACCATCATCTGGCTATTCTTGCCCGGCCAAATGCGCTGCAGCAGCTGTTTTACTACACAAGATCACTTACTTGTGTCCATCCATTCCAAAGTGCTAGACAGAGCATACTCACCCTGTTCGGAGGGCCTGAGCCAGCTCCCCATCGATCCCTCCCTGCCGACACTATGTTTATAAAGATCCATGGCATGTTGTTTTCGCAATTGTCTCTTGGGACCTTTTACGATGCTGTCAACCAGCTACTTCCCAATCTCGATCTTCAAATTGGTCGCGTTACTGCAAAGTGGAAAGAACAAGGCGTATATATGGTAGTCACTAATATTGCGGCGTTGTTTGAGTACGGGCTTGCAGAGGCTATCTTTAGTCAAATGTTTACAACAGCCAGGCAGGGCTTAGGGGAACCAGGGGAGACTGTGACGAACGAAACCGCACAAGAAACACCGATTGATACTATCCCTCACTCACCGACTGAAGTAATCACAGCTTCAAGTTTGCTTACGATCTCTTCCGCATCATATCTGACTTTTTCAATCCTCAAGCTTGCCTTACAGAGGACCGGGGACAAGAATGTTCTTCCTCACGTTCATGTTTCATTGGTCTTCTTGCTAAGTATCTCCCCACTTCAGCACGCAATGCGTCATATCGAAAAAGATGTGCCATGGACTGAGATTGGGTCCTTCTTGAACACCTTGGCGAAGTCACATAAAATAGGCCCTCGCAGCGAGGAGCCACACTTCCCTCAGCCAGAGAAAGGGGTTGGGCGACCACTGCCTGAAGATTTCGCTATCAATGGTCAGATCTGGAGTCAGGGCTATCACCCTAGTGGGTGGTTCGAAAATGCGATGGTAGACGATGAAGAGCGGTCTCTTGAGCTTCCGTCCATGGCTGCACCGCGGGTTGAAAGGATTTTCTGGCTTGGGATCCGAATCGCTTCAGTAACTCTTCGGTTGATCTGAGAGTTAGACAATTTTGCTAACATTGTGACCTTCTAGTATGAGAGATATCTACGATATGACAGTGGCTCCAAAACGTTCTCGGTCACTCCGTACGCACTAGGGCTCCAGCGTGAATTGAGAGAAACCTCGATTGGTACTCGATCACGAACCTTGTCCGCGGAAAGAGACATGGATACTAAGATGTCTGGAACGCAAGACTCGAACGCTTCAGCCAATAGCGAGTCCTGTCAGGACTATAGCCTTCAACCGGGAAATTTCCTGCTTCAGTATCATCTGGGACTGTGCGAGGGAAAATTCAAATTAGAAGGGCAGGAAACCAAACCTGCAGTTAAGCTTAGCCGCTTACTGCGGCCGTATGTCACAGTCCGTTCTTGCTACTCCGCACTTTTGCAATTTCGATACTGATTAGCTCTGCAGAAATTGGTACCGGATACGAACTGCATTCTTAGGCATTTTGAGGACCTCAAGAGCTTGCTCCAACGTGGCAGGTGGACTGTCCTCATACCGGACAGCGTTTTGAAAGAATTGACCGGAATTGCAATCAACGACACCGACCCCGGAAGATCTGCACAAGAAGCACTTGAAGCAATCCGTACCAGCATCAACAGCACAGCTACCATCTCCATCATAACATCCGAAGGCGCCGACATTACGAAAACAGCTATGTTGCCCGAGGACCAAGCAGAAACATTTAATTCCGCAGACCTTACGAACATTGATAATGATATTATTGATATAATCAAGCATCAAGAAGTTTCCAAACAACAAGAGCTCTACCTCGGTTCTGAATTCGATGCCGATGAGGCCAAGTCGGCCGTTCTTGTGACCGACGATCGCGCAATGCACCTGAAGGCCAGTGCATACGGGGTTTATTCCGTTTCACCCTCTGTGTTCAAAAGTCTCCAGACCGACGAAGAATAACACTGACCGGTCAACTCAATCGCACGAGACTTTAGTCGTGTCGATGAGCCGGGTTGACAAATTCAGACATTGTTATATTCAGGTAAGTTGACCATCTTCCTCAGTAAAGGCTTTCGTCTTAGAAAGTATTACTGCAGATATCGTTCATCTCGATACAATCGGACCTCCTTTATTGGCGTTTTCCGGGGTTACAAGTTCATCACAGACGATTCCAGATATGTTTGCATTTCCGCTAAAAATCGCCCTGGAGCAATATATCGTCGCCGCTCCTTTCGTCCCATATACGTTTGGGAGGTAATCTGTTACCGTCCTACCTATTAGGCTGGAGTAGCGGCTCGCCTTCTCGCTCGCCCCGCATTACACTGTTACACTCCTTTTCGGCTTCCCTTCATTGGCAACGCAGCAACCCTTACCGGATCATTTCTCACATCTGTCCATTGGCTACCATGTACAACGATCATTCTCTGCGCGCATTTTCGTCGGCGCACATCATCACTGATGAGAGCAAGTTTGGCGACAGATGATTTCACGGCTCACTCGGGGGGAGAAACCCCTCATTATGCATTCGGTCTCTTGTTTTCCTCTCACTCGTTCGCGATACCTTCCCTTACCAACTCGTGAGCTCTATAACAGGCTTACCACTGTACACAACTCTACCAAGTATGCACACACTCTCTCTATCATCGTACCAATATATCACGCCATGCATCGAATCACCTAAAGCTCGAACCCTACCTGAAGGTGGGGTCAACGGCTCATGCGTGTGATCAATTGCCATATCGTGCTTTTTCTTCGCTTGCTGCCGGGTCGAAAGAAGGCAACCTTCACACCCACTCCTTCCCGTCTTTCCTGACCATCGGAGTCGAAGCCTTCTAGAAAAAGTAAACCTCAGGCAGGCATGCGCTCCTCGAATCCGTCGAAACCGATGACATGCTTCTGCCCCCCGCTCGTTTTTCCAAGAAACATACGAGATGCCTGCGAGTCATAGACCCCAGCGGAGCGAGTCGGAGAATTCCGTGATGGACGTTACACGAGCAGTAGACGCATTTTGCGCGCGGCCATTGTCTTCCACCACCCCCATCCCGCAACTCCTCTACCGGTACAGTGGGTAGAATCTGACTCGCCATGACGTGACTAAAACACAAGGCCACCATTCTCTCGTTTCATTTCAGCGGACAATCAGCGGATGACCGCACCAGCCGTATCACATCGCACGGTCGTCCGCCTTGTGCTCGTGTACGTTATCCGCCCCACTTTCTATTCCTCGCTTTCCGTTTGCGTCGGCGTGGCGTGGTGCGATACCCGTGGCCACAGTATAGGTACTGTAGCCGGTTTGCTTCGACGGAGGAGATGATCGGATGTTTCTTCTTGGTCGTATCTTAGTCGCCGGTGATCGGTGGGGGTTAATTGCCCCGTGATAGGCGTTTGGGCCCCGTTTCGGGGGTATTGGTGGGAGGGAGTGAGTAAGCGAGTGATTGGGGGCCGGGAAGATGCGGGCGTGGGGTCGGTGATATCTGATATTCTGATAGCCGATTCGGGCCGAATAGAAAGGGTCCGAGACTGGGGACCGGTGAGAGAACGATTTGATGCCGACCCTTGTGCTGTCGGCGGCCGAAGAAACAAAGACGAGAGGACCGAGGATGAGAGGAAGGGTCATTTGGAACTTTCGCAGTATCAGTCCCGCATCTCTTCCATTGACAGTCTTAGCATCACCTCTCTCGTTTCTCTTCGCCTTGCTCCACGTCATGGCATGCTGTGTATGTCTCTCATTCCTACCGGGCTGTTCAACAGAGCAACTTCACTTGCCTTTGTTCTTTCACTCTTCTCCTCGTGTGAGTTCAATCAGATTCAGTGATGGAGTCGTTTGTGCAGCTTGTCCTCATGCTCCACTTGTCAAGACATGCAGTATAGCCACCATCCTTTTTCTATCATTCTTCTCGTGTCCTACGATGTCGTGATGGGGCTCTGACCGTAAGAAGGGGCTATATGCGTCACTATATTGAACATAAGGGGCTCCTGGTTGAAAGAGATACAGCATATGGTGAGATGGGCAGGGGGCATGCTATTTCAACACCGAGACAGCTGAAGCCATCGGACTAGAGAGATGGGAAGGACAGCTGGGCGGGGAGGCGAGAAGCGATGGCTCGTTCGTGCCTTAGGGGGTGTCAAGAGGAACAGTGATATGAGACTGCTCGAATGTGGATCGGGGCACCGCAATAGCCGCATATTGCCCACGGTGAAATGGGAGGGCAATCCGTCTCTGTTGTTGCCATTGGAGACCGCGGCGAGCCCATCACTGCTGGGATGATGTCAGGTATCTATTGCGTGCGTCAGATAGATCATGTCTGTCTATGGTCTTTTCATTCAGACTACACGCACTCATCGCGGTTCTGGATGCTGATCACTTTGGGATTATTCTTGAACAAAAACCGAGGAATAATGTCTGAATCAAATTTCGAGTTCTTCATACATACGACTTACGCTGCTATCTCACAGGGGAGTTGGTTCAGGGCAGCGCTTTGTCGCTGAGTTTAGAGGAGGCTTCATGAAGTGTGTATACCACCAATCTAAGGAGACGTTGAAGGACCGTTGGAAATATGGCTACACACGGCCGAAGTATATGAGGAGTACATGTCTAGCTTATTTCCTTCGCTCACAGACCGAAAAGAGAGCAGACCCTCCTCTCTAAGCATCTTTCAAAACATGCAAAATCAACACCAATGATGGGCGCAAACGGGACAGCAGGGCAAGAGCCCTACGCAGCTCAACTAGAACACCAACCTTGATGAAAATTCCATACCCTCCATCATCGAATATCCCAGCACGAGGCTGCCTGGACAGAGACCCGCGAGGCTTTCACCTTCTTGAAACAGCCTCCAGGCATAGCGGCAGAGAGACTCGAGAAGAGGGGTAAAAGCGCCGTTTCCAACTTTGCGAACCATATGAACCCGCGATAGGCGTAACGTGGCTTGGTTTTTGAACCTATGGGATGGTTTCGTATGTGTGCTTCGATGACGGAGATGGATGTTGATACGTTAGCCTTGCGAGGGGTCGATCTTGATGTCAAACGAGTTTCCACTACTTATCAAGGCAATTCCAGTGAAACCATAATAGGCAACCGGTCAAGAAGAGAATAGTATTGTAGCTGCCCTTTAGCCCTAAAGCGGACCCAATTGAAGGCAGAATATAAACTATGAAACGCCACAAGCCTTGCTTTTGACCACGTCCTAGGAACTTAATCTGGACCCAATATGTAAGGCAACCAGCTAGAGCACAGTACAGTATTACACAAAGTTACAGGTAAAGTATCGGGTTTTTACATACATAAGGTACAATACAGTACAGTGGGACTAATCCCGGCAATTTTGGCATGCATTGCAGCATATCGTCTCACCTCGCGACGGGCCGATTGGGGCCGAAATATGTCGGAATCCTGGCAAGAAAGACGTGGTCGATCAAACCCTTTTCCGGGCAGCACCACGGATAATCACATTGTACCTCATCCGAGTTTTGCCCGCGGGTCGCACAGCCACAAACTGAGGCGAATTCCGGTCATGGCCGAGCTGGCGGAGATTTCTGGGCTAAGAAATTTTCTTCAGCGCGACTGAGGTCTAGGGCTGGCTGAACGCGCAGCTTGACGGATCTTCATACTCCCATCTACGCGGCCAATTGCCACTGTGTAAGTCCGTAGCTGGCTTGTCCACCAAATCGGGACCGCTCAATCCTAGACTTCCTCACGTGACTCTGCCAGCCCCTGAGTATTACATAACCGTGGCTGAAAGCTGTGGGCGGTGTCATTATGAAGGGAGCTGTACGAAGTAATACCCATTGAGTCATACACAGCTAGGGTCATGTGGCACCAGTATGGTAATCTCGTCCAGTAGGCAGCTCGACGCAGTCTTTCCGAATGCTTTGTCCATCGTGACGGAAAGCCAGTTGTCCATAGAGGCCTCCTCTAAAGCTCTGCGCGACATGACCATTCAGGTGACGCGGACACCTGGCGTAGTGTAGTCTAACGCACACATCCAGCCGGAGCAACGTAATCTGTGTCAAGCTGAGGTTGAAGCCTTTCAGACAGACCGTGATCGTACAACGCCGACCCAACAGCGGAAGTCGAGTAGCTCACCGGGGCTTCCTTCTGAGCTTGCTGCGCCCGTAAACTTATTTGCACAAACACCGGCGAAGACCTGAGGTAACGTACGCTCATGCGGGCGTCTCTTACGGCGCCTTCGATATGCTCAAAGCCGTCACCGCTACCGGCTGTGGAGAGGACAGTGCTCCCAGCTATCAAATGAGACGACGGGGAGGTCGAGGTTTCAGTTGCCTTGTCCTGTTTGGCGTCCACGACGAGCGTTGAGCGGTAATGGAGACCGGTTTGGGACGCCGGCTAAAGTAGTCTCCCTCATCAGGCGAATCAAGAAGCAGAACCCTCGACAATGAAGGTTCAGGCAACCGACAATGTCGGCGAGCCCGTCATCACATTCCAATCTCGATTCGCTGCTCAAACAAGCAAGGCAACAAACACAAGGTCAATGGGGAACACAGGAAGGAGCCCGACGAGGTTGTAGCCCGAAACCCGTGGAAAGCATCTTGCAGGCACATGCAGTAGCGTCAGCGCGCTAACACTAGGAAGATTGCCAAGGTCAGGCGGTGAGGCAGTACCACGTTGCGGTTGCCAGTCTAGATTCATAATGATTGGGTCTCAAGGAATGACCAGCGTCGGGAGTTGAAGCCACGCGTTGTCCATGTTACAGTAGGCAGCAAGACCAGGATGCACGACTATCCAGGGCCCATAGACTGAGAACGAAGCACGGCGATCCTGTAGAGAGCCACATAATGCCACATGACTCATCGATAACAGAAGCTGTCATTGAAGGCAAGCTCTGCCTATGCCGGTTGGGGTGACTCGAACTCCGGTCAGTCCACTCTTGTGCTTTCTGCTGAATTAGAAATAGCCTTCGGCAATGAAGATGTGCTTCGCCGCAGTCAACAGTAGCTAAATGGTGCGTCCATGGGGAGGCGTGAGGTTCAGCAACAAATATGGCTGACGATATCCCCGATAATCCGGGTAGAACAATCTGCCGGAGCACTCGTACGTAATGTACTTCCCAACTCCGTTCGGAGAAGTAAGAAGATCTTGATTAGAAGTCAAGTCAATGTCTTCCAGAACTTTCCATGATCTGAACGATCGTTTGGCACGTTTCCACGGAACATGGCAAACCGATCCATTAGGCATTGATCCTGACCTCCATGTACAGTACTTACGAGTACAGTATCCAGAAGGATTAACCAGTGCCTCGTCATCATAATAACATCAATAGAAGATTAACGAAAGTGGCAAATGGATCTTACTGTAGCACTGGCGAAGTCCGATATGCGCATAAATGTACCTCTTGTTGAAATGGAAAATTTTGCATGTGGCAAATGCCGAAACCCGAACAAATGTGGCGATAGCGTCCAACAGGAGTGCCAAAAGAAATCACAGTAAGCATGCTTACTCGAAAAACTTGGGACCATGAAGAGCATGATCTCAAGAGCTTTGTTTGGGAGTAGAAGTAGAAGGCACAGACGTATAACCCGTTGCCAAAAGCGGCTGTGAAGAGTATCCTATAAAATCCCTCGACGGTATTTGTACCTTATCGCAACATAGCTCAACGAAGCTCGCGAAACGTCTACTGGTTGGGTGGCAGGATGCGGCGACAGCGAGCTTTGCTGCGTGCTGTTGTCGCGGAGATCTAGGGAGACGAACGTCGTCAAGTTGGTGATCCAGAGATCTCGACTTCATGGCAGTCCGCCTTCATGAAGGTCATGTGCGTTTGTTGCTGTTCCACGCTAGAACGATATCATGAGGAAATGAGAGTTCCTGTGACTTCGAGTCGCAATGAGAATGGAATGTAGTCTACCAGCAATTGAATTCAAGTGCTATGAATATGTCTGGTGGCGAACGAAGCGCTTACCTTATATACCACTTACGCTCTTGGCTGCAACCGGTAACCGTAGGTGCTTGACAGCCCTATGGCGGCAGCTTTCCCCAATGTAGGAAGAAGCTTTGCGGGATGGTCCGTGCTTGCGTGTGGGTCAACATGGCATCTTCAAGCCGTTAGAACATTGGTACTTAAATTTAACGTTATACCCGAACACGAAACCCTCGTTCGTTGTGAGCTCAGTCCCTGATGACTGCTAGGATGAGCTTCACGTCGGTCATGGGATCCTTCAATGGATTTGTGCGTCCGTTTCAGAGGGTGCCCCTGCCACTGCTTCTCCTGTTTGTGTTCACGACCATTTTCTTTACAGCCGTATTGGTATGTCTCTGAGTGGATGGTTTAATTTGCGGGGCACTGAATTGGACCAGGTTTATCTCGCTGTGTTCGTTGCCGCGCCGATACCTCGAAAACCTTTGGCTTCAGAAAAGGTCTACAAGTCAATGGGATCAAGCGGGAGGGTCAACGAGGCTGCCCGGCTGCCCTGCTGGCAGGACAGTTTCGATGCCCAGCGAGACGTAGCGATGCGGAGAGGAGATTTTTCGAACAAAAGCATTGACGTTGAAAAGGCCGACATTTTCCTGTCCTTGGTGGTACCCGCGTATAACGAACAAGATCGGTTGGTCGGTATGCTTGATGAGGCAGTAGATTACTTGCGACGGCACTACAGTGGTGGACATGGCAGTGAAAACGGCGCTACCGTGCCGAAAGATGCTAGCGTGGAAAGAACAACGAAGGGGAGGCGGAAGGTTACGAATGGCCCAGCAGGCGCCGTAGCATCGACTTCAATGGCGAAGGGCTGGGAAGTGCTGATTGTATCGGATGGTTCTACCGACAAGACGGCCGAGACTGCCTTAGCATTTGCGAGGGACAATCAGCTTTATGAACGTCTGGATGCAAAGCTGGACTCCGGCGCGCCAGGTTCAGGTCAAACAAACGATGGATCGTATGGTACAATTCGAGTGGTTTCTTTGCGAGAAAACAGAGGAAAAGGGGGAGCTGTTGTTCACGGTATGAGGCATGTCAGGGGTCAATACGTTATCTTTGCAGACGCAGACGGCGCATCGAAGTTTGAAGACCTTGGAAAACTCATCCATGCATGTCAAAACGTTGAGGATGCCGAGGGGCGCGGGGTAGCTGTGGGATCGAGAGCCCATTTAGTTGGGAGTGAAGCTGTGGTGAAAGTACGCTGTGCTCCATTTGACTTCATGTATTTCGGTGTACTAACATACGTCAAACATAGCGTTCTTTCCTTCGTAACCTTCTCATGCACTCCTTCCATTTGCTCCTTCGCGTTCTCACACCCCCTGCGACTGCAGCCGTCAAGGACACACAGTGTGGCTTTAAACTCTTCTCTCGCCCATCGTTACCATATATAATACCCTACATGCACTCCGAAGGCTGGATCTTCGATGTCGAGATGCTCATGCTTGCTGAATCCGCCAATATCCCGGTGGCTGAAGTACCAATCGGTTGGAAGGAGGTCAAGGGTAGTAAGTTGAATGTCATCTGGGATAGCCTGGGTATGGCATGGGGATTGGCAATCTTGAGAGCCGCATGGGCCTTTGGTGTCTATAGACGGTCATAGAGACCACTGTATAGATACAGACTGCACTATAGAGAATATTTGACTTGGCTGCCTATATCATCTGAAAAGAAAACCCGCCATGTGAAACGCATCTCAGCACGGCATTGCCCAGTATCTCGCTCAAGTTTTCGGCCCTGTGCATCGAGTACTGGAATACCCCCAGGGCTAATTAGGTAGAGAGTTGTAATATTAACGCTTACAAAAACCTCCAACTTTTCTAACCGGATTGAGCGGTTTCGTGTTATATCGTCAACCGTCTCCAATTCAAGTATTTGACTAATCCCATGACCTCTGCTCTAAGACCTAACTGAGGTGAGATACCTGTCGACTCAATCGAAGGGACTGCCAATCTCTAATTCCCGCTGGGACAGATCTTTTCATGTTGCCCATAAGGGTGCCGACGTTCACGGATAGCTCCCAATCTCCCAAACTTCTGGTTTCGAACACATTGCCAAAAGCAATAGCTACATGGTCTACTAAAGATCAGGATACGCGTACCAATACTGCACGTAATGTCTCCAGTGTCACTGGCAACCCTCTCTAATCCTCTGGCAACACCCTCCCAACTATCGACATCTCCTTCGCAGCTTGACGGTGTTCCCTCCGACTTGGAGGTTTCAGTCCGCTATGCAGGGGCCAAGCTCACACAAGCAGCTGGCGTACTGCTACGGTTGCCTCAGGATATCATCGCACAGGCGATTGTGATATACCTGAGGTTTTGGATTGGCAGTGAAGGGGGAAGTATGATAGTACATGGGGCAAAGGTAGGATCAAGTCACGATCACCGAGACGTGAGCACTAGCTGAATGGATTCTCCATAGGACGTATCTGCTGCGTCATTGTATCTGATGGCAAAGCTCTCGGCGTACCCACAGTCGCCCAGAAGCATACTTAATATCTATGCATACTTGCTCTCAAGCGCGTCACCATTGATCAATCAAAGTACAACACCTGGTGAAGCGGACCCAGATGTGTATTATCTTTCAGAGGGCGAGTACCATAGTCAGCGCAACATGCTGCTCAAAACCGAGTCCCAGATCCTCCGAACTCTTGGCTTTCAAACACATGTCTCCCTGCCTTACACACTTTCTATCAACTATCTGCAAGCCCTTGTTCCATCCTCACATTCTTCCTTTCAAGCTCTTGCGCGACGAGTGTTCCAGCAACTCAACACGGCAATACTATCCCCGCAGCTGCTATATCTTACGCATCAGCCTCCGGCACTAGCTGTGGCAGCAATCTATCTTTCTGCCAGAGAAACTGGTGTTAAGCTACCGGAAGTCGAATGGTGGGAGGTATTTGATGTAGAAAGGGAAGAGTTGGGATTTCTGGTCGTGGGTTTGCAGAGTATGTACGAGTGGGCTGAAGAGGAGGCAAGAAAGTGGGCCACAAAGAGGGTACCGATGACGGCCGAGGAAGTCGAGTCGGAGTGTGAGAGGATAAAAATGCTTGAGAATGGGGAATAGCGAGATATCATTTTTGGCCCTGGGAGGGACTGAGCACCATCACCACAGGCGTGCAGTACGGAGACCTGCAAGCAGAATCTACTTGTGCAACATTAGATCGGACACACAAGACGAAGCGACACAGTCTTACTGACGGCTCAGCAATGGATTCGGTCCAAGCTTCTAGCTTGATGTCTGTTGCGGTGCGGCTGTGAGAAGCATTGTGTTCGTCTCGCTCTCTCAGCGGGAGAGAGGACCATTATCCGATGTTACGAAGATTCTATCTAAACAGACGGAAGTTATCGAGATTAAAGAGGTCCAACTCTTGCAATACACATCCGCTTGCACATCGAGAGTCTAAAAAGGTCACAAGCTATTGGTTCAAGGCTCTTTACTACCAACACCTGGTGTGATGATTCGAAGCAAGCTAGGAAAGCCGTTTCAACCCTCAACAAAGATTGTGCATGAACCTGGTTGGTTAAGAGATATCAAAAGCAGGGTCTACGAGCTCCGGTGGAGCTCTTGACGGGTTTGGAAGGTGGCAGCTAGACTCGTTCAGACTCGAAAACGAAACGCTGCTCATGATGTGCTGGATCGGGGGGGGGCGGAGGGGGGTCTATGAAGCAGTGCAAGGGAACACATCCCTACCGATTTGATGCTTCGGGTGAGCCTCCGAGCAAGGGTCTTAGCATACACTCAGTGTCCTATGATATGCTTAATAGACGCAAGGGGCTTTACTAATTATATCAGCGTCCATAGCTTGTCACACTTTGGACTGAGCTTAGAATAGGGCATATGTTGACTCTGTCGAGGTAGAATTTGACCAAACGGACATTGAAGTTGAAGAGAAAATCCAAGTTTGATCAAGATCCTGACATACTACTCTTGGATAGCTACAATGCAATGCTGTAGCCCTCGCTTTATAGCAAATATCATCACCAAAGGAAATAGAGTGGACGTCACGAGAACAAAGAGTCACAAAACAACGTCAGCAGGCAGCTGCTTACTAAGACAGAGCTCTCCCGCCATCAATGATCAACAACCCCACGTCAAGCCAGCAACTTCATCAGTCTCCATTATCGATCTACCCACCGACTTCAAATCTCATCATGAACGTCCTCCACTCCACCCTCTCCTCCTTGCGCGACAAATGGGCCCCTATCTCCCACACCTCCACCTTCCGCAGCACCGGCCAAATCACGCCGGAAGAATTCGTCCTAGCCGGCGACTACCTCGTCTACAAATTCCCGACCTGGTCCTGGTCCGACGCCGCCACGCCCAGCAAACGCGTCTCCTACCTGCCCGACGGCAAACAGTTCCTCGTCACACGCGGAGTGCCGTGCCACCGGCGGCTGGACGAGAACTTCGCGGGCGCGGCGGGGCTCGACGAAGCGATGGAGCGCGACGGCTTCGCGGCGGGCGAAGGCGGCTCGGCGGACGACGACGACGGCTGGCTGCGGACCGGGGGCCTAGTAGCGACGACGACGACGACGCGGCAGGCGGCGAAGGCGCGCGACGTGCGGACGGTGGACGAGAGCGGCAACGAGGACGAGGACTCGGGCTCGGGCGACGAAGACGAGATCCCGGACATGGAGGACGAGGAGGACGACGCCGAGGCCATCATCCGCGACCCGGGCGCGGGCGCGGGCGCGGGCGGGTCGAGCACGGCGCCGCCGCTGCGCACCTACACGCTGTACGTCACCTACACGCCGTACTACCGCACGCCGCGGCTGTATCTGTCGGGCTACGTGTCGCAGTCGGAGCCGCTGCCGCCGAGGGCGATGATGGAGGATGTGGTGGGGGATTATAAGGATAAGACGGTCACGTTGGAGGATTTCCCGTTTTTCGAGGGCGGGCTGAAGATGGCGTCGGTGCATCCGTGCCGGCACGCGGCCGTCATGAAGGTCTTGCTCGATCGCGCCGATGCTGCGCTGAAGATCCGCCTGCTGAAGCTTAAGAAGGGTGGGGGGAGTGCCGGGGGTGGGAAGGTGGAGAGCGGGATGGAGGGGCTGGTGGATGATACCAGGAGGTTGCATGTCGGGGTGGAGAAAAGGGGCTTTGCTGGTGGCGTTGCGGCTGCTGGTGGGGCGGGTGGGGATGAGTGGGAGGTCTTGCAGCATGAGGCTGGGGCTGATGAGGACGAGGTCGCGATTCGGGTGGATCAGTATCTGGTGGTGTTTTTAAAATTCATGGCTAGTGTGACGCCGGGTATCGAGCATGACTTTACCATGGGTGTTTGAGGGTCTCCACGCATCATGATTCGACGAGTCACATGCTTTTCAACATCTGTCAGGCGCTGTGTCCGGCGTCTTATGGAAAGGGTGCAGGTCTCTTGGCGCGGAAGGCGGTAGTACTCTTCGTCTTTCCTGTCAGTTTGTTTCTAAGTACGGTAATGCTTAAATTTGAACAACAGAACTTGATAGTCTCTTCACGTCCATCTGCTCCAGGATCCGCAGGCTGACTGTTTCGCTATGCCATCTATCCAGCTACAAAATCATAGAACTCGGAACCGAAATCCTCACTCATATCAGGGATCCGAGCCAGCGGTATCCGTACGCCCAATCTGCCGCCAGCAGCGCTCCATGACCTCTCCCAAAACAGCCTCCTCCTGCACCCAATCCCACAGCTCCGATCGTCCAGCACGTCCCAACCCTCTTCTACCATCCATGCAACCAATTCAGGGGCCCCAATCTCAATCCCGGCACACCCTCCCTCCCAAAACGCCACCCCTTTAAACCCGCCTCACTAAAACCCCTCCAAAGTCAGCCCCCACTCTTACCTCCCCATCCTCCCCCCCCCAACAAACCCACACGCAACAACAAACGAACCTACGAACCTTTCAACCCCCCCCTCCCCATCCGCCCCCTGACCTCGATGCCCATCTCCCCACCCTCGCCCCCCTCCGACCCTTCTTTCCTCTCCTCCTCTCCAGAAACCGCCCTCGTAACCTTCGCCCCCGTCCCGATAAGGAAGCGCTCAATCACATCGGCCGTGAGTCCCACTTTCGCGAGGATCCGCCACTCCAAGCCCGCAAAGGCCGAGCTGGCGCGTTTCGTGGCGGAGTGCGTGGAGGGGTCGGGGAGGGAGAGGGCGGTGGAGTGGGTGACGCGCGTGTAGATTTGTGCCTGGTGAGCGTGAGAGGGTGAGTGATGGGGGGTGGGTGTTGGAGATGGGTTTGAGGTTGTGGGATTGGCTTTTGACCTCGTCCGCGGAGACCGGGAGCGGGGATGTGGAGTGGGAAGATGGGAGGAGGGAGGTGGGAGGATGGTGCTGCGTTGTGGGTGAAGGGAAGGAATCGGTGGAATAGAAAGAAATGCAAACTAGCAACAAACAGAAAGAGAAAGAGAAAAGAGGCATCCATACCTCCGGCACGCCTCTGGCTCGCAGTTGCTCGATCTCCGCTATCTGCGCGGAGGTGAAGCGCGTTGGCGACGTGGAGGCTAGGGTTATGATGAGGGAAAAGAAGAGCAAGACGGAGACGAGGGACGGAATGGTGGGGCGCGCCATGATGGATTGTTGGAGGATAGAGGGAGTTGAGATTGGATGGATGAAAGGTCCGGGATGAAAATGTTATATATTTGGGAAGGTGAAGCAAAGGCAGGGAGGGAGGACGTCGCACCAAATTCAGGAATGAGATGAAAAGGCCTAGACGTAAACCCCAGCCGTTTGTTTCAAGCAGCCGTTGAGGTCTAGCCCGATACATAGCCGTACATTCCTGAAGACAAGAATGCAACCATGCATGGTCCACCAACATGTCAGTATTGCATGAACGAGGTGATGCTTCTATCATGCAATTAGTTATATCTACACAAAAGTAGAATGACAGGTCACTGGTTGCCTCCCTGCCGTCTATGCTGAAAATACCTGACTGTGCCGCCCGTTTGGTAACCGCGTCCTCCTAGCGATCATGCGCCCTCCTTTTTGAAATGTCCTTTTTCAATGCACTTTGAGACACCGCGATATACGCATAATGCAAACTCCCCTCACGCGCCTGTCCATTGAATCGCCTCACAACATTCCGGGTCGGACCACACCCAAGGGAGCTCCGAAATTCATGCTCCGTCTCATTCGCAGCATGGGTTCGTGTTCAGACTGGTCGTAGTTGGAGCGAACTGGAGCGGATTCGGTGCGGGTCGGTGGGCGGTTCTCCGAGGCGTCCGTGTCAGTTGACTCATGCGATGTCATTCGGGCTGCATCCGTGAGTCTGGTGTCCAGCTCGTCTAAGAAGGCTCTGTCGTTTTGACCATCGTTCTGCAGACTGAGAGGACCTTTGAGCTCGGTATCGTCCTCGTCGTCTGCGTCTTCAGCTGGTGGAGGGAAGTAGGAATTGGAACGCTCCGAGGGCGGATGGGCGACGGATGGGCGTGGATGTCGTGGACCTTCCTGGGTGGGTGTTTGGCCGTTGCTAGCTACGATGGTGAGGTCGTCTGTCGGATCCGTAGCCCGAACCAGCGGGGTGTGTCCCGCATCTTTGAAAAGATCTTCTGGTGCAGAGAGCACACTCGAAGGGATTTGAATGTGTTCTGGCGGAGATGCTACTTGCCTGGGTGAGGGTGAATCTGGTGTTAACACAGCAACCTCCGGGAGTTGGGCTAATGACTTGAGTCTAATGCCATCGAAATCTCTGTTGAGCTTCGGTCCTTCGCTGCTACTGGGCATCTTATTCGTAGATGTTGATAGTACTTCATCGGGCTTGTCTGGCGATTCTGTCTCGGCGATGCTAGGCAGTCGTCGATCCTCAGCTTTACTCGATCTCGTCGACGAGTCGGAGAATGTACGCGTAGCAACGGATCCTTTCCTGGCCCCAGCCCCTCTCCAGAACTCATCACCATTGCTTTCCACACTTGTGTGTATGGACCCATTGCCATTGGAGAAGCTGCCGAAAGTGTCTAAATTGCCGTGATTGCTGAGACTAGCGGCGGAATGATGTGACCCCGTCTCCATTGGTGAGATAGCTGAACCCTGTTTGCTGAACGTCGGACCGTTCTTGATATTGAGAGCTTGCTCGAGCTCTTGCACGCGCGCGTAGAGTGCTTGCCTCTCTGTATCCCATAGCGCCCTTTCGGCAGCGAAACACTGTCTCTCGTACTCGGCCGCATTCCGCTGCTTGTCTAATAGGGTACGTGACTGCTCGAAGACAGCTATCGAGGAAAGGGATGACGACATGGACGAGGCCCGAGACGCAGGCACGGGCAAAGGCAATTGACTGGCAGAGCTGACCGACGGCAAGAGGGGTAAGTCGGCCCTCGGATCCCAGCCAGCACCGTGACGGCTAGGAGACATGGGGGAAGGTGACCGAAGTTTATTTGAGATCACGGCGGAGGGGAGGTGACTTGATTCTGGTGGACTTTGGCCGAAGTTCGAAGTCTGTTGCGGGCCCCTTGGGAGAGCATTCTCATCACCTGGGCCGTGGGCTGCAGATTCTGTGGACGTAAAAGGAATTCGTTGTGGCTCTGCCGACATGTTGGCTTCTCTTGCTTCGTGCGAATTTATCTGCACGAAATCTATGAGAACCCTGCATCAGGCACGCGACAGACATACTCTGTATTTCGTACTTACCTAAAGGCTTCAGGAAAGGCTCACTAACGGCATAACTGTACCGTTTGCCTTGACAGCACCCAGTTGTTGCCCATACATAGGAAATCAGTGAGCGTGATAGGATCTGTGAGTGGTTCGAGAGTGCATTGCGAATGGTAAGGAACGCGAAGTACCTTACAGTACCTACGGTAGCTAGAGTAAGGTACAGGCGTCATCGGCCGCTAATCCTAAAAAGTTATAGTTAGAATAAACAGTAGACGACTTACCGTTGCGTTCACCGTCGACATCTTCCATTTCCAACGAGACAATAAATCAATCTAACCATTCAATCGTGGTTGTTCAGATCTAAAGAACAGCCTTTGAATGACCTCACTCTCTCGGTGAGAGATTGAGATATCGAGGACTCCCTTACGGTTTATGCCGTAACACTGTAAAGATATTGTGATAACTCCAATCATCCGTCACTGGACTTGTCAACATTGCCAGGGCCTAGAGAGTTCTGTGTTCGAAAAGTATGGCAAAGTTGAGCGGGGATAGAGTCGTACGCCCTCAGCAACTCTTCGAAGCCGTGTCGAACCTCGGGTTACACATAACGAAACCCTACTACAAGTTCACACCACCAACGATTTGCCTTGTCGGAGAGTCTCCAGTCTGCCCGAGGTTCTCTACTTACTTGAAGGACATGAAGCTGTTTCTTCTTGGCCACCAAGGTAACTTTCTATGGTCCTCATCGTTCGATCGTTGGAGGCTCAATCTTAAATCATACCGGGGGGTGCCTGATTTTGTGATTGCCAGGACCACATGCGACTTCCCCCTGGTTGTCTATGTGACGATGACTAGGATCGTAATATGTATATTTAGATAAGCATGCTATCGTAGACCATACAGTCGAACTATCACCTATTGGTGCTACTACTTCCCCTCGCCAACGGCCTCCCCCTCCGGTCCTGCTCCGCCCTCTCCTCCTGCGTCTGATACCCCAAAAACATCCTCAACATGCCGAGATCATAACTCGCCTTCATCGCCCCTGCCACCACAAACGCGATCCAAAACTTGCCTAACCCCGCCAACCAGCCCGTCACCACCGGCCCCACGCTCTGACTCAGCGTCTTGACAACATTGACCACGCCCATGACCGCCGTACGCTCGGCTGGCAGCACAGCAGCAGCGAGGAACGCCTGACGCGGCGCCTGATCCATCGACTGCGTGGAAGACCGCATGATCAGAAACGTCATGGCGAGGCCGACAGAAGACGGCAAGGGAATGAGAGCGAGGCACACAGCGGAGGGGAGGTGGGTGAAGACCATGGTCCTGACGAGGCCGATGCGCTTGGCGATGGAGGAGGCGACGAGGTTGGAGGCTGACGAGATGAGATTCGTCACGAAGAAGAGCGTCCCCAGCTTGCCTTCGGCGAGCGCGAACTTCCGGTTGAAGAAGTACGTTATCCACGAGGCGGGCACGAGGCCCGAGGCCATCGAGTCGACGGCGAACAGCAGGCAGAGCTTGACGAGGATGGTGCGGCTTTCGTGACCGATTTGCGGCCAGATGCTTTTCTTTGCTTTCGCTGGCGCTTGGGGCTTGGTCGCTGGCGTGGGTGGTGCTTTGGATGGGTCGGGGTCTTCGTCGTCATCGCTCAGGAGGCCTTCGGCCTCGACGTCGCCCATCTCCTCGGCGTCGTGTCGGTCTTTTTTCTCAGGCTCCACTTCGCACTTGTCGCTCAGCATGAGGGACAGTACGAGTTTGAGGATACCAAGCACGGCGTATATGCCAAAGATGACGCGATACGAGCTGGTAGCTGTCCATCCGTCGAGTTTCTGCAGGCTCTGAACGAGCCATCCGCATATGATGGTACCGCAAGCTGTCCCCGCCGTGCCGATCAAAGTATACCAGGCGAAGATATCGCTGCGGATCTCAGACGGTGTGAGTTGAGCTAGGGTTGACTCTTCAATCGCGCGGAAGGGGCCGATCTCGTTGCCACTATAACCAATCAGCCCCAACCCTGTGCATGCCATACGCCCCCTCGTATTCTGTAACAACGGCCTCTGAAACACACCCGGATGTACGCACGCACGCACCTACCTCGGACTGATAACCCCCACAATCGACGCCGCAACCAGCACCCAATAATTCCCATTAACAGCAAACACAACCCCACTAGCACTCATCAAACCCGCCCCAAGCACCAAAATCCTCCGCCTCCCCAGCCCATCTGCGAAGAGCGTCAGCACGAAACTGATGACCACATCGCCCAAGAGCGTCAAGCTCATGAACGCCCCGATCCGCGCATCTGAGATGCCCACGCTGGAAAGGTACAGCGCGAGGATGAGAGTGGAGGCGCCGTAGGCGAAGAGGCGGACGAAGCGCTGCAGGCAGAGGAGTTTGGTGTCGCGGGGAGAGGAGAGGATGGAGTAGAGCCCGAGCTCGGAGGCGAGCCGGGTGAGGAGGTTAGGTGCGTGGCTGGACATGCTTGCTTGTTGTAGCGGTGGCCGGTCGTCACCGATGCCTGTTTGGTTCGAGGCATCCATAGTCGTTGTAACGGTAAAGTTCAATTGTTAAACGATCACCACTGGGGTTCGCACATGTTTTTCTACATAACCATGTAGTCAGATGACGACGTCAGCACATACAAATACAAATTGCCCAATCAAGTAAGCTTCACCAATAGCTCACTTTTCATCAATTACAGTCTATATACTATTTTCCTAACTTACCTTAATTGCATGGGCGTCCAAAGACTTTTGTCCCCCACTCTATACCTCCGGATTCGAGGTATATCGAAATGCACAGAATCTATCCTCGGTGTCAGCATGGTCCGTGAAAGCACAGGAAAGCACATTACAGACATACATCATCATTATAGAACAACAAATCAACCTGAATATGGCTTTTTCTGTATACATATGTTAATGCATTTTAAACTACTATTTAAACTTCTTGAGCTCTGTAAAATTGTTAAACACTTCATTGAGACACAGGTCAGATGGTCTCACTAAAACCTTGAATGATCTTACACTAATTCTTTAAAATAGAGTTTTCTGAGAAGCTAATAAGCAAGATACTGAACTTGAGATTGTGTAATTCATTAATAATTCATTATAAATCTATCAAGAATCTATTTGTGACTGATTAGTGATTAAAGATTAGTGTTTAAGAATTAGGTGATTAGAATTAGGAAGTTTAAGTTAGCAATATGAAATATATTATGTATGCATTTCAGATACATTAAAGTTAGAGTTAATTAATTCAGAATAGATTAGTAATATATTTAAAGAATTTAAATCTTAATTAATCTTAAGATGTTTCAGAAGATCAGATGATCTTTTAATAATCTTTGTTAAAATCATTTAAGATTTTAGTAAGATCATTTAATATGTATAATTACACTTTATTTATAAGATTACACTGATCTATAAAAGCTTTATACAACTCTTTATGAATCTTTTGCAAGCAGCATTTAAAATATAAACAATATTTTAAAATAAATTTATTTTTAAATTTATCTATATGTATACAGAGTCAAAAATGTCACTTTTAAATCTGTATAAATTCTTATTATGCTTACACTTCTTTAATATAGACTCCTAAACATCTGAAATGATTTCTATATTGAAAGATATGATTACTGTATAGATCAATATATATATATATAAATATGTACAAAATACTTACTTTACTTTTTCTGTATTTTTACATTCTTTATCTTTCTGAAAAGAATGTCTTCACTGTAATTACAGTGATCTTTATTGTCTGAGTATATACAATTAACATATACATTATTATAATGATTCATTATGTTAAGAAGCAATGTTCTAGCTGCTTTTATAAAGTAAAATAAAACTAATATTAAAGACTAAGTAAAGACTCTGCTTACATTAACTGCAGTTAATATTCTTTTTACTTTTTCTGTAACTCTCTTAATTAAGATGTATTCATAGACAACATAATTTAGAGATTTCACTAAATAACATAATATAATATAAGTATCTACTTTCTTTCAATAAATTATAAACTCAAATTAACAAAAAACTTCTTAAAGAAAGTGTATACTTCTAATGTGACAGCAGCTGAGTATATTGATTTTTAAAATTTATAAAAGATTTATAATAAATTCAGCTCTAACAGAATCAGCACATTGATGACAGCTAAGTATATTAACTTTTAAGATTCATAGTTAATTCAGCTTTAGCAGTATCACTGATTATTGAGATTTATAATAAATTTAGCTTTAGTAGAATTAGTACATTAATAGCAGCTATATACATTAATTATTAAGATTTACAGTCAATTTAACTTTAGCAATATTACTAACTATTGAGATTCATAATAAATCTGACTTTAGCAGAATCAGTATTTTATAATAGCTGAGTATATTTAATTCAGAAGATTTACAGAGAATTAATTTTAACAAAAATCAGCATTTATAGTTGCTTAGAAAGCACTGTTTTTCAGTAGCTTAATATAAATTATTGAGATGAATAAGCATTATTATTTTACAAAACAAAAGATACAAAAGCTTTTTATTTATTTTATTTATATTATCTTCAATATATACATCATTATTTTACTTTATTCATTTCTTATACTACATATCAACTATCATCATCATGAACTTCAACAACTTCTTTATAAAATAACAATTCATCTTAATTCTTATTTACAAAAACTGCAATCAATAATTTATTCTTATGAAAAGATAACTAATAAAAAAAGATCTATAAAATGTTATTAAAGTCTCAGTAATCAATATGCTGATTAGTGAATTCTTAAATTTATTTTTTCTCAGCAGTCTTAACTTTAGAAGTTAAAAAATTAATGTAAAGATTTTATATTGATTTATTATCTATATAAATACAGATAATCAAGAATATTTAATAGACAAAATCAGTATAAAGAATGTTTAAAATGTATTAAAGTTTAAGTATAAAAAGAAGCTGCAGATGACTGAGAAATAATATTTAATGAAGTTTGTTGAGTACAGAATGTTAAAGAATGTATTCATTAAAGAAGTATAAATTTATTTAAATAAATTCAGTAAAAAGATTGCTGCAACTCAGTCTAATATGATTAAGTTATTCAAATCAGAACAATGATTTCAGACATTGCTTTAAGCATTATTAATTAAATATATTGTAATTCATAATGTCATCAACACTCAGAACAATTTAGACATCAAAAGAGATTTATAAAAGCTTCAGAAAAAAAAGATACAACTTAAAATTAATGAGATTGTCATTGCTTTGTGAACAGATAAACAGAAAGAAGATTAATGTTTAATGAATTAAAATTGCAGTTTATTAAATCATTATACAGCTAATATTAAGCAACACTATTACAGATCATTTAGCTCAGACAGTGATCAATTTTTTTGTTACTTTATTAAGTATTTTCTTTATAATAGCTTTCACTTCATTAAAGATTGCAAATTTCTTTCTGATGTTAAGTAAAATACTTAAAAGAAGATAAGCAAATTAACTGCAGTCAAGCTGCATAGATTGATTGCAGTTAAGTTATATTAGAAGTTAATTTATAAAGAAAAAGAAAAGAGACACAAAGTCTTTAATGCAGAAATTAATAATAATAATAATGATGATTTCTTTTCTGAATTTAAAGAGAAAGAGAAAGTTAACAATGAAATTGCTGCTTTATTTAAGAAGACTATCAATAAAATACTTAAATTTAAATGAATTATAGACTCTGAATTCTTTTTATATATAATTAATTAACTTTAACTCTTCAGTGATTCTCTTATATGAATGAGATGTTAACAAATTAGAGTTAAGAAAAGACATTTATACTCTCATTATTGTAAAGTAATCATTATACAAGTCAAGTCAGAAAATTCTATAAGACTGAGTTTAACATTTTATATATTTAAACTTAAGATCAATCTTCTGTCAAAAAAGTAAATGTGCAAAATGAAACTGTATAAAAGCTTTAATTAACACTGTTTTTAAATGTATGATAAGCACAACAAAACTATAATAGAAGCATTAAAGTAAGATGAAATCTATATAATTAAATACATTGCAAAGAGTCTTAATGAATTTACTTTAATATCTATAATGTATATATCACATTCAGAGATCATCTTTTCTATTATTGCTTCAGATATAAGTCTGCATGTTCAGATTCATGAACATAATCTTATAATTAACTTCTTAAACATCAACACTGCATCATTAAATGAAAAGATCAAGACTTATAGACTTTAATATTAACAATTTGCTCATCTTGATTTTGCAAAGTTGTATAATTTTTATAAGATAACAATTCTTGAAAAGTCAATTCTTATTGTTGAGAATAACAAGAACATATGTGAAATTTATGCTCTGATTAAGTTTATTAATAAGTAAGATTACACTGTAAGTAAAAGAAAGATTAATATTCTTATTCTTGTCTTTATTAACATATACAGTTCATTATTCTTGTTATTTAATGAATATCAGTACTTTCTGAAGATAATAGATAATCACTTTTAAAAGATGTAAACAATATTGTTGAAATGACATAATAAGATCTCACAGACACTGCAAAAATGATGACTGAAGACTGAACTTTAAATTGATGTAAAGATTTTTGCTGTACAAAGTGACAATAAAATGAAGTTAAAGTTCATTTTAAATGACTGATACAAATCTTTTAACATTACATTACAATACACAGTGCTCTACATGTCAATTCAGAATAACATTGTCAAAAGAGTCATTCAAATCACTGAGAACTCAGTGTATATCATGATTAAAGAGATACAACTATCAATAAAGTTCTAAGTGCAGACAGCACAGACAGATGTTTATCTTTGCAATTAAACAGCAATTAAATTCTTAATTAATGACAAGTAAACAACTCTTAAGAAAGTTTTCATTGATGTAAAGTCATTTATTAATTACATTCATATATGAAGATGTAAGTGCTACAGCTACATTGATCTCAAGTTATTATCTAAAGATAGACACAATAAATTCATAAATTAAGAACAAATAAGAGTCTTTATAAGCTACATTGAGAAAATTACAAAGCAGTATTAGCTTTAAGCTTCAGATCTTAAGTGCATCATTAAAAGTTATGCTGTGAAGTTTACTGAAAGTCTAAAAACAAGAAGAAAGACACTGTTAATTTTAGACTGCAATAATAGATATTAAATGTTCTTTTAAACAGAAGATTCATTGAACATTTATGAAAGAAGTTAATCATTGTAAAGATCACAGCTTCAGATTAGACATTTATAACTTAGAACAGTAAGATGCAGTCTGACTTAATTATGATTAAGATCAATAAATCTTAAGATAAACAACATGAGATTAAGTTGACTGCAGTCAATCTAGATAAGTCATTAAATGAGAAGATTAACATTAATTAAGTTAAAATAATGACACTTAAAGAAGTCAGAATCTTTCTATGCATTGAGATTTTAAAATGAAAGAGAAATGACAACAATGACAATTAAGATGTGAATGAGTTCTTAATTAAAATATTAAAAGTTATACTAATACTTACAGTGTTCTTTATAAATAAAAAAGACTCTATAATCAGATCTAACATTTTAACATTTGTCATCTATGCTGAAGCAGTGAGAGACTCAATCTGAGAAGAAATGTAAAAAAATGTTATTTATGCAGAGCTGACAGTCTTAACAGTAAATGAAATATGAGAAGAGACTGTATCATTAAGAAAAGTTAACATTGTACTTAATAAATAAATCTTTAAACTTAAGCTGAACATCAATGAATTCTTAAATAAGCTTAAGACAAGACTTGTGACAAAAGACTTTTCATAAATATATAATGTTAATTATAAAAATATCTTTACTTTCATTATTAAATTTAACACTCTGTGAATCTTTCTGACTATTGTTGCACTCAAGAATCTAAAGTGTCATCAAGTAAATGTCAATAATATTTTTACAGAATTCTTTCTGAAAAAAACAATCTATATAACACTTTTTTCTAAAATCAATATTGTATCTAATTATATTCTGTGCATACTGTACAGTCTTTATAATCTTAAGTAAGCTGCACAGAATTAACATAAATAATATATCATTAAATTATTTAAATTAAATTTTCATTAAAGCAAGACTGATCTCTGTCTTCTTCTTTACAGCATTAAAAAAATTATGCTGCTTCTTTATGTAAATAATATTATCATAACTTCAATAAATCTGCTACATATTCTCTGATTTAAGCAAGCTCTTGTAGACATATTCAAAGTTAAGAATTTAAGAAAGATACAGAAAATTCTTAACATTTAAATTATATACAATCACAAAATAAGAATTCTGCATCTAAATCAGACTCATTACATAAATAAAATATTAAAGAATCTTTATATGCAATCTAATAAGCATAGAGTCATCAGCATTTTACTTAATAAATATGATATTTTTTATTTGACAATTTAATTAATTAAAGAATAGATTAAAGACAGTATTAACAGATAATTGAAAGCTTAATGTATACAGTAATTTATATTTGATTAAACATTATCTTCATATTAAATTAATTAAGTCAATATCTCAGCAATTTTACAGAACATTATGAACATATATTTAAGAAATTACTGCAGTATATAAAATCAATTATTAATCTCAGCATCATGTACAGTTCTAATAAAAGTTAAGTAATGCTTAAATACTCTGACTTTAACTATGCTTCAGATAAGCAGAATTAGAAATTAATTTTAAAGTATATTTATATGTTTAAAGATGAATTAATGTTGTGAATAAGTTAAAAATAAAAGTTCATCAGTATCTTAATTACTGAGACTGAATACATAATTATGTCAATGTGTATAAAGATTGAGATCTGACTTAAACAGATATTAAAAGACATAAATATAAGCAAATATCTTGAAGTCAACTTATACTGCATAAATATTCAAAAGAATAAAACTCATTAAGTATCTTTACTTATTCAGCTTAAAGAAAATAATTAAGTTATCTTGATCTTAATTAAGAACATACATATATATAAGCAGTTAAAGTACATCAATATCTTTTATTACAATATCTGCAATCTATATAAGCACAATCAGATTCAGATAGACTTTGTGCTCAGTCAAAAGATAATTATTAATGAGCTTATTAAGTCTCTATTTAAACAGATCTTTAAGCAGTTCATTAAATTTATAAAATTCACTGTTAATAATTAATTAAATTCTTAAATGATTTGTTGAACTCTTAATGATGTGTTTAGTTATCTGATGTTTGTTGTTAATGAGAGTCAATAGATGCAGTCTTATTAAGTAAAAGTGTTGAGAAACAGTATTTTAACTGCTTTTATGAAGCAGAGTAAAATTAATATTAAAGACTGAGTGAAGACTCTGTTCACATTAACTACAGTTAATATTCTTTTTACTTCTTCTGTAACTCTCTTGATCAAGACATGCTCATAGATAATATAATTTAAAGATTTCACTAAATGATATAGTATAGCATAAGTATCTACTTTCTTTCAATACATTAAGATTATATAATCTTCAAATGAATTACAATCATAGTTTAAGAAAGAACTACTAATGCAATCAGTATATAAGCTGTTAAAACAGAAATGTATATCTAAATATAATCACAATAAGCTTAATGAGCTTAACAATGTGCAAGATGAGCAGAGTGAGCATAGCTTAATGAGTTTAATAAATTACATAAATGTGCACTGTTGAGCAAGTTTACTATATAATAAAATTGTTTTTTTTTATAAAAACAATTATATTTAATGACAATCATTATTTAACATCTACTATCTATCAGTTAACTTTAATATATCTGAAAATTCTTTTATATCATAAGCTTTACTTTTAGACTCTATATCAGAGAAATCTCTGATCAAGATATAATATATTAAATATTCTTACAATATAAGCAATGTCTTTCAGCACACAGAAAGCAGTCTTTATTGATATAATTAATTTTTAAAGTCTTGAAGATCTACAAGAAATGAATAATATATTGAAGATATTAATGCTGAATGCATTCAGTGAAGAATATAAAAAGTTATAAAGTTTCTTAATAAAGCTCAATCTATACATAGATTTCAATCAAAAGAAGTTTAACTTCAAGATAAATAAAGATTTATATACAGTAATTTATCTTAAGAATACAGTGACTAACTGAGTCAATCTTAAACTGCATAATTTTCTAGATAAGTCATCAAAAAAATAAAAAGTTAACAAAAAAATCAATCTTTAATGACTTTAAGAAGTTTAAGAAAGAACTTTAAAAGACTTTTAGAATAATTAATGAGAAAAGAGTAGTAAAACAATAATTTTATATATTAAAGATAAATAAATCAGCAGTTAAGTATTCAGTAAAGTTTCAGTACATTGTGATCTTGATTAATTAAGATGATGATGTTTTAATATTGTAATATCATTAAGAATTAAATAAATTTATTAAGAACAAAATAATATGACAAGACTGTCTTAAAGAACTTTAAGAGATGATAAATATCTTTATTAATATTAATAGTTGACAATAAAAACAATAAATGAAGAAGATAAAATCTTATGTAGCTAGGCTGAGTGTAAAGTTGAGTTAAGTTAAAAAAAGTGCACCTAACCTGAACCTGCACTAGGGTCTGAGTCAGGTCAGGTTGAGTTTGTGTACAGATCAACTCTACTCATACCTGCACAGGTTAAACTCAAGAACTCTAAGCTAGCCATTATGGGTAAGGTCAGAGCTAGAGCTTAAAAATGTGAAAGCTTATTGATATATTAGTTATAATAAATTACACCTTAACTAGCCATATAGGGATAAATTACATGGTCGCAAGATATATTACTGAATAAGTTACGAAAATCATGACTTTTTGTGAAGGTGCGTGTTAGAAACACACATTAGTAAGTATGTGTATGTGCTTACTTAGCTGATATATATGCTTACTAAGCGCATACACATGCTTACTAAGACTATATATAACCCATAAAAAACCCATAACTCTACACAGGTCAGGTCAGGTTAATTCACACCTGACTCAGCTGAATAAAAGTTAGCCTGACTTAACTCAATATCTGAACTCAACTCTGACCTGTGTGACCTATAGGCAACTTACACACCCAGCCTATATGCAGCTTTAAGAATGTAAAGATGATGATTTATTATTAAAATGTAAAAAGATTTAATGAATCTTAATAATATTAAAAAGCATAATTAGAAGTTAGAAGTTAAATCAGTAAAGTAAGAATGATGTATGAATAAGTTTTATAAGTTTTATATTTGATGAGTAAAGACTTATAATTGTTATAATTGTGATAAATCTGAATATTTTGTTAGAGATTGCAAGAAATCTTAATGATAAAGAAAGAAAGTCATAACAATAAATTCAATAATAATGCATAATTAACTGAGCTGAACAGTCTGCTATGATGATAACTGCTTTGTGCACATAAGCAGTAAAGATAAAGCTGAATAATGATTATAAAAGTTTAAAAAGAGACACAATGCTGATCATGCTACAATAAGTAAATTGAAGAGATTAATTATTCTAGAGAAAGTTGTTAAAAATAACATGAATAAGATTAAAGAAATTGATATTTGCAAAATTTAGAAGAAAGACACTGCAGAAATTAAAGATTTAAAAGATCTTATCTGAATGTATTTAAATTTGAATGTAAACTCAAAGAATGTTGATAATTAAAAAGTCAATATAAAATTTAAGAATCAGTATGAGCACTCTGAAAATGTATGTATTAAGATGTAACAATAGACATTTAAAAATCAGCAATAAGAACTGAAGTAAAAACAATGTTATTTATAAAAAATAGTTAATGATCTTTAGAAACAACAAGAAAATATGAAATCAATAAAGTTTAAAGAATCTTAAAAAAAGTTTAATGAATTTTAAAGCAAGAATTGAGTTCTGTAAACTTCAATAGAAGTAAAGAGCTTTGAGAAATTAAAAAATCTTAAGTTTTTTCAGTAAAATTAAAGAATAAGAAGCTTTTAATGTCTTAATGAATTGACAATAACAATGATTATAAGATATAAATTAATGTTAAGATATCACTGAAGAAATAACTTTAAGCAATGATAAATTTAAAAACAATCAATAACTTTATATTACAATAAGTAATTAAACAGCTAAAATTGACATTATAAAGAGTGTTAAAGCTTATGTAAGTATATATAATTAATAAAGAATTTAAATAAATTCATAAAGAAATTCATATTAAAGTTATAATACTGAATGATTTACAGAAGTTGACATTGAATGTTTTTAAGTTAATTAAGTATGATGTTATACTAAAGATGTTTTAATTACACAAAAAGAATTCTTAAATTGACTGAATTAACAAAAAACTTTATATAATAAAGAATGCATATAAAATCTTTAAATAATCAGAAAAAAACTTATTAGAGTATAAGTCTTAAGATTATAAAATATTATTTATAGACAGCAAGAATTCTCAATGAATATCTTTATATTTAATGAGTAAAAATCAGCTAAAGACAGTTCAGAACTATCTTGTTAAGAATTTAAAGAGAAAGTTTATTAAATTATTAAAGTCATCAATTAATTATCTGATACTTTTTGTATTAAAGAAGAATGACATCAAGCAACTTTGTATTGATTATAAATAACTAAATGAAATAATACATTAAAACAGTTATTCTTTATCACTGATAGAAGAGTTACAAGACAGACTAGAAAAAGTTAAATAATTTATGAGTTTAAATTTGAAGAAAGTGTACTACTGCATATACATAAAAGAGAATGAAGAATGAAAAATGACATTTTAAATAAAATATAAACATTATAAGTACACTGTTATGTCATTTAAGCTTAAGAATGTCTTAATCATCTTTTAAAGACTTATTAACAACATGTTGAGAGAATATCTTAATGATTTTGTAATTATATATCTTAATAATATTTTAATATACTTAGACAATCTCAAGACACATTACAAACATATATATAAGATTTTAATAAAGCTTAATGAAAGAGTTCTGTATGTGAAAAAGTTAAAGAGCAGATTCAAAATCAAGAAGATTGAATTTTTAAGATATGTTATTTAATTTAATTAAATTAAAAAAAACTTTAAGAAAACAGAAGCAGTCAGAGACTGATTGATGTTTAAGAAGATTAAGAAAGTATAAGTCTTTTTAGATTTAATGAGTTATTATTGAAAGTTTATATTTAATTATATAAAGATTGTGAAATCTTTTATGCATTTAATATGTAAAAATAAGAGATAACATTAAGATAAAAAGTAAAAGAATGCATTCTGCACATTAAAGAAAAGTCTTAATAAAACAGCACATCTGTAAATACTTAACTCAGTATGCAAAAAGATACTGAAAATTGACACTTTAAATTTTGTAGTAGATGCATATTTATATTAGATTGAAGATGAGCAACAAAAGTTTATTATGTATTGATTTAGAAAGTTATTAGAACTTAAGAAAAGATATAAGATTCATAATAAAGAATTATTTACAATAATAAAAATACTGTAAGATTGAAAATCTTATCTTGTAAATACAGAGAAGTCTATTTAGATCTTTACAAATTATAAGAATTTAAAAAACTTTATAATGATTAAGTAACTAAATCAGTGACAGATTCACTGAGTAAAACAGTTGATAAACTTCAAATTTTAGATTCATTATAAAAAGAATAATAAGAATGATGATGCTGACACTTTGAATAGATAATTAAATTATAAAGAAATAGAAATGATTTATGTTGAAATTCTGCACAAATATGAGTAAGAAACTCTCATAAAAGATTTAACAGCAACATTTAAGATGAAGAATACTTTCTTAATAAATGAAAAACTCATTAAAATATGTTACAACAGCTGAGCTGATGAACATTTAAAAGTTAAATGTACAGAAGATCTTATATAAAGAAGACACATCATAAGTAATCTTTGTAATTAAATTACTGAATACATTGTTAAATGCAATTCATATTGATACAATAAGATTTAAAGAAATAAGCATTATAATGAAGTAATATAACTAAATATTGTGAACTTATGAGTCTCTTATCTATAAGAGACTGATGAGTAAGATATATAACAATGTAAAACACTATATTACAATAGCTATTTAATGAAGTTCTGATGTTAAGATCTTGTATTGATAAAGATTAATAATTAAGAAACTTAAAAGATTTATATGTAAAGACTGTCTATATAGTATTTTGCTTATCAATCATTGTGTAAGAAATTCAGCTATAATTCAGTATGAATATATAATGATATTATAATAATTGTCTTCTCTTTTATGTGCTGATTCTTCAATGCATTGACATATCATCAACATTATAGATATACTATGATTTCATGAAATCAAATCAACAAAATATAAGCAATAATTTACTTAACATTCTTACATATTTTGCTTGTTGTCTATCTTAACTAAATTAATGATTTTACACAATACTTTAAGTTTGCTGCATTTAAATAGATAGTGATTCAGCTTTGTTTAATAATGAATAATATATAAAATATTAATGAAATTAACTTTTCTTTATTCTCAAATCAGTTAAATTGATGATTTCTTTATTCAGTCACAATATATAAGAAACTCTTTCTCATATATAACTTGCATTCATTTTATCTTCAACATCTTAATATATTAAAGTTATAGCAACTTTATATCTTTAAATAATGCTTCTTTCTTGTAACACTTTATAAATGACACAATAGCAAAAGCATAACAACAATAACATTATAATCATTAAGAAAAATAAAAGAAATATTCTTTTTTCTGTATTTTTCATTAAGAATTCAGTGAGATTGTCAGCAGTTTTTATATATATAATATTTAAGACATCAATGCATTTTAACAATATTGCAGTTTAAGAGATGCATTCATACAAGTATAAAAAAACACAATAAGAAATCTTTAAATTTCTGTTATTCTCATTATTAAATACTGTTTGTCAACATAATCTTAAACATTAATAAATTAACAAATTTATCAGAATCAGTTCTGAAGATCAAGTTTATAAGAGTTAAATCAGTTAAGAATGTAATAAATATAATAAGTAACATTGTTGACATACTTGCTCTGCTGAAATGAAATGCAGAAACAGAATGTAATAAAGAAGAATATTAAATATAAGAAACATAAGTATTTTAAGATGAATCTGTTAACAAAATGTCTGCATAACAATGATGAAATGTACACTTTAAATAGTCTTATTGTACAGAAAAGACAG